>Ga0209692_10000081_pt1 | contig 337828 bp, 291 predicted proteins | sample tdDd472_FD_187129 | JGI IMG/M metagenome (GOLD analysis project Ga0209692, IMG submission 187129) | Marine sediment microbial communities from the Atlantic coast under amendment with organic carbon and nitrate - tdDd47.2 (SPAdes)... | ecosystem: Environmental > Aquatic > Marine > Coastal >... | reverse complement strand
CCTCCGCCCTTCGGGCCATGGTGATAAAAAACATCACCATGTTTAAAATTGTTCCAGACAATTTTATCGAACCTGCTACCCTCGGCTTAGAAGGCCGATGCTCTATCCAGATGAGCTACAGGCGCAGATTAAAAACCTGTCCGTCCTGCCAGTGGCAGGATTACTCCGGGCTTCCTGCCCTCCGCCCTTCGGGTCATGGTGATAAAAAACATCACCATGTTTAAAATTGTTCCAGACAATTTTATCAAAACTGATCAGTGCCTGTAGCAACTGAACAAGAAGTAGCTGATCAACAGGTGGAAAGATCAGCCAATTTAAATCTGGTCGGGGTAGAGAGATTACAAAACACATCCCTGTGTTTTGCCCTGCGGGTGATGCTTCGCATCCTGCAAATTGCTCCCGGCAATTTGCTCGAACTATCCCGTTCTCATCTCTCTCTATCCTTCTAATTAACTGATCAGTGCGTTTTATGCACTATGACCAGCCAATTCAAATCTGGTCGGGGTAGAGAGATTACAAAATACATCCTTGTATTTTGCCCTGCGGGTGATGCTTCGCATCCTGCAAATTGCTCCCGGCAATTTGCTCGAACTCTCCCGTTCTCATCTCTCTATCCTTCTAATTAACTGATCAGCGCGTTTAGTGCGCTATGACCAGCCAATTCAAATCTGGTCGGGGTAGAGAGATTCGAACTCCCGACATCCTGCTCCCAAAGCAGGCGCGCTACCAGACTGCGCTATACCCCGAAATCTTTTATACATCTTACAGTATAAGGACATATTAGCCATTAAGCGCCTGCGCTAAAGAAGCAGGCTCCGCTTGACTGCGCTATACCCCGAATTCTTTTATACATCTTACAGTATAAGGACATATTAGCCATTAAGCGCCTGCGCTAAAGAAGCAGGCTCCGCTTGACTGCGGCTATACCCCGAAATCTTTTATACGTCTTACAGTATAAGGACATATTAGCCATTAAGCACCTGCGCTAAAGAAGCAGGCTCCGCTTGACTGTGCTATACCCCGAAATCTTTATCTCGACCTGCTCAAATGCGCTGCAGATGACGGCTGGCCGATCACTCAAATAGCTGATTTCGCATCACTAAATGAGGATGCGGATATTACGCATATCCGCGTTAGAGGTCAACAAATTCTTCTGCAAACATTCACTTAACTCTTTTTTATTATAGACCGCCACTTGTACATGCGGGGCCTGGCATGAGAAAATTCGCCGCACATTTTATCCGGACTCTTCAAAACCCATGCCTGCAAACATTATCGACGGTAAACAGATTGCCAATAACCTGCATAACACCATAAAACAGCGTGTTGACGCACGCCTTGCCGCGGGCAAGAAGGCGCCCGGACTGGCGGTGGTACTGGTGGGTGAAGACCCGGCCTCGCAGGTGTATGTACGCAACAAGCGCCTGGCCTGCGAGAAAGTCGGCATTATCTCCACCGCCTACGACCTGCCTGCCAGCACCAGCCAGCAGGAACTGGATGAGTTGATCGACAAACTCAATGCCGATGACAACATCCACGGTATCCTGGTGCAGTTCCCCTTGCCCGAGGGTCTGGATGAATCGGCGGTTATCGAGCGTATTTCTTCTGATAAGGACGTGGACGGCTTTCACCCCTATAACCTGGGCCGCCTGGCGCAACGCAAGCCGGCACTGCGCCCCTGCACTCCCTATGGGGTAAAACTGCTGCTCGACTCCACCGGTGAAGTCTACAAGGGCCGTAACGCGGTGATTGTCGGTGCCTCCAACCATGTGGGCCGCCCCGCCGCTTTGGAACTGCTGCTTGCCGGTGCAACGGTCACCAGCACTCACCGTTTCACCAGTGACCTGGAAGACCATGTGCGCCGTGCCGATATTGTAGTGGTGGCCGTGGGCAAGCCGGGGCTGGTAAAGGGCGAATGGATAAAAAACGGTGCCTCGGTGATCGACGTGGGCATTAACCGTCAGGCTGATGGCAGCCTGTGCGGCGATGTGGACTTCACCGAAGCGTCAAAACACGCCGCCTGGATTACCCCGGTGCCCGGTGGTGTGGGACCTATGACCGTCGCTGTGCTGCTGCTCAACACCCTGGATGCCGCCGAAAACCTCGATTAACCCTCTGTCCGCATCCACACCTGCCATGCGGACACTTGTCAGCGCACGCCACTGGCTGGCAGCAGAAGTTGTGACACTGCAAATAAGTTTGCTGCTACACTAAAGCCCTGTTCAGTTAACTGCCTGATTGTGAAACCTTTTTATGCATACTGCACTGAGTGAGACCATCATTCTTCTGGCGATTTCAGTGATTGCGGTGGCTATTTTCCGCCGCATCAAGTTACCGCCTATCCTCGCCTACCTGACCGTGGGTGCCCTGCTGGGCCCCCATGCGGCGGGTCTGGTACAGCAATCCGATACCCTGCATTTTCTCGCTGAGGTGGGCATTGCCTTTCTGCTGTTCAGTCTGGGGCTTGAGTTCTCGCTCAATAAACTGATTTCCAATCGGCGTGCGGTGGTCGGTCTGGGAAGTGCACAGGTGCTGATCACTCTGGGTGTGGTCAGCCTCACCGCCTGGTTGCTGGGGACCAGCGAAGAAACCGCGTTTGTTATCGGCAGTGTGATAGCACTGTCATCCACCGCCATTGTGATCAAGCAGCTGGGAGAACAGCTGGAAACCGACTCACGCCACGGCAATGCCTCCATCGCCATTCTGCTGTTCCAGGACGTGGCGGTGGTACCCATACTGGTGATTATCCCGGCGCTGGCCAGTGACAGTGATACTGCCTTTATGCTCGATCTGGGCTACAGCTTTGCCATGGGTGTGGTAGTCACCGTGGTAATGCTGGCAATTGGCCGCTGGCTGTTACGCCCGATTTTCCATGAAATTGCCTCGGCTCACTCCGCCGAACTGTTTACCCTGGCGGTATTACTGGTTGCACTGCTCTCCGCCTGGGCCACCGAATCCGCCGGGCTGTCTATGGCGCTGGGGGCATTTCTGGCGGGCATGATGCTGAGCGAAACTGAATTCAAGCACCAGATTGAAAATGACATCCGCCCCTTCCGTGATGTACTGCTCGGCCTGTTCTTTATTACCGTGGGTATGCTGCTGAACTTCGACAGCCTGTTGCCAATTCTGCACTGGGCGATCGTGCTGGCGGTTGCGGTGATTATTGGCAAGGCGCTTATTATTATGTTGTTGAGCCAAATGATTACCCGAGCCGACAGCGGCGTATCCATGCGCACCGGCCTGGTGCTGGCACAGTGTGGTGAATTTGGCTTTGCGATTATGGCACTGGCCGCCAGCTATCAGCTGCTGCCGGAGGCCGAATCACAGCTGCTGCTAGCCACCGTGATTCTCACCATGATCGCCACGCCGTTTCTGGTTAAATACAATGGCCTGCTGGCGAAAAAACTCACCGGCAGTTACCTGCAAAATCGCGAGCAGACAGTGGACAGGGTGGCGGCCAGAGCCGGAAAAATGCAGGATCATGTGGTGATTTGCGGTTTTGGTCGCATCGGCCAGAACATCGCCAAGATTCTGGATGCGGAGAAACGCAGCTATTTCGCCCTCGACTACAATGTCGACCTGATTACCAATGCCGCCAAGGCCGGTTACAAGGTTGCATTTGGTGATTCCACCCATCGCGACATACTGCTGGCGACCGGACTGGAACGGGCGGCGGTGCTGGTGATCTGCCATGACAGTGTGGGCTCTGCCGAAAAGACCCTGCGCCAGGCAAAAGCGATTCGCCCGGATATCCCGGTGCTGGTGCGTACCCAGGACGATACCTATTACAGCAAACTCACCGAGGCCGGTGCCACTGAAGTGATTCCGGAAACACTCGAATCCAGCCTGATGATGGCCTCCCATGTACTGTCGATTCTTGGCATGCCGATGGCGAAAATCGTGCGCCGGGTGCAGGAAATGCGCAATAACAAGTACGCCACCATGCGCGAATTTTTTCATGGTGAAGAAGCCAATGACCTGGAATTACCGGATGATGTGCGCAAACGGCTGCTGAGCATCACTCTGCCCGAGGGCGCATTTGCGGTGGGCAAGCACCTTGATGAGCTGAAACTGTCCGAGTTCGATGTCAGCCTGCACAAGAATCGTCGCGATGATGTGAACGTGATTCCACCCAATGCCAGCAAGCCCCTGAAAGCGGGCAATGTGCTGGTGCTGTTTGGCACGCCGGAAGCGCTGGAACACGCCGAGGGTTACCTGCTTAATGGATGACCAGAAGACTGAGCAGGGTAATGACGAGCCTGCAAATCAAAATTTCATCGCTTAGCCAAATCCATCACACTCCCAGTAAATGGTAGCTGTCATTCGATTGATCAAGGCGTAACATCTGTACCCTATAGTGTGGTTAACCCGTCACATTGAGGTACAAATGATGAAAACACTGACCCGTAAACTCAGCCAGCTTTCCCTGTTATTAAGCGCCAGCCTGTTACTCACCGCCTGTGCTGATTCAACTGGCACAGACACTAACCTTGTAACCCTGAAAATAACCGACGCGCCGGTGGATGAAGCAGACAATGTCTGGGTTGAATTTTCTGCGGTTACTTTTAAGTCCGATGATGGCGAAGATATCACCTTCGATCTCGACCCAGCCCAGAGTATCAATCTGCTGGCATTGCAGGGCAGCGACAGCCAGGCCTTACTGGAAAACGTCGAAATACCTGCCGGCGATTATAATCAGATTCGCCTTGCCGTTAATGCAAAGCATGACACGGTTATGGATTCCTATATCACCATTAATGGCAGTCAACATGAACTGCGTGTTCCCAGCGGTAGTGAGACTGGTCTTAAACTCAATACACCCTTCACCATTTCCGAAGGCACCGTAGGTATGACGGTGGCAGATGAAAACTCGGTTTACACCATTGATTTTGATTTACGAAAATCGATCGTTAACGCACCTGGCCAGGGATATATTCTCAAACCGGTACTGCGTCTGGTACAGAATATCAATACCGGCACCATTAGCGGCACAGTCGACAGCCAGCTTCTGGTGGGCACCAACTGCTCCGACCAGCTCCCACTGACTGGCAATGCTGTGTATGTATTTGCCGGTGAAAATATCACCCCGGATGATATTGATGGCAATGATCCAGACCCGGTCACCACCGCCTTCGTTGATTACAATATTGATACCGGCATCTACAGCTATGAAGTGGGCTTTGTCTCCGAAGGCAATTACACCCTGGCGCTGAGTTGCAGTGCAGACCTGGATAATGTCGACACGGATGACAGCACCGTATTGTTTGACGCGGTTGATAATGTCAGTGTAGTTGCAGGTGAAAACACCGAACACAATATCAACTAGGCAGACTGGCCTGATAAATAAAAGAAAACGCGAACAACGCAAATAAACGCGAATTCGCGCAATTTTGATCCGAAACAGAAATGTATGCCGGATAAATGCAAGTGCATCCGGCCTGTTTAAGGAATCTCTGAAAAACTCAGGGGGTTCCGTGGTACAGGGATGCTCTGATAATTCATGGATGAGTTATTCAGAGCATCCCTGAATTAATCGCGTCCATTCGCGTTGTTCGCGTTTTCTTTTTATTCCGGTGGATTTTTGACGGCATGCGGAAATTCACCTGCCTTCGATTTTTAAAACCTCACGGGTCATATCAATCACACTGTCGGGATTGAGTGAAATCGAGTGAATCTTCTGTTCCACCAGCCAGTGAGTGATCTCGGGAAAATCCGAGGGTGCCTGGCCACAGATACCGACATACTTTCCTGCCTTATTACAGGCCTCAATTGCCATTTTCATCAGCACCTTAACCGCATCGTTACGCTCGTCAAAACCACTGATTAAACCGGAATCACGATCCACCCCCAGGGTGAGCTGGGTTAAATCATTGGAGCCTATGGAGAAGCCATCGAAGTCCTGAAGAAACTCGTCAGCCAGCAGTGCATTCACCGGAATCTCACACATTAGAAATATTTTCAGATCATTCTCACCACGGCGCAAACCACACTCACCCAGCGTATCCAGCACGGTGCGGCCTTCCTGTACGCTGCGCACAAAGGGAATCATGATATCCACATTATCCAGTCCCATAGTTTCCCGTACACGTTTAATGGCACGGCACTCCAGCTCGAAACAGTCCCTGAAGTCATCCGAGTAATAACGGTAAGCGCCACGGAATCCGATCATCGGGTTTTCTTCTTCCGGCTCATACAACTGACCGCCCTTGAGCGAGGCATATTCATTGGACTTGAAATCCGACATGCGCACAATCACCTGCCGCGGATAGAACGCCGCGGCAATCATGCCCACACCTTCCGCCAGCTTCTGCACATAATATTCTGTGGGGCTTGGGTAACCGCAAATCAGTTCGGCGATCTCGACTTTTAAATCTGCCGGCAGGTTGTCATATTCCAGCAAGGCCCGTGGATGCACGCCAATGCTGTTATTAATAATAAATTCCAGCCGCGCCAGTCCCACACCATCCACCGGCAGGGCCGAGGACTCAAAGGCGATTTCCGGGTTTGCCAGGTTCAGCATAATGCGGGTTTTCGGCGTTGCCAGCTGGCTGATATCAATTTTATTTTCTTTAAATGCGAGTTCACCGGGGTAGACAAAACCCGCGTCTCCTTCGGCACAGGACACGGTGACCGGCACATTGTTTCTCACCCGGTCAGTGGCATCCCCGCAACCGACAATCGCCGGTATGCCCAGCTCACGGGCAATAATTGCTGCGTGACAGGTGCGACCGCCGCGATTGGTGACAATTCCCGCGGCCACTTTCATCACCGGTTCCCAGTCGGGGTCAGTAATGTCGGTAATCAGGATTTCACCGGGCTTGAGGCGGTGCATTTCCGTGGCATCGGCAATCACACAGGCCTTGCCTGCAGCGATGCGCTTGCCCACACTTTTTCCCGTCACCAGCGGTGCAGGCTTATCTGTGGCCTCCAGTTTATATTGCAGCTGGTACTGTTTGTTTTCCTGGGAGGTTACGGTTTCCGGGCGCGCCTGCAGAATATACAGGTCACCCGTTTCACCGTCTTTTGCCCACTCTATGTCCATGGGGCGACCATAGTGCTGTTCGATGGCAACCGCATAGCGTGCCAGTTGCAGCACATCGTCGTCATTAATACAGAAGCGCTGCTGGTCTTCCATGGATACCGGCACATTGCGCGTCGACAGGCCAGCGGTGGAGTCCTGACTGTACACCATGCGCAAAGCCTTGCTACCCAGCTGGCGACGAATAATCGGTGCCTTGCCATCCTGCAGTGTGGGTTTGAATACATAGAATTCATCGGGATTCACCGCACCCTGTACCACATTTTCCCCCAGCCCCCAGGCGCCGTTTATCAGCACTACCTTGTCAAAGCCGGATTCAGTATCAATGGTAAACATCACCCCGGATGAACCGGAATCGGCACGCACCATTTTCTGTATACCAATCGACAGAGCCACATCCATATGCTTAAAGCCTTTATGCACACGGTAGGAAATGGCGCGGTCGGTAAACAGCGAGGCATACACCCGCTTGCAGGTGAGCAATAAATTACGTCGTCCGGAGATATTCAGGTAGGTTTCCTGCTGACCCGCAAAGGACGCGCCTGGCAGGTCTTCTGCGGTGGCGGAACTGCGCACCGCCACGCCAACATAACCGTGTGATTCCTCACCCAGTTTTTCATAGGCCTGCACAATTTCTTCTGCCAGTGCATCTGGCATCTCGGCATGTAATACCCAGCTGCGAATTTGCCGCCCCACCAGGGCCAGTTGTTTTACATCGCTGCTGTCCAGGCCATCCAGTGCCTTACCAATCTTTTCTTCCAGCTGATTGTGTTGCAGGTAATAGTGATAGGCTTCGGAGGTGGTGGCAAAGCCATTGGGAACCGTAATGCCGGCAGCGGACAGGTGTTGGTACATCTCACCCAGCGAGGCATTTTTACCGCCCACCTGTGGAATATCATCGATACCGATCTCAGAAAAGAAACGCACAAAACGCATAGGACTACCCTTTTCATTTAGCTACAGTGGCTAACTCAGAGTATACGCAAAATAGAGACAAAATGAATGTGACGATTTATAGCCACCGCGCGCAGTTCCGGCGGGGTATAGCACTCAGAAGCGACCATGCTCCAGCATCAGCAGTGTGCAGTCTTTTACAAAGGGAATGTCATTGTGCAGCAGCGCCAGCTCCAGTTCGTCGCTTTCAGTGCCGGGATTTAGAATCACCCGACCGGGATTGAGTTTTACAATCTCCTCAATCAACGGGCCAATGCGCTGCGGGCCAATGTACAGCGTGAGCGTATCCACCTCGACATCAATCTGCCCCAGTTGATGCTTCACCACCAGACCATCAATTGACTCAAGATTAGGGTGCACCGGAATCACATGGTAGCCGTACTCCTGCAACAGGTTAATCGCTTTATAGGCATAGCGATGGGGTTTATTACTGGCACCGAGGACGACGACCTGTGGATTTCGCATAAGCGGTTCAGCTATTCAGGTGTTCAGGCTTAACGAAGTTAATCGCCTGGGGCGGGGTGTATTCACGATCATAAATCAGGCTGATCTGCATTTCGCCATTCTGCTCCTTGCCACTCACCTGCTTCAGGTCCGGCAGGCGGGTTGCCAGGTACGCCATACTCGCGGCAATCAGCTGTTCATTATCGTCTTTAATCGCCATCATCAGCTGGTTGGCGATAAACTGCGCTTTCTGCTCCATGTCAGGTGCAAAGATATTGCCCTGACCACTGGGAATACCATCCTGCATTTTTTCATCCATTTTATTCAGGTATTCAAGTTGATGTTCGGGCAGTGACTTGTCACGGTCATATTCAATAACCGCCTCACCGTTTACCACAGCGACCAGTAGACTCATAACGCATATCCAGGTGATTCAATAATCCCCGCATATTATCATATTTTTAGTCGCCTATAAGCCGTGATAAGCTTCCCCATAGATTTTTGTAATACGAAGCAAAATACCGATAGAAAACCACAAAATCACTCAGGACATGCCATGACTCAAGCCAACAGCACACCGCCCTCTGCCCTGCTACTGATTGCTACCGGCTGCCAGCACTGTCCCAGCGTGTTACAGAGCCTGTCCGAGCTGATCAAGGAAGGCAAGCTGGCCAGCCTGGAAGTGGTGAACATTGTCAGCGCGCCGGAACGTGCGCAGGCATTGAATGTGCGTTCTGTACCCTGGGTTAAAATCGGTGAGTTCGAACTGGTGGGCATGAAAAGCAAATCCGAGCTACAACAATGGATCGATAAAAGCAGCCAGTCTGCTGACGCTAGCAGCGATAAAGCCCTTGATATGGTGGACTACTTCGAGGAACTGCTCAGTAACGGTGAGCTCGACAAGGTGCAGCAGCTGGTGGAAAGCAAACCACAAACCATGCAGGGGCTGTTCGATATTATGCAGAACGACCAGTCCAGCCTGTCCGCACGTCTCGGGGTGGCGGCGGTGATCGAGTCACTGGCGGGCAGTCATCTACTGATCCAGCAGGTGGACACACTGGGCAACTACTGCAAGGATAAAAATCCACGGGTACGCAATGACGCCTGTTATTACCTGGGCTTAAGTCATCACAACTCAGCCAGGCGATATATCGAACCCCTGTTGAAAGATGACAATGCCGAAGTGCGGGAAACCGCAGAAGATGCACTGGCAGAACTGCAAGGTTAAAGGGTGTATAAAAGTCGATGAACAAATCATTCCTGAACACATTCTGGAACACATTCAGTGCCGTACCCCATCGGCTGTTTTTCTTCAGTGGCGCGGTGCAGCTGTTGCTGCCCATGCTGTTCTGGGCGAGCGAATTAAGCGCACGCTACGGCGTACTGGGCACACCGCTGGACACCATTATTCCCGCCACCTGGGCCCATGGCTTTGTGATGATGTACGGGATTTTTATTTTCTTTATCTACGGTTTTCTGATGACCGTATTCCCGCGCTGGATGCGGTCCACCGCGATTGCCAGGGAGCACTATCTCCCCAGTTTTGTCTGGCTCAATGCCGGTTTACTGATTTTTGAAATCAGCCTGTTTTTCAGTCGAACCTCAGCCCTGACAGGCTTGCTGATTTTCCTGCTGGGCTGGCTGCATGGCATCTATATTCTCTACCGTTCGTTAAAACAAAGCCCGCCGGGAGATAAATATTACGAACGCATACTGCTCAGCGCATTGAGCCTGGGTGCGGTGGGTGCTGCCTGCTTTAGCTGGTTTATCTACAGCGATGACTGGCAGTTTATCAGCCTCGCCTTCAATATCGGCATCTGGCTGTTCCTGCTGCCAATATTGTTTACTGTAAGCCATCGAATGTTGCCGTTTTTTACCACCAATGTGCTGGATAACTATCAGCTGTTTCAGCCCCGCGCCAGCCTGTGGATTTTTATCAGCGGCTGCTCACTGCATTTCCTGCTGGAACAGAAACACCAGACCCAGTGGCTATTTATTATTGATATCCCACTGGCAGCACTGGCGCTGTTACACACGCTGCGCTGGCAAATCCAGCGCAGCTTTGTCAATCGGCTGCTGGCGGTGCTGCATATGGCGTTTTTCTGGCTGTTTATCGGCTTTAGCCTGTACAGCGCACAAAGCCTGGTACTGTTTATCAGCGGCGACTATATTCTTAACCGCGCACCGCTGCACGCCATCACCATCGGTTTTATCAGCTCGATGCTGATTGCCATGGCCTCACGGGTCACGCTGGGTCATTCGGGTCGGCCATTGATACTGGATAGACTCACCTGGCTGCTGTTCCTGGGGCTGCAGCTGGCTGCCGTGTCACGCCTGCTGGCGGATGTGCAATTCCAGCAGGCCGATCTCAACGGCCTGTTTAATCTGCTGGCCGTCAGCCTGTGGCTGGTGTGTGTGTCGATCTGGTTTGCGCGTTTCGCTCCCATGTATCTGCGTAAGCGCATTGATGGCAATCCAGGCTAAGCGGCTTAAACAGCACTCCCATAAACAATACAGGCTTTTTCAGTGCAACTATCCCATATCACTATCCGGTTATCAGCAATATGAACATGCGTCTGTTTAAACATCCCGTTTTTATTATTTTCTGCCTGTTTATTGCCGGCTATTTTTTTATTCAGCAATACGTTGAACAGCAGCTGTCCGACGAACCCGTAGTACTGACACGGGCTGATCCGCCATCAATTATTATGTACAGCTCACAAAGCTGTATGTATTGCCATATTGCCAAACAGTTTTTTGCCAAACACAATTTACCCTATACCGAATACGACATAGATAACTCACTGGAAAACCGCGATACCTTCGCCATACTCGGCGGCCGCGGCACGCCCTTATTGATTGTAAATAAACAGATTATTCACGGTTACGATGAACGGCTGATACGTGAAGCGCTTTGAAAGCTTTATACGTCCGCACTAAAGTGCAGGAGCACTTTGAACGAGCGAATGCTCGGCCCGAAGGGTGGAGCACAGGACGTGCGGAATAAATGACAGCTCCTGCGCATCCATGCGCTCGCTGAATTAGTGCATCCATGCACGTCAACGCTAATAAACGCAAATTTTTATAATATTATAATCCCTCCCCCTGGGAGGAAGAAGGTTATGGTCAGGGGAGCAAAGTCGCTTACATCTTTCTAAAACCTAACGCCTTCCCCATCCCTCAAGAGAGGGGAATAACCTTAATAATATTTGCGTTTATTCGCGTTCATTTGCGTTATTCGCGTTTTCTTTTCAGGCCGTTCGCTACCGGCGTCCTGCCTCTCGCGGAATACCGTACATCCTGTACATAAAAAAAGCCCGTAGCTGGTTACAGCTACGGGCTTTTTTCGATTATGTTATATCAGCCGATCAGGCGATAGTTACATTAACCGCCTGTGGGCCTTTCTGCCCATCTTCTACTTCGAACTGAACCTGCTGACCTTCAGACAGGGTTTTGTAACCAGGCGCCTGAATTGCACGGAAGTGTACAAACACATCATCACCATTTTCACGCTCGATAAAGCCAAAGCCCTTCTTCTCGTCAAACCATTTTACACGGCCAGTAGTTGTTGCCATGAGTAATCTCCTAAAGACAATTAATAAACGATGGCATACCGCCATACAGTTAGGTGCTGAAAGATGCAGGATTTACTTACGAGTGAACTAGATGTGTGCAAAGGCGTTTCATCAAATTTAGACATAAATAGCCGCTGTAATCTTTACCAGCCATTCAGAGTCTATCCTATCTTTTGCCAAAGTAAAGAATATTTAAGCGCAAAAAACACAAAAAAATGCGCCCCAAAAGAGCGCATTTTTCATTATTTTTTAACAATCAGATCATAAACTTACAGGGCTAAATCAAGGCAGATTAAACAGTAACTCGCCTGGGTTTATGCGTTAATTATCAGGCATCCGTCACATTTCCCTTCGGTTTTGGTTTGGGCTTACCCTTGTCCTTATTACGCTTGTCTTTTTTCTTTTTCTTCTTTTTGCCGGCGCCCGCTTTTTCGGTTATCGCCTTACCTGCTGGCTTGCGGCCTGCTGGTGCGCCTTTGCCTGCACCGGCCTTACCTCTGGCAGCGCCTCTGGGCGCATGGCCTTCGCTGGCCAGCGGGGTCATATTCAACTGCTGGCCGGACACCCAGGTCTTTTTCAAATGGGCAATTACGTCCTTCGGCAGATCATTCGGCAGGTCCACCACACTGTAATCATCATGTATCTGGATACGACCGATATGCGCACTGTCCATATTTGCCTCATTGGCAATGGCACCAACTATATTGCCCGGTTTTACGTCATGCTTGTAACCCACATCAATGCGGTAACTGGCCATACCGGCAGAGGGTTTTCTATCAGCCGAGCGGCTATCACGACGCGGTGCGCGTTCATGGCTCGTGTCTTTCCTGTGACCTGGTGCACGCTCTGCACGGGGCGCATTATCCTGTACAAAGGATTCCTTGCGCTGTGGTTTGTGCTGTAACAGGAAAGGCTCTTCACCCTGCAGCAAATAGGATAAGGCTGCCGCGATTTCCAGCGCCGGTACATTATGTTCCTGCTGGAACTGCTCGATCATCTGGTAATAAAACCCCAGTTCTTCAGTCGCCAGGGTATCACTGATGCGCTGCTTGAAACGGGCAATGCGCTGGTCATTGATCAACTCGGTGGACGGCAGTTCCATCAGTTCGATTTTCTGGCGAGTGGCTTTTTCGATGGCGTTCAGCAGTCGCTTTTCACGGGGCGCCACAAACAGAATCGCATCCCCCTGGCGTCCTGCACGACCGGTACGGCCGATGCGGTGCACATAGGCCTCGGTGTCATGGGGAATGTCATAATTCACTACATGGCTGATTCTGGGCACATCCAGCCCACGTGCCGCAACGTCGGTGGCAATCAGTATATCCAGCTTGCCTTTTTTCAGTTGATCCACGGTTTTTTCCCGCTGGCTCTGCTGAATATCGCCGTTAATCGCCGCCGCTGCATAACCACGGGCCTGCAGCTTTTCCGCCAGGTCCACGGTGGAGGTTTTGGTGCGCACAAAAATAATCATGCCATCAAATTCTTCCGCTTCCAGAATCCGCGTCAGTGCATCCAGCTTGTGGGTGCCGCTCACCAGCCAGTAACGCTGGCGAATGCTTTCCGCGGTGGTTGTTTTAAGCTCAATGGTGACCTGCTGTGGGTCATTCAGGTAGGTGGTAGCGATGCGACGAATCTGGCTCGGCATGGTGGCAGAAAACAGCGCGATCTGACGTGTTGGGGGTGTCTGTTCCAGCACCCATTCCACATCGTCGATAAAGCCCATGCGCAGCATTTCATCCGCCTCATCCAGCACCAGTGACGTCAGCTTGTCCAGTTTGAGCGTGCCTTTACGCATATGATCCATCACCCGGCCCGGTGTACCCACCACGACGTGTACGCCGCGCTTTAATGCCTGTATCTGGCCACGGTAATCCTGCCCACCGTACACGGGTAATACATGGAAACCGGGCAGATGCTTGGCGTATTTCTGGAAGGCTTCCGCCACCTGGATTGCCAGCTCGCGGGTGGGTGCCAGCACCAGTACCTGCGGGTCTTTCTGTTTCAGGTCGATATTCGACAGAATAGGCAGTGCGAAGGCGGCGGTTTTACCGGTACCGGTCTGTGCCTGGCCCAGCACATCGCGGCCTTCCAGCAACAGTGGAATGGTTTGAGCCTGAATCGCCGAGGGGGTTTCATAGCCCACGTCATTCAGTGCTTTGAGAATAGGGTCAGTTAATGCCAGTTGGTTAAAGGCGGTTACCGTGGAGGTCATCTTGTGTATCCTGCAGTAGAAGGGTCATAGCGCCAGTTCGGCCTGCAATGGGATGAGGCTCAACTGGATAGGTGTCCGGAAGTCGGCTTAAGGGTCTCGCCCGCAAAATCCGATAGATGCAGTACAAGAAGGTGGGGCCATAACTCGAAGAGGGCGCATTATATAGACTTATGCACCCTATTGCATGCTTTATATGGCTGGCCGACACCCGGAGTTTAGACTAAACTGGCGAGCTTTAGCACAAACCACAAAGTTACACAGATGAAAATATGGGTTGATGCAGATGCCTGCCCCACGGTAATCAAGGATATTCTGTTCAAGGCAGCAGAGCGCACCGGGGTATTGATGACCCTGGTAGCCAACCATCCCATGCACATTCCCTCTTCCCGCCACATCCGCTTTATGCAGGTTTCCCAGGGCTTTGACGTAGCCGATAATGAAATCGTCGAGCGCATTGAAGCCGGGGACCTGGTGATTACCGGGGACATTCCACTGGCCGCCGATGTCATCGCTAAAAAAGCCCATGCGCTCAACCCCCGAGGCGAGCTCTACACCACCGCCAATATCCGCGCGCGGTTGAATATGCGCGACTTTATGGACACCCTGCGCGCCAGTGGCGTCGATACCGGTGGACAGGCTGCACTCAGTCAGCGTGATCGCCAGGCCTTTGCCAATCAGCTGGATAAACTGCTCACGCAATACCTGCAACAGAAGCCCTGAACCGCGAACTTACCCGCCTTCACCATCTCAGCCGGCAGGCCATGGGCAAATGGGTTAAAATGCCGCGCATAATAAAAACAAACATTAATTTTTTCTGCTCACCGGGCAAGTCCCGATTTGAGCACGTATATGGGTAGTAAACCGAATGACAACAGAACAGATTTTACGTGAACGCAGTGGTGACAAATGCGAGCTGTGCGGTGCAACTGAACAGCTGGCAGTGTATGCCGTACCCGACAGCCCAGACGACACAGCAGAGCAAAGCATTTACATCTGTAACACCTGCCGTGTACAGATTGAAGATCCGGACAAGGTGGATGTTAATCACTGGCGCTGTTTAAATGACAGCATGTGGAGTCCGGTACCGGCGGTACAGGTGATGGCCTGGCGCATGCTGAAACGTCTCAGCGCCGAGGGCTGGCCACAGGAACTGCTGGACATGCTGTACTTTGACGAGGAACAACTGGCCTGGGCAGAAGCCGGCATCAAAAAAGGCGGCAATGAGGACAGCGTAGTGCATAAGGACAGCAATGGCGCAGTACTTGAAGCGGGGGATACCGTTACCCTGATCAAGGACCTCAAGGTAAAAGGCGCCAACTTCACTGCCAAACAGGGTACTGCAGTGCGAAATATTTCACTGGTGGCAGACAACCCTGAACACATTGAAGGCAGGGTTGAAGGCCAACGTATTGTGATTCTGACTCAGTTTGTAAAAAAACAGAGTTAAGTATGGCTAAATCCGCACTGATTCACCTCAGTGCGTTTCAACAAACGCTGCGGGGAAAAGAATGAAATCAGCATTGGTGATTATCGCAGTACTGGTTCTGCTGGGCGTTACTTACTTCGCCTGGCTAGCCTATAAATCACAGCAGCCATCTCCCAGCGAATTTCCTGCGGGGCTGCAGAACAATCAACTCAGCCCCTGCCCGGAAAGCCCGAACTGCATCAATTCCGAATACGCTAAAGACCACGAGCATTATATTGCGGCTATCAGCTATCACAACAGAAGTGTGGAAGATATTAACCAGCTACTGCAGCAGACTATTGCCATTAGCGGTGGCCGTATAACCGAGCTTAACGAGTTTTACATCGCATCAATCTACACCTCTCGGCTATTTCGTTTTGTCGATGATGTGGAGTTTCGCATCGATCCGCAACAACAACTGATTCATATACGTTCGGCATCCCGTCAGGGCCACAGTGACCTGGGCGCCAATCGCAAACGTGCACAGAGCATTAAGCAGATATTTACGCAACTCAGTGCTCAGCGCGACACTGAATCATCCAGCAATCAGTAGACTTCACATAAACAATTATGATTTCCAGAACGACGCTGCAAAAAGCGGCAAACAAAAACATTATTGAAGCACAACAGGTGGATGCACTGTATGAGTTCCTGCAACAGGAAGCGTCACACAATGCAGCAGACGAAAGCCGTGACGAACCACTGAAGTTTGTGCGCAGTTTTGGTGATGTGTTTATTACACTGGGGATTATTCTGTTACTGGTGGCCAGCAATAAACTCGCTATCTCCGGCTATTATTACCTGCTGCCCGCCGCGGCCTTTGTGTTACTGGCCGAATGGCTGGTGAAACGTCGCCGACTGTCGCTGCCCGGCATTGCCATACTGATCGCGATACTGTTTTTTATTAACCGGGCACTCAGCATTGAACATCCCCAGGCCAACATCATTACACTTGCAGTACTCGGCGTTAGCAGCCTGTTATTTTACCTGCGCTATCGCATGCCATTCAGCCTGTTGCCACTGGCAATGAGTGGGGTGGCGATTTTTGTACTACAACTGGGGCTGGATATACTGCAGCAGCCGCTGATTCTGTTAGTGCCGGGGCTGATTCTATTCAGTATTGCCGTTGCATTCGATGCACAGGACAGCCGACGTCAGACACACCTGAGTGACAGTGCCTTCTGGTTACATCTGGTAGCTTCACCGCTGATTGTGCACAGTGTGATGGTGTCGATCCTGTTCAGTGAGGCAAGCTGGACCCACTGGCTCAATAAAGAGCTGCTGATGCTGGTTTTCTTTATCGGTTTTTTTCTGCTGGCACTGTTGCTGGATCGTCGCGCCATGCTGGTGTCTACCCAGTTATATGTGATTTATGCCCTCACCCAGCTGCTGCAACACAGCCTCAGCCCCGGTGAAAACCTGCTGGTTTATCTGCTGATGCTACTGGGTCTGTTTGTGATTTTCTTTGGCACCTACTGGTATAAAACCCGGCGCCTGCTGTTTGCCCGCCTGGCCGATTTACCCATTGCCCGTTTCCTGCCGGATCTGCAGCTGCAGGACAGCAAACCGCACTCGGTCACTGGCGGTAAATGAACGCACAGCACGGGCTTACAGGCTGTAATGATCACGCACTAACAATTCAATAAACTGTGATTTTGTAGCTGTATTCCCGTTTAACAGCGACTATCATTAATAAGCTAATAACAACTAACAATGCATGCAGGACAAACAATGAAGTTCGGCAATACCCCCCGGGAGATCGAACATAACCGCAAGGTTTTTCTGATTGCGGTCTATGCCATTGTGGGTGCACTGATTATGGTGCCGCTGGGCTCATTATCCATTATCAATGGCTACACCCTGCTCGGCGAGATATTGATTATCAACGCGGTGTTCAGCCTGGGGCTGATGGTGTACAGCCGCATCACCCAGCAGGTGCGTCTGGTCAGCTACCTGTTCGCCACACAGGGCGGTATTCTCGGCCTTTACCTGGTGCTGCAGGGTGGCATAGAGGGCACCGGTGTCTACTACACCCCGGCGCTGGCGCTGATCATGGTGATGCTGGCGATTACCAGCATGGCTTCCGGCTTTGTTATCAGCTTTATTTTTCTCGCCGCCTTAAACCTCGGTCTCTATGCTGAGCTGTTTGAGATTTATCACTACAGCGAACTGCATAAAAGCCGCATTGTCATCGGCCTGTCCTGCATCCTGATCATGGCGTTAATTTCAGAGTGGATGCGCATCAGGTCCTATGCCGCAATCAGCCAGGCAAACAGGCAGCTGAGAGTCGATGCCAATCACGACCCGCTAACCGAACTACTCAACCGCCGTGGCTTCGAAATAGAAATCGAGCGAATGGGGGGCACTGATTTCCCCGCCTCACTGGCGGTGATCGACATCGATCACTTCAAGAAGATCAATGACAAATACGGGCATGATGCAGGTGACATCGCGCTGCAACAGGTGGCGCGCCATCTGAAAAGCAACATCAAGGGCAAGGACCTGATCTGTCGCTGGGGTGGCGAGGAATTTGTCGTGCTGTTCCGCCACACCTCGCTCAGAGATGCGGAGACCGTGCTCAATCAGCTGGCAGAGCTCATCCGCTCAAGCACCATCAGCCACCGTAACCAGCATTTCCAGCTGACATTCAGTGCCGGCGTTGCCCGGCTGCGTTACCGTAATAATCTCAGGCGCTGTATGAACCAGGCGGATGAACTGCTGTTCCAGGCCAAGGAAAGCGGCCGTGACCGGATTATGGCAGCGGAGAGTTAATCACCCCCTCTGCCCCGCTGAGCAGTGAAATCAGACCCCACCCCGATGACCGGCTTAACCTCGGGTATTGACTAGAACGAGCGTTCGTTCTAGTCTATTGGTCATTGGCAACCACCTGGTCATACATACCCATGTCCCCACGCGATTCGGTACTGCAAACCGCCCTTGAGCTGTTTACCCACAAAGGCTACTTCAGCACCTCGATGCGTGACATTACCCGTGAGTCACAGGTCAGCACCGGTTCCATCTACCATTACTTCAGGGACAAGGAAGGGGTAGCCGCCGCGCTCTACCAGAGCTTACTGGAGCGCATGCAGCATGAACTACAGCAGATCAGCCAGCAACATGAGAGCGCCGAGGCGCAGTGCCGTGCAGTAATCCACCTGCTTTTCGAGATCGCCGATAGCGAGCCACAGGTGATGGCCTTTATGCTGTACACCAAGCACCGCGAGTTTCTGCCCGCTGAACGCCCCATCTGTTCATCTGTACCCTTTGAGCAGATGCGTGAGATGGTCAGGCGCGGCATGCAGCGGGGTGAAATCCGCGAGGGGGATGTGCTGGTGGCTTCCAGCTGCCTGTTTGGTGGCAGCATACGCATGATTACCTCTGCCCTGGACGGGCTACTGCAACAGCCGCTCAGTGGCTTCCTGGACGAGGTATGGGATTATTCCTGGCGAGCGGTAGCTACACAGGCTTAATTAATTTAAACCGACTTAAAAATGTAATTTTTATAAGGCACACATATGAAGCAACAGATTAACGAAATCGAAGATCACTGCCTTGGCTGCGTGTACTACCCACCCAATTTACCCGCAAGCGCCTATAGCGAAACTGACTATAACGAGCTGCAACAGAAAAGCTGTTCATTTGATTATCAGCCATACGATCAAGATTGCCAGCAAGCCCGTAGAACCAGTTGCTCGATTGTTGACCTGCAGCAGATGCAAAACCAGTAACCTCACGGAGTCAATCATGAAAAAACTATTTCAAACCACCCTGCTTATTCTGACACTGGCCCTGGCAAGCAGCCTGAGTTATGCCGACAGTCCGATAAACGACCGTGCCGCACTGGCGGATTTAAAAGTTGGCAAGGGCGTGTTTCTGATTGATATAGCCGATGCAAAGAAAATGAATTTCTATCTGGAGGTGATCCAGGGCACGTTCAAGGGCATGCAGGCCCAGGGTGTGACACCTGATTTTGTTCTGGTGTATATCGGTCCCAGTGTGCCATATCTAAGCAGTTCACCGAGTGCGAAGATTGCAGACAAAAACAGTGCCGTACTGATGGAGATTGAAAGCAATGTAGAAAAGCTGGCAGCCCTGGGCATTAAACAGGAAGTCTGTGCCGTGGCAACCGAGGTGTTCGGAATTGATAACAGCACATTGTTTGCAGACCTTAATCTGGTCGGTGATGGTTTTATTTCACTGATTGGTTACCAGGCACAAGGCTATCATCTGGTTCCTGTATTCTAAGGTACGGTTTTATTAGCACGAATCCTCACGCTCGTACTGATGCGGCCACCGCCTGTTAAAAGTGATGCCGCAATATGTATCTGCAGGGCTTGTTATTTATTTTGTGACAGAACATTGTAATAACATGTATCCCAATATGGAGGCCTGTTATGCAACAGCAGAAGGTAAACATTCCAGTCACCTATAACTCGAGCTGGAACGATGGCTTTGGCGCTCGTGGCTGGAAACTGGACTGTTCTATCGGCGAACCCTCCGTAATCGCCGCCACCGCCGAAGCCGGTCAACGCATCCCCACGTCTGTATTAATCCACGACATACTCGACCACCATTTATGCGGTGTTGATATTGGTGGGCACCGCAATGAAGCGGTTGCATTGATACAATTACAGAAACGCACCGGCTCCGATCCGCGGCCGGACTTTACACAGATTATCAATGAAGACCTGATGCATGGCCGGGTCAATGGTGAGGGCCTGCGCTCATTTTTACCGGATGATTTGATGCAGTTACTGAGGGATGATATTGTGGATGACAAACAGGCCATTGACCTGCTTTGTGAAAAACTCGGTGAAGACAAACTGCGACAACGTCTGCTACAGCAGTTTATCGACATAGGGCATAAAGCAGACAAAAATGCACAACAGGCCTTTGAACAGCACGGACTGGATTACAGCAAACGAAGTGAGATCGGGCTATGTTTGCAAAATGTATTACGCGAAGCCGATCAGTTGCTACGCGAAAGCAATGTCGAACAGGCACATGCAGAGTTCTGGATAGCTCATCAACGTTGTGGCCTGGAGATACAACAGCCATTGCAGAAAACACTGATATCGAATATAAGTTAACAACACACCAAAAATGAACAACACTGGCCATGCAGAAAGGACCTGAATCAGGCATGGAAAGCTTATGCGACCCAACACACAACACATTCTTAAATTCTGCCTAATCTGCAGTATATTATGGCAGAGCTGCGCGCATTCGGCGGAGGACACCGATGACCACACCGGTATGCTGTCAATGGTGCTGGAAAACGACATGTTCTATCAATCGGATAGCAACTACAGCAGCGGCATCTCGGTTATCTGGGTACCCACTGAAAACGGCGTGCCTGACTGGGCAGTGAAGATTGCTGACTGGGTGCCCTGGTTTGATGAAACCGACGAAATACATCACGGCTATGCCTTCGGCCAGACCATGTATACCTCAAAGGATATTACACTGGAAACCCCGCCACTGGATGATCGTCCCTATGCCGGTTTTCTCTATGGTTCCATCGGCATGGCCATCAGCGACGGACAGCAACTGGATCAGCTATCTCTCACTCTCGGTGTGGTTGGCCCCATGTCGGGCACCGAACACAGCCAGAAAATCATTCACCAGATTGTCGGCTCAGAAGACCCCATGGGCTGGGACACGCAAATACACAATGAGGCCGGAATCATACTCACCTACCAGCGCAGCTGGCGCGAACTGAAAACTAGCAGTTTTCTCGATAACGAAGTGGAAATCACCCCGCACTTTGGCGGTGCACTGGGCAATATTTATACCTACCTGAATACGGGTGTCACCCTGCGTTATGGCGAACACCTGCCACTGGATTTTGGCCCGCCACGCATCCAGCCCAGTATACAGGGCTCGGGGTTCTTCGCCGCCAGGCAACCCTTCAACTGGTACCTGTTTGCCGGCATTGAGGTGCGTGCCGTAGGCAGGAATATTTTTCTTGATGGCAATACGATTCGTGACAGCCGTCATGTTGAAAAGGAACACTGGGTGGGTGACTTTCAATGGGGTGCAGTACTCACTTTTGAAACCGTCCGTGTCAGCTACACCCATGTGAGTCGTTCGAAAGAGTTTGAAGGCGGTGCCGAAAGTCATCAGTTTGGCGCACTGAGTCTGACCATGTTGTTTTAATGCTCGACAAATAGTTTTACAGGACGACATCAAACCTACGGCCATATTGACAGATGTTGGGGTTCGTTCCTCACCCCAACCTACTAACTATGGGCTTGCGACAATCTTCCCTGTCACTTGCCGAAAATGCTTTCTACGCAGGGGCAAAATCACAGGGATGTGATTTTGAGTGATGATGTGCCTGGACGGCACTCCAGCACGACCCGGCAACGAAGACAAAGTCATCAGTTAACTTAGTTAAACCTGAACAAATTCTCGAAGCATTTTCGGGAACCCGCGTTTTTTGCGGGCAAGTGACCGGGAATGGCATTTTCTTGCTTACTTCTTTTTTGCTATAGAAAAAGAAGTGAGTCGCCAGAAAGGCGAAATAGCACAGCTAAAAAGTATAGTGAAGGTACGTATATAGATGAAAAATTCAGGTTATTTGCGTTTTTTCTCGTTCCCACGTGGGAGCATGGGAACGAGCGCTAGATTGTCTTTCACGATGTAGTTGTCTGTAGTTTTTCACCAGAGGGGCGAAACATCAAAGATCAAGATATCGTGAAGGTAAACACAGATAGGGCATTAAGCTGGTTAGCACAGAATATTCCTTATTCACACTCCCCAACCGACCCCAAACGACAACGCTCATATTTTACCCAGGTCGCATTACTCAATTTAGTTTCAGTAAAACTGGCACGATCGATTATTGCATCACGGATACTGGCTTCACTCATATCGGCCTGATCAAACCTTGCTTCGATCAGGTTGGCACTAACAAAATTCGCACCCTTGAGCATGGCACTGGTAAAATTAGCTGCCTCCAGATTAGCGCGGGTGAACACCACCTGTTGGGCGGTAATATTTTCGAATTGACCCTGGCTTATTTTTGCACCGGTAAAATCGGAGTTGTTCAGCTGTGCCTGTTTGAATGCGCTATTCTCGATAGTCACCTGATAAAAGTTGACCTTACTGGCGCGTACATCGCTGAAGTCACTGTTACTGATGGTTGCGCGACTCAGGCGCGCCTCATCGAGGATTGCACCCTTAAAGTTACTGTCACTGATATCGGTGTTATTGATACGCGCCTGTTCGAGACGGGCTTTTTCGAAGTTGGTGTTAGCCAGTTTTGAAAAACTTAAATCCGCAGTTTGCATACGCGCACCGGATAAATCTGTGTTGCTTAGATCTACCCGCCTGAGCACCGCCGACTGCAGATCAGCACCGGCCAGATTAAGTCCACTTTTATCACAACCGGTCCAGTTGACGCCGGGGCCAGCAGGATCCTCACATGCCGCCTGTACATTGCCCTGAAAAACAAATATGGCTGCTATCATCAGCAATGCACTGCTGATTTTACTGGCATTATGTTGTAGCTGAATTGATCTCGCAGCCGGCACATCGGGCTGTACGATTAATAATCTGCCTGGGTATTTTGCAGCCAGTTTTTCCCTCAAACAGGGTGTTTTTTTATTACTCATTATTAAACAATCTTTTGATTTTGTTTGCTGATTTGCGCTTTTTTAATCGGCGTATTAAGAATCGGGCTGGATGTAAAGCATAGCGCACCCGATTTGATACAGGCAAGGACTCATTACAAATACTTGCCGCAAGCAGTTCCGCACACAGAAATGCACTGCTAAAGCCCCGCGCACCGTGCCCGCTATTAATATACAGGTGAGGTAGATAACGTCCGTTGTGATAGCTGTATGAAGCCCTGCCCTTGTATAAATCGGCATAATCCTGCAGGTAGGCATGTATATTCGGCGCAGCACCCAGCACCGGCATTCTATCGGGGGTAACTGCACGCACCGAGGCACGACCACTGACAATGTCCTCTACGCTGAATAAATCCGCCTGCCAGCTGTGGATGCCCTGCAAATTCTGTTGATGCTCTGCATCACGCAGCTGATTACAGCAGTCATCCAGTTCGAAGCTGGCACCTGCTATATGCAGCTGTTCAATGGCGGGTAACAGATAGCCCTCACTTGATACCGGCAGCTTCAGGCGGCAACTGTATGCATTGGCCTGTAACACACTGAGCTGACCACGGGCTGGCTGGATAGTCAGATGACCGAAAGCCGGCTGCTGTTTTATCTGCCAGGCATTGCAAAAAATAAGACCATCCGCCGATACGATGGTTTCACCATCAGGCTGTTTTAACTGCCATTGATCAGCAATGCGTTCAAATGACGCCAGCTCTGTTGAATAGTGAATCGTCAGCGCATCCTCCATTGACTCGATCAGCCGTTCCAGAATTTTCAGCGGCTGCAAACTGGCCGCCAATGGAAAATACTGCACCGGTGAATTGATCGTCAGCCCCGCCATTTCACTGGCCTGCGCTGCATCCAGCACCTGTGCCAGCTGATCCGTTTGCGGGTAGTCGGCCATCTGTTTTTTAATGCGCTCACTGCAGGGTAGTTGCACACCGCCACTTTGCTGCCAGTCCTGTTGATGCGGGTCCAGCTGCTGCAAACAACGCAGCGCATGGAAATAGGCGGCACCATAAAACTCCGCGTCGGCGGCATCCTGCAGACTGAGGCGCGGCATCAGCATTGCATGGGGGTTACCGGAAGCCTGCGCACCATAGCGCTCACCCTGCTCCAGCAGGGTCACCTTAAAGCCTCGCTTTACCAGTGACCAGGCGGTACTCAGCCCGGCAATGCCCGCGCCGATAATGGCTATATGGCTCTTACGATCGAGATTTGATACCGCCCCTTCGAACCAGGGCTGATAGCCGGGTGCTGTGCTGGCTGGAACCGCCTGTGGCATAAACTCGCCTTTCAGCATATGCCGCTTGTTGCCACAACCCGCCACCTTCTGCACTGCAAAACCCGCCTCCATCAGCCCACGTCGCACATCCCCCACTGCGGTATAAGTACTGAAGGTGGTGCCGGGGCGGCTCAGTCGTTTAATCTGCTGGAACAGGCCGCGACTCCACATCTTATGGTTCAGCGCAGGCGCGAAACCATCCAGGAACCAGGCATCCACACTGGCCTGGCACTGGCCCAGCATCTGCTCCGCCTCGCCGATCATCAGGATCAGGCGCACCCGACCAGCAAACAGCTCCAGCGGGTGATAGCCATCACTGGCAATCTGGTAGGCCTGCTGCAATGCCTGTGCAAACGCTGCCAGTTCAGGCCAGGCCTGCTGTGCCCGTTGCAGATCCTGTAAACAGAAAGGTGCGTGTTCCAGTGAATAAAAACACAGGGTTTGCGAGGCATGGCTGTGTTGCAGCCAGTGTTTGACCGTGAGAAGAAAATTCAGCCCCGAACCAAAACCGGTTTCGGCAACCACAAACTGGCTGGCGTTATTGTCAATCGCCTGCTCCGCCACCCGCTTAAAGCGCTCAGGCAGCTGATTGTGCTGGATAAACACATGTTCACTTTCCGCCAGGCCATTGTCCGCAGAAAAATAAACATCGGCGAAATCAGGGTTATAGGGCTGGCCATTTCGCCATTCGGGTTTTGCATACTTCATGGGTCGATTATACTACCGCTTTAGTTGCAAGTTGCGAGCCTATGACAAAACAAGCGGCAAACACCCGACAGGCCTACCAGCACTGTTTACAGATTGCACGCAGCCATTACGAGAACTTCCCCGTGGCTTCGTGGATACTGCCACGGCGTATGCGCCTGCCCACCGCAGCCATCTATGCCTTTGCACGCCGTGCCGATGATCTGGCCGATGAAGGTGAACACAGCGATGAACAACGCCTGGTGGCATTGCAGCAGATGGCACAGCAGATAGACGCCATCTATAACGGCGAGACAGTGGATGATCCGGTATTTATTGCGCTGGCGGACAGTATTCAGAAATTCAGCCTGCCAAAGGAATGCTTTACTGATTTACTCGCGGCATTTGAACAGGACATCACGCAGAAACGCTATGCCGAGTTCAGCGAACTAATGCAATATTGTCGCCGCTCCGCCAACCCGGTGGGACGATTGATGTTACATTTATACGGGCAGACGGATCGTAAAAGCCTGGGGCAATCCGATGCCATCTGTTCCGCATTACAGTTAATTAACTTTTATCAGGACATGGCACAGGATTACCACGAGCTGGACCGCATTTATATTCCACAGGACGAAATACGCGCCTCGTTTGTCAATGAAAGCTATTTTAAAAATCGCCGCACCGATGGGCCGATGATTCTACTGATGCGCAAACAATATGAACGGGCACATAAATTATTACAGGGCGGCGCACCACTGGGTAAAACATTAAAGGGGCGTTTTGGTTTTGAAATTCGACTGATTATTGCTGGTGGTTCGCGCATTCTGCTTAAACTGGACAAACAGACCGACGATGTGTTTGCCCGACCACGGCTGGATTTTCATGACTGGTTATGGATTTTCTGGAAGGCACTAAGAGCGAAGTAACGAGAGTTATTTGTGTTGCATTTATTCCCTTGCATTGACGGGTTTGCACGGGAATCAGGTGGATCCGCTTCGCTTGATCCACCCTACGCGACTAAATAACATAGATTATTGCTCGCGTTTTCTTCTATTTCTGGTTATTAATTCTTTAACCATCAATCGGCTTTGACAATACGATTACGTCCAGCAGCTTTTGCCTGGTAGAGTGCGATGTCTGCACGCTTGACTGCAGCCCAGGCATCCTCATCACTCAGACGTGCATCGCTAATCCCCACCGAGAAGGTGACCTTGATTTTTCGCTGCTCAACATTGATCGTCATATCAGCAATTTTTGTACGTGCCATCTGCATGATTTCACAGGCGCTGTCGACACTGGTTTCAGGAAACATTAATAAGAATTCCTCACCGCCATAACGTCCCACCGAATCACTGCGTCGCAGGCTTTGCTGAAAAAATTCACTCAACTGACGCAGCACTTCATCGCCCACCAGGTGCCCGTACTGGTCATTTATGTCCTTGAAGTTATCAATGTCCACCATTGCCAGTGAATAGTCCTGCGAGTAACGACACAGGTTTTCATAGGCACGGTCCAGCAAAAGAGTAATGGATTTACGGTTAAGTGAACCGGTGAGTGCATCGAATGAGTAGCGATGCTCGATTAATGTATCGCGCATGGTACTGAGCAATTCAATCAGTTTGTGCTGGTTGTCCAGAAAAACCTGGTATTTCTCAAGCGGAATATCCTGGTTATCCAGTACACGTTGCGCCAGCTGGCGTGCGTTGTCGTGCATAAACTGATGTACCGACTCCAGCTCCCAGAATTCCTTAAAAGCCTTGACCGCATCACTGGCATCCGAATAATACCACTCGCCCAGTTTGCACTGGGTGTGCGCCGCCTGGTGCAGTATATCTGCCGCAAACGGCTGTTTGCATAGAATAGACGTATGCAGCTTATCAAACCATGCCCGGTGGTTATGGATTGCGTCATTCAGCACCTGCAGGGTGTGCTCCAGCTCCTCCGCAGCGAACTGATTGATTGTCTGATTCATTTAGATCCCGTCGTGCAACATCAAGTAATTCAGCTGATTGCCCGCTATAAGCGACCTTACGGCTGATTCAACATTTTTATTTTAGACCAGATTTGCAGGTTGATGTTGCGCCAGCGCATATAGACATTAAATCAGTTTTGCCTTCCGCCGCGCTTTACGTCAGAATTCAGCGCAATCAAGCAGACATCGCCATGACACCTGATCAATACTGCCAGCAAAAAGCCGTCGCCAGCGGCTCCAGTTTTTACGCCAGCTTCCGCTTTCTGCCGGAGCTGCAACGGCGTGCCATTACCGCACTCTATGCGTTCTGCCGCGAGGTAGACGATGTAGTGGACGAATGCAGTGAGCCCCAGCTGGCGCTGCAGACCCTTAACTGGTGGCGCGATGAAGTCGCCCGTCTGTATCAGCGCAAGGCCACCCACCCGGTCACCCAGGCATTACAGGCACTGCTTGATGATTTCAACCTGGCAGAAGAATACCTGCTGGAAATCATTGATGGCATGGAAATGGACCTGCACCAGCACAGCTATGCCGATTTCACCGCGCTCTCGCTCTACTGCTACCGGGTGGCCAGTGTGGTGGGTCTGCTATCGGCGGAAATTTTCGGTTACCGCAATCGCAATACCCTGAAATACGCCCATGACCTGGGTATGGCATTTCAGCTCACCAATATTCTGCGGGACGTGCGCGAAGATGCGGAGCGTGGCCGCTGTTATATTCCACAGGATGAACTGCAGAAATTCGACGTCAGCCAGCAGGATCTGACCCGGCCGGTCACCTCCGATGCGGTGCAGCAACTGTTTGCCTTCCAGGCAGAGCGGGCACGGGACTTTTACCGCAAGGCTCTTGGGCAGCTGCCGGAGGAAGACCGCTACAACCAGCGGGTGGGACTGATAATGGCGGAGATCTACCAGTCACTGCTGGATGAAATTGAAGAAGACCAGTTCCGCGTGCTGGAACACCGTATCAAGCTTACCCCGGTACGCAAAATCTGGCTGGCCTGGCGCGCCTCGCGGCGTGAGAAAAAACGCCATCGCCAGTATTTAAAACAGCAGTAAGCAACATGCCCACAAGCGGATCAAATACGCGGTCAAATTCTCGACCCATTAAGGTTGCCATTGTCGGCGGCGGCTGGGCCGGGCTGGCGGCGGCGGTTGAGCTGTGCCGGCAACCAGCCCCGCAGCCGATTCAGGTTACGCTGTTCGAGTCTGCACCCCAGCCTGGGGGTCGCGCACGCAGCATTGAATGGAAAGGCATGGCACTGGACAACGGCCAGCACCTGATGATCGGCGCCTATCAGCAGATGCTCGCATTGCTGAAAACCCTGCAGGCGGATGAAAAATCACTGTTTGATCGCCTGCCCCATCACCTGTTAATGCTGGATGCAAAAAGCGGCGACACGGCCTTCGAACTCAAACTGCCCACCTACCCCGCACCGCTGCATCTGCTGTTCGGCGTGCTGGGCATCAAACAGCTGTCATTCAGCGACAAGCTCAAATTGCTGTGGCGCTTTAACCGTCTGCTCAACACCCCGATTGTCGAGGACCTCAGTGTCAACGAGTGGCTGGATCAGGCGCAGCTGCCCGAAACCTATCGCCGTTACCTGCTGGAGCCCCTCTGCCTGGCGGCGCTCACTACCCATCCGGCGCAGGCTTCAGCCCGTGCCTTCCAGAGTGTGCTGCTGCAGACATTCAATGCGCCGGCAGATCACACCGATTTACTCATAACACGCAAGGACCTGGGGCAGGTGTTTCCGGCACAGGCCGCGGCCTTTATTCAGCAACACGGCGGCGTGATCCACACCCGCAGCAAGGTGCAGTGCCTGTTGCTGGATAAGGATGATAAGGGGCGACTTGGGGTGCAGCTGAAAGACCGCATCGAAACTTTCGATCAGCTGATTCTCGCCACGCCACCGGCGGTGAGCGCGCGTCTGCTGGCAGACCACCTGCAAACCGCGCCGCTGGCCGCCTCCATTGAGCAACTGCAATACGAACCGGTGACCAACCTGTATTTGCAGTTTGCCCACGCAGTGAACCTGCCCTGCCCGATGCTGGGCCTGGTGAATGGCATCGCGGAATGGGTGTTTGAACGTGCCAGCAGTGGCCAGCCTCAGCTACTGGCCGTAGTGATCAGCGCACATGGGCCGCATTTGCAGATGACTCCAGAGGCCTTGCGAGATCGGGTACTGGCGGAACTGCAAACCGTACTGGGGCCATTGCCCGACTGCATCGACAGCCAGCTGATTGTAGAAAAACGCGCCACCGTGCAGTGCCATCCCGGGGTGGATGCACTCCGCCCAGCCAGCCAGAGCGGCGTCGAAAACCTGCAGCTGTGCGGTGATTATGTGTATATCGAAGAAAATAATCAGCCCGCACTGCCATCAACACTCGAAGGTGCACTGCGCTCTGGTGTAAAATGCGCGCAACACATACTCCAGCAATCCAACCATTGAGACGTTTATGCAATATCAGGCACCACAGGACTTTCTGAAAGACAAGGTAATACTGGTTACCGGCGCCGGCGATGGCCTCGGCCAGGCAGCCGCCAAAGCCTATGCCGCCCACGGTGCCACCGTGGTACTGCTTGGGCGAACCATTCCCAAACTGGAAAAGACCTATGATGCCATTGTGGAAGCAGGTGGCCCGGAACCGGCGCTGTATCCCCTGAACCTGGAAGGCGCGACGCCAAAAGATTACGAGCAGCTGGCGGAAACCCTGAATGAACAGTTTGGCGGCCTGCACGGCCTGCTGCACAGTGCAGCGATCCTGGGCACCACCAGCCCGATCCAGCAGCACGACATCGACACCTGGTACAAGGTAATGCAGGTAAATTTAAATGCACCCTTCGTGATGACCCGCGCCCTGCTGCCACTGATGCGCAACACCGCCGGTTCCAGCATTGTATTTACCACCGATGACAAATCCCGCGCCTACTGGGGTGCCTACGGCATCTCCAAGGACGCGCTGACCAGCTTTATGAAAATTCTTGCAGACGAGCTGGACACCGAAAATAATGCAGTGCGGGTGAATGCGATTAACCCCGGCGCGGTGCGCACCCAGATGCGGGTGCGGGCATTTCCCGGTGAAGACCCCAACACCCTGCCATTGCCGGATGATGTGATGGCGACCTACCTGTACCTGATGAGTGAGGACTGCACGGGAACCGGGCAAACACTGCTTGCACAGGAAGACAGCAACAAATGACTGCGGCAGTAAATAGTCAGGCGCAGATCGACAAGCCCATTGCCTGATAAGCACACGCCACCGAACACCGCCAGCCCACCCTGTATCTGGCTGCTCTCCGCCTACCGCTCCGCCAGTCATGCCGCCTGGGCTGACTGGCTGGTGGATAGCTTCAAACACATTCGCTGGCAACGGCTGGAACTGCCGGGACGACATTTTCGCTGGCGTATTCGCGGCAATCCCCTGTCGTGGCTGGACCAGCTGCCCGAGGAAACCCCGACACTGATCCTCGCCACCTCGATGGTGGATCTGGCCACACTCAAGGGCCTGCACCCGCGACTGGCGTCTGTCCCGGCAATTTATTATTTCCATGAAAACCAGTTCGCCTATCCGGTGGGTGAGCAACAGCACGACTCGGTGGACCCGCAAATGGTGCAGTTGTACGGTGCACTGGCCGCCGATCACCTGCTGTTTAATTCGGCATTTAACCGTGAATCATTTTTTAACGGCATAGCCGAACTGCTGCAGAAACTTCCCGACCAGACGCCGCATAATCTTCTGCCACGACTGGAGAGCAAAAGTGAGATTCTGCCAGTGCCGATTCGCAACCTTGCAGACTCGAATGCACACAGAAACCCACAACTGATTGTATGGAACCACCGCTGGGAATATGACAAGAACCCGCAGCTGTTTGCCGATGCGTTATTGCATTTAAAAGCGAAAAACCAGCCGTTTCAGCTGGCATTACTGGGAGAACGGCCGGTCAGAAAACCCGCTGCCTTATTACAGATTGAACAGCAACTGGCCTCGCACATTGTGTTTAATGGCAAAGCGAGTCAACAGGAATACAAACACTACCTGCAACAGGCCGCCATCGTGGTGAGTACAGCAATTCATGAATTCCAGGGGCTGGCGATACTGGAAGCGGTAAGCGCCGGCGCGGTGCCACTGGTGCCCGATGACCTGTGTTACCGGGAACAGTATCCGCCGATGTTCCGCTATCCGCCAGAGGATAGTCAGGCACTGGCAAAGAAACTGTTGCAGACATTACAGCAAACACCTGCAGCGCCGGAAGTATCTGCCTGGTATGAAGAAAACCTGGTGGATTACTGGAGACAGTATTTAACGCCAGCAGATTAAACGAAGCTGATTTAAACAAATAGCTTAACGGGGCTTAAGACGGTAAATATTGCCACTGTCGGTGGAAAAGTAAATCCAGCCCCGGGGGCTTTGTGCCAGTGCACGAATACGTTGATCCAGATCCTGCAACAAACGTTGTTCATCAACCGCCTCTGCCCTGTCATTTAAAATCACCCGGTTGAGATGCCGCAGTTTCAATGCACCGGCAAACAGATTGCCACGCCACTGTGGAAAAGCCTCGCCGGTGTAATACAGCAAACTGCCCGGTGCAATCGAGGGGATATAAACTTTTACCGGCTGTTCCATGGCCTCTTTCTGCTTGCTCTCGCCCACCGGTAGACCGGAAATATATTCCCGGCCATGGGAGATCACCGGCCAGCCATAGTTTTTTCCCTTTGCCAGCAGATTAATTTCATCCCCACCGCGAGGACCATGTTCAATTAACCACAGGCGTTTATTGTCGGCATCATAAGCAATACCCTGCGGGTTACGATGACCATAGGTCCAGATGGCCAGCTGCGCAGCCTCGGTGGTGACAAATGGATTATCCTTCGGAATCGAACCATCCAGGTGCAGACGCATCACCGACCCCTGGTGTAGTGACAGATTCTGTGCACTGTCACGCTCGCCGCGATCGCCAACACCGAAATAGACATAACCGTCATTATCAAACGCAATGCGACTACCAAAATGCTGGCCATTATCATTGCCAGTGGTAATCAGCAAATCCTGCCAGCGCGTTAAGCCATCCCCCTCAAGCTGCGCCCGCGCCAGAATGGTTGAATGCCTGTCCGAACTACCGCCGACATAGGTAAAATAAATCCATGAGGGTTCTTCAGGCGACACGGCCACATCCAGCATACCGCCCTGACCATTGGCAATTACCGAGGGTGCATTCTTTAACGACATCATTTTATTGCTTGCCAGATCAAGTAGTTTGACACCACCTTCACGCTCAGTAATTAACAGGCGATTTTCAGACAGAAATGCCAGCCCCCATGGAATACCCAGGCCGTCGGCGACCTGCTCCAGCTCGAATTCGACTTCAGTAGCGGAATAAAGCAACGGGCTGGAAATGCATAGCCAGAGTGTAAAGAACACGCGTGTAATAGGTTTGAATAATTGACGCATAATACCGTCCTCGGCTGGTTGATTTATCAACTCTACGCCAGCTTATTTTGTATGGCAAATGGGATGGTGTGTATGCGGAAGTAATTATGTTGAATAACCACTGGTACAGTTTGGCGTGTTTTAAACTCATTCCGTGTTAATCAACTTTAATATCATTACGTATTTTTACCTACCTAAAACCTTGTACTGTGCTGTTTCGCCTCTCTGGCGACTGACTTCTTTATGAAAGCCATCCCTGGCTTTCACCCTTCGGGCCAGGCAAAGCCTGTTCTAAAACGCTCCAGGCGTTTTAGCAGCAACAGCGCCAAAGAAGTAAGCAAGAAAGCGCCGCCCCGGCACCCAAGCTTTTATTTTAAACAGCGAAAATAAAAATGCCTTCTTCACTCCCGATTTTTGTGGCTGCTGCGGAACTCACGAATCATAGAAAGCATGACCCGCTCAGACATCCTCGCAGGTAAAATTGCCGGGAGCAATTTTAAACATGCTTGCATGTCCCGAAGGGTGAAGGGCAGGACGCCCTGAATAAAGCTTCCACAAAAATCACTCACTCATCAGCTTGTGCGAAGGGGAAACAGCTCCATACCGAACGGTCAAATTACTTTTTAAACGATGGGCTTGTGACAAACTTCCCTGTCACTTGCCGAAAATGCTTTCTACCTAGGGGCAAAATCACAGGACGTGATTTTGAGTGCTGATGTGCCTGGACGGCACTCCAGCACGACCCGGCAACGAAGACAATGTCATCAGCTAACTTAGTTAAACCTGAATAAATTCTCGAAGCATTTTCGGGAACCCGCTGCTGTTTGCGGGCAAGTGACCGGGAACGGCATTTTCTTGCTTACTTCTTTTCTGCTGGAGGAAAAGAAGTAAGTCGCCAGAAAGGCGAAAAACAACAGGTAATTTTATCGTGCAGATAAATCCTATATTTATAACGGTGGATCCGCTGCGCTTGATGCCACCCTACAGCACTGCATCTTCCACCAAATAGCGACACTTTGTGCGTAGGTTGGGGTAAGGAACGCACCCCAACATACACGTCACCGCCGATAATGCCGTTGGGGTTCCTGCGTCACCCCAACCTACCACCTACACACTATCAATTTGCGTTGACGTGCATGGATGCACTAATTCAGCGAGCGCATGGATGCGCAGGAGCTGACATTTATTCCGCACATCCTGTGCTCCACCCTTCGGGCCATGCGTTCGCATGTTCAAAGTGCTCCTGCACTTTAGTGCGTTCATTTGCGGACATAATACTGAAATCATGCAACCACAACTCAATCCAGCGACGAATCCTCATCCTGTTGCATCTGCCATAACTGCGAATAAAGCCCGCCCTTAACCAGCAGCTCCGCATGTGTCCCCTGCTCGGCAATGCGTCCCTGGTCCATCACGATAATGGTATTCGCATCAACAATGGTCGACAGGCGATGCGCGATTACCAGCGTGGTGTGTTCTGCGGCCACGTCCCTGAGTGATTTCAATATCACCTGTTCGGAATGTGAATCCAGTGACGAAGTGGCTTCATCAAAAATAACAATGCGTGGATTTTTCAGAATCACCCGCGCAATGGCCACCCGCTGTTTTTCACCACCGGAAAGTTTTAATCCCCGTTCGCCAACTATGGTGTTATAACCATCCGGCAGGCTTTGAATAAAGTCATCAATATTCGCCTGCTTTGCTGCATAACGCACTTCACCTTCAGTGGCATCGGGTCGTGCATACTGAATATTGTGCAGGATACTGTCGTTAAACAACACCGTGTCCTGTGGAACTATGCCGATATGGGTGCGTAAACTGCGCTGTGAAACCGCCTGGATATTCTGTCCATCGATTAAAATTTCCCCGGCATCCGCATCGTAAAAACGAAACAGCAACCGCGCCAGGGTTGACTTGCCCGCACCGGAGGGACCGACCACGGCGACCTTATGACCACTGGGAATATCAAAGCTGATACCGTGCAGAATTTTACGTTCCGGATTATAGGAAAACTCGACGTTTTTAAACTGCACATGGGCCTGGGTTACATGCAGGGTTTTCACATCCTGGCTATCCTGTATCTGCGGTTCTCTGTCCAGCAGTTTAAACATCAGGTCCATGTCCGCCAGTGCATGTTTCATTGAGCGATAGATAATGCCGAGAAACCCCAGTGGAATAAATAACTGCAGCATCATGGTGTTTACCAGTACTAGATCACCCAGGCTCATGCTGCCGTCCACCACACCCTGTGCGGCGAAGATCATAATCAGGGTAACCCCAACTGCAATAATCGCACCCTGGCCGAAATTCAACAATGCCATTGAACTGGTACTTTTCACTGCGGTGTCTTCCCACTTTTCCAGGGTGTTGTTGTAACGGGTTAACTCATACTGTTCGTTATTGAAATATTTAACGGTTTCATAATTGATCAGCCCGTCCATGGCGCGGGAATTGGCTTCGGAGTCATAGGCGTTCATTTCGTGGCGGTAATGCATACGCCATTCGGTCAGCAGCATGGTGTAAATCAGATACACCATCACCGTGCCAAAGGTAATCAGGGCAAAGTGCGCATCGTACTGACCAAACAAAATAAACGCCACCAGTACAAATTCTGTCAGGGTAGGAATGATATTAAAGGTGAGGTAATTCAGAATTGAGGACAGACTGCGTGCACCCCGTTCCAGGTCCCGCGAGATACCACCGGTTTTGCGGTCCAGGTGAAAACTCAGTGACAGGTCATACAGGTGTTTCACCACCTTGAGAGAAATCTCGCGCATCGCACGAAACCGCACCCGGCAGAAAATCGCGTCACGCAGTTCATTGAACAGCACGTTCATTAATCGCAACGCACCATAACCCAGCAGCAACATTAACGGCAGTTCCAGCGGAATATTCTGCGCCATCTCCGCTGCGCCCTGTTTGGCGGTATCCAGGGTGATATCCAGTTTATCGACAATTTCCTTGAGCACCAGCGGAATACTCACCGTGGCCACCTTGGCGAGCATCAGCGATGCCAGCGCAAACAGCACGCGGCCTTTATAGCTCCACAGAAACGGCATCATGCGTTTCAGGTTAATCAGGTCTTTACGTTCACCGTGGGGGGCTTCGGTGGGGCGACTGGTACGAATCATCATCTGGCTGAATTTGTCTGCGGCATAAAAACCCAACATAGTAACGACAATCTTGGGTACAATCCAGATAATGAATTGCCGGGCCATAGCCATACTATTGATATGTATTTAATTTTCACCTGTTTAGCCAGGTCTTTTTCCAGCTCGTTTCACCGCCCTGCAGCCAGCCGCTTACTGTTTAGCCAGCTACTGCTGGGCCTGCTGCTCACAGGCTGTGGCGATAATGCTGCCAATAAGCCAGAACGTGCCGCCAGCGCGCACCTGATAGAAGCCAGTGAGGTCCGGCTACAGGACCTTTCCGCCACCCGCACCCTCACCGGCACACTGCAGGCAATACGAGAAGTGAATATCAGCAACCAGGTGGCCGGGCTGTTAACCGAGTTACCTGTCTACCCAGGTGACCAGGTCGAAACGGGGCAAACCCTGGCGCGACTGGATGACCGGCTGCTGAAAGCCGAAGTGGATAAAGCCACTGCCACCCTGAAACAGGCCAGCGTCGATTTACGCCGCCTGCAGGACCTGGCGCCACGCAAACTGGCCTCGGACAGTGATATTGCCCAGGCACAAACCGTAAAAAACATAGCCGCATCCGAACTCAAACTCAAACAGACCGAACTGGACTATACCCATATTACCGCACCGTTTAGCGGCGTGGTATCACAACGGCTGGTCGAACCCGGCGATGTACTGCCGATGCACACCCAACTACTGAGCCTGCTCGACACCACCCGTCTCAAGGCCGAAATCAATCTCAGTGAACTGTTACTGCCGTTGATTGATGAAGGCAATGCAGTGGAAATAAAAATCGACGCGCTGGGTGAGCAGACTTTTAACGGCGAAATCACCCGCATTTTTCCGGCGATCGATAAAAACACCCGTCGCGGCATCATTGAAATTATGCTGGATCCCGTACCCACAGGTGCCCGCGCCGGACAGCTGTGTCGTGTCACCATCAGAACCCGCAGCCGTGAGCGCTTGATGATCCCCTATGATGCGGTGCGCTTCGACAAACAGGGCAGTTTTGTCTATCTCATTGAAGATAACCGGGTGAAACACAGCGAAGTTACCACCGGCATTCAACTGGGTGACCAGATTGAAATTCTCGACGGCCTTAGCGCGCAACAGCGCATTGTCAGCAAGGGCTTCTTCGGCTTAAAAGATGGCATGACCATTCGCGAAGTCACGCCAACACCCGACCCGGCAAGCGGAGACAACCGCTAACATCATGGCGAACCTGACACGCACAGGCGGGCTTGCCAGCTGGTCGATTAAACGCCCGATTGCGGTAATGATGCTCTCCCTCACCGTACTGGTGGTGGGGCTATTTTCCCTTGATCGACTGAACACCAATCTGCTGCCGGATATTATTTATCCCGATGTGCGCGTGCGCATTCTCGAAGCGGGCACACCGGCACAGATCATGGAAGACAAATTCACCCGCCAGCTGGAAGAACAACTGGCAATCACCGAAGGCGCCACCCGTATACAGTCGGACACCTCGGTGGGTCGCAGTGCGGTCAACCTGAGCTTTCCCTATGGCACCGACATTGATCGCGCGTTACAGGATGCCAGCACCCGACTGGATCGCGCCAAGCGTTTCCTGCCCGAGACCGATGAACCACCGATTATTTATAAACGGGATCCTTCACAGATTCCGGTAATGGAACTGGTGGTCAGTTCATCCACACGAGACCCCATCGATTTACGCAGCTGGGTGGATTACGAATTTTCCAAATGGTTTTTAAATATCGAGGGGGTTGCTTCCACTGAAGTGGGCGGTGGCCTGATCCGTGAAATTCATGTGATTATCGACCAGGAAAAACTCGCCGCCGCCGGTTTAAAAACCAGCGACATCAGGAGCATTCTGCAAACTGAAAACCAGGACACCTCCAGCGGCATTTTATATATGGACACGCGCAAGCTCAGTGCGCGTACCGAAGGTCGTTTTGACAGTGTGCAGAGCATTGCCGAACTTCCCCTGCGCAGTCTCAACCCGCAGAACCCGGACAAAAGCCTGAGACTGAAAGATGTGGCCAGCGTACTGGACACCCACCAGGACGAAGACCTGCGCATTCGCCTGAATAAAAAACCCGGCATTAAACTCACCATCCAGAAACAGCCGGAAGCCAATACCGTGGATGTCGCGCAGCGGGTGCATCAACAGCTTGCATTTTTCAAGGCACAGCAACTGCTGCCCGAAGACATCAGCGTAGAAACCGTGGATGACCAGTCGGTGTATGTATCCCAGGCGCTGAGCAATGCCAGCCTGGCGGCGATCAGTGGCGCACTGCTGGCAATGCTTGTGGTGTACCTGTTTCTGCGTGATATTCGCCGCACCCTGATAATATCCACTGCCATTCCGCTGGCGATTTTTATTACCTTTTTTATTATGAGCCTGGGCGGCATCAGCCTGAATATCATGTCACTGGGCGGGCTGGCACTGGGTATCGGCCTGCTGGTGGATAACACCATCGTTATGCTGGAAAATATTTCGCGCCACCAGTCACAGGGTGAAGCTGCGGATGTGGCGGCACAGAATGCCGCCAGTGAAGTCACCGGCGCGATCACTGCCTCCACCACCACCAACCTGGTGGCGGTACTGCCGTTTCTGTTTATCGGCGGCCTGGTCGGCCTGCTGTTCAGCGAACTGATTGTCACCTTGAGCGCGGCCATAGTTGCCTCATTGATTGTCGCCGTAACCCTGGTACCGGCGCTGGGCGCACGCATCAAAACATCCGGTCAACAGGTAGAAGGCCGGGTTTTTTCTGCGGTAAAAACTCGTTATCGCGCACTGTTAAAAAACGTTTTAGATCATCGCATACTGGTCAGCACGGTATTTATCGCCGCGCTTGGCTTCAGTGCCTACCAGATCAGCAATGCAAAAAACCTGTTCTTTCCCGCCATGGATGAAGGCAAGATCACCGTCCGTCTCAGCACCGAACCCGGTACCCGACTGGAACAGTTCGACCGCACACTGGAACAGGTTGAAGAACTGATTTTACAGCAAGCGGATGTGCAAACCGCCTTTGTCACCTCCGGCGGTTTTGTATTTGGTCGCACCCAGGTGCAGAGCAGTCACCGCGGTACCATCACCGTGCAACTCAAACCCATGCGTGAACGTGGTGGCATCAGCAGCACTGAATGGATCAGCAAAATCAAGCCGCAAATCGATCAGCTACAACTGGTGGGTTTTAAGGTGTACCTGAGCGTCAACGGGGTGCGCGGCATTCGCATCGGCCACGGTGATGATGATTTCAGCCTGCGCATACAGGGTCCGGATATAGATGTGCTCAGTGAAACGGCTGATCAGATTATCAGGCGCATCAGTGACATTGCCGAATTAAAAAATCTCACCCACAGTTATGAAGAACAGAGCAATGAACTGATTATCCAGGTGGATCGTGAACGTGCCGCGGATCTGGGCGTGAGTGCTGATGAAATCGGCCGCTCGGTTCAGCTGGCATTGAACGGACAGATCGCCACCGAATTTCTCGATGGCGACCGTGAATACGATATACGCATTCAACTGGCGCGTCAGGCATTTCGCCAGCTGAGCGATATTGAAAATATCATTATCGCCATCAACCAGCAGCAAAGCATTCGCCTGCACGATGTGGCTGATATCCGCCTGCAACCCGAACCCAATATGATCAAGCGGGACAACCAGTTACGTATTAATGAAATTTCCGCCTCGCTAAGCCCCGGCACCGATTACGAACGGGTTGCCGAAACGGTGATGCAACGTGTCGAGCAAATGAACCTGCCCGAGGGCTACACCGTATACGATGGTGGTGCGCTGGAAATTCTGCGCGACAGTGCATCCATGGGTACTATCCTGCTGGCACTGGCGGTGTTCCTGGTATTTGTGGTGATGGCGGTGCAGTATGAATCACTCACTAACCCACTGGTGATTATTCTTGGCGTCCCCTTCGCGTTAATCGGTGTCTATCTGGCACTGACCTTCGCGCTGGATAACCAGCTCAGCATGCCGGCACGACTGGGCATTATCATGCTCGCCGGCATTGTGGTAAATAATGCGATTGTGCTGGTGGAGCAGATAGAGATCTGTCGCCAGCAGGGCCTGCGCATTATGGATGCCGTGCTGGAAGCTTCAAGCCTGCGCCTGCGACCGATTCTGATGACCACTCTCACCAGTGTATTCGGCATGCTGCCACTGGCGGCGGGGCTGAATGAAGGCTCGGAAATGCTGCAGCCACTGGCCACGGTGATTGTCTTCGGCCTGTCGTTTTCACTGCTGGTGTCATTGCTGATTATTCCGATTTTCTATCTACTGATTCACCGCCGGGAGACACCCTCTCATGCAATGGCATAATCAGGACGCGGATAAACAGCTGGCCCCTGGCGAAATTCATATCTGGCTGAATTTCCTCAACCTGCATCAGGCCAAACTCAAGCACCTCTACCCGCTGTTGTCCGCAGCAGAAAAAGCGCGCAGCGAGGAATTCAGTCATTTTCGCGCACGCAAAAACTACATTGCCTCCCACGGCTTTCTGCACAGCGTACTCGCGAATTACCTGGACTGCCCCGCAGCGGAGATTGAATTCAGCCAGGGAGAAAAAGGCAAACCCTTTATCCTGCCCGAACTGAACCCGCAGCAGATCCAGTTCAATCTCAGCCACAGCCAGAACCTGGCCATACTGGCGGTGTGCCGTGAACAGTCTGTAGGGATTGATATCGAGTGTAGCCAGCGCGACAGCGACTGGTCCGGCATTGCCCGGCGCTTCTTCACACCCCATGAACAGCAGGCGCTGTTCGCCCTGCCGGAAGCGCAGCAGAAAGACGCCTTCTACCGGGTATGGACACGCAAGGAAGCCCATATGAAGGTCACCGGACTGGGGCTGGCACTGCCCCCAACCTGGTTCGAAGTCAGTGTGCCCCCCCAAGCAGCGGCCTTTATCGGTCTGCAAACCCCCCAGGCAGGAGAACAATTTGCCGGGCAGCATGCAGACCACTACCAGATGCAGGATATCCAGCTGCCAGAGGCCTACCCGGCCTACCATGCCTGCCTCTCGGCGAATTTTGAGTTCACCCGGCTAAAGAACTTTATTCACAACTGAGGCTCATACACCATCCTCGCAGAGTGGATGGTGAGCCATTTACCTATTTCCACACTTTTCATCTATAATTATTTGCCAGACTCCAGATTGCTGGATTAGCAATCCATACAAACCAGCTTGACGACAACAACTAGATCCTATTTTAACCAGCTGTAATTTATGCCCATAAGCCAAAACTGCTGCCCCATGCCCCTGATTCATCTGGTTGGTGACGACAGCGAGCAGAACCGCCGTCTCAGTAGCGCCCTTAAAAATAATGGCTACAACATCAGCCTGTTCAGTAGTACCGATGAGCTGACCCGTGTCTGCAATCACAATGACGACGAACAACGTCCGTCGGCGGTGGTAATCGACGCGTTGCTGGCCGAGGAAAACAGCTCCGAGCTGCCGGTTGTGGGGGATCTGATGCTGTGCAAGGACAATGACATACCGGTAGTCGTGGTTTGTAATCACGACAGCCTGCAGGCGAGAATATCCGCGTTCCGCGCCGGCGCCAGCCGTTATCTGCTAAAGCCGGTCAGCGATGAGCAACTGGTGAACCTGCTGGATGAGCTCACCCACCACCAGCCTGCCAGCCCCTATCGCGTGCTGGTGGTGCATGATGCAGCAACGCCGCCGCCCCCCTGCGCCAGACTGCTGCATGAAACCTGTTTTGCAGTTAAAGTGCTGGACCAGCCCCTGCAGACACTGGAGTCGATCAAGGCATTTAATCCCGATGTGGTGGTGCTGGACGTCAACAGCACCGAGGTAAGCGGACCGGAACTGGCGGCAATTCTGCACCAGAGCCAGCCGCAACTGCCGGTGGTACTGGTCACCGACCAGCAGGATATCGGCAGCGAACTGAAAAGCCTCAATCTCGACAGCATCGATCTCCTGCAACGCCCGCTGGAGTGCAGTTACCTGATCAGCAAGATTACCAGCCGCGCCCGCCAGGCAAGAAACATCAACAATACCCGGCAACACCTGCAATCCTTGCTGTATAAACGAGAGCGAGAACATCAGGCACTCGACCAGCACGCGATCGTGAGTATTGCGGATGCAGCGGGCAATATTACCTATGTGAATGACAAATTCTGTGAAATCAGCGGTTACAGCCGTGATGAGTTGCTGGGTGCCAACCATCGCATTGTGAAGTCGGGGGAACACCCGCCGGAATTCTACCAGCAGCTCTGGGACACCATTTCCAGCGGCCAGTTCTGGCAGGGCACCCTGTGTAACCGGCGCCGTGATGGCAGCCATTACTGGGTCGCCTCCACCATCACCCCGTTTATGGATGCCAGCGGCAAACCCTATCAATATGTCTCGATACGCACCGACATCACCTCCACTAAACTGGTAGAAGCAGAACTCAAGCTGAGCCGTGAGCGTCTGCGCCGTGGACAGATATTTGCCAATATCGGCACCTGGGACTGGAATATCAAAAGTGGCGAACTGGTGTGGTCGGAACGCATTGCGCCACTGTTCGGCTATGCCGAAGGCGATCTGGAAACCTCCTACGACAATTTTCTCAATGCGATTCACCCGGATGACCAGCAACTGGTAATCGATGCAGTCAACGATTGCCTGGTGAATGACAGCCCCTACGATATCGAGCACCGCGTAGTCTGGCCCGACGGCACCGTGCGCTGGTTACAGGAACGGGGTGCTGTGCTGCGCAATAAGCAGGGCGAGGCCGTGCAGATGCTCGGCGTGGTACAGGACATAGACGAACGCAAACGCACCGAACAGGCACTGGCGGAAAGTGAACAGCGTCTGCGTCAAGCACAGACCCTGTCGCATATCGGTAACTGGCAAGCCGATATGGTCAGTGGCGAACTCTACTGGTCCGATGAAATCTACCGCATTTTCGGCCACCAGCCTGGGGACTTTGAGCCCAGTGTCGAGCTGTTTAAACAGGCGGTTCATCCCGATGACCTGCATCTCATTGTAGACAACATAGCCGTGGCACGTGAAACCGGCATCCATGATGTGATCCACCGCATTGTGCTGCCCGATGGTAATATCCGTTATGTACATGAACTGGCTGAAGCCACACTGGATGATCAGGGTGAGCTGGTTAAACTCACCGGTACTGTGCAGGATATTACCGAGCTACGCACCGCTCAGTTGCAGGTAGAGAAGCAGAGCAAGCTACTGGACATGCTGCACCACTCCACCACCGATTTTGTAGAGAAAGCCGACTTTACCGACACCATGTCGAACATGTTAAAAACCCTGCTCACCCTCACCCGCAGCGAGTATGGTTTTGCCGGCGAGGTACTCTATAACAACGAACGGCAACCCTATATTAAACCCCACGCAATCAGCAATATTAGCTGGAACGACAAAGAACAGGCAGAGCAGAACCAGCGCATGAAACAGGGCCTGGAATTCAATAATATGCAGACCCTGTTCGGTGATGTATTACTAAGCAAATCCGTGGTCATACATAACCCGAATACAGGCGAGGCAGCTGAAGCTAATAACGCAGGCATGCCGCAAGGCCATCCAGCGATACAGTCTTACCTGGTAGTACCCGTATTCTACGGCGATAAAATGGTGGGCATCTATGCTCTGGCCAATCGTAAAAATGGTTACAGTGAAAAACAGCGTGATTTCCTGCGGCCATTCGACACCACCTACAGCGTAATGATCCATTCCAACCGGATGATGGCTGCCGAGCAGCGCAACCGTGACGACCTGATCGAAGCCAAGGAGATTGCCGAACGAGCCAGCCAGGCAAAATCCGACTTTCTCTCCAGCATGAGCCATGAACTGCGCACACCGATGAATGCCATCCTGGGTTTTGGTCAGCTACTGGAATACGACGCCTCCCTGCCCGCGCAACACCAGGACAATATTGCCGAAATTCTCAAGGCCGGCCATCACCTGCTGGATCTGATTAACGACATTCTCGATCTGGCTAAAATCGAAGCCGGCAAAATCGAGCTGAATATCGGCACCGTCGATGTATGCAGCATTATTGATGAATGCACCGCCCTGATGTCGCCTCTCGCAGCAAAGCGCAATATCAGCATTGCCCACAGCGGGCTGCAACACAGCGTTGTAATGGCAGATCGCACCCGATTAAAACAGCTGTTACTCAACCTGTTGTCCAACGCAATCAAATACAACAGGGACAACGGCCATGTGGAAATTGAAATCAGTCGCCCCAGCCAGCAGACACTGAGATTAAGCGTAATCGACACCGGCATCGGTATCAGCGACAAAGATATGCAACAGCTGTTTACCCCCTTTACCCGTTTTAACACCAAACACAGCACGGTTGAAGGCACCGGCATTGGCCTGACCATCACCCGTTCAATTGTGGAAATGATGCATGGCCAGATCGGCGCAGACAGTACCCTGGGCAATGGCAGCCGCTTCTGGATTGAACTACCATTGGAATCAGTAACAGAACAGGCAACAGGCGAAGACCCACAACAGAAGCCTGCTAACCAGCAAACACCTCTGGAAAAGACTTCCCCGGAAAACACGATGGCTCACTATAAAATACTTTATATTGAAGACAATCCATCCAACCTGCGGCTGATTGAACAGCTGATCGGGTTTAGAGACGATATTGAGCTATATACTGCTCACAGCCCCAGACTGGGTATAGATCTCGCAGAGGCACACCGGCCGGATCTGATTTTACTGGATATCAATATGCCGGGAATTGACGGCTACCAGGTACTGGAAATACTCAAAAAATCAGACGAACTCAAAAACACGCCAGTGATTGCAGTCACAGCCAATGCCATGCCAAGGGATATCGAACAGGGCAAGGCGGCGGGTTTCAGTGACTATGTAACCAAGCCGCTACAGGTCAATAATTTTTTAGGCCTGATCAACAACTATCTCAGCAGTAGCAAGGCCGAACAGACATGAACAACTATTCACACGACAATGCACGCATCTTTATTATCGATGATGAAGAAGCCAATCTGAAGCTGCTGAATATCATGCTGGAAAACGAAGGCTATAAAAAGCTGGTGTTAATCAGTGACTCCCGTGAGGTTATCAACGAATACAGGATACAGCGCCCCGACCTGATTCTGCTGGACATCAATATGCCACACCTGGACGGCTATGAAATCATGCAGGCACTCAGGGACCTGAAAGACCCGTTGATGCCGCCGGTGATTGTTCTCACTGCACAACATGGAAAAGATTACCTACTACGCTCCTTAAATGCCGGTGCCCGCGACTTTATCTCCAAACCCTTTGATCGCAACGAACTGATTATGCGCGTGCGCAACCTGCTGGACGCTCACCTCGCCCACTGCATGGTGTATGACCAGAAAGCCACGCTGGAAGACATGGTTCGTAAACGCACCGACGAATTACAACAAACCCGCATGCAGGTGGTACAACGTCTGGGCATGGCGGCGGAATTTCGCGACGAAGAAACCGGCAACCACATTCTTCGCATGAGCCATATTTCCGAACTGCTGGCACGTACCATTGGCTGGGATGACGACGACTGTGAACTCATGCTGATGGCCAGTCCGATGCACGACATCGGCAAAATCGGTATTCCCGATCATATTCTGTTAAAGCCCGGCAAATTCGAACCGGATGAATGGGAAATCATGAAAACCCACGCCAGCATAGGCGCTAAACTGCTGGACGGTGACGACTCCAACCTGATGCGCATGGCACGGGAAATTGCTCTCAGCCACCACGAAAAATGGGATGGCAGTGGCTACCCCAATGGCCTTACTGGTGAAGACATTCCCATGAGCGGCCGCATTGCCGCACTGGCCGATGTGTTCGACGCCCTCACCTCACAGCGCCCCTACAAAAAAGCCTGGCCAGTGGAAGATGCAGTGCAGCTCATTAAAGACAACAGCGGCAAGCATTTTGATCCACAGCTGGTTGAAGTGTTTCTGGAAAAGCTGCCGGAAATACAGGCGATTTGTGAACGTTATCGTGAACCGGATGAAGTCTGACTGTCATGCCGTGGCATAATGTGTTTTAAAGCACCCTTTAAAAATTAACTTTAATTTTTTATCTATTCTTAGCTTCACGGCATTCTGAACTGTGCTGTTTCGCCTTTCTGGCGACTGTCTTTTCTGTCTGCAGCAACAGAAAAGTCAGCAAAAGAGTGCCGTTCCCGGTCACTTGCCCGCAAACAGCAGCGGGTTCCCGAAAATGCTTCGAGAAATTATTTGAGTTTAACTAAGTTAACAGGTGGCATTGTCTTCGTTGCCGGGTCGTGCTGGAGTGCCGTCCAGGCACATCAGCACTCAAAATCACGTCCTGTGATTTTGCCCCTATGCAGAAAGCATTTTCGGCAAGTGACAGGGAAATTTGTTACTTGCCCACCGTTTTAGAAGTCCTTTTACAGTTCGGCGCATGCTTTTCCCCTTCGCACAAGCTGATGAGCGAGTGATTTTTGTGGAGGCTTTCTGCGAGGATGTCTGAGCGAATCATGCTGTTAATGATTCGTGAGTTCCGCAGCAGCCATAAAAATCGGGAGTGAAGAAGGGACTTTTATTTTCGCTTTTTGAAAATAAAAGCTTGTGTGCTGGGGCGGCGTTTTCTTGCTTCCTTCTTTGTCGCTGTTGACAAAGAAGGGAGTCGCCAGAGAGGCGAAAAAGTACAGATCAGTATCTCGTGAAGGTGATTTTTCTCGTTCCCACGCTCCCGCGTGGGAGCACATACACAGGGAAATATTAATGATACAACCCGTATAGAATAGCAAAGAGTTCCCACGCAGGAGCATGGGAACCAGTCAAATAACCCAACTCAACCATCATCTACCGACAACAACACCACCGAAACATTATCCGGCCCACCATGATCATTCGCCAGTTTAATCAACTCATCCACACACTGCTCAACGTCACTGTGCTGCTCAAGCGCATGCTCAATCTGCGCATCGGACACGCAATCGGTCAAGCCATCGGAACATAATAAATAACGCTGATTCGCCTGCAACTCAATTAGCTGCAGGTCAAGCTGTGGCTGCGCATGCAAACCCAGAGCACGACTGATTACATGATGCATGGGCGACAGCTCGAATGTCTGCTGGTCTATCTGGCCATTTCCCAACATGTCCTGCAACATCGTATGATCAGTGGTGAGTTGCTGCAGCTGTTGTGTGTAACAGTAACAACGGGAATCACCCAGATGACACAGCGCGGCGGCTTGCTGTTTAATTAACAGCGCCACCACGGTCGTGGCCATATTGGCCAGTGCCGGCTGCTGTTGCCGTGCCTGTATAATCTGCTGATTTGCTTCCAGCACCGCCTGCTGCAATGTCTGTGTTAACCAGTACTCGCCATAACCGCCTCCGCTGTGTGCCTGTAGCACCGCTTTAGCGACCGCCTGTTGCATGTGATCGACACACAGCTGGCTGGCCACTTCGCCACCGGCATAACCACCGACACCATCCGCCACTACCAGCAGGACCACATCACTGTGGTCAAACTTACGACTTAAAACACGATCTTCATTCTGTTCCCGCACACGGCCTCGGTCACTGCCTGCCGCATAATGCAAATGAAAAACCGGGCTAGTCATCACTTTCCGTACCGTCGGATTCGAGACTGGCCAGTCCCCGGGCAAATGCATTGGCCATTTCCCGGCCACTGGCATAGCGTTTTTGTGGATCTTTCTGCAACGCCTTATTCACTATACGGGTGGCACTGCCCGGTAGTTCGGGGCGAATATCCCGCACCGGTTTATGTTTGTCGTGGGTAATTTTATACGCCAGCCCTGCCAGGCTATCTGCAGCAAATGGCAGCTTGCCAGTTAGCAATTGATAAAAACTTACCCCCAGCGCATATAGATCAGCACGTCCATCCACATTGGCTCCGCTGATCTGTTCCGGTGACATATAGGATGGACTGCCCATAAAGCTACCGGTGCGGGTTTTAACCGAATCGGTAATGCGGGCAATGCCGAAGTCGGTAATTTTCAGCTGCCGGTTTTCACGGTTGTACATGATATTCCCCGGCTTGATGTCCCGGTGCACAATATTCTGCTGATGAGCATAGTCCAGCGCCTCTGCCACCTGTTGCATAATCCGGTACACCTCGGCAACCGGCAACAGTGTATCCGGCTGGGTAAAATTCGACAGGGGCTCGCCATTGACATAATCCATGGCAATAAAGGCAAAACCTTCTTCCTCACCCACGTCATACACGGTAACAATATTGTGATGACTCAAACGCCCCGCGGCTTCTGCCTCACGGAAAAAACGCGACTTTAATGAATTCAGTTCACCGGTTGGAAACTGGGTATAGTCCAGGGTCTTGATGGCCACCTGGCGGTTGATCTTTGGGTCCTTGCCCAGATACACCACACCCATTGCGCCACGACCCAGTTCTTTTTCCAGCTTATAGCGGCCAAACTCCGGCAGTTCCATTTCAGGCAACACCAGGGTTTTCTGTGCCTGGAAGGGTGTGGAAATATCGCTTTTCGTATCACTCAGTCCACTGATGGATTTAAGCCGTCGCTCCACGTCCTTATAGTGTTTATTACGTGCATGCATTTCAGAATAGAGCTGCAGGGCACGGTCATACTGTCGCTTGCGCTCGAAATTCAGGGCAATTTCATACAGGTCATCCAGCACCGCTTCGTCGGCACCGCATTTTAATAGATTGCCGATAGCGGTTTCGTAATCACCCTTCAAATACTGGTAATGCCCCAGTTGCCACCAGGCTGCATATTGCCTGTCGAGCAGGTGATTCAGCAACTGCTGACCGGACACATACACATACACTGCCAGTTGCCCGGCAACCAGCAACAGCAACAGATTAATCGTTGGCCACCAGAGTCCCTGCAATATCAGTAGCAGCGGTTGCACCACGATAATCCCCAGCAGAATAAACGCCCCCAGAAACAGTCCGCTGTGTTTCGACAGCAGGGGCAGTATCCATAACAGATAAATCACCACCAGCAACAGTAATAGCGGCGACAGCCACCAGTGATTAACCGGTGTGGCATAAATGGCGCCCTGTTCCAGACTACTTAATTTGTCAGCGAGTATCTGCAGCTGCTGTGCATCCTGTGCAATCAACACCACCCGCTGCTGGTAATAGTTAGCGGCCTTATCCGCCGCCTGCTGCAGGTTTAAGGGTTTTAATACCGTGTGCCTTTTGTTCAACGATGAAAAATAGCTGAACGCCCTGCCCGACAGATCCAGTGACAGCTCAAGCCCGTTAAGCCGTATGTGTCCGCTTTCATTCCAGTTGATTGCTGCACTGTGTTGCATCTGGCTAAACACGGCCAGACTTAAATCCGGCAGACTGAACTGTTGATCTTCGCTGTACCAGATAAAGCTGTGAGCACCTGTCGCATAAACATCGAAGGGATAAATGCGGTAGGGCCATTGTGCATTGCTAAGACGAAAGGTTTTCGCCTGGGGCAGAAAAATCGACGGGATATATTGTCGCCAGCCCTGCTTGAACTGCAATTGTTCATGGTAGACGATATCATTAGCGCGACTGGCTGTGTGGGTGTTGGGCGAGTTACTGTATTGCGTCAGAAACACCTTCTGGTGTTCCAGCATCCAGGCCAGTTTATTGCGTTCGCCTTCGGTGGGTTGCCATTGAAGTGTAACCTCTTCCGTTTCCACGGTGCTGGTTGATGCGCTTGCATCTGTAGCCCGATTAACCGATGTCTCATCAGCTCGCTCATCCAGTGGCTCGTCAACAGGCAGATAATCCATCTGCGGAAAATTATCACTTAGCCAGACAATCTCAGCGGCATTCGCCTTACGCAGTTTGCGTAATAGAAAACGGAATTCCTGAATGCCTTCGGGACTTTGAAGACGAGCGGCGTCCAGCAGAATACTGCGATAACTGTTACTGGGTTCAGCCTGTGGCAACAGATGGCTGGCCGCACGGAACATCTGCGCATCAAGCCAGCGCAGTGTACTGTTCTGCGCCAGCAGAACAGCGGCAATAAAGCATAAAAAAATAAAGACGGAGAAATACAGTCGACGGTGTTTATTCAAAAAACTGACCTGTTATGGTTATTATATGGCGCGGGCCTGCGAATCAAAGTAGCGCAAAATGACACATACTCAGGCGCAGTCAACCGACCTTGTATATATAGCAGAAATGCCCGCTGACTTCAGCTCACAGCAGACATGAAAGGCATTTACAGCGGCCGTCGATAACCACCCAGCATGCCGTGCCTGGAATACACCAGTTGCCACACCTGGATATTGCGGGCGCGAAAGGCTCCGGCGCAGGTGAGTAGATAATATTCCCACATACGGAAAAACTTCTGGTCCAGCTGAGATCGGAACCTGGGCCAGGCGGCGACGAAATTCTTATACCAGGCCATCAGCGTGGTATCGTAATCAGCACCGAAGTTATGCAGGTCTTCCAGTACCAGTCGTTCCTCGGCCGCATCGCTGATCTGGCTCATGGCCGGCAGGTCGCCATTGGGGAAAATGTACTTGTCGATCCAGGGATCCGGTGGCGTGTGTGCCTCATTCTTGCCGATGGTGTGCAGCAGCATCAGGCCATCATCCTTTAAGCAGCGTTGCGCCACCTGCATAAAGGCCGGGTAATTTTTACGCCCCACATGCTCAAACATGCCGATGCTTACAATGCGATCAAACTGCCCCTCGCAATCCCGGTAGTCCTGCAGTTTGAAACGCAATGGCAGGTGACTATAGCGTTGTTTGGCCCAGGCTGCCTGCTCCCTGGAGATGGTAACGCCTTCACACTCCACACCATAATGCTCTGCTGCATAGGCCATAAAACTGCCCCAGCCACAGCCGATATCCAGCAGCTTCATGCCCGGCTGCAGATCCAGCTTGCGGCAGACCATATCCAGTTTGGCGAGCTGCGCATCGGCCAGGTTGTCGGCATGCTGCCAGTAACCACAGGTATAGGTCATGCGGGGGTCAAGCATCGCCTGGTAGAATTCGTTGCCCAGGTCATAATGGGCTTCACCCACATGCCAGGCACGGCGCAGGGTTTGCAGATTAAGTAAACGGGCACGCAGGTTATGCAAGAGCATTACCAGGCCTCCGGCATGCCGGTCAAGCCGGGCGCGCAGAATCCGGTACATAAATTCATCCAGCCGGTCGACATCCCACTCGCCCTGCATATAGGATTCCCCCAGCCCCAGATTACCCAGCGCAAGCACCTTGCGAGGCACGGCATCTGAATGAATGCGCATATCCCAGGGACGTTTGCCATTAAGGCGGATATCCGCACGCTCCAGAAGATGGGCCATCTTCTGGAGCGCACGGCTGTTATTGACGGGTATTCTGACAAGATTATTCGCACGCACCGTATCACTCCTTCTGTGGATTGTTACCGCACTGCAGTTCGCTTTATCATTTGGGCCGACTGTATCAATCGACTGTATCAATCGAGTGTATCGGCCTGCCGTAGGCAGCCATCTAAACCAATAACTTTACTTTAGCAGCTTCAGCCCTCGATTGTGAAGAGCTCCCTGGCGAGGGCCGTGCTCTGCCGTGCAACTTCAGCCGGCTCCACCTGCTTGTAGCGGGCCAGCGTTGCACATACATGGGGCAATACCAGAGGTTCATTGCGCCTCGGCTGTAATTGCGCTGTCATGGTTTCTGGCAAATCACGGGGCATTAGATAGGGCGCATCGCTTTCCAGCATCATATTTTGCAGCGGAATCTGTGTAACCGCCTGCTGCAGCTCATGACCGCGACGCTCGTCACACAGCCAGCCGGTAATGCCGATCTGCAAACCCAGATCGAGATAGGCCAGTGCCTGATCGGCCGTGCCGGTAAAACAGTGGGCCACGCCGCCGCTTAATTTGTGGCGCCAGCGACTCAGGATAGCCACGAAATCGTCGTGCGCATCACGCTGGTGCAGAAACACCGGTAACTGTTTATCCGCTGCCAGCTCGAGCTGTGCTTCAAAACAATGGCATTGTTCAGTGGGGGTGGAGAAATTGCGGTTATAGTCCAGCCCGCATTCACCGATGGCGCGCACCGCGCTGTGATCCAGCAGGTTGTAAATCTGATGGGCCACCTGCTCGTTCCACTCCGATGCATGGTGCGGGTGCACACCGACCGTGGCATAGAGGATACCGTGATTGTAATGGCACAGTTCAATCGCCATTTCACTGTGTTGCAGGTTGGTGCCGGTGACCAGCATCTGTTTCACCCCAGCGGCCAGAGCGCGATCAATCACCGCCGAGCAATCAGGCTGGAACGCCTTACCGGTGAGGTTAACACCAATATCAATCAGGTCTTGCAGGGGATCAGTCATAGGGGTGTATTCTGCCACGATGGACACAACACACAAGTGACGATGAATAAAACGTGACTGACTTAGCGCGCGATGGCAGTACCCACATCCAGCTGTTCAAACCAGTCGAGGAACTGCTGCACCATCGGTCCCTTGAAAATGCGTCCGTGCTGGGGTGCCATGTATTCGATGTCCAGCTTACGCACCCGATCAATCCAGTCCTGTTTGGCGCGGTTGGATGGCATCCAGCGCTGGTGGAACAGTTTCATCTTATGGATATGCGAATCAAAATCATCCACAAACATCGACGCCCCCGGTGCCTCCAGCGCAGCGCCCACATCGCCGCTCATGAGAATTTTCGCCTGCGGATCATAGACATGGAAGTTACCCGAGGAATGCAGGTAATGGGCTGGCACGAGGGTCAGCCTCGCATTGTTCAGGCTCAGGGTAATACCCTCGTCGGGCAGGCCGTTATAGGTGATATTGCTCAGGCCGAAATGGCGAATAAAGCCTTCCCAGATCCAGGGCGCATGCAGGGTTGCACTGGGTAGCGCTTCGTCCCACAAACCCAGCGAGGAAATAATATCCGGGTCCTGGTGGGAAGCGAAGATATCGGTGATATTGTCTATTTCGGTATGCCGTAGCACCGAGGCCAGCATGGAGGAAAAAATTTCAATGCCGCCCGGGTCCATTAACAGGGTACGGTTACCATCTATCACCATATACTGGTTGGTATCGATTATTTTTTCCGGCTTGTCCGGGTCACGTCCAAATGCAATCCACTGGTGCTTTCCGTCATAAATAATCGTTGATTTCATGTTCTGCCTATCATTTTGGTGAGTTCTTCGAGATGCTGCTTGCAGATTTTAATTTCATCGGCAATGCGCTGGCTGCAGTATTCCAGATCATCGGCAATGGAAAACAGATTCGCCTGGTATTCGCCGGCACGGGATGCCTCGGTGCGGGAGTTGGTGACAATAATACGCGCGGCGCGAATGCGCTGGGTCACATCATCAAACAGCACCTGCAGGTTTTTACAGTAGTTGCACTGCTGTTCGCGGTAAGCCTGGATTTTCTCCTGCAATGGCGACAGGCGATTCTGCAAACTGGCCGCTCGTGCCTGGTCTTCAGTACGTGATTTTGCCCGGTTAAAACTGTTCAGTGCCGACACCGCACGTTTTTCATTCACCGCGGTAATGGAAAAGTTCAAGGCGGTGCTGTTGATTCTGGATGAGATATCAATAGTGTCTTTTACCATCTCGCTGATAAAGTCAGTGATCGGTTTGAAGCCGGCGGTTTTGTCACCACCGCGAATCGAAATGCCCTTGGCATTACTGGAGCTGATATTCATCGAACGGGCGGTTTCCAGCATACGGTACAGCCGACCTGCCAGAATGGCGGCGAGCACAAAGGACGGCTGTTCAACTTGTATATTCATCTGAGTGTATATATGCAAGCAGGTCGCATAAGTCAATCAGTATGACGTTTCAGTTGATATTTCTCAAAACAGCAATCTAATGACACAAGGTTAATCAACCAGGGCTAATCAGGCAACGCTACTTCAGTATTTAAGTCGGTATTAAACTACCTAACTGATAATAACAACCTGCACCGATGTTTAAAGCCTGCCGTTACAGCGAGTTATTAAACCCAGTTCTGCTGTTTTGCCTTATGCAATTTGGCATAGCCCTGCAACAGCTTCTGGTGCGTGCTAAAACCCTCAAGACTTAAACCGGGGCTGTGCAGGCCATAAAAATTATCATCCCCTTCCACTAAGGCAATCGCATCAGCAATGGTGTCTTCGCCATACATCAACTTCAGGCTATCGGTGTATTCCTCATAGCTGCGTTGTGCATCCAGCTTGATTTCCAGCAGCGCCTGCAATGCACGGTAAAAACGCAAACGCTGATCGCTGAGCTGCCCCATGTGCAGACACCAGTCATTCCATTCCTGCGCCTGTTCATAGTCGCCCGCCGCCAGACACAGCATCGCCTTGAGCTCCCCAATGCGCAGACTGGCCCAGGCGGTTCCCGCATCCGGTGCCACACCGATAAATTCCGCTACTCGTTGCACATCATTGTAAGCACCCTCTTCCAGACGCTGCAGAATATCCAGCCACTGTTCATTATTGAGATGCTTTAGCGACAGAATTTCCTCGCGAAATAATGCGCCTTCATTGTTATTGCTCCACTCCAGATCATCCACCGGATAAATATCCGACATGCCGGGAACGATAATGCGGCAGGCATAGACATTCAGGTGATTGTAATCGGCAATATAAATATCAAAACCCAGTTCGTGAATTCGCTCGCAGCAATAGGCAAACTCTTCCTCGGTGGTGCCGTTATGATCCCAGTCGACAAATTCATAATCCGGCGTGCGCTTGAAAAAATCATAGGCAATCAGCCCGCTGGAATCGATAAAATGGGTTTCCAGGTTATGGTGATCGGCTACTTCATCCAGGTCGAATGAGGGCGGCTGAAAGCCGTCCAGCTGATCCAGGCTTCTGCCCTGTAAGAGCTCGGTGACGGTTCGTTCCAGTGCCACCTCAAAACAGGGATGCGCGCCGAAGGATGCAAATACCGAACCGTCTTTTGGATTGATCAGGGTGACACTCATTACCGGAAATCGGCCACCCAGAGATGCATCGGCAACCCGCAGGTAATAGCCGTGGCTTTGCAGCTCTTCAATGGAAGCTTTAATTCCGGGAAAACGATCCAGCACCGCCTCAGGCACTTCTGGCAAACAGATGCCTTCGGCAATGATTTTGTTTTTGACGTAGCGTTCGAACACTTCAGACAGACCCTGCACCCGAGCTTCATTCTGCGTATTGCCCGCCGACATGCCATTGCTGACATACAGGTTACCGATAATATTCACCGGCAGGTATACGGTTTTCTGATCACGCTGGCGCACATAGGGCACAGCACAGATGCCGCGCTCGCCGCTACCGGAATTGGTATCAATAATATGCTGCGGCGTCAGTACACGATCCGGGTCGTAATAATCCCACAGGGTTTTATCCATCAGTTCGGCGTGCATTTGATCCAGCGGCAACGAGCTATCTTCGATGGCAAACCATTTTTCATTGGGGTAATGCACAAACTCGGCCTGGGCAAATTCCTCCCCCAGGTAAAAATCCGCAAAGAAATAATTGCAGCTCAAACGCTCGAAATATTCGCCCAGCGCACTGGCCAGGCAGGCCTTGGCGCTGGCACCCTTGCCGTTGGTAAACATCAGGCCACAGTCCTTGTCACGGATATGCACCGAGTACACACCGGGCACCGGGTTCAGCCAGGAAGCTTCTTCCACTTCGATATCCAGCGCCTTCAGTTTACGCTGCATCGTCTCGATGGAGGTTTCAAGGTCACGGTCTTTACCGATGATATAGGTGTGCTCACTCATACTGTGCTCGCTGGGTTTGTGGTTGGGGCAGCCATTAAAACGGCCTGCAGGCAATTGATGGGGCGTAATGATACACAATCCGGCACAAAATGATTACACTTATAAACCTATGAACCCCGCAGATGCAGCACTGATTTCCATTACCTACAGCCACCCCGCCCGCCAGAGCGAGGCGTGCACACTCGCCGAATCACTCCAACTGCCCTGCCTTAACCTGAGCAAATGCAAAAGCGAGCTGGCGCTTAACTTTAATGAACTGCAGGTAGAGCTGCTGGACTTAGCGCAGAAAATGCAACTCTCGGTGGACTTTATTGAAGGCGCACTGGGGCACCGAAAAAAGTACGGCGGTGGCCGTGGCCAGACCATTGCCAAAGCCGTCGGCATCAAACAGGGCAAGCCCTTGCCACATATACTGGACGCCACCGCTGGCCTGGGTAAGGACAGCTATGTACTGGCCTGCCTGGGCTGCAAAGTCGATATGCTGGAACGCTCAGCCATCGTTGCCGCACTGCTGGCCGATGGTATTACCCGCGCCAGCCTGAATATCGAATTCGAGCAAATAATCCAGCAGGGCTTTCGCCTGCATAACCAGGATGCGCTGAACTATATCAATGCCATTGATGACGACAATAAACCGGATGTGATTTACCTGGACCCGATGTACCCGGAAAAAAAGAAATCCGCCTCGGTGAAAAAAAACATGCAGATGCTACAGAAACTGCTGGGGCACGACCTGGATGCAGATCAGCTGCTCGATGCAGCACTGGAAAAAGCACACCAGCGGGTGGTGGTCAAACGTCCCAAGGGCGCGCCGGTGCTCAGGGCTTCACGCCAGCCGACACTGGCATATGAAAGTAAAAGCACCCGTTACGACACCTATATTATTTAAACCACGTATTTATAAAGACTCACCTGCCTATGAGACACACCAACAAACCCCTTATCGTTCTGCTGTTTAGCATCCTGCTGTTAAGCCTGGGTGGCTGCGCCACCAACCCGCCGAAAAATATGAACAACTCCTGCGCCATCTTTGAGGAAAAAGGCGGCTGGTATGACGATGCTAAAGACAGCTACGAGAAATGGGGCGTACCGATTCATGTGCAGCTGGCAATTATTCACCAGGAATCACGTTTCCGCCACGACGCACAAACCGAAATGGAATATTTTCTCTGGTTTATCCCCATCGGGCGCAAATCCGATGCCTACGGTTACGCCCAGGTCAAGGATGCCACCTGGGACTGGTATATTGACCAGACCGGCAACTCTGGCGCGGATCGAGACGATTTTACCGATGCGGTGGATTTTATTGGCTGGTATGGCAACTACACCCATAGAAAACTCGGCGTCTCCAAATGGGATGCCTATCAGCAGTACCTGGCCTACCATGAAGGACACGGCGGTTTTAAACGCAGAACCTACCTGCAAAAGCCCTGGTTGATCAAGGTTGCGCGCAAGGTAAAAACCCGTGCCAGCCAGTACCATACCCAGCTGAGTCGCTGTCAGGCAGAACTCGAATCCTCCTGGTCATTCTGGCCGTTTTAAACTGCAGCACAGAAACTTCGATAGCCGCGGATTGTCCGAGGCTTATCTATATTAAGCCCATAAAATACAGGTTTTAGCCGGCTAAGCCGGTGCTGTATGATTCATTCCACTTTAATCAACACAAGCAAGACAGACCATGCCAACACAGATTAACAGCGACATTATTGCCGATTTCAAAGCCCCCCTGGAAAACCACCCGATTTATGAAGCGGTTTCCACCATTGAAGACCTGCAGTGTTTTATGCAGCATCATGTGTATTCGGTGTGGGATTTTATGTCACTGATTAAATACCTGCAGTCAGTGATTGCGCCCACCACCTACCCCTGGACACCCCGCGGCGATGGCAGTGTGCGTCGCTTTATCAACGAGCTGGTGCTGGAAGAAGAGTCCGACGAAACCAATAACCCGGGGGAACACTCCAGCCACTTCGAGCTGTACCACAAGGCAATGCAGGAAATCGGCGCGGACATCAGTGTTTCCAGCGAGTTTATAAACGTAGTTGCCAACCAGGGCATACAGAGTGCACTGCGACTGCCCGGCATCCCCGCAGCCTCCCGCGCATTCACTGCCACCACCTTCGGCTTTATTGAAAGCGGCAAACCCCATCAGGTTGCCGCAGCACTGGCACTGGGGCGTGAACACATCATTCCCTGCATATTCCGCGCGATTCTGGAAAAAACCGGTGTCACCGATCAGCAGGCACCGATCTTTCATTTTTACCTGAACCGGCATATACACCTGGATGAAGATTTTCATGCACCCCTCTCGCTGCGCTTGCTCAACGGTTTATGCGGGGGTGATGAAACAAAAATTGCCGAAGCGGTGGATGCCGCCAAGCAGGCAGTAGAAGCCCGTATTGCCTTCTGGGATGGGGTGTTGCAGGAAATTCAGAAAAACAGGTAAGCATGAGGGCATTCCCTACTGTGTTTTCGAGCTGTAGGGTGGATCAAGTGAAGCGGATCCACCGACTGCCATGCAGTATGACCTGATTTAAAAACACTCTGTTTAATCAGCCTTCTAAAAAAGATGTCGGAGTCAGGACTTTCTCGTTCCCACGCGGGAACGTGGGAACGAGCAACGAACAAATATTTATAAATTTGCGTTTATTGGCGTTCATTTGCGGACTTCATGGGAATCAGGTGGATCCGCTTCGCTTGATCCACCCTACGCATACCTGGAATAAACCCTAAATCCGCCGCATCCCCACCAGCTTATTCTGCTCATTAAAACTGATTTCAAACCGCCCCTGCACACCACCATGGGTAACAAACTTCTGCAATAACGCCGCAGGAAATTTAAGCGAACGGCCATCTTCGCTGACCACCCAGACATACTTGGCCGACCCCTGGTAATACGCCAGATATCGCTCAGAAGAAATATCCAGTGAAAAACGCATTATTTGCATGCCCGGCTCGTCCGACAATCAGTCTCGGAAATTTTCGAACTGCAATGGCTGGTCGACGCTTTCTGTGGATTTCAGCATCGCCATTACCTGTTGCAGGTCATCACGTTTTTTACCGGTGACCCGCACCTGGTCGCCCTGAATCGCTGCCTGCACCTTGAGTTTTGACTCTTTAATCAATTTGACAATTTTTTTCGCCAGTTCGGTTTCTATACCCTGCTTGACGGTAATGCTCTGGTAAGCACGGCGACCACGGGTATCCACCTTGCCTTTTTCCAGGCAGCGTATATCCACATTCCGTTTACTCAGTTTGTTATACAAAATCGGTGAAATCTGCTTCAACTGAAAATCACTTTCCGCTTCCATTTTTATTTCATCACCTGATAACTCAACTTTTGAATCAGAACCCTTGAAATCAAAACGTGTGCCGATTTCACGATTAACCTGATCAATCGCATTACTCAGTTCATGTCTGTCGACTTCTGAAACCACATCAAATGATGGCATTGGCGCGCTCCTGTTATACACTTCAACTTCCAAAACATTTTAATGAAAAAGCTCATGCACAGGCAATTAATTATTATCGGCGCACTCAGCGCATGCATCAGTGTGGCACTGGGTGCCTTTGCAGCACACGGTTTAAAAAACACCCTGGGAGAATACGAACTGGGAATCTGGCAAACCGCAGTGGATTACCAGATGTATCATTCGCTGGCACTGATTTTAATTGGCCTGCTTGCCAACAGCTTTGCGACAAACCTGAATAAACCCGGCTACCTGATGCTGCTGGGCATACTGCTGTTTTCCGGCAGCCTCTACGCCTTAAGTTTAAGCGGCATCAAAACCCTGGGCATGATCACCCCGCTGGGGGGCAGCTGTTTTCTGCTGGCCTGGTTATGGCTGGCAGTGGCGATCTATCGCGCACCACAGAACTAAGACCCAGGGTTATTATCCGTATGCTCGGCATCTGACTGTTCTGTTGTCTGGGTTTTACGCCCCTGCGAATAGGACAGAATACCGCGCATTATCTGCACTTCACGCTGGCTTGGCCGGGCACGGCCGAACAGGCAACGTAACTTGCGCATAATGTGTTCCGGGTTGCGTTTACCGAAGAAATTCATCTGTGTAAGTGCATCGAGAAAATGCCCGTACATGCCTTCCAGCTGATCGCTGGTGGCCAGGCTGTCCTTTTCATCCATAGTCTCTGCCTGTGGCGGCTGCGCCAGTGACCGGCTGGTCTGACTCGCATCCGCGGGGCTGTTCTGGTGAGCCGGCTGACTGGCCATGAGAATCTCGTAACTCAGCACCTGCACCGCCTGTGCCAGATTGAGCGAACTGTAGGCCTCGGCGGTGGGAATATTCACCAGCACCTGACACTGTTCCAGCTCCTCATTACTCAGGCCCGAGCGTTCACGCCCGAACACCAGCGCCACTTCATGCTGCTCACTTTCCTGCTGTAACTGCTGGCCACATTCACGGGCATCCAGCTGCGGCCATCTCACCGAGCGTTGCCGCGCCGAGGTGCCACAGACAAAACTGCAACCCTGTAATGCCTCCGCCAGGGTGTCCACCACCACGGCCCGGCTCAGCACATCGGTGGCGGAAGAGGCGCGTTGCGAAGCTTCAAAGGAAGGAAAATCCTTTGGATCAACCAGGTAGAGCCGACTCAGCCCCATGTTTTTCATCGCCCGTGCCGCGGCGCCGATATTGCCGGGATGATGGGTGTTCACCAGTACGATACGAATATTATCCAGCATGCAGGGTTCCAGGCCTTTAGATTGTCCGCGTAAAAAGCCGACATGATACCCTTTTCAGCCGGATTTATGGCAGAAATTAGGGCAGACGAGGCCAGTTTCTGCTATCCTGTGCGCCCTCTGAATTGGCCGTTTTAGAAAGAGCGACACCTATGCACCCCATGTTAAACATCGCCACCCGTGCCGCCCGCGCTGCCGGTGACATTATTCTGCGCAATATTGATAAGCTGGATCGCCTCACCATTGAAGTAAAAGGCGAGAACGACTTTGTCACCAAGGTGGATCGCAAGGCGGAAGAAGTGATTCTGGATGCCCTGCACCAGGCCTACCCGGATCACGGCATTATTGCCGAGGAAAGCGGCCGTTTTAATGAAGACAGCCCCTACCAGTGGATTATTGACCCGCTGGATGGCACCACCAATTTTCTCCACGGCTTTCCCCAGTACGCGGTATCCATTGGCCTGCAGCACAAGGGCCGCATGGAAGTCGGTGTGGTCTATGACCCGCATAAAAATGAACTGTTTACCGCCGCACGGGGTGACGGTGCGCAGCTGAATGGCCGCCGCCTGCGGGTTACCCCGCGCAATGGCCTGAACAATGCGCTGATCGGCACCGGCTTCCCCTTCAAGCAGCCCCAGTATCTCGACACCTACCTGGCTTCGTTCAAGGCGGTGCACCCGAAAGTGGCAGGCATTCGCCGTGCCGGCTCCGCTGCACTGGATCTGGCCTATGTCGCTGCTGGCCGGCTGGATGGCTTCTGGGAAATCGGCCTCAACAGCTGGGACATGGCTGCCGGTGTGCTGCTGGTGCGTGAAGCCGGTGGCATAGTCACCGACTTCAGTGGCAAGGGCGACTACCTGCAAACCGGCAATGTGATTGCCGCCGCCAGCAAGGTCTACCCTGCATTGTATGACACCATCAAACCGCACCTGCTGGATGAGCTGAAATAAGACTGGCTGAAGCCACCGCACTAAGTATTAACGTATTAACCGCAGTCAATCCCTTATTCGGGTGTTTTGCGCTGTACTAATACATGCCACAATTATCCACTGTTATAACAAAAACCATAAGCAGAATCATAATGCAGTATTCAACACATCTTCTGGCGACACCCCTCGCCGCCCTTTTCTGCAGCCTCGCTCTCAGCGGCTGCATGAGCCAGAAAATCGCCAATACCCGGCACATTGACTCGGCCGTGGAAAAACGCGCTAGCAATACCGAGCAAACTCCCCAGCAGTTATGCGACACCGCCAGTATCGCCATCAGCCAGGCACATCAGGCCGAGCTGCAGTTGTATGCTCCTTTGCACCTGAAACAGGCCAATGACAGCTTAAGCGATGGCCAGAAAGCCATTAAAAACAGCGACCCGCTCAAGGTGGAAGAAGGCGTCAAGTTCTGTATCAAGGCCAGCCAGCTGATCGAAAGCGGCATGCAGACACGGGATAAAGTCAAAAGCGCACTGGCTGATTCCATCGAACAACTGGCGATGCTGAAAACCGTCGACACACAGAAAAAATTCGCTGATGACATTATCGACAGTGAAGAAGACCTGGTTGATCTGGCAAAAGGCATCGAAGCCGGAAAAATGGATCAGGCAATGAAGGACCAGGCCAGTCTGCTCAAGGACATGCAGGAGCTGGAAATCGAGATAGTTACCTACAATCACCTGACACCGGTCGAAGCCATGCTGGACAAGGCAGAAGATGCAGATGCCGACGACCTGGCAGAAAAGACCTTTAGCAAAGCCGAGAAGGAACTGGAAACTGCGAAAAAAATGATTCGCAGCAGCTACCGCGACAAAGCCAAAGTGGAAAAAACCAGTGCGCTGGCGATGCGTGCCGCACGCCATGCCTATTATGTCGCGCTGGAAGTGGACAAGACCCGCGAACTCAAGCCCGCCGAAGCTGAAGAACGGGTGCTCTATTTTGAATACCTGCTGGAGCGCATTAATGAAAAATTTCAGCAGGATGTGGTGGTCGGACACTCATTGTATGAACAGTCCAGCCTGATTGGCGAACGCGTGGAACAGGCAAAACAGCGCTGAGAAAATCGATAGCAGGCATAAACAGGCGCAGAGATGATCAATTCATCTCTGCGTTTTTTTTTCGCCCCGGTTTTACACTTAAGCCGCATCACAGCACCACATCATGTCTTACATTAAGCGATGGATTTCTGCTACAGTCAGTTATCCGCACCTGCACGATATGCGTGGCTTCAGGTCGCAATCCCAGGGCGCTATTTCCCCCCATCAGACTAAGGAGGCTCACATGGCCAGCATTACACTCGAAGGTAACCCCATTCATACCAGTGGCGAACTGCCTGCAGTTAACAGCGTCGCCCCACCGTTCAGCCTGGTGGATAAGGACCTGAACGACGTCGAACTGGCGAGCTTCAGTGGCCAGAAAAAGCTGCTGAATATCGTACCCAGCCTGGACACAGGGGTCTGTGCCGCCTCTACTAAAAAATTCGATGAACTGGTATCCAGCCGTGATGATGTCAGCGTGCTGATTATTTCTGCCGACCTACCCTTTGCCCAGGCGCGTTTCTGCAGTGCTGAAAACACTAACCATGTGATCACCCTGTCGATGATGCGTGATCAGACGTTTGCCCGTGACTATGGCGTGCTGATTACCGATGGCCCACTCGCCGGCATCTGTGCCCGCGCGGTACTGGTGCTGGATGAACAGGACAAGGTGATCTACCGCGAACTGGTGCCGGAAATTACCCAGGAGCCGGATTATGATGCGGCCATGGCGGCGATTTAAATAATCGGGCGTCAGGTTTACAGTCCGCAAATAAACGCACTAAAGTGCAGGAGCACTTTGAACGAGCGAATGCTCGGCCCGAAGGGTGGAGCACAGGATGTGCGGAATAAATAAACGCAAATTGGTGGCTATTGCAATGACTTAGCCTGGGGTGATGCATGAACCCCAACAGGTTATCCCTCGTCGATTTTTTTGCGCTCGTTCCCTTGCTCCCGCGTGGTAATGGAGAACCGTATACGTTCCCACGCAGGAGCGTGGGAACGAGAAAAGTAATTTGGCCGTTAGGTAGGAAGCTGGTTTCCCCTTCACACAAGCTGATGAGCGAGTGATTTTTGTGGAGGTTTTCTGCGAGGATGTCTGAGCGAATCATGCTGTTTATGATTCGTGAGTTCCGCAGCAGCCACAAAAATCAGGAGTGAAGAAGGCACTTTTATTTTTGCTGTTTAAAATAAAAGCTTGTGTGCCGGGGCGGCGCTTTCTTGCTTACTTCTTTGGCGCTGTTGCTAAAGAAGTGAGTCGCCAGAGAGGCGAAAAAACCCAGACCATAACTCCGTAGAGATCAATTTTGAATATCACTTTGATATTTATTGTCACAGATCGCTTATGAAGCACCTAAGCCGCATAGCAACAGATGGATCAGCTAAAGCTTGCTAGCAAACTGCAAAACCCTCAGCCATATGGAAGACCGGATATCTCATTTACAGGGCGTGCACCCTCTTTGCACTTTACCGTCAAAATGAACTGCTCAGCAGCTCAACTGTCACTTATAATGAGATTACGGCCATTTAAGAATAACGACTGCCCGTAATAATTAACCCCCATAGTTAGCTGTCGCTGATTTAACCGAGACCATTATGCCAACGACTCAATGCCTGTTGCCCCACTCTGCCCGCCGTTTATGTATTTTACTGCTGTCCAGCGCGCTACTGATGCTGGCTTACCTGCCCCTCGGCATGGCACAGTCCGCGAAGGCGAAGGACGTAATTATCGCGCCGGTGAAGTTGCAGCAAATCTCCGACCGGGTGGAAGCACTGGGCACGGCACAGGCGTTCGAGTCGGTGAGCATTACCTCCAATGTCACCGAAAAAATCACTGAAATTCACTTTGATGACGGCCAGCAGGTTGAGGCCGGCGACCTGCTGGTGGTACTGGATCAGGCGGAAGAACAGGCCAACCTGAAACAGGCCGAAGCAATTTATAACGAGCGCAAGCTGAGCCTTAATCGCCTGACAAAGCTGGAACAACGCCAGCTGGCATCAGCGGATGATATCGACCGCACCCGCTTTGAACTGCAGCAGGCGGAGGCCAGCATCAAGGCCATCAAAACCCGCATCAGCAACCGCATTATCCGCGCCCCCTTCGATGGCGTACTCGGCCTGCGCAATATCAGTGTCGGCGCACTGGTGGAAACCGGTGACCTGATCACCACCCTGGATGATACCCGACAGATTAAACTCAATTTCACTGTGCCGTCGGTGTTCCTCAACGAACTCACCCCCGGCCTTAAAATCAATGCCCGTGCCCAGGCACTGGGTGATCGCAGCTTTACGGGTGAAGTGAAAAGCATTAACAGCCGGGTAGATCCGGTAACCCGCTCGGTGCAGGTGCGTGCGCTGCTGGATAACCCGGACGGTAAAATTATTCCCGGCATCCTGATGCAGGTGGATTTACTGCGTAACACCCGTGAGGCGATGCTGATACCAGAATCGGCACTGTTACCCATGGCGGATAAACAGTTTGTGATGGTCCGGGTGAATAAAGATGGCCTGGACACAGTGGAGAAACGGCAGATCACCACCGGCCTGCGCCTGCCCGGACAGATTGAGGTGATTGAAGGGCTGCAACCCGGGGACCAGGTAATTACCCACGGCAACCACCTGGTAAAACCCGGTGATGCACTCAATGTACTGGCCATCGACGATGGCAGCAGCAGTATGGCCGAGATACTCAAGCAGTCTCAAAAGCAGAGCCAGCAGCCATGATTATTTCCGATCTGTCGGTCAAGCGCCCGGTTTTTGCCGCGGTTCTGTCGATTCTGCTGGTGGCCTTTGGCCTGCTCGCCTACGACCGCCTGCCGCTGCGTGAATTCCCTAATATCGATGCGCCGGTGGTGTCGATTGATACGGTCTACCGCGGCGCTTCCGCCGATGTGGTAGAAAGCCGCATCACCCGCATTATCGAAGACCGCATTGCCGGCATCGAGGGCATGCGTTTTATCGAGTCCAGCAGTGTCGATGGCCGCTCCAGAATCTCCATTGAATTCGATGTAAACCGCGATATCGATGCCGCCGCCAATGATATCCGCGACCGCGTCTCCGGTGTGCTGGACAACCTGCCACTGGAAGCCGAACCACCGGATATCCAGAAAGCCAGCAGCGACGACGATGTGATTATGTGGCTGAACCTGTCCAGTGACCGCCTCAGCCTGCCCGCCCTCACCGACTATGCCGAACGCTATATTATCGACCGTTTCTCCGTGCTCGACGGCGTGGCCAGGGTGCGCATTGGTGGCCGCCAGGCCTATGCTATGCGGGTCTGGCTGGACCGCAACCAGCTGGCCGCCCGTGGCCTCACCGTGGCGGATGTGGAAAACGCGCTGCGCATGGACAATGTGGAACTGCCCGCAGGCAGCATCGACTCCAAAGAGCGCCAGTTCACCGTGCGCATCAAGCGCCAGTTCCGTACCTCCGATGACTTTGCCCGGCTGGTGATTGCCAAGGGCAGTGATGGCCACCTGACCCGCCTCGGTGATATTGCCAGGGTAGAACGTGCCGCCGAAGAAACCCGGCTGTTTTTCCGCGGCAATGGCACCCCCATGGTGGGCATAGGCATTATCAAGCAGTCCACCGCCAATACCCTGGATGTGGCCCGCGCCGCCAGGGCAGAAATGCAACGTCTGCAGACAGCCCTGCCTGAAGGCATGGTGATGTCGCAGAGTTACGACACCTCGGTGTTTATCGAGAGCGCGATTGCCGAGGTGTATAAAACCCTGGCCATCGCGATTGTGCTGGTGGTACTGGTAATCTACCTGTTCCTCGGCAACCTGCGCGCCACCCTGATCCCCGCGATTACCGTGCCCATCTCGCTGATCGCCACCTCGCTGGTGCTAATGGCGCTGGGCTACTCGGTGAATATGCTGACCCTGCTGGCACTGGTGCTGGCGATTGGCCTGGTGGTGGACGATGCGATTGTGGTGCTGGAAAACATTCACCGGCGCATGGAAAAATACGGCGAATCCCGGCTGGTGGCCGCCTACCGTGGCACGCGCCAGGTCGGCTTTGCGGTGGTTACCACCACCATTGTACTGATCTCGGTATTTGTCCCCATTGCCTTTCTGCAGGGCAATGTGGGGCGGCTGTTTTCCGAGTTTGCGATTACCATGGCCGCCGCCGTGGCCTTTTCCAGCTTTGTTGCGCTGTCGCTGTCGGCGATGCTTGCCTCCAAGGTGCTGAGCCCGATAGGCAGCGAAAACCGTGCCACGCTGTTCATCGACAACAGTTTTAAACGATTGCAACGTGGCTACCATGTGATCCTCGACCGGGCACTACGACATAAGTGGAGCCTGGTCCTGATCTTTGTCGGCGTGGGCGCAGCCGCCAGCTGGTTTCTCAGTGAAGTCCCCAGCGAATACACCCCCAAGGAAGACCGCGGCGCCTTCTTTGTACTGGTAAATGGACCGGAAGGCGCATCCTACGACTATATCGAAGACTATATGGATGAGGCAGAGCGTCGCCTGATGCCGCTGGTAGAATCCGGCGAGGTAAAACGCCTGCTGGTGCGCGCACCACGCAGCTTCGGCAACACCGCCATCTTTAATAACGGCATTATTATTATCGTCCTCAACGACTGGGGCGAGCGCCGCTCCGCCTGGGACATCATGAATGAGGTGCGCGCCAGCCTCGGCGACCTGCCCGGGGTACGCGCCTTTCCGGTGATGCGTCAGGGCTTTGGTGCACGCATCCAGAAACCGGTGCAGTTTGTACTGGGGGGCGGCACCTATGACGAACTGGCGGAGTGGCGGGATATTCTGCTGGCGAAAATAGCCGAGGATAACCCCGGCCTTGAAGGTGTGGACTACGATTACAAGGAAACCAAACCACAGATGCAGGTGGTGATAGATTATGATCGCGCCGCCGACCTGGGGGTGAATGTCAGCACCATTGGCCGCACCCTGGAAACCATGCTCGGCTCGCGCCAGGTCACCACCTATGTGGATGAAGGCCAGGAGTATTACATTATTCTTGAGGGGGAACGCGAGAGCCAGCGCACCCCCAGCGATATCGAGAATATCTATGTACGCTCGGATCGCAGCGGCGAACTGATTCCCCTGTCGAACCTGGTGCAACTGGCGGAGTTTGCCGACTCGGTAAACCTCAACCGTTATAACCGCGTGCGTGCAATTACCATTGAAGCCAATCTGGCGGACGGCTACTCACTGGGGGATGCGCTGAACCATCTGGACAGCCTGGTTGCACAACACCTGCCGGAACATGTGATCACCGATTACAAGGGGCAGTCACGGGATTACAAATCCACCGGCGGTTCGATGCTGTTTATTTTTGCGCTTGGCATACTGGTGGTGTTCCTGGTGCTCGCCGCGCAGTTCGAAAGCTGGATTCACCCGTTTATTATTATGCTCACCGTGCCGCTGGCCATGACCGGCGCATTGTTCGGCCTGTACCTCACCGGGCAGAGCCTGAATATCTACAGCCAGATCGGGCTGATTATGCTGGTGGGCCTGTCAGCGAAAAACGGCATACTGATTGTCGAGTTTGCCAACCAGTTGCGCGACCAGGGACGTGAATTCCACGAAGCACTGATTGAAGCCGCCGACACCCGCTTCCGCCCGATTGTTATGACCGGCATCACCACCGCCGCCGGCGCCATCCCACTGATGCTGTCCAGCGGTGCTGGCAGTGAAACCCGTTATGTAATCGGCGTAGTGATTCTGTTCGGGGTAATCGCCGCCACCCTGTTCACCCTGTTTATCGTACCTGCCGCCTACGACATGGTGGGCAGAAAAACCGGCTCACCCAAAGCGGTTACACTGCAACTGGAAAATGAGCTGGCGGAAAAACCTGAGTAGGGGGGGAACAAGCAAAGCGGATCCACCAGGCTTCTGGACAAACACCCCACCGCTTGCTCCACCTAGACTGACGGTCTAATGCATGCAAATACACTATTCACCCATCCCCTTTTCTCGTTCCCACGCTCCCGCGTGGGAACGCATACTCAGCAAAAGGTTGATGAAAATAACTCGCAGACAATAGCTAAGGTTCACACACAGGAGCATGGGAACCAGCCAAGCGGCTCGTCCAAAGCGGTTTCACTTAAACTGGAAAAGAGCTGGCAGAAAAGCCCGAATTAATACGCTGTAGCCGTTGACGCTTGCCCCGCCCAGACTGACGGTGTAATGTATGCAAATACAATTTTCACCACTCCCCTTCACACTCATCTGTAAAGCGTCACCAATCATGAATGCAAGCCTCAACCCGCTGGGTGATCTATCTGCCGAAGATTTTTTAGAACACTACTGGCAAAAAAAACCACTGGTGGTGCGCAGGGCCTTCCCGAATTTCCAGTGCCCGATCAGCGCCGATGAACTGGCGGGGCTTGCCTGTGAAGAGGAAGTAAACTCGCGCATTATTATGGAAAAACACGGCGAGCATCCCTGGCAACCCATCTTCGGGCCAATGGATGAGAGCACCTTTGCCGAGCTACCTGAAAGCCACTGGACACTGGCGATTAATGACCTGGAAAAAGTCATTCCCGAACTGGCCTGGTTACCGGACTGTTTTCGCTTTATCCCCGACTGGCGCTTTGATGATTTAATGTCGAGCTATGCCGCAGACCAGGGTTCCGTCGGCCCGCACTTTGATCTGTATGATGTATTTATTATTCAGGGTATGGGAAAACGCCGCTGGCAGATCAGCCATGCCGAAGTTACAGAAGACAACCAGGTAGAAGGCACGCCACTACGCATCCAGAAAGACTTTAGTGCTGAACAGGAATGGATCCTTGAGCCCGGTGACATGATTTATATTCCGCCCAATGTGTCACATCACGGCGTCTCACTGGGTGAGAGCATCAGCTTTTCGGTGGGATACCGTGCTGTAAGTCATGCTGATTTACTTAACGACTTTATTGAACATATCAGCCATGGGCTGTCACCAAAACTCACCTACCAGGATGCAGACCTCACACCGCAAATGCATTCGGCAGAAATCACCAACGATGCAATCACCCGCGTCAGGAATATTTTTGCACAGTACCTTAAAGCGGATCACCCGGAATTACGCCGCTGGTTCGGGCGCTATATGAGCGACCCCAAAAGCGAACACAAAGAGCAGCCGGACGAACCGATGCTGGATATAGAAGAACTGCTCGCCGAGATGCAGGACGGCGCACAACTCTACCGTCACCCCGCCAGCCGTTTTGCCTATAGCGTTACAGGCCCACACTGCCTGTTATTTATTGATGGCGAGGATTACCAGGTTGCACAGACCTTTGCAGAACAACTGTGTGAGCAACGTGAAATCAGTGCGGATTTTCTGCAGGCCGCTGATCCTGCTGAACAACAACTGCTGCTCGAACTTTATAACCAGGGCAGCCTTTATCTATACGAGCAAGCAGACGAGTAACTATGCAATATCATATCAAACTCACCAACTGGGCCAATGACGCGGAACGCCTCGGCGACATCCGCCGCACGGTCTTTATCGAAGAACAGAAAGTGCCGGAAAATCTGGAATGGGATGAGTCAGATGACGATGCAATCCACGTGCTGGCCACGAACAATGACAATAAACCAGTTGCCACCGCGCGCATAAAAGCCGATGGCCACATCGGCCGTATGGCAGTACTCAAGGCACATCGCAAACATGGCGTAGGTTCTACCATGCTCAAACAGCTAATCGAGCAGGCACGAGCGCAGCAGTTAGCGCGGGTGTTCGTGCATGCACAGATAACTGCCATGCCCTTCTATGCAAAGCATGGTTTTGTGGCGATTTCAGATGAATTTCTGGATGCGGGCATTCCCCATAAAACCATGCAACTTGAACTATAATCGTCTGTGACTATCGACTAAAGACCAACAACTAACGACTGTATCAATGGCCATAATCGACTTTACCAATTTCGAGCGTCAGGGAAATATCGAAAATGATATCCGACTGGAATCAGCCGATGAAATTATCCAGGCAGTGCTGCAACAAACTGGCAACACCCTGCAGACAGTAAAAATATTCAGTCACGACCTGGAAAAGGATATCTACAATAACGACGCCTTCAGAGCCGCCCTGCTCAAACTTGCACAGGGAAACCGACACGCAGCGGTTCAAATACTGGTCAACGATATCAGCACTGCACTGCACGAAGGCCATAAGCTGATCGGCCTAGCACAGCAGATTTCATCCATCGTCACCATTAAAGACACCCCGGTGGATTACCAGGGGCTCAATGTCTCGTTTATCCTGTTCGACAAAGACCGCTTTATCTTCAAGCCGGACAAAAGCATCAATATGGCGATACAGTCAAACTGCAAAAGCCGTGCAAACAAACTGACAGAATTTTTCGACTTGGCCTGGGAATACGCCGAGCAGAATCCCCACAGCAAGCGCTTAAGTATCTAGTTTGGGGTCAGAGTAACAACTCCATCATCAAAACAGAGCCGACATTGTTCCCGTTCTGCAGCAGTATCTCTGGCGGGCACGAGTTGTTACTCTGACCCCAAACTACATTATCTGACATTATTTATCCGAAAATTCTGACAGAACTTTAGTGAATACTCCCATATCTCTCAAAAACAACATAGCCCATACTAACAGCCAGATTGGTAAAGGGAGTGCCGATATGAGCGACTAACTGCTCTGGTCTTAGGGAAAATCAATCATACTGTCAGGGATGACAAAAAACCGGCCACTGGAAGGCCGGTTTTTTTTGCCCGAACGAGTTCGGGGTCAGAGTAACAATTCCCAAGCACCTGTATAACTCACGGAGGAGTATATGGCACGATTGCCTCGTATCTGCCCACCGGGCATTCCCCAGCATCTTATACAGCGCGGCAATAACCGCCAGACCTGCTTTGCCGATAGTACTGATTTTTCAGCTTATGCAGATTGGCTGTATCAGGCGTCACAGAAGTATGACGTGGCTGTACATGCATGGGTATTCATGGACAACCATGTCCATTTATTGGCTACACCCCACGCTGAAAATGGTGTTTCGCGCATGATGCAGACACTGGGACGCCGCTATGTCAGGTATTTCAATAATACCTACGACCGCACAGGGACTTTGTGGGAGGGACGCTTCAAATCATGTCTGGTTGATAACGAGCGATATTTCATGACGTGCAGCAATATATCGAAATGAACCCGGTGCGAGCCGGTATGGTCGTAGATCCGGCTGATTATCACTGGTCGAGCTATCGAGCCAATGCGTATGGCCTTGAGACTAAACTCTGTACGCCTCATGAAAGTTACCATAAACTGGCTCAAACCGATGCAGAGCGCCAGGCGGCTTATCGTCAGCTGTTTAGTGTGACGATAAAGGATGCGCAGCTTGAGGATATCCGCTGTGCAGTGAACCGTGGACTGGCATTTGGCAGTGAGCATTTCAAGGATAAAATGGAAATAATAACCGGGAGGCGCATGAGGCCATCTACGCCCGGGCCAGAACGGGGTGAGTTGTTACTCTGACCCCGAACTCCCAAGTCAGGCCTTATGCCTGGCAAATACAAACAGCCCAAACAGTCCCGACATCATCAACCATACAGCTGCGGGTACGGGAACGGCCGTTAACTGGCCCTCGAGATACAGCGTATAGCCAGCAAATGGACCATCAATAAGCGCATTTCCCTTTATCATGTCGCCATCGCCATCAATAGCCACAATTTCGCCATTGGCACCTAATGTCTGTGACAACTGGGAAAAACTGCTCGATGTGAGACCGTTATAATTAGTCCATAAAAAGTCACCTGTGACAGAGATCGTTGTATCACTGTTAATCACAAAAGATAAATTGCTTAACGACCAGTTAAAGCCCACTTCAACAAAATCATGGTTACCTATAATGTCATCAGCAGAGTAGGTAAAAAGGTTAACCACAGTGCTCAGGTTATTATCAATCTCGCCCATAGATGCATCACAACTTGAACACTGCGTGTTTGATACCCCATTACCGTTACTATCCAGCATATATAATGAGCCATAAAAGACAGATGATGCACTGACATTAGATGAAGACAGATATAACAATACAAGCAGGCTGATTTTTTTCATTTATTTTTCCTCATTTTATTAAGTTCGGGGTCAGAGTAATAATTCCATTGATCGGGCAAGTTGTTACTCTGGCCCCGAACTGAGTGACGCAGTAATACCGCTCAACAAATTACCATTTTTATCATAACCCCTGATTTCATTGACAACCGGGGCTTGCACACCACCCGCCAGATAAAACTTGAAGTCCTGAAGATCATCAAGCACTGACACACTAGTCGGAGTAATTTGTACTTTTAGAACCGTGCCTGTATCCGACCAGAATATATTTTTAATATCACCACGTGGATTAACAACATAAACCTTTCCATTTCCTCCATGATCGAGATCCGGCGTATGGCTGATTATTACTTCGATTGCATAGGGCACAACCTCTCCGGTAAAAGTCACTTCAAAATGGGGCGAACGTTCCAGCGATGAAAGCTGAAGCGACGTCAAAGGCCCATTATGTTTTGCATCAAACTTATCAGGAGACCCTTCACCCTCTACCACAAGCACAGACGATGCAACAGATTCACCCTCTTGGTTTTCCAGTTCTATCAATGCATTTCCCAGTGGTAATGACTCAGGCAGATCGATAAACGCTGTTGTTTGCCAGATATCCTTATCGCCCCCTGTAAAGTAGGTATCAATCATATAGCCATAGGTTTCGCCGTAATTAAAACCTTCATCCTGATTTGTTTCCGTACCAACAACCAGGTACGAAACAGGATCAGGGTAAAGATTTATCATTGCACGTACTGCAGGGTTTCCTGGTTCCAGCGTAATAACCGGGCCAACAGATGGTGTGATATGCACGGTGGTATTATCACGGTTGAAGTTTTTCTGCCAGCCAAGGCCTAATGCGACCGTATCCCCCGCACTGGCTTTATTCGGGTAGGTCTGAACACCGGAACAGGCAGATAAAATCACCCCCTGTATAACGATGTATAAAAACAGAAATAGTCTAGGCATAATAGTTTTTTCTTCTACTGTAGTATCATTTGCTTAAGCAATATCAGATCAGATAAGTCGATTACACCGTCAGGTGAATCAGGCGGATAAATATCACCAAGCCTTAATTCTAATGGGCTCGGTTGCAGATCCTGCTGCACGATTCGCTGGTAAATAATATAATCTGCCAGATTGATCTGGCCATCAGATACACCAAGTGGTGCAAGATCACCGAGGTTAGACACTGTTGGATCTATGCCATAAACATTCACCTCTTCACCATCAGTTACCCCATCATTGTCTGAATCCATCTGCAGTGGATCAGTGAAGTAAACCAGCACTTCATCGTAATCTGATAATCCATCACCATCACTGTCTGCCAGATAGGGGTAAGAACCCAGCATTATTTCTTCATCATTACTCAGACCATCACCATCTATGTCGGGATCACACATATCCCCCGCACCATCGCCATCAATATCTGCCTGATTCGTGTTAAAATTTAATGGACAATTATCATTATCGTGATTCACCCCATCTAGGTCCGCATCCAGACTGATACGCCCGAAGCCGGTGCGCAGGTCATAACCGGTCGCAGCCACATCCTGTGCCGTTGCAATCAATGCATCCTTAAGTTGTACCGCACTCAACGAGGTATTTTGTGAGCGTAATAACGCGGCGGCACCTGCCACATGGGGTGATGATGCGGAGGTGCCTGCAAAGCTGGATGTCAGTGACGTCTGCACTCGGTTCGGTGCGGAAATTTCCGGTTTATTACGCCCATCGGTAGTCGGGCCTTCAGAGCTGAAGTACTCAGCCGCATCAGTCAGATTAACCGCGCCCACGCTCAGCACCGAATGACAATCCGCTGGCTGCGGCATGCTAGTTGAAGTGGTTCTTACGCTAAGAGATGGGCCATTGGTAAATAATGACAGGGGAATGTCCGGAGTAGAGCTTTTATCCTTGGTTACCACAATATAGTGGGTACCTGTGGTGGTAGGCACATAATTGATGATTTCAAGTGGTGCAATATTATAGGGACGCCGTTGCGGATTTTCCGACCTGGCCACTGGCACACTGTTTGTGCCCGGAATATGGTCATAAAGGTACAGGTTGTAATCCACATCACGGGTTGTGGGGTAGGCATCCCAATTTAAAATCAATGACACCGATTTATTTGCCGTCAGCGCGATCGTATTATAGTTCTGCACCGTGTTGGACGAAAAATCGTGGCGTAAATCCCCATCAGAATCGCTGAATGCCTGCAGATAATGCGCTGTTCGAGAATTACCCATGGCATTCACCCAGAGCATGCCCGATGAATAGGCATTGTCGGTGGTCGCACATATCTCACCAGTGCCGTCGTAAAATGCCGCACCGAACCAGGCCACGGAATGGTTAATAATATCCACTCCGGCCGCCAGCATGTCATTCATCGCCACCTCCAGCTGCACTGAGGTAGAAACCTTCGCCAGATAGAGTTCCGCCTCCGGCGCCATATCGTGCACAATTTCCGCCACACTGGTGCCATGATTAGTACCACCGATGCCGTTACCCGAATAGTCCACAATGGTCAGACTGGCGGGCAAATCCCCGGATGCCTGGGCAGACTGGTAATTCGTAAAACCAAGATCAATCACGCCGATCTTAACCCCGGCCCCACCCTGCTGTAGCGCGTGCATATCTGCGGCACCCGTTAGCTCAACCCCCTGGCTCAGCGCCACCGCCTGATGCGGATATGGCAGACGCATAGTCACATTGTCCGGCAGACGCCTGAGCAATTGCGCCAGCTGGCGTGCTGCTATACGAATTTCAGTAGAACGCCCGCGCTGATAACGCGCCTCACCCTTGTGAGATGCAATTAACTGCCGCAGTGGCCCCTTAATATCATCACTTTCAAGAATCACCGTCTCTGGCTGATCCTGGGTCGCAGGTGTACGCATCAGCTCCGCCACGCGGTAAGCCAGGGCATCAGCATGGCTCGGCCGCCGCTCGACAGCCACCGCAGACGCGGCCTGCAGTAAATGCGGCAGTAGAAGCAGTATCACTGTGAGTAAATTTTTCAATGGTCAACCGTTTTTATTATTATCATTTCAGAGTTCGGGGCAAAGTAACAACTATCAATCGGTCGGCTGTTACACCGCTGCCCAGAGCTTAGCGAGCTGTTACACAGCTCCAACTCTTAATATCACAGCAAAATACGCACCCAGAATGATTTTTTGTTATTTTTCATGAATTTATATAAAATAATAGAACCAGTTAAAGATCTATCTGTAAACCAAATCGACATAGACGTGCATTCAGGAATCTACAGGCATGAAAAAAATAAAGGGGCGATCAACGCCCCTTTGAGTGAAACAGAAGTGAATTAAACTAACGGTCAGGCTCGCTTGCGACGCGCCACCGCCACCAGACCAATTAAGCCTGAGCCAAATAGCCAGACAGCAGCAGGTACGGGCACTTCTGATACAGCACTTGGGTCAGGGCCATATACAGATTCATCATACCAGTCAAGGTAACGGGTACCATCCGCACGCAACAGGAATGCAAAGCCGGCAAATGCATTATTTTGCCATGAACCACCCGCAGCGGCACATGAAGAGCTGTCTGCTGCATCAATCATGCTGGCGAAACGGGTTACCGACGCACCACGATTACCGGCAGCCCATTCAGCAGTTTCTACACCACAGGTGCCACCTGAACCGATAACATCGGCGCCCATAAAGGACACATCGTTTTTATATTCGTCAGTGGCGGCCAGTTCTTCAACCACAGGGTTTTCAACACCCCCAATGGTCGAAGGGTCGGTATTATTCACTACCGCACGGGCAGAATACTGCTGGGTTGTGCCATCACCTCGCGTTATATCAACATTCAGGTCACCCCAGCTGCGCATCTCGAAGCCCCGAACCACCTCGGTAGAGGCGTAAGACAGAGCCAGTGTTTCGGGGTTCTGGAAGTACACATCAAAGGCAAAATCAAAGGTTAGCTGACCTGCCATGGGCTCGGTTGCATTGGGATGCGACGCCATAACAGATCCACACCATCCAGATGCATCCGAAAGTGCATAGGGTTGGAACGCGAGGTTAGTGTAATTCATCTCTGGTGCTGTATTTGAGCCATCTTCGGGCTTATATTCAAAGAAATTATAAAACTCGAAATTCATGTCGTTCTGTGCGACATGGTAATCACCGTCATAGTCAATCTGCATATTATTGAAGGTTGAACCGCCAGGCGATGTATAGGCCCATCTAAAGAAGTTGGTAGTGGAATCAAGATTGGCATCGTTATAAACGCCTGTGCCTGTGAAATCTTCATAGACGGTTTGTGGCTGATCCGGTGTGTTCCAGTCAGGATCGTTGGTAATCACATGCTGTATCTGACCAATTCCGCCATTTGGGTCCAGCGTATTACCCTCCGCTGTTCCACCAAAGCCGTTTATGGCAGAAAAATCACTCGCCGTACGACCGCCAGGCCCTGTATAACCCCAGTCATCAAAAGTGATGGTACCACTGGCGCCAGCATAATCTGCTGCATCATATGTAGTGACATGTTCGGCAGCAACTGTATTACTTGAATAGAATCCAGCTGCACAGACAGCCGTTATACACACGATAATATTATTATTGGTTTTAATCATTTTATATTCCTTTTATCTTATATTACAGGCAAGCCTGAATAGATAACCGCTGATCGTCATTTTTTATAGTTGTACATAGTCTGAATCATAATGAAAACAGAGAAAAGATATGTATCAAAAATCACACAAGATTAAATAAATTCAAACAATCATAAATCACATAATTAGTACATTATAATTTACAAATAGTTGTCAGCAATACATTGACAACGGACTGAAAGATAGTTGAAATGCCGTTTTGTAATTACACAGTTAGAGTTAAATGGCAAACACATCAAACTTTTATTTACCAGGCGGTATCATACTGATATTTATTCTACTAACAGCCTGTACAGACAGCCAGCAGACAACCGATAAATACATACAACGAGGCAAATCCCATATAAGCACAAACCAGTATGAGAAAGCCAGGGTCGAGCTTAAAAATGCTGCCCAGATAGACCCTAAAAATGCAGACATTTATGCCTATATGGGTTTGATTGAAGAAAGTAGAAACGAGCCTGAGCGAGCGATTCAAAATTACAGAAAATCTATCGAATTAGGCACTACCTTAGCAATCCCCCATACTAAATTGTCATTTCTATACCTTGCTCTCGCAGAAACTGAAAAAAAACTGCATAATAATAAACAAAACGAATTTATAAAACAGGCAGAAAACCATCTTGAATCTGCCTTGAAAGCTAAAAGCAACGACCAGGATTCGCTCATTTTAAAGGCTCTTATTAAAGACTATTATGGTGATACGTCAGAATCATTAACCATATTATATGATTTGTACAACAAGGATAAATCAGCAGTCAATATAACAAGAATCCTGGTTAAAACACTTGAGAAGTCAGGAAAAATTGAAGAAGCTGAAAATATCCTATTAACCAATATATCCAACCATAAAAAAAGCACAGCCTATCAAATAGAACTGGCCGATCATTACGATAGAACCAGTAAAATAGAAAACAGTATTAAAGTATTGAAGTCGATACTTACTACAGAGCCTGAGCTTTATCAGCTAAGAATACGATTAGCTAATGAACTGATAAAAAATCAAAATAAAGCCGATGCAATCAACCTGATTAAACAGGGTTTTGATATAAACAGAAACGATGAACAGGCAATACTTCAGCTTTCAGAAAAACTTGCAACATTCAATAGACACGCAGATGCTATAAAAGAATTGAAGAACAGCCCGCTGTATAATGAAAGCGAACAGATCAGGCTAAAGATCGCCAGGTTGAAAATCGAACAAAAACTGATCGATAGCGCAATCAAGGAACTGGAAGAAGTTACAACAAAATGGCAACAAAGCCCATCTGCCATTACTGCGCATCAGTTACTTGTAGAAATATTTCTTTCCGTCGGTAATACGGAAAAAGCTGATTATCATATACAGAAAATCCTCACGTATGACAGTGGTGATTACAATGGCTTATTACTGAATGGAAAGATGAATTTATTCGCAAAGAACTATACTGATGCAATTAATAATTTTAGGTCGATACTCAAGTCAAATCCAGACGATATAGACTTAAAGTTAATACTTGCAAACAGCTATAAATACAATAACCAGCCAGATTTGTATGAAAACGAGATAAAGTCAATTAAAGACCTCATAAAAAATAACCCAGATCAACTGATAAAAATCCCACAGCTATACATCAAAAACAGGGAATATGTTAAGGCAATGGCGGAAATAAATAATATCCTTGATCATGCCCCTGAAAATTTAGCAGCGCTAATACTCAAATCAGAAGTCTATTTTTATATGAGTGACATAGATAATGCACTCCATACATTGAACACGGTCAACAGACTCTATCCGGAAAACCCTGTGGGCTGGTTCAGAAAGTCCAGAATATATAAAAGCCAGAACAGGATATCCGAGGCTATCGACAACCTGGAAACAGCCTATAGAAAAGACCCAACTTCTGACGATTTGCTCGCCGAGCTTACCGATCTTGAATCAGCGAATGGCCTCAAGGAAAAATCGATAAATCGACTGGAATCACTTATTAAAGAAAATAGCCGTCATAGATCTGCACATAAGTTCCTTGGCATAAACTATCTACAATCGGGCGATATTGAAGTAGCTAAACGACACCTTGAAACACACAACCAGATAAACCCATATGACAGTACAATTTATAGTCACCTTGCCGGTATATATGAAACTGAAGGACAGAACCAGAAGTCCCTGGAATTTTATCAAAAGGACCTGGAGCAACGCCCGGCGAATATTCCCAGCATATTATCGACCGCAAGCCTGCTTGAAAAAACTGGGCATATTAATGATGCCATGTCTTTATATGAAAGAGCATTAACCATTGATAAAAACAATATTATTGCTGCTAACAATCTAACGGTACTTTTAATCAACAAGCATGCCGGCGAGTCCGCACTAAAGCGCGCAAACGAACTACTCGATATTCTTAAGCAACAATCTCAGCTTGCCCCTGTCCAGGATACTATCGGCTGGATTCACTATAAAAGCGGCCGCTATCAGCAAGCCTCTAACTACCTTGAAAAAGCGATTAAACAGGCACCTACTATGCCGACGTTTAATTATCACTTTGGCATGAACCAGATTAAATTAGGTAATACAGACATAGCAATAAAGCATCTAAAAATTGCATCCAGGCATGGCACAGGTAATGACAAGATAAACGCAGATAAGGTACTGGCTAGCCTGTTACCTGTAACATCCAGCTCAGCCGATTAGCTATCATGCTGACCTTTAAAAATATCACAGCTTTAACCCGCACAATATGGATCCGCTAATAAATGCCAATAAACGCAAATTTATAGATAGGCTTTTTTGTAACATGGCATAACGCGCAGCGAAGCCACTGTTTCACTTGTGTCATTTGTTATCGGTTTATTATCTTTTGACTAACGACATCCGACTAACGACTAATAACTACTCCGTGCCTCACGCTAAATACCGCACTTCCTGTGCATAACCGCTAACTGCGTCCTGCCTCTCACGGAATACCGCACATCCTGTGTATAAAAAAGGGTGGCATAAGCCGCCCTCTTCTAATTTAAACCCTTAAATGAGTTTTAAATTACCTACTTTGCGACGACGCGCCACTGAAACCAGACCCAGCAAGCCTGAGCCGAATAACCAGACTGCAGCAGGAACTGGTACTTCAGATGCTGTTACTACACCTTCTATATACCAGGATCCAAGCTGGCTATTGAATGGCCCGCCGATTACAACCGCATCCCAGGACGCACTGAATGTACCTGTCATTTCATTATAGGTGGTAGTGATTGCTGTTGAGCAGTTTACGTTAACACACACAGTGTCTGCCACCATAGCACTAGAACTACCCTGATTGAATGAATAGCCACCCCAGGCTATAGTCCATGAAGACAAATTCAGAGTCAGATCACCACCATTGATATCACCGGTAACAGGTACAAAACCTGAATTTATTCCATCTGTTTCAGCTGTATAGATAGCGACCGGGCCAAAAAAACCGAACGTAAACGTAGCAATGCTACTATCCGCATAAGAGGTTTCGTCGGCAGGTGCAAGCACTGGAAACGAACCGTCGTAGCCACCGATGGTCATATCAGCATAAGCCCCAGGGTTAAGTGAGCCACCGGCACCCGCCATATTAAAAGAACCACCGGTTATTTCCAGCGAGGTAATTGCTGCTGCATTCACCACGCCACAGTACATAAGAAGCATTGCTGTCAAATAGATTTTAATCATTTTTCTGTCCTTATAATTTGTTTAATGCATATACATCGCTCAACTCGTTAATAATCCAATAATTACAATGTTAGGCTGCGCGGCGTATGCGGTTCTATTCGCTCGTTACCAGCCACGATAGTCGTCATTAGTCTTTCGTCCTTCGCTGCTAGTCATAGACCCTTGACTAAAGACGAACGACTAATAACTGATAATTTGCCTCTCACGGAATACCGCACATCCTGTGCATATCGCTACCGGCATCCCTGCCTCCCGCTAAATACCGCACATCCTGTGCATAAAAAAGGGTGGCATAAGCCACCCTTTTCTAATTTAAAATCGCTAAGCGAGTTTTAAATTATGCAGCTTTGCGACGACGCGCAATGCCTGCCAGACCAATCAGGCCTGAACCAAACAGCCATACAGCTGCAGGTACTGGCACTTCAGCTGGTGCTGTAACAGTACCAGTGATTTCCCATGAACCAATTTGGCCATTGAATGCACCACCGATTACTTCAGCAGTCCAAGAAGCAGTGAAGTTACCACTTCCATCTACAGTAGTGTTAATCATACCGCCCTGGTTGAATGAAGTGCCGTTCCAGTATGCAGTCCAAGAAGACAGATCCAGTGACAGATCAGAACCAGTCAGATCACCAGTTGGAGCAGCAAAACCTGAGTTAACACCATCAGTTTCAGCAGTGTAGATACCTACAGGTCCGAAGAAACCAAAAGTGAAAGTAGCGATGCTTAATGCTGTATAGTCAGCTTCAGTAGCGCCAGCAGCAGCAGGAGCAGAACCATCGTAACCACCAATAGTCATGTTAGCGAAGGCTGCTGGGTTGATAGTACCGCCAGCACCCGCCATTGCGAATGAACCACCAGTGATTTCTAAAGAGTCGATAGCGGCAGCGTTAGCAGCACCTGATACTAAAAGAAGAGCCGCAGCAATTGCAGTTTTTTTCATATTCGTTACTCCGAAAGTTTTAAACATTTTTAGTTATACATTTGCATATTTTGCACTTGCGACTAATGCAGCGCCTGTGCCAACAATATTAATTATATATATTTCAATAACTTATAAACACGCTGTCAGACATAACCAGGTTACAGCCATAAAAACAGCATGAATCTGTAAAGCCGTCCTACACTTTACTAATTAAGCCACATGCTACTAGGGTATATTATCTATATAATTCAATAGCTTATATTATTTTTCAATTGCAGATCATAAAGAATTAACTGATTTAAGCTAATTAGAAATAAAATGAGCCCATATTCACAAAAACAAGACCTGAAAAATAAATAACACCCTTAATATCAATAACTTATAAAACTGTAAAATCTGTCAACAATGCCGACAATGCAGTCCCGGCAGGTCGCAAGTTACTGGCCGATCCACTATACCGTGCTGAATATTAACTACTACTGCACCTGTATTATCAATGGCCAATGACTCAAGGTATAAGTGTAAAGCGGCACGCAGTCGCCAACAGGACACCAGGTACTGTAACCTATTTTGTAATCACACAGTCATAGTCATCAAGCGCGTCTGCTCATGTCAGTGGGGGAAAGCTGTATCTGTAAAGTGTTATTTCAACCACTTTATAAATTCATTAATCTAACATCCGAACATCAACGGACCAGTTACTTTGAATAGTACATAACTGCAGTTGAAGCTTCTTTTGATGGTGGTTTATATGCTTTAAAATTATTAACTACACATAAACTTGTTCAATTATTAGACGAACCTGAATAACACAATTATCCTGACAAATATTAGATTTCCCTAATATTTTAGCGCTTTCTTGACAAGTAATTTAATACTGTATCTAATCGGTTCCACAAAAATGAAAGTAAGTAGATTGTATTTTTTAAAGTGGATTTTTTCATACTGTTTAATTTAAGCACTGTAAATTAAACACTGTGTAATCAGCTATCAGCCAGTCATCCGTGCCTTCCCTCGCACCGGCTCCACGCACTGAAAAATCACACGCATCTACCTGCAAATGTTAAATATAATTACATCAGGGGAGCAATCCTATAATGAAAGTCACTAAAAAACGCTTAATCGCATCAGCTGTTATTGCTGCGCTTGCGACTCCCATGGTCGCACAGGCGACCAATGGTTATTTTATGATTGGTTACGGTGCCAAATCACGCGCCATGGGTGGTGTCGGTGTTGCCATGGGCCAGGATGGCCTGGCAGCTGCGTTTAATCCAGCAACCATGTCTGATGTGGCTGATACATTAACGGAAGACAATAACTGGCGATTTGATATTGGTGGTGACTTATTCAAACCTAATGCTGCTGTTTACCATGACCAAAGCTCTTTACTGGGACCGGTAGTTGATCAGGAAACCGGTAGCCCTTCTACATTTTTCAGTAAAAATGGTTATTACATGCTACCTGCCATGGGTTTTGTCTCAAAAATTGATGAGCAACTAAGCTGGGGCTTTGCCATGGTTGGCTCAGGTGCTGCAGCAACCTATGACCAGACATTACCAAGCGGTCAACCTAGTTACTTTTTTAATTACAACGGCAATGCTCTGGATGAAATTGAAATCCGTTTAATGAACCTGCAAATGCTGCCCAGCCTGTCATACAAGATAGACGATAATCAGTCGGTTGGTGCAACACTAGTGATATCGTATTCTCTATTTAAAGCCAGAGGTTTAGAGGCATTTGAGACACTCGGCTTTGGCGCAACTGCCGGTAATTTGTCAAATAATGGCACAGACACCGCATGGGGTGGTGGCATTCGTCTTGGCTGGAAAGGTAACTTTCTTGAAGACAAATTGCACGTGGGCGTAAATTACTCTTCACGTACTTATATGCAGGAATTTGATAAGTATAAAAACCTGTTTGCTGAACAGGGTGATTTCGATATTCCATCAAACTATGCCATCGGTTTTGCCTATGAAACGACACCTGAAATAACATTATACTTGGACGTACAACGCATAAACTTCAGTGAAGTCGCATCTGTAGGTAACCCGGGCCCCAACATTACCGGCGGATTTTTTCCATGTGGAGATATTGAATGTGGCGCACTGGGTGCCGATGAAGGCCTGGGTTTTGGCTGGGAGGATCAGACTATAATCAAACTGGGTGCTTCATGGAATTACTCAGAAAAACTAACATTGAGGGCGGGGTTAAACCACGGCGAAGCGACCATCCCCGAAGATCAGGTGCTTTTTTCCATGCTGGCACCAGCAACGGTTGAAGACCATATAACACTGGGTGCAAGCTATCACTGGTCAGACACTATCGAAGTGTCTGCCAGCTATGTACATGCCTTTGAAAACACCATTACGGGCCCTACACCATTCCAACCACCTGGAGCAGACCCTTTAAATCCTGTTGAAAACGCCTCGATTGCCATGGAGCAGAATTCAATTGGCGTGACACTGGGCATTAAATTTTAAGATTACAGGGTACTGGAGTGAACAATATGAAAAAATATATTAATAGACTACTAACAGCAACTGCACTATCAGGCCTGTGCCTGTATTCTGCTACGAGCATAAGCAATGAGTTCAGGATAGATGATTTTAGATTTGCCATGGGTGACCCAACATTCTCTTCATGGGGGGGAGCTGGTGGTGCGATACCAAACGGTAGCGGGCCCTATGGAACTTTAGTCGAAGGCACATATCAGGGCACAAACACAACAAATGTTCTAGTTGATTTTAACTTTTTCAATGCGCCTGTGAATGTTTATACAAGAGCGACCAACCAGGGTTCAACAAATACGGCGGCTGATACAATTACCGGCGGTCCAGCTCCCACAATTAATCTTACAACATCCACGGCCGATCTATCATCCTGGTTTGCTACCTGGAATGGTACTGAGTTCAACCAGGGTAATAACAGCAATGATGCTGCGTGTACTGGTCACCCAGCGTATAGCTCATTAAGCCCCACCGCCAGGGTTACTGACAACCTTGATGGTACATTCACCATAAACTGGAGCTCCTGCATCTCAACTGCACCGTTTGCAGGCCAGATTGGCTTCTGGCGATTATCTGTAACATGTACAGTAGGCTGCCCGCCATCAACATTAGGCGCGGCTGATCCTCTGGAGGCGACTCAAGGCGCAAATGTAACCAGGACAGTAACTCAAGGAGCTGGTAATGTAGTTATCACTTCGTCGTTTGGTGCCGCGCCAGCAGGTTTCGGTGGTGTCTGGACAAATTCCGGAACCGTTACCGATATTGACGCAGATTTTGGTACATTCACGTTCGATTCATCAGCTGTAACTCCTGGGGTGTATAAATTTACCTACACCTATCAAAATAATACCACCACGCCCCCTACAAAAGGTACAGGCAGTATTCTGCTTAAAGTAGTGGCATCAGCATCTGTTGACGTGCTGGATACTGATAATGACGGGATTATAAATGAAGAAGATGACAGCGCTTTAACTGAAAACCAACTACAAGGAGAAGCTGGCAATTCACAGACATACGTAATGCAAAGCTCCGAGGGTAAATTGGTGCTTGGACAAACAGCATTTTGCTCCGAAAATAATGCAGCACGTGTATCTATGTCAGATATCACAACCTATTCAGGAGATGTGTGTAGTGCAACATCTAACACCGATGATTCTTTAATCAAGGATGTAGGGGTCGGTGGTTTCTATGACTTTGAAGTACATGATCTTGTTCTAGGCAGTGCAGTTAACATCGTTATACCATTAACAGCTCCGATACCCGCAAATGCTACTTATAGAAAATATACAGCCGATTCAGGCTGGGAGCTTTTTGCTGTTGGTAATGGAGACGCTTTAGCGAGTGCGCCAGCAACATCTGCTGGAATATGCCCAGCCTCAACCAGTTCTGCTTATATTTCAGGCCTGAATCAGGGGGATACTTGTTTACGACTGACCATCACCGATGGTGGTTTAAATGATGCTGATAGTTCTGCAAATGGCATTATTAAAGACCCTGGTGGCATTGCACAGATCGAAAGTGGTGTAGATGCAACCCTTAGAGGCAACGGCTGCAGCATGACAGCTAATGCCAATGCCAGAGATCACGCAGAATGGCTGCTGGTAGCCGGCTTTATCGCCCTGCTCGGCTGGTTCAAACTGAGCCGCCGCAAGGCATAAGCTCTATGAGCAGATATACTCTGCTCTTAATTAACGGCGCAATCCTTATGGCTTGCGCCGTTTTTATTTACACCGCTCGTTCTACGGTTTTAACTGCCCTGCTTTTATTACTGCCTTTTATTGACCGGGCATGGCAAGCACCCAACTGGCAAAGCCAGAAATCAAACCTTACTATCACTATAATTTTATTTGTAAGTTATAGCCTGCTTATAGCATTGAACCTTGATGAATTATATCTTGCACTGAGTTTATTGTTGCTTGTCGCATTACCAGAAGAATGGTTTTTCCGCGCCTATTTTATGGTACGGCTTCAATCGTTTTTTAAAGACAGGAATATCAGCAATGTAGTCACATTATGGGGTTCAAACATCACAAGCTCAGTACTGTTCACGTTGATGCATGTACCAACACAGGGGCTGTTCGGTTTAAGCGTCTTTGTTCCATCGCTTTTTTTTGGCTGGGTATATCAGAAGAGTAATAACCTGATCATCGTGATTTTATTGCACGCAATATCCAATCTGCTGTTTCTGCTTTATCTTAAAAAATTGATAATTAACTAATTTAATAGAGATTTTCTGTGGTTCGACTGGCAGTTAATCCACCATTCATCATTGTGTCGAGAGGCCTTACAGCCAGGTATAAATTTATAACAATCTATTTTCCGAGATTTTTTTAACTAACTGATTTAAATATATATATTTATTAAGGCATCAGTTTTGCGTTGATAGATAAATCAGCAGTTATAATGGCTTTGATGCAAATGCATTATCTCGCATGGATAGCCTTTCATTAAATACACATTAACCTAAATAAACAAAACAAAGGACGTATCAAATGAAGAAATCACTTCTACTCACACTGTTTATCTGCTTTATTTCGAGCGCATCATATGCAGAACAGGAACCTGTAGCTCGACTGCATGTTTCAAACGGCATATTCAGCATAATGACACCTATCGGCCAGGGGGGTGGGCTTGAAAGCAGTATCGGCCCGTTTATACTTGAAACAGGCGTGTATCAGGGTGACTACGGCAATATACTCAACGACCACATCGTAAGCTGGCAATTCGGCTTTTTCGGGCCTGTTTATAACTATACCGCCGCATTTAACCCTTCATATGGTGCTGACACGGGTGGCCCTGTTCCAACGGGTATTGCTGATGACCAGACCAACACCATTACCATGGACCTGAGCAGCTGGTTTGCATGGTGGAATGGCACTACATTCAATCAGGGCAACCCTGCTGCAACTGGCACATATGACCCTGCCAGCGGCGCCTTCACGCTTAACTGGAGCAAACTTATAGTTGGTGGACCGTTTGATGGCACTACCGGTTACTGGCAGCTGAATGGTTTTGTGGAGTTGAGTGATGGCCCTGCACCATTTGTCCCTGTCGTTGAAATTGAGGGTGCAACTAATCTGGAGTGCAATGAGCATGGCGGTACAAGCGTAACGGCTAATTTAAGCTTTACGCAAAACGAGTCAACTGTTACCGGTATCACCTGGTATATGGATGAGACCGTCATAGGTGGTGACACTATGAGCATCAACCAGCTTGTTCCTCTGGGTACACACACTATCAGAGCAGAAGTAACACTGGATAATGGACAGACAGGAAGTGCAATAGATCTGGTGACAGTTAACGATACACAACGCCCAGATATTAATGTTGCTTTTGTCGATTCACGTTCTGGTGATATCGTTACCAGTATAACCAGCAAAGCGGTTAACTGGATAACTGCTTCGATTGTTGCCAATGATATCTGTGATCCTAGCCCAACAATTTACGATAATATGGGTGGGTTTGCTGTAATGAATGGCGATTCACTTAAAGTACAGGGCAATAACGGCACTGTACAGTTAACCACTGACACCCTTAGGTTACAGGCATATGCAAGAGATTCAGCGAACCGTACCACAGTTGGTTATGCTGAGTTACTGGTCACGCCCTGATAGCTGTAATATTGCTATAAACGAAAGAGTGGCTGCTTTATACAACATATGTTGAAGCAGCCGCTTTTTATTGGAAGACCAACGTAAACAACACGGTGCTTGTTAGGCATCAGGTGGATTCGCTTCGCTTGATCCACCCTACACTAGACAACAACTTAACCGGTTGTGATATCCAGCTTCTGCATCAGATCATACAAGGTCGGCCGACTCACCCCCAGCAGTTCCGCTGCAGGTGATATTTTGCCATTGGTTTGTTTCAAGGCTTTTGTTATCACCGCACGTTCCGCAGTCTCCCTGACTTCGCGTAGGTTAAAGGTATCCAGTGCGCCATCAGCATCGTCTCGTTCCTTCAGCTCCAGGTCTTCTGCAGTAATGTGTTTACCGTCTGCCATGATTACCGCGCGCTTAATACGATTCTTCAGTTCTCGTACATTGCCGGGCCAGTCGTGGGCTTCTATGGCCGCCAGCGCCTCCTTGGTGAAACCCTTCAGCTTTTTACCCTGCTCGGTGTTTATCTGTTCGAAAAAGGCTTTGGCCAGCAGCAGCTTGTCACCTTCCCTTTCTCTTAACGGCGGGATATTGATGGGTATTTCATTGATGCGGTAATAGAGGTCTTCACGGAACTCGCCTCGTTTGATTTTTTCTTCCAGGTTCTGGTGAGTAGCACAGATCACCCGTACATTCACCGGAATCTCTTCACGGCCACCAATACGTTCTACGACCCGCTCCTGCAGGAAGCGCAACAGCTTGGCCTGTAATGGCATGGGCAGTTCACCCATTTCATCCAGAAACAGCGTGCCCCCCTCGGCGTATTCGATTTTACCCGGTGAGGATTTGGTGGCGCCGGTAAATGCGCCCTTCTCGTAGCCGAACAGTTCACTTTCCAGCAGATTTTCCGGAATCGCCGCACAGTTAATCGCAACGAACCGTCCGGTAATCGACGGGTTTTTGCCGTGTAACGCACGGGCACAGACTTCCTTGCCGGTGCCGCTATCACCCAGCAGCAATACCGTGGCATCGGAAGGCGCGACTTTTTCTACGCGCTGACATACCGTCTGCATCTGTGGGCTGCTGGTGATCATGCCTTCCATGGGCACATCGATATGCTCCATGGTAAGGCGACGATTTTCATCTTCCAGCTCGTATACGTGGTAAGCACGGGTAACGATCTGGTTTAACAGTTCCGAATCGATCGGCTTCTGGTAGAAGTCATAGGCGCCGGAGGCCACCGCAGCCACCGCATTGGTGCGGTCATCATTGCCGCTCACCACGATGACCTTGCTATTGGGCGCACGGGAGAGAATCTCCTCTACCGTCGCCAGGCCCTCTGTGGTGCCATTCGGATCCGGAGGCAGCCCAAGGTCAACCGTAATCACCGGTGGCCGCTCTTTTTTAAGTATTTTCAGCGCTTCCTGCCGGTCTGCCGCGATAAAGACTTCAAAGTCTTCAAAGCTCCATTTCATCTGTGTTTGCAACCCCGGATCGTCCTCGACCACTAATATTTTTTTGTTACTCGCCATCTAAATTTCTATAGTCATTATTATATGAGCGCCTGATTCTGCACCAGATATTCCTGTCACGCAAGGATGGAATGTCGAGATTTTTTACGAAATTATCGATTATTTGAAGTCGGTAATTATGTATATTTTTCAGTGCTGAGAGGCCGATATAGCGTTGTTCTGGGGTATGCACGTTAATTAGAAAATACTTATTTATGTTTTTCTAATATGCTTATTTATGAAGTTATTGAAGTATTTCAGGTTAAGGCATGATTTACGTCACTTAAGTGGCATTTATAACAGAACGGGTGGATTGCATGGCTTGAAGCAAGGTTGCCTTCTAACTCTGTAGGTTGGGGTGACGCAGGAACCCCAACGGTTAATCCACCGGTTGATTTGATGTTGGGGTTCGTACCTCACCCCAACCTACGGCATTAATATGCTTATTTTTATGGTTATTGAGGTTTATTCAGTTTAGGACATATTTATTGTTAATTAATGTTCAACTGGGTATCAGGTGGAACCGCTTTGCCTGTTCCACCCTACGGCAAAGTGGATATGGTTTTGTAGGGTGGTATCAAGCGAAGCGGATCCACCGATTCAATTCAAAGCAGATCACCTGCGCGACACTACATAAAAAATTTGCGTTCATTTGCGTTCATTTGCGTTTTCTTTTCAGCTTCATGCTGGCAACGCTTCCCCGTTACACCCTACGCATAATTTACTTTTTTTTACGCCCGGGCTTTGCCTTATTAATCGCCGACTTCGCTGCTAACTTCTCCGCCAGCTCTGCCAGTTCCTCGGCAATCATCTGCGGGGTTTCCAGGCTGATTTCACCGATCTGTTTACTGCGGAATTCATTAATCAGTAACTCCGACACCTTATGCAGATTGACCCGGCCCCCACCCTGCAGACAACCGCGCGCACGGCCGATGCTTTCCAGAGCGTCGAGTTCATCGTGGGGCAACTGTTTAAGCTTATAGCGTTGCATGAGTAAATCGGGATAAGCCTGAAGCAGGTACTCGGCGGCGAAGGCGGCGACGTCTTCAAATTCCATTGCGGTATTCTTGATCGCGCCGGTTACCGCCAGCCGGTAGCCGCTGTTTTCATTGTGGATTTTTGGCCAGAGAAAGCCCGGGGTGTCCATCAGTTCGATGCCGCCGTCGAGAATAATCGTCTGCTGCTGGCGGGTAATGGCCGGCTCGTCCCCCACCTTGGCGATAAACCGCCCCGCCAGGGTATTGATCACCGTGGACTTGCCCACATTGGGTATACCCATAATCAGTACCCGAATCGGCCGCACCGACAGGTTGCGCTCGGGGAAGAACTGTTTGCACAGCTGCAGGGTGTGTTTGATCTGCGCCGGCTGCTCCTGGGAGACCGCGCTGGCCTTGATATTCCGTTCCGCCTGGAACTGGTCTATCCACAGCTTTGTCACCTGTGGATCTGCCAGATCCGCCTTATTCAGCAACTTGATACAGGGCTTGTCACCGCGCAGCTCCTTCACCAGCGGGTTTTCCGAGCTGTAGGGGATACGCGCATCGAGCACTTCGATAATCATGTCGATTTTGGGCATGATCTTCCTGATCTCTTTGCGCGCCTTGTGCATATGCCCCGGGAACCACTGAATCGCCATGTCTTTTTCACCAAACCTGTAAAATGCCCTGCATTCTACCCCAAAAGCGGCCTGATCTAGGCTAAAATGCGCGCCTGTTGCCACAATCTGACCAACCCCTTGAGAGAATCATGTCGAGTAACCAGTACGATCTGTTAATCATCGGCGCCGGTGTGTCCGGCAGTGCCCTGCTGTACCTGGCCAGCCGTTACACCGATATCAAGCACATCGGCCTGATTGAAAAATACGCCGCTCCGGCACGGGTGAACTCGCTTTCCAGCAATAACAGCCAGACCCTGCATTGTGGCGATATTGAAACCAACTACACCCTGGAAAAGGCGCTCAAGGTCAAGCGCGCCGCCAGCATGTTGCGTAATTACGCCCTGGCACAGCCGGATGCACACCATATTATTTTTAAATACCCGAAGATGGTACTGGGTGTGGGCGCCGCAGAATGCCAGCTATTGCGCGAGCGCTTCGAGGTGTTTGGCCCCCACTACCCGAATCTTAAGCTGCTGGATAAAAAGGCGATTGCCCGCATCGAGCCCAATGTATCGATGAAGGGCGACAAATTCCGCGAGGACGAGATTATCGCGCTGGGCTCTACCGATGAATACACCGCGGTGAATTTCGAGGCGCTGTCCCGCTCCTTTGTGCGCCAGGCGCAGATTGAAGCCAAAAAACACGATGATCGCAGCCTGGACATCCACTACAACCAGTTTGTCGAGCATATCCGCATTGATAAAGACGGCTTTATTGTGGAAAACGACGGCGTCTGCTACCGCACCAGATCACTGGTGGTGTGTGCCGGTGGCCACAGTTTAAAGCTGGCCCACGACATGGGCTATGGTCACCATTATTCGGTGTTGCCGATTGCCGGCAGTTATTATTTCACCCCGCACCTGCTGAACGGCAAGGTGTACACGGTGCAGAACGACGCCCTGCCCTTTGCGGCAATTCACGGCGACCCGGATGTACAGGTACCCGGTTCAACCCGCTTTGGCCCAACCGCGCTAGTACTGCCGATTCTGGAACGCTATAACCTGAAAACCCTGCCGGATTTTCTGCAGGTATTCCGTTTCGACCGCCGTGTGGCCAAAGTACTAAAAGACCTGTTAAGTGTTAAGGATATTCGTAACTACATGTTGAAAAACATGCTGTTTGAAATTCCACTGATTCGAAAAATCCTGTTTTTAAACGATGCACGAAAAATTATTCCCGCATTAAAATTTTCCCAGCTGAGTTTTGCCCGTAGAGTCGGCGGCATTCGTCCGCAACTGATTGACAAGGACAACTGCAAGCTGCTGATGGGGGAAGCCAAAATCGATACCGGCATGGGTGCGATCTTCAATATGACCCCGTCTCCCGGCGGCACCTCCTGCATTGAAAATGCCGAGCTGGATTTGCGCACGGTAGCAAAGCACCTGGGCGCCAGCATCGATGAAGAGGCTCTGCAGCGAGACCTGTTAAAGGATGACCAGCAACATGGCAGTGATGATTTCAGTGGCCTGCTGATTCGCGGTGATAACGCGTCCTGAGTGCTCGTCTGACGCTACTGTACCCATCAACTGGACTTCCTCTGCTTCTGTATTACCATTAAAAGGTAGTGGTCGACTTTAGCTGAAATCCCTGTGATACAGGGTAATTGACCAGATAGCTCAACTTCTACTCAAAGCGGCCGATAACTACCCTAATATCACCGGTTAAACCTGCCAGCATGGCCAATCATGGAACGGGGCGTGGACCACACAGCGTGGCAGGGTTAATGGTAAACACATATAACATGCACATGTCTATTCACTAATGACGCTTACAGGCCAGCGCCTGCATTCGGCGTCATAACCGGGAAGCTTTTAGATGCCAAATATCAGGAAAATGGGTCTGCGACGTCAAATCTGGCTGGGCTTTATTAGCCTGCTGATCATTCTCTTTATTATCTCCGCCATTGCCTTCTACCGTCTGCTGCAGTTACAACAACAGGCCACCGACATTGCAGACTATGCGCAACCCGCGATGCTCTCGGCATTGCGCATTAAAGAGCGCATTGAAGCCACCAGCAAACTGATGGGGCTGTATATCATCAATAAAAGCCCGCAGGATGAAAACCGGTTAAATAACAGCATTGCCCAGCTGCAGGATGAAATCAGCGAGTACCGTGAACTGCCCGCAGTGCAAGACAACCCGGCCATGCAGGAGGAAGTAGAGACATTGCAGACACTGGTAGCAGAATTTGTGCAGCACCAGAAACAGATCGATTTTCTTAACAAGAATATGATTGAAAATTATCCCGGTCTGAAAATAGCCAGCACCGAGGTTAATCCGCGCCATCAGCAGGTGATGCAGATTTTCAGAATCATGATTAATTCGGAAATGCAGGAATCACCCTCACGCCAGCGACGCGCCTTTCTACAGGAAATAAACGACCTGCGCCAGGCCTGGATGAGCTCGGTTGCGCTGTTTCGCAACTTTTTAGCCAACCCGGACGAAAGCACCATTGAACAGATCAATCTGTTTATAGAGCAGGCACAGAATTACCTGAATGAGGTAAACCAGAAAGCCGGGCTGTTTACCTTTGAGCAGGAAGAAGGCATCGCCGAACTGAATGAAATTGCCGGACAGTATTTCTTTCAGATGAACCAGGTGTTTGAAACCTTCCGTCAGGATCGCTGGCGCGAAGACGTAACCCTGATTCGTGAAAAAATCAATCCGCTGAGTGAACGCATCGGTCAGCAGATTGATGCCATGATTACACTGCAAAAGAATGCAGTGACACAGGGCAACCGCGAACTGGTGGCCAAAACCGGCGCCTCGATCACCTATATCACCATCGCGCTGTTTGCCGCACTTGCGGTGGGTGTGTTTGCGGCACGCTTTACCAGCAAACAGATCAATAACGCGGTGCAGTCGATCAATCGCATTCTTAGCAATATTCTTAATGGTAACTTTGCCAACCATATGGATGAGGACCGTGGCGGCGATATTGGCCGCCTGGCAGTGACGGTTAACCAGTTTAACCAGCAGTTAAAAGATATCATTGGTGAAATTCGAGGTTCGGTCAATCATTTGCAGAACACCTCCGGCAACCTCACCCAGGTCACCCAGACTACTGCCAGCAATATTATGCAGCAGAACCACGAAACCGAAATGGTGGCCACCGCCGCTGAAGAAATGTCATCCACCTCCCACGAAGTGGCACAGAACACAGCGTCTGCCGCAGACTCCGCACAGAAAGCCAATACCGATGCCCTGGCCGGCTCACAGAAATCACAGGCGGCTATGAATGGCATCAAGCATCTGGTGCAGAATTTAAATAATTCAGCACAGGTTATACAGACCCTGCAGGAAGATACCGGCAATATCAGCGTAGTGCTGGATGTGATCAGTGAAATTTCCGAACAGACCAATCTACTGGCACTCAATGCTGCGATTGAAGCGGCACGGGCCGGTGATCAGGGTCGCGGCTTTGCGGTGGTAGCCGATGAAGTACGCACCCTGGCGAGTCGCACCCAGCAATCCACCGAACAGATCAAGGAAGCAATCAAACGCCTGCAGAGTGGCGCTGAGAATGCCGTAAATGCAATGAAGTCATCGATTGATGACGCCAATAATAACAGTGCACAGGTAGCCGATGTGGCGGATGCGCTGGAACAGATTAAAAACGAAATTATGAATATTAATTCCGTGCTGACCCAGGTGGCGTCCGCCAGTGAAGAGCAGAGCGCCACCGCCAATGAAATTGCCAACAGCATTTCATCGATCAGTCATATTTCGGAAAAAACCGCAGAGAACACCGACTCATTGCAACAGGCCGAATCCGACCTGGCACAGGTGACACAAAGCCTTGACCGTGTAGTTTCGGTATTCCGCGCAGACAATAGCTAAGGCACCCTGTAAAACCACAGGCCATCATTTAGGGCCTGTGGTTTTTATCTGCATTACACATAAGCAACATGGCAACTATCCACAATCAACTGCAGCAACTGCACCAGGCACTGGAGCAATGTCAGCTGTGCTCGGACATGCAGGGCCCTGCAGTGCACGGCGAAGCCTGTGTCTCGCCGGTGATGTTAATTGGCCAGGCACCGGGCTTTAAGGAGATAGAAGTACACAAGCCCTTTGCCTGGACCGCTGGCAAGACACTCTTCGGCTGGTTTGCACAGATTGGTATTGATGAAATGCAGTTTCGCCAGCGAGTGTATATGTCGGCAGTGTGCCGCTGTTTTCCCGGTAAACACCACAATGGCAAACGCCTGAAAAGCGGCGACCGTGCACCCTCCGCCACTGAAATTACCAACTGCAGCCAGTGGCTGAATCGTGAAATCGAACTGTTACAGCCGAAACTGATTATTCCGGTGGGCAAGCTGGCGATTAGCCAGTTTATACCGGTTAACAAGCTGAGTGAGGTGATTGGCCAGAGCCACACCATAGAGCTTAATCACCAGCACTGTGAGCTGATTCCCCTGCCCCATCCCTCCGGCGCCTCCACCTGGCCTCGCACCGAGCCAGGCAAGTCGCTGCTGGCACAGGCGCTGCAGCTGATTGCTGAACATCCACACTGGCAGAAAGTATGTGCCAGCAAAGCATAAGTCACTAACAAAATACCCCGCAAAAATTGACACATGACCGCAAGCTGCGCAGACTTGCAGTTTTGCACAGCGGGATACAGCCCATGACTTCAGCAAGCTTCTACTGGTATGACTATGAAACCTTCGGCATTGATCCGCGGGTGGATCGCATAGCCCAGTTTGCCGGTGTGCGCACCGATATGGATTTCAATCTTATCGAAGAACCCATGGATATTTTCTGCAAGGCCACCGATGATATTCTACCCGCCCCCCAGGCCTGCCTGATTACCGGCATCACCCCGCAGAAAACCCTCAGCGCCGGGCTGATTGAGGCGGAATTTATGGCGGCAATTCAGCAGCAGTTTTCCACGCCCAATACCTGCGTTGTCGGTTTTAACAATATACGCTTTGATGATGAATTCACCCGCTATGGCCTGTACCGCAATTTTTTCGACCCCTATGCCCGCGAATGGCAGAATGGCTGTTCACGCTGGGACATTATCGACCTGGTACGCATCACCCGCGCCCTGCGCCCCGAAGGCATTAACTGGCCGGTGGACGACAACGGCATCGCCAGCAATCGACTGGAGCTGATTACAAAAGCCAACGAGATCAGTCACGAGGCCGCCCACGATGCACTGTCGGATGTCTATGCAACCATTGCGGTGGCCAAACTGATTCGTGACAAACAGCCCAAACTGTTCGATTTTGTATTCCAGCATAAAAACAAACAGAAACTGGCGCAGCTGCTCAACCTGCAGAAACCGCAAGCTGTGTTACACACTTCAGGCATGTACTCCAGCGAGATCTGCAATACCGCACTGGTGTATCCACTGGCACCCCACCCCACCAATAAAAACGGCATCGTGGTGTTTGATCTACGCTATTCGCCGGATGATCTGATTAAGCTGGATGCAGAACAGATCATTGAACGTCTGTACACACCACGGGATCAGCTGGATGACGGGGTTGAGCGGATTCCGCTGAAAACCATCCACATTAATAAATGCCCGGTGATTGCGCCGATAAACACACTGGACGAAGCCGCAGCCGAGCGCACACAGATTAACCGTGAACAGCAGTTACAGCACATGCAGACCCTGGTCGAGGCCCAGGCTCAGCTTAAAAACAAACTGCAAACGGTGTTCAGCCATAATCCGTTTGAGCAGGAAATCGACCCGGACAAGAGCCTGTACAGCGGCGGTTTTTTCAGCCCCGAGGATCGCCAGCGCATGCAGCAACTGCAGCAGATGAGCGCAGACGAGCTGGCACAGGCACAGTCCAGGTTTAATTTCAGCGATGCACGCATTCCTGAAATGCTGTTCCGCTACCGCGCCAGAAATTATCCCGAAAGCCTGAACGAAGAAGAACACAGCCGCTGGAATGAATACCGCACACAACGCTTCAGCAATGAGCCGGCCAATGCAAATTCGGCGGGTTTAAGCTATGCACAGTTCAAACAGGAAATTGAAAGCCTTCAGCAGGAACACCAGGGTGACGAGACAAAAATCAAATTGCTAAAAGAACTGCAGCAATGGGGCAAGATGGTGACGCTGGGTTTGAAGTTGTAGTGCCTTATGTTTGGTGTCCGCAAATGAACGCGAATAAACGCAAATAAAATATTATTTTTTTCTCGTTCCCACGCTCCCGCGTGGGAATGCAGTGCCGTAGGTTGGGGTGACGCAGGAACCCCAACAGCTACACCAGGTGTCGATTCATGTTGGGGTTCGTTCCTCACCCCAACCTACAAACTGGTTTTTATTTATATCTTAATTTGCGTTTATTTTGCGTTCATTGATTCCGCACATCCTGTGCTCCACCCTTCGGGCCGTGCATCCGCACGTTCAAAGTGCTCCTGCACTTTAGTGCGTTTTCTTTTAACGAATTGCTATTCTGGCCCGAATTAGCTGTCTCTAACCCCGTGGATAATTTCACTCAGGGTAAAGAATTCATTATTTCGCATAAAGCCCGCTACGATACCGGAACGCAGTGTGAGTGCCCGGCCGTCGGCATCCTTTTCATCCACCCAGCAATCCGGCAGGCCGTCGAGTAAATGCATCACCGCAATATTGCCATCGGCATCGGTGGAGAGATGGGTTTGCTGTGTGTGCATGTTTTTAAAGGCGGGTAGAAAGCCAAAGCTGGCATCACTGAACACGGCACCATTAAATTTGTAATAAGCACCCTGTTGCTGCAATGCCTGCTGATGGGTCATGTACATGAAATTCACCTGTATAGCTGTCTATACAGGCTATCGGCAAATCGGTCGATTTCTTTAGTGCCAGGTGTAAATTATTCCAGACATGACGGTCGTATATTGAGATGCCATTGAGTGCTTTAAAAACCACGTTATGTTTGCGTTTATTGATGACCTTGAACGGGCATCAGGTGGATCCGCTTCGCTTGATCCACCCTACGTGCGATGCTGTTTGACGCTGGTGCTTCGTCGTTGGTTGTAGGGTGGATCAAACGCAGTGGATCCACCATGTCATACAATCTGCGTTTAACCTTGCAGCCTGATTAGCTGAAGACAGGAATTACAATATCTATTTTCTCGTTCCCACGCTCCCGCGTGGGAACGCAGAATCTCCCCGTATACGTTCCCACGCAGGAGCATGGGAACGAGCGCAAAGGTAGTGCTGTAGGTTGGGGTGACGCAGGAACCCCAACACATTCAGCGGCAATGACATCTGGCACAAGCTTTTTCTACTGCCTTAAAAAACCTGACCTGTGTTCACTGCCTGTTTTTTAAGCAGCAAATCCGCCACCAGCTGCTGCATAATCTGCTGCAGCACCTCACCAAAGGCTTCAGCGCTATCATGCATGCCCAGGCCGGGCAGCGAAACCTCGGCACTGTAGGTTTTCACCAGATCATAAGTGCCATTAGCTGGGCCATTATCCGGCCCGCGCAGCGTAAACTGCAATGCCACCTGCACCTGCACCCCATTGTCGAGTATCAGCCGTTCGAACTGTTCGATGCGGGTATCGATATAAACCGCCTGATCAGACTGCAACAACCCCTGGCTGATTTGCGCCGCAATGCCACTGCTGTGAAGCCCCTGGTAAAGAGCCCTGCCGACCAGCTCCGCCGGTTTCTCCGCCCACAAGTGATAATGGTAGCGCTGTAATTGCAGCGGCTGCGACTGTTCGGCATACAGCATGGCGCGCTCGTGATACAGGCCACTGGCCTGTACCGGTCGAATCACCAGGTGGTTAAACTGCTGTGGATGTGCCGATAGAGTTATCATTGGCAGGCGATAAAAATGGGTCTCTGGCACATTGGCTCCACCCAGCCCACAGGCAGTTAGCACGCTCAGCAGGGATAAAATACCCAGCGACCTGGTCAGTAATTTGAACATCGATTTCAACATGATTCTTCCTTACTCGACGCTGTGCGGCTCAGCCGGTGGTGTGTTGCGCAACAGCGCGCCGGGGTTATTGCGCAGGGTGCGGCTGAATTCATTCATATTCTGGCTGCTGGCATCCAGATGATACATCACCGATTCTATGCGGCCAGAAATGGCATCCACGGATTTTTTCAGCTCTACCACACTGTGGCGCACATCGTCGGCATTCTCATCCAGCAACTGGTCGGTTTTGCCGAGTATGCTGTCCAGTTGCCAGTTAACCTGGCCCAGGCCCTCGGTGAGCTGCAACATATTCTGGCTGGACTCATCTGCATGTTGAAAAAAACTGTTCAGGTGATTGATATTCTGCGGCCGGAGCAGTAACGCCAGTTGATCGGCAGAATACTGTAACTGTGATATCAGTTGATTGATATTCTGTGTTGATTCGGGAATAAAGGTATTGAGTTTGAGCGCAATCGAATCGATCAGTGCCATCATATCCACCGACTCGATACCCTGGATGGTATCACCTGGCTGCAGACTCTGTGCAGACTGACCCTGGGTGATTTCGATCTGTTTATCTGCAATCAGCGCCGGCATTACGATTCTGGCGCGGCTGTCTACGGGGATACGCCAGCCGGGTTTAAGCCACAGCGCCAGTCGATAGCGGGTCTGGCCATCTTCGATCACCGGCTCGACGTGATTGACCGAACCAATCGCATAACCACCATAGCTCACCACCACGCCGTCTTTAATGCCACTGACATTGCTGAACTCGACAAAGTACTCATCGGCACCTGTCTGTTCACCGGTGATTTTCAACATCATCACGAACAGCAGAACGAAGCCGGCCAGTACAAACAGCCCTACCATGAAGTAATTGATATTATCTTTTTTCATTACACTTATCTGTATCCATTTTAATTATCTTTATACAGCCCCAGTGATGCAGCTAATCGCTTACATTTTCGCCGGTTAAACGCTGCAGGTACTCATCCACATTCACCGCATCGGTGCGCGGCTGGCGATGCAGCAGATTATAGATGCGCTGGTTATCGCTGTTGCGTACCTCGTCTACCGTGCCACACATTAGAATTTCACCGCGATCGAGTATGGTAATCCGGTCGGCAATTTTAAACGCACTGTCCAGCTCATGGGTCACCACCACGATGGTCATATTCATCGCATCCCGCAGGCGCAGAATCAGTTCATCCAGTTCCGCCGACACCACCGGGTCCAGCCCGGCTGAGGGTTCATCAAAAAACAGTAATCGCGGATCAAGAATAATCGCCCGCGCCAGTGCTGCGCGTTTCACCATGCCACCGGACAACTGAGATGGCATCAGGTTTTCAAAGCCCGCCAGGTTCACCACTTCCAGTTTCATCTGGCTCATGATCTGCATGGTTTTCTGATCCAGCTTTGTGTGTTCTTTTAATGGCAGCTGAATATTTTCCGCCACCGTCATTGAGCCAAACAGTGCGCCACCCTGGAACGACACGCCGATGTTTTTCATCATATGGTGCAGTTCATTGTCGCTCATGCGGGTGATGTCCTTGCCCAGCAACTCGATATGACCTGCGCTGGGTTTTTCCAGCCCCAGCATATAGCGCAGCAGGGTACTTTTACCCGAGCCACTGCCCCCCATAATCACCATAATCTCGCCCTGCTTCACCTCCAGGCTGACATTATTCAGTATCACCCGACCATCGTAATGGGTCAGCAGATTACTGACGCGAATCGCCAGCGGGGTCTCCTGCTTTGCATTTTGCTGTGCCGGGCTTTGTTGTGGCCGGGTCATAATTTAACTTTTCTCATGCACATTGGTTTAATCACAGCCGCGTAATAAAAAAGGTCACGATCATATCGGCAATCACAATCGCGCTGATCGACATCACCACCGAGCGGGTGGTGGCAAGCCCTACCCCTTCAGCACCACCTTTAACCTGGAATCCGTTGATCACGCTCACCAGCACAATCAGTACTGCAAACAGCATGCTTTTGCTCAAACCCTGCAACAGATCAGACAGGGCGATGACCTCGAAACTTCGGCCCATATAAATATCGATCGGCATACCCAGTTCAAAAAAGGTATACATCGAGGCACCGAGCATCCCCATAAACATTCCGAACAGGGTCAGCACCGGCATCACCAGCACCATTGCCAGCAGGGCCGGTGCTGCGAGATAGCGTACCGGGTTGATACCGATCACCCGCAGTGCATCAATTTCCTGTGATTCCTGCATGGTACCAATGCGTGCGGCAATCGCCGAACCGGAACGCCCGGCGACAATAATGCCGGTAATCAGTGCGGCAAATTCGCGCGTTACCGCAAGCGCAATACCGGTCACCACCTGGGTCTGCGCACCATAGGGTTTGAGGGTTTCCAGCCCCTGAATCGCCAGCATCATGCCCACCGAAAAACACAGTACCACCACTATGAATGTAGCCGACACACCGATCTGCATCATCTGCGTGGCAATCAATGGCAGATTAACCGGCTGTCGCTGTAATTTCCCCAGCACTAACCAGTAAAGCGACTGGTACAACAGACTGGCCGCGTAGCCCAGTTCTTCCAGTGCATTGACGGTGCGTTTGCCCAGCTGTTCGATTTTCTCTTTCATTGCTTAAGCGTCAAGCTCATCCAGTGACTGGTAGATAGTAAACACGGTATCCAGTCGCGCCAGTTGCAGCACCTGCATCGCCGATGGGCTGACCCCCAGCAGCGCAAACTCCAGCTGTTTGCCACGGGCATTCTGGAAGCCTTCTACCAGGCTGGCCACCCCGGAGCTGTCGATATACTCCACTGCAGACAGGTCCACCAGCAGGTTTTTATTGTGTTTTATCTGTTCGAGTATCTGCTTGCGTGCATTGGGTGATTCATTCAAATCGATTTCGCCGCTCAGTTGCAGAACCGTGTAGTTATGATGCTGTGTCACTGGATATTTCATCTGTATCTTCTAATCCTTCAGGCTGCTTAATGATCGAAGTTATTATGCTTTATCGGATAAATTGCATTTAACCGGTTTGTTTAACTGTTTGCGCATTTCCAGCAGGTTACCCATTGGTTCATCACAGTTTTTATATTCAACGCTGTCCATTACCTGATGGATAATATGCACCCCCAGTCCGCCAGGCCGTACATCCGCCAGATCCCGTGATTTGATCGCATCCAGGTCCACCCTGTCGGCAAAATCATAAATGCGAATCAGTAATTCATCGCTGTCTTTCCAGAATTCAATCACAATCTCGCCATCATCCCGACCATGATAGGCGTGCTGTATCACATTCATACAGGCTTCGTTGATTGCCATCACCATACAGTCGAGATTTTCCGCGCAACAACCCTGCTGCGCTGCAAGCTCACGCACAAACCTGCGCAATGGCTGCAGCCGATCGGCACGTGATAATAAATGGATGCGTTCCAGTCTGGTCATGATTCTGTTTTATTGTTTATGGTTGTAGTCCTGAAGCGGTTTTTCCACCAGCAGCAGAGTGACATCATCCCTTAATGGCTGGGCCGTCTGTTCAAACGGCTGAATAATTTGTTGCAGCCGCTCAACCGGTGGCAGACGGGTATCCATGGTGGCAATCAGTTTGAACAGGCCGCTCAGTTCAAGTGTGCTGTGATCATTGATATAGCCTTCGGTCACGCCATCGGAATACATATATAAGCTGCCATTACCCAGCTGGAACCCATACTCAGTGTAATGGGTATTCGCAATCACCCCCAGTGGTGGCGCTGTGGCTTCAAACTCTCGACACAGGCCATCCTCACTGAACAGCAGTGCCGGTGGATGGCCGGCGTTCACCAGCCGCACCTCGCCACTGTATGGTGAATACACTCCTGCGACCATGGTGACAAACATGCCATGCACCGCAGTTTCACAAAGCTCGTTATTCACTTCAAATAACAGTTGCGCGGGATCGACAATGCGCTTGCCCAGGCAACGGAAGATACTGCTGGCCTTGGCCATCAACAGCGCTGCATTGACACCCTTGCCGGATACATCTGCGAGGTTGAAATAGATATCGCCGTTATCCAGGGTAAAGTAATCATAAAAATCACCGGAGAGAATTTTCGCTGAGAGATTAATGCCATTCACCGGGTCAGTATGCTGCCGTTCTTCCGGCAACAGACTCTGCTGGATTTCCCGCGCCAGGTTGAGGTCACGGTTGATTTCAGCCGCCAGTCGATCCCGTTCTTCCAGGGCCTGTTCCAGCCGGGCGGTGAGTTCCTGGAAATTCAGGTTGTCTTCATTCAGGCGCATATTGGCCTGGTATAAAATCTGCGCAAACTCGATGTGTTCACCCACCTCCATTTCAAAAATCTGCGCGCACTGATTAACCGCATCGGGGATGGCTTCCAGCAGATGGCGGATCTGGTAGGCTTCCATTGCAAACTCATCGTGTAAACGTTTGCGTAAACGGTTAAACACGAATGCCTTATCGTCGGCGGTATACACCGCGGACAATAAATCGGCACAATTCAGTACATGGCATAACTGACTGTCCAGTATCGACAACGCTGTGCTGTTGCAAGCATGATGCGCAAGCAACGGCTGTTTTATTTCCGCCATCACTGGCCAGCATTCGAAAAACGCCTCAAGCTGACTGTCATGGGTCTGGTGAAACACATTCTGTTCCATGCTGAAGCGGGCTTCCGGATCACGCCGGTGAAATTCCTGCCAGAGCACACCCTTCTCCGGCTGCTGTAAAAACAGCAGTAGAAAACCCAGATCCTGCATAAAGCCAGCGCAAAAACACTGGCCGGCATCCAGTCCCAGCTGTTCACCCAGCAGGCGCGCACTGACACCGCGGCGCAGCATATCCTGCCAGAACTCCGCCATATCAACACCGTTGATTTTGTACTGGTCAAAGGTGCGATACACCGTCTGCAGCAGAACCTGCTCGGTTACCACTTCAAAGCCATGCCATTTGATCGCCTGGTAAAGAGAATCTGCCTGGTCATCGAAGTCGAAATGCGATGAGTTAATAACTTTTAAAATGCGCTGAAAAAACGCGGGATACTGTGCCGCCAGCTCATCCACGGCCTGCTGCTGGTTCTGCTGCAGCCCCTGCAGTTGCAGAAACTGTGCAGCAACCGCAGGCAGTGACGGAATTTCAACCGGGTGGATAGATGAGGGCTTGGTGTCTGGCACAGTGAAACAGTCTGGATTCTTTTAATAATTTTAGTTAAGCAGTTCTGAGTATAGCGGGTGTTGGTAACGAGTATAAGCCTGTTACCCTATTTCAACTAAGGAAGCCGCTCTATCTGCGCGGCTGTCCCAGTAATAACCGTGCCTGCTACATACATCACCCTTTTTGACACCATATCTGATAATGCTATACTTGTGTTAACTATTCACACAGGACACCAGCCCATGGCCAGAACAACCAGCATTACGATCGGCCCACAACTGGACGACTTTGTGGTGAAGTTAATTGAATCTGGACGTTACGGCTCAACCAGTGAAGTTGTGCGCTCAGCCTTGCGCCTGCTCGAACGCCAGGAAAGTCAGGCGGCAGCGCTGAGAAGTGCTGTACAGGCCGGGGAGCACAGCGGAGAAAGCGAGCTGTCTCTGCGCGAGATTGCCGCTCAGGTAAAACAGAAACATCGCAAATAGATCCCCAGTGTATAAACTCTCGAGACTAGCGGCAGAGGATTTCACAGCCATCTACGAGTATACCTTGCTCAAATTTGGCCCCCATCAGGCCGATGCTTACACCGATGAGCTGGAAGCCACCCTTCGTCTCCTGTGCAACTCGCCTGAAATGGGACATGAGTGTCCGGAAATCGCAGCTGGGGTTCGCCGTCATGACCACCAGCGACACGCAATTTTTTATCGGCCTCGTGAACAGGATATTTTTATAATCCGCATACTTCATCAACAGATGGAGCCAATGAGACACTTCTTTGAGCTTTAAGTATTGAAATAGCGGTAATTCCAAAGCTGTCAATACTGCCACTATACTGATATCAACGACTGATCAGTCTGTGATCCACAGCGAAAAGAACCCACACGAACTTTCACACTGCCCCTGCTTCTAACAGGGTCTGCCTTCCGATCACGACAACACTGTGCTTTACTGCAGGAACAGGCATTTTGCACACAGAGATTTTTATATGAGCAGCACCCACAACACTTCTGATGTCAGCAACGATGCAGGCAAGGTTACTGACAAACAAGACCTCAGCACCGAACAAGCCCAGACCCTGTTGCACCAGGCCTCGGCGGCGGTATCCAGTATCATTCTCGGCAAACAACGGCAGATCCAGCTGGCCATCAGCTGCCTGCTGGCGGGTGGCCACCTGCTGATCGAAGACCTGCCGGGGGTGGGCAAAACCACCCTCTCTCTCACCCTGGCCAGGGTGTTTGGCCTGCAATATCAGCGGGTGCAATTTACCAGCGACCTGCTGCCCTCGGATGTTCTCGGGGTGTCGATTTTTGATGGCAACAGCCAGAGCTTCAAGTTTCACCCGGGGCCGGTGTTCAGCCAGGTGCTGCTGGCGGATGAAATCAACCGCTCCACGCCGAAAACCCAGAGCGCTCTGCTGGAGGCGATGGAAGAAAAGCAGGTGACCCAGGATGGCATCAGCCGGGCGCTGCCGGCACCATTTTTTGTGGTAGCCACGCAGAACCCGCTGGAGCAGATCGGCACCTTCCCCCTGCCCGAGTCACAACTGGATCGTTTTCTGATGCGCATTACCATTGGCTACCCGGATCAGCAGGCGGAGATGGAATTGCTCAGGGGTGTGGATCGGCGGGCACTGATCAGCCAGCTGAAGCCAGTGCTTAATCCACAACAGCTGCTGGCGCTGCAACAGAAGGCAGAACAGGTGCATATGTCCCAGGCGGTACTCGACTATACCCTGGCACTGATACGCAGCAGCCGGTTATCCCCCTGGTTCAGCAATGGCCTGTCGCCCCGCGCCGGGCTGGCCCTGCAGCGCTGCGCCCGTGCCTGGGCGTTAAGCCATGGGCGGGATTATGTGCTGCCGGAAGACATTCAGCAGGTGCTGCCTTCGGTGGCGGCGCATCGCCTGACCATCCAGCCGGAGCACCAGGACAAAAACATCGACGAGCTGGTGATTAAACTGATCCAGCAGGTGCCGGTGTAGTGGCAGCGGAGCTGCCCTTACTGCCCGGCTTTGTACAGCGCATGATCCAGCGCTGGGCCGGCCGGCGCCAGCCAGCCGCGCAGGCGGAGATCACCGTGCAGCGCCGCCAGCTCTACATTCTACCAACCCGCCAGGGGCTGCTGTTTTTCAGCATCCTGCTGCTGATTCTGATCGGCGCGATCAATTATGAAATCAACCTGGGTTATATGCTGGCGTTTCTGCTGGGCTCGCTGGGGTTGCTGGCGATGGTCTATACCCACCAGAACCTGAACGGCCTGCAGCTGCGCGTACACCGTGCTGAGCCGGTATTTGCCGGGCAGGATGCACTGTTTTCCATCAGCATCAGCCAGCAGGGTAATCAACTGCACCCGGCGCTGCAATTATGCAGTGACCAGGGTCAGCCCACCCGGCTTGACCTGCTCGGGAAATCCAGCCTGAAGGGCACACTGGCACTGCCCACGCGCCAGCGCGGCTATATCACACCGGGCAATGTCAAACTGTTCAGCGAGTACCCGCTGGGGCTGTTTCATGCCTGGTCGTGGCTCAGGCTGGATGCACAGTGCCTGGTCTATCCAGCCCCGGCGCCACAGCATTTCAAACTGCGCGCGGGACAGCAACAGAACAATAAGAACCCGCGCGCTAATCAGCTCAGCAGCGATAAGCGCGGCAGCGATGATTTCTCCGGTATTCGTCCGTACCAGCAGGGAGACCAGCGCAACCACATGGCCTGGAAAGCCATTGCCCGCACCGGCCAGCTGCAGACCCTGCAGTTCAGCCAGGATGCCAGCGAGGACATCTGGCTCAACTGGGATCAGCTGGACCCCCATCTGGACATAGAGCAGAAGCTGTCAATTCTGTGTCGCATGGTGCTGGATGCGAACCAGCAGGGGCTGCGCTATGGCCTGCAGCTACCCGATAGCAGTATCGAACCGAATTCCGGCCTGCAACACAAACAGCACTGCCTGAAACAGCTGGCACTGTTTGCCCACTAGGCTGTTATGCGCGCTGCACTCTCCCGCCTGATCGATTTCAAAAACCTGCCGCAACAATCGGTATTCTGGGTGGTATTGAGCATTGCGCTGGTGATTACCCCACACCTGCCCCGTTTCCCCCTGTGGTCGGTGTTTCTGATTGCTGCGCTGTTTATCTGGCGACTGCTGTGTATTAAACACCCACGCTGGCTGCCACCGAAATGGCTGTTACTGCTGATCATAATTGTCGCCGCCTGGGGGCTGTTTATGCACTTTGGCACGGTGTTTGGCAAAACCGCCGGCTCGGTGTTCCTGTCACTGCTGCTGGCGATCAAGCTGCACGAAAGCCGCAGTCGCCGCGACTATATGCTGCTGATTGCGCTTAGCTTTTTTATTATTGTCACCAACTTCCTGTTTTCCCAGAGCATCCCCACGGTGGTGTTTATGCTGCTCAGTGTGATTGTGCTGCTGATGAGCATGATCCACATTAACCTGGCCCAGGACGCCGGCATCGAAGCTCGCATTGACACCGGCGGCAACAGCCGTAGCCAGACCCTCAGCCACCGCGACAAACTGAAACTGGCAAGCCGCATGCTGCTGCAGGCACTGCCCCTGATGCTGATTATGTTTGTGCTGTTTCCGCGCATTCCCGGCCCGCTGTGGCAACTGCCGCAAGAGAAAAACGTCGCCGTCAGTGGCCTCAGCGACCGCATGGAACCGGGCAATATTTCCGCGCTGATCCAGTCCAGTGCCGTCGCCTTCCGCGCCGAGTTCGACAGGCAACCACCGCCACAGCCACAGTTATACTGGCGCGCGCTGGTGTTATGGACTTTCGATGGCCGCAGCTGGGAACGGGGTAAAACCAACCCCACAATCCAGGCGAGCATCAAGTCGCTGGCAGACCCCGTCGACTACCGCATCACCCTGGAACCCCACCAGAAGGACTGGCTGTTTGCACTGGATATGCCACTGGATGTGCCCGAGAATATCGGCATCAGCAGCAACTTCGAACTGAAGGCCCGCGACAAGATCAACAGCCTGTACCAGTACCGCCTGAGCTCGGTAACCGAATATGTCATTCAGCCACAACTCTCTCACTGGGAACGCAGCGCCGGGCTGAAAATACCTACCGAGAGCAACCCGCAAACCCGCGCCCTGGGTCGGCAACTGGCACAACAATACGCCGAGCCACAACAGGTCGTCAGCCATGTGCTGGCGATGTTCAATGCCGAGGATTACCACTACACCCTGAACCCGCCCCTCACACCCGGTGCCGACTCGGTGGACCAGTTTCTGTTCCAGACCCGACGCGGTTTCTGCGAACACTATGCGGGCAGTTTTGCGCTGCTGATGCGCTCTGCGGGTATCCCGGCGCGGGTGCTGCTGGGTTACCAGGGGGGAACACTGAACCCGCTTAACCAGGTGATCACGGTGCGCCAGAGCGAGGCCCATGCCTGGGTCGAGGTGTGGCTGGAAGGCCAGGGCTGGGTGCGCATCGACCCCACCGCAGCGATTGCACCCCAGCGCATAGAACGCAACCTGAATGCCGCGCTGGATAGCAACGAGGTGCGCCCACTGCATATGCAGCTCAATAACGGCGTGTTACAGCAACTGGTGTTTTACTGGGATGCCATGGACAACCAGTGGAAGCAGTGGGTGATCGGCTATGACGATAAACTACAGCAGGCATTGCTCAATAAACTGTTCAACCAGAAGCTGCCGTTTGCGGAGATTATTCTTTATATGGTGATCAGCTTTATGCTGATGCTACTGGTAATTTCACTGTTTATTGTTCGCCCCTGGCAACGGCCACAGGTGGAACCGGTGCAGCGCAGTTATCAGCAATTCTGCAACAAGCTGGCAAAACAGGGGGTGAAGCGACAGGCTCACGAAGGCCCGCTGGACTTTGCCCAGCGCGCGGCACAACAACTGCCACAGCAGGCGGCCTCGATAGATTTAATTAACCGCCTGTATATGCGCCTGCGTTATCAGGCAAATGCCAGCGAACAATTACTGGCGCAGTTTCAGCGCAGGGTAAAAAAATTCCGTGCAGCCAGGGTAACAGACAGAGCAACAGGCAGGGCCCACACGAACGGTGGGCAGGTAAAAGAAAGTCAGGCGAAAACCCGGGGTAACTAAACTCTATCCAGCTGTGCTTTGCCCATCAGTGCAAAGCATTTAACAAAGGCCGCAGACAGCGCCGGGTCCTTGATCATCAGCGCATAATCACCCTTGTTAAACTTGAGCTTGCGTGAGGTATAGGCCAGCCCCAGCTTCATCAGGCCGGGCGGCTTGTTCACCAGGGTATCCCACTCATCACTGCTGGCACGCAGATCCCAGTTCAGGGTTTCGCCTCTGGGCGCACCGGCCGACATAATCTGTCCATTGGATATGGTCAGCACCACACGCGGCTCTGCCTCGCCGTCGATGCCAAATGCCACGGTTGAATTAAACCCCTTGCGGCCAAGGTCATCGGCAATGCCCTCGTTGCTGTTCCATATCGCTTTGTAATTCTGAGCCCACTCAGCTGAAAATAGTTCTGGCATACGCCAAAATCTCCGTTTTTATAGTTATGTCTTAACTTCTTGAAAGTAGCAAAAATATACCACTGAATCCAGCGAATTGATATTAACACGTTGATCTACCGGCAAGGCGCATTTTTTGCCGGGACTTTCCGCTTCCGGCAGAATAGCTTACTTGCTGTGCAACTTTGCTATCGGCATCCCTGCTTCTCGCTAAATACCGCACATCCTGTGCATATCGCTGCCGGCGTCCTGCCTCTCGCTAAATACCGCACTTCCTGTGCATATCGCTGCCGGCGTCCTGCCTCTCGCTAAATACCGCACTTCCTGTGCATAAAAAAAGCCCACTGCGATGAGTGGGCTTTTTACATGTATGGCGGAGAGGCAGGGATTCGAACCCTGGGTAGGGATAAACCTACGCCGGTTTTCAAGACCGGTACATTCAACCGCTCTGTCACCTCTCCTGGTTCAGCGCGTTGCGTTGAGGGGCGCTAGAATACCTGAAAAATCTGAGCAAAACCAGCCCCTTGTGACATATTTTATTTAACGAAAAAAGCGGAAACTAATATAGACTTTGCCTTGTCGAAACCGCAGTGATAACCTAACGTCAATTAAATTAATTAACCAATGGTGTATAAATGAACGATCATAATATTTCTATTAGTCGCTCACAGGAGTCGGTACTGTCAACCAACAAGGTATTGAAAAATACCTATATGCTGTTGTCGATGACACTGATTTTCAGTGGTGTAATGGCCGCTGTGGGCATGTCTATCAACCTGGGACACGGCGCGTCACTGGTGTCCAGCCTGGTAGCGTTAGGCCTGTTATGGTTTGCTCTGCCCCGCACCGCTAACTCCAGCGCCGGTATTCCGGTGCTGTTTGCCATTACCGGCCTGCTGGGTCTGGGCCTGGCACCGCTGTTGAACCATTACCTGGCAGTTAACCCCAGCATTGTTTCCACTGCACTGGGCGGCACTGGCGTGATCTTCCTTGGTCTGTCCGGCTATGCCCTGACCACCCGTAAGGATTTCAGCTTTATGGGCGGTTTCCTGATGGTAGGCCTGATGGTGGTACTGGTGGCAGCACTGGCCAATATCTTCCTGCAGATGCCGGTGATGCAACTGGTCGTCAGCGCGGCGATCGTGATGATTATGAGTGGCCTGATTCTGTATGAAACATCCGCCATTATCCACGGTGGTGAAACCAACTACATAATGGCCGCTGCCAGCCTGTTCCTGTCGATCATCAACCTGTTCCAGGCACTGTTACACCTGCTGGGTGCATTTGGTGGTGACGAATAAGCTCTACTGCCCATACGGTAAGCTTCACGCCCCGGCTCGACCGGGGCGTGTTATTTCAGGGTTTTAATATCAGGCAGTTAATTATTGAGGTAAATGACTATGGACTGGATGGCTATTGGCAGCGCGGTGCTGATTATCGCCATGATGATCTTTATTTTCCCACGCCTGAAAGAGTCGGTGAAAAACTCCCCCAAAGGCACAACAAGTGACTGGATGGGCTTTATTATTCCCCTCGCAGCAGTCATCGTCTTTATTATCCTCTTGATAAATATGCTTTAAGCCCGATATTAAGGCTACTACAGCTTCACAGATCACCCAGCGCTTACTGGGTTTATATTTTTCCGCTTGCCATTAAAATGGTGAGCAACCAATACCAGACAACAAAGGTCAATCGAGAATTCCATGCAAGAAGAACATCCATTTGCACCCACCATCCGTATTCTGGGCAAGGGCAAGAACGGCTCACGCAGCCTGACCGTCGATGAAGCCTATGACGCCATGACCATGGTACTGGAAGACAGGGTCACCGCCGAGCAGCTGGGCGCTTTTCTGATGCTGCTGCGGGTGAAGGAAGAAACCCCGGAAGAAGTAGCCGGCTTTGTGCGCGCGATCCGTGACTTTCTCAAGCAGGATAAAACCGTTTATGCGGACCTGGACTGGTCGTCCTACGCGGGCAAACGCCGTCACTCCCCCTGGTATGTCTTAAGCGCACTGTTACTGGCGGAGAATGGTGTACGCGTCTGCATGCACGGTGCCGAAGGGCACACCGCCGGGCGCATGTACACCTCGGAAGTGCTCAAGCCACTGGGCATAGAAACCAGTGACACACTGCAACACGCACGTGAACAGGTGGAGAAAAACAACTTCTGCTATATGCCGATTCAGACCATCAGCCAGCGGCTGAAAGACATTATCGAGTTGCGCCCGTATCTGGGTCTGCGCTCGCCCTTGCACACGGTCGGCCGCATGATCAACCCGCTGCATGCACCTTACTCGATTCAGGCAATTTTCCACCCTGGCTATCAGTCGGTGCACCAGCATGCCGCCAATATTATGGGCGAAGAACAGATTGCGGTATTCAAGGGTGAAGCCGGTGAAGTTGAACGCAACCCGGACACCAAATGCGTGGTGTCCTATGCGGTCAACGGCAAAACCTGGGATGAAGAATGGCCACCGATGTTTGAAAAACGTCATATGAAAGAAGCCAGCCTGAATGAACACCGACTCACGGCTATCTGGCGTGGTGAGGAAGAAGACGAGTACGCAGAAGCTGCGATTACCGGCACCGCAGCCATCGCACTGCGTCTGCTGAACAGGGCAGATACCCCGGACGCGGCGCTGAAAATGGCGCAGGATATGTGGGATAAGCGGGACAGGTCACGCCACTAGTTAGCAGGCACCGTTGGGGTTCCTGCGTCACCCCAACCTACGACAGGATAATGTAGGTTGGGGTAAGGCACTCACCCCAACACAAACCCGGCAATGTCCTCAAGACTGCTCCGCCACCCCAACAAACGGGATAATACAGGGTGATCAGGTGAAGTGGATTCACCGATTCCGTACAAGCCCGCCTGTAAATACAAATTTATGGATGCCGTAGCTTTGAAGTGCCACATTGATTATCTGCCATGAAAAGTCACCTGCTAACCATCGTACTCGCAACCAGCCTGGGTTATGCTGCAGGCTATCTCGGTGGTCTTAGTAGCCAGCCATCCACGGCACCGCAAATGCAAAACGGTTCCCCTGCAGATGACAACAGCTATAAAACCTCGGAGCAGATCCCGGTTAACCTGCTGCAGTTTGAACTGTTGAAATACCAGGTTGAGCGGCTGCAACAACAGCTTGATGAAATCAACTCAGCCAACACCGGCTATGAGGCTGTCACCGATAATTCGGACCAGCCAGAACCCCGCACACAAACCCCGTTAACACCCGCCCGCCCGGTTGAACCCAACCAGCAAGACCTGCTCGCCGCCGGTGTCTCTGCCGACCAGGCCAGCCAGTTACTGCGCCGTATCAGCCAGCAGAATTATCGCCGCCTTGAATTACAGAACCTGATACGTCGTTACCCGGATCAGGCCGCACAATACCGCAATGAATTGCGAGAACTCAACCAGAACAGTATTTCACTACGCAGTGAGCTGGATGAGGCAAGCTATGATAAATACCTGTATCACAGCGGGCAGAATAACCGGGTTGAAGTTTCCTCTGTAATGGCCGGTTCACCGGCGGAATCTGCCGGCTTCAGCGCGGGTGATATTATTTTAAGTTACGACAATCAAAAAATTCTCAGCTGGACCGACATTCGCCAGGCCACACTGGATGGTGACATCAACAGCTACACCAATGTGGATGTGTTGCGTAATGGTGAACGGATTACCCTGACCGTACCCAGAGGCACGTTGGGGGTGCAGTTGAATCCGTTGCAAATGGATCCTGCGTCGAATTAGACGCCTCGACGAATGATATTTTTGTAGGGTGGCATCAAGCGAAGCGGATCCACCAACTGCCGTGCAGCATGACCTGCTTTAAAAGCACTCTGTTTAATCAGCCTTAATGTGTAATTTATTATTTACCTTTACGATATCTTGATCTGTGCTGTTTCGCCTTTATGGCGACTTACTTCTTATCTCTCCAGCAGTTGGTAGGTTGGGGTGACGCAGGAACCCCAACGGTGTTATCGGCGGCGATGTATGTGTTGGGGTGCGTTCCTTACCCCAACCTACGCGGTAACTGTTTTATTCAGGCTCACCTTCACGATAAAAATATCTGTGGTTTTTCGCCTTTCTGGCGACTCACTTCTTTATGAAAGCCATCCCTGGCTTTCACCCTTCGGGCCAGGCAAAGCCTGTTCTAAAACGCTCCAAGCGTTTTAGTGCCTTCAGCAGAAAAGAAGTAAGCAAGAGATAAATTTACTGGATCAAATTTAAACAAGCTCTGCTTGGGCCGAAGGCTGGAGGGCAAGACGCCCGGAATAATGCCGTTCCCGGTCACTTGCCCGCGAAAATCGCGGGTTCCCGAAAATGCTTCGAGAAATTATTTGAGTTTAACTAAGTTAACTGATGACATTGTCTTCGTTGCCGGGTCGTGCTGGAGCGCCGTCCAGGCACATCAGCACTCAAAATCACGTCCTGTGATTTTGCCCCTGCGTAGATAGCATTTTCGGCAAGTGACAGGGAAGATTGTCGCAAGCCCATCAGTTTAAAAAGTAAATTTACCGTGGGTATGGAGCTGTTTCCCCTTCGCACAAGCTGATGAGCGAGTGATTTTTGTGGGAGTTTTCTGCGAGGATGTCTGAGCGAATCATGTTTTGTATGATTCGCGAGTTCCGCAGCAGCCACAAAAAGCGGGAGTGAAGAAGGGACTTTTATTTTTGCTTTTAAAAAATAAAAGCTTGTGTGCTGGGGCGGCGCTTTCTTGCTTACTTCTTTGGCGCTGTTGCTAAAGAAGTAAGTCGCCAGAGAGGCGAAAAACTATAGATACTTTTATCGTGAAAATAAATCCATGCGCTCAAATTGATTTACACGGAATGCTTTTCGTCGGGGTTTAATGCATAAAGCACGGTGGATCCGCTTCGCTTGATGCCACCCTACAAAAGTATTTTCATGTAAGCCGAATACAGCGGAGTGAATACGGCGTTTCTCTGTTATTGACTAACGCCTATTCGCAACAGAGTCTCTAATACTCGGCAATACCCCCTGCCCTTTACAAGCCCATTCCTCCGCCAGCCAGTAACCAACCACCGCCACCAGCTGATCACCTGCATACAGCAATGGAATCCGCTCTCTCTGCCATTCGGGTACTGCCGCTTCCTGGAACAGTTTTTTGAGGTCACGGTGACCCTGCCGGCCGGCGGGCTGGATGCGTTCACCGCCCTGTCGGAAACGAATACTCAATGGCGTGTCGAGTAATTCGGCTTTTAATACATAGGTTATATCAGCTGTTGTTTGCGCCTGAACCAGCTCCAGGGTTTTGCCCAGTGACGGCAATTCAACTGACTGTCGGCCATTCCATTCAATCACCTGTAGCGGATCGTGATTCAACACCTTGCATAGATACAGCGCATCACGAAAGCGGCGCAGTTCATTATCGCCCCAGCTGATACACAGATGGTTGTCGTGACTGTCAGCCTGTATCTGCTGCAACAACTGCGCAAGCAAGGCACTGGAAGGCATACTCGCGTGGCGGGTTTTAAACCAGTAACGCAGTGCGTTTCTGGCGCGGGCTGAAGTTAACTGCCTGAGCGTATTCAGCTCGATGCTGTCATCGGTTTGCAGTAATGTATCCAGGTCGATCAGCGCCAGTTCTTCGAGTAATGCGTTGTTTTCTGCCTGCTGGCGGGCAAAGCGGCCCAGGGTTTTATTAAGCGCAGGCCAGCGTTGTTGCAGTTCGGGCATAATCTGTTGACGCAGAAAATTGCGATCATAGTGTGTCAGCTGATTGCTGGGGTCTTCCACCCACTTGAGCTGATGCTGCTGTGCGTAGGTATGAATCGCCTGCTGTGAAATATGCAACAGCGGGCGGGCATGCCAGCCCTCGGCAAATGCACAGAGTTCAGGCATCGCCGACAGACCCGCCGCACCGGCACCGCGCAGTAACTGTATGAGCACGGTTTCTGCCTGGTCATCCTGGTGCTGCGCGGTGAGCAGGCACATGCCCGGCTGGATGATGTTCTTAAACGCGCCGTAACGCGCAGCCCGTGCCGCGGCTTCCGGGCTTTCGCCGCTTCTGGCGCGTGCATCCACCGCAATGCTTTGAAATGGAATATTGAACGCGGCACATTGCTGTGCGCAGTGTTCTGCCCAGACGGATGATTCGGCCTGTAGCTGGTGGTCGATATACACCGCACGAAGATTAAGCTGGAATGAGCTATGTAGCTCGGGCTGTTGCTGAATTTGATACAGCAGATGCAACAGCACCTGTGAATCGACACCGCCACTGTAAGCCAGGCACCAGTCGGTTATGGTGTATTGTTGTGCGAGTTGACTGAGTTGCAGAGCCAGCCCAGGGGCACTGAGCTTATTGTCACTGGGCTCTACCTGCTGCGGGGTGCGACTACTCGGTGTAGTCGCCATAGTTCATCAGGCGCTGGTATCGAGCATCCAGCAGCTTGTCCAGCCCCATCTTACTGAGATTGTCCAGGCTTTCCTTCAGCGCCTGCTGCATATTGCGTGCAGTGGTATCTATATCCCGGTAGGCGCTGCCCAGCGGCTCATCAATGATCTGGTCGATCAGGCCCAATTCCTTCAGGCGCGGTGCGGTAATGCCCAGTGCTTCGGCAGCATCCTGTGCCCGCTCGGCGCTTTTCCACAGAATCGAGGCACAGCCTTCCGGTGAAATCACCGAGTAGGTGCTGTATTTCAGCATCATCACCTTGTCACCCACACCAATGGCCAGCGCACCACCGGAGCCGCCTTCACCGATCACGGTGCAGATAATTGGCGTTTTCAGCGCCGCCATTTCAAACAGGTTGCGCGCAATGGCTTCCGACTGGCCTCGCTCTTCCGCACCGATACCGGGATAGGCACCCGGAGTATCGATAAAGGTCAGCACCGGCAGTTTAAAACGCTCCGCCATCTTCATCAGGCGCAGTGCCTTACGGTAGCCTTCCGGGCGGGGCATGCCGAAATTACGGCGAATCTTTTCCTTGGTATCTCGGCCTTTCTGATGGCCGATCACCATCACCGGGCGACCGTCCAGGCGCGCCACACCGCCGACAATCGCCTTGTCGTCGGCATAGCTGCGATCACCGTGTAATTCCTCGAAATCGGTAAAAATACGGTCGATGTAGTCCAGTGTATGGGGTCGCTGGGGATGCCGCGCCAGCTGCGAGGTTTGCCATGAGCTGAGCTTGCTGAAGATAGACTCGGTCAGGCCCTTACATTTATTCTGCAGGCGAGAGATTTCATCGCCGATATTGATTTCTGTATCGTCCCCGACGTAACGGAGCTCTTCAATTTTCGCCTCTAACTCGGCGATAGGCTGTTCAAATTCCAGGAAATTGGGATTCATGCTTATCTTAACTAAATAGTTCGCCGGATAAATTCGGCGTAGTGACAAAATATAGAGACTTCAATGATAACCTGCAAAGCCGATGCAACCAAGCAGCATTGTGCGATTTTCAATCGCTTTAGTGCAAAATAGCGACCAGATCACGGCCTGATCCGGGCAATTGAACACAGCATAGCCGATCATCGCCAGCTTTCAAAGCGGACATGTGCGGACAAAAATTGCCAATTCGCTGTCCCAGCGCCCGATAATTGCGTACTCCTGTGCTACTATTATTTTTTCTTGCTGTTATTTTTGGATGTCTGTTAAGCATGGAAAGCCCGCTTTCTTCTCCAGAGCCCGTTTCGGGACACATCCTGATTGCTGATGATGACCCTTCGATTGTGCTGCTGCTGCGGCACTTTCTCAATAAGGAGGGTTACCGGGTGAGCGAGGCCCGCAACGGGCGTGAGGCGATTGAGCTGTGCAGGGATCACAGTTACGAGCTGGCAATTATCGACCTGGTGATGCCGGATATCGACGGCATTCGTGCCTGCAGGGAAATCTGCGCCCAGAACAGCAAGCCACCCCCGGTGCTGATTATTACCTCGCTGGATGATGACGCCTCGGTAACCGCGGCCTTTGACGCAGGGGCCATCGACTATGTCACCAAGCCGATTAACTGGTCGGTATTCGGCCAGCGAGTGCGCCGCATTGTTATCGGCGAACAATATCGCCGCCAGGTTGAACAGCTGCAGTACCACGATACCCTCACCGGCCTGCCCAACCGCAATCTGCTGCTCGACCGGCTGGAGTCCGCGATTCTACGCGCACAGCGCAACGGCAATATGATTGCACTGCTCAGTATTGATATCGACAACCTGAAACTGATTAACAACTCTCTGGGGCATCATAATGGCGACAAACTGATTCAGTCTGTGGCCACCCGTCTGCGTACTTCGATTCGAGATACAGACACATTATCGCGCAGCGGTGGTGATGAGTTTAACCTGGTTATCGAGAACCTGACACAGCTGGAAGACATCGGCAGCGTTGCCGCCAAGTTTTCCAGAATTATCACCCACAATATGTTGCTGCATGAGCAGGACATTCATATCAAGGCCAGCATGGGAATCAGCGTCTATCCTCAGGACGGGGATGACTGCAGTAGTCTGCTGCGTCATGCCGAGTCCGCGCTCTATCGGGCCAAGGAAAAAGGCGGTAATGGCTATGAATTTTACTCACCGGAACTGAGCCAGCAGGCAAACCGGCGCCTGCACCTGGAAACCAGCTTACGCAAGGCAATAAAACAGAATGAACTGCTGGTGTACTACCAGCCAAAAATTAATTTACACAATGGCCTGGCCAGCGCCATGGAAGCACTGGTGCGCTGGAATCATCCACAACAGGGCATAATTCCACCGGATGAATTTATTGGCATTGCCGAAGAAACCGGTTTGATCATTCCACTGGGTGAACTGGTGATTGAGCAGACCTGCGCACAATTCAAAAGCTGGCAACAGCAGGGTATTGCAGTGGATAATGTTTCAATCAATGTTTCCGCACGGCAGTTCAAGGAACAGGACCTGGTGAGCCTGTTCAAAACCATGCTGGACAAATACCAGCTGGATGCCACTCAACTGGAAATCGAGCTTACCGAAAGCACCCTGTTAAGCAATGAAGATCATGCGGAGTCCAGACTCAACCAGCTTCACCAGATGGGCATACGCATTGCCATTGACGACTTCGGTACGGGTTATGCTTCACTGAGTTATTTAAAAAGCCTGCCAATTGATATTCTTAAAATAGATCGATCGTTTACCGATGGCATCACCCACGATCCGGACGACATCGCCATTGTCACCGCCATCTACGGACTGGCCAGAGGGCTGGGCATGGAACTGGTAGCCGAAGGCATAGAAACCTCGGAGCAGCTGGAAAAAATTATTGAACTGGGCATAGATTATGGACAGGGCTACCTATGGGGCGCGCCCTGCGCCGCAGATGATTTTATTACATTGATCAATCGTCTGAATAGTTAGGCCTGAATAGCTGGGCCTGAATAGTTGGGCATGGACAACAGGGCAGTAAATTTACCTTCTCGAGTCATTTCACGACTTTTATTAAAAGCACTTCTACATATCAACTTCAATGACATGTTTAATTTTTACTGCATGATAAATTTATTTGTGCTGTTTCGCCTTTCTGGCGACTTACTTATTTATGAAAGCCATCCCTGGCTTTCACCCTTCGGGCCAGGCAAAGCCTGTACTAAAACGCTCCAGGCGTTTTAGTGCCTTCAGCAGAAAAGAAGGATGCAAGATAAATTTGACTGGATCAAATTTAAAAAAGCTATGCCTGGGCCGAAGGCTGGAGGGCAGCACTCCGGAATAAAGCCTCCACAAAAAACACTCGCTCATCAGCTTGTATGAAGGGGAACAGTCCCAGCCCCAATTACATAATGCTTTTTAAATGAACTGGCTTTCGTCAGTACCGTGCCAGACAGACAGACTTGATAATACAGCCGTACGTGTCACCCTTTCCCTGTCACTTGCCGAAAATGCTTTCTACGCAGGGGTAAAATCACAGGGATGTGATTTTGAGTGATGATGTGCCTGGACGGCACTCCAGCACGACCCGGCAACGAAGGCAATGCCACCTGTTAACTTAGTTAAACTCAAATAATTTCTCGAAGCATTTTCGGGAACCCGCCGCCTTTGCGGGCAAGTGACCGGGAACGGCATTTTCTTGCTTACTTCTTTTTTGCTGGAGAAAAAGAAGTAAGTCGCCAGAAAGGCGAAACAGCACAAGTCAGCGCTTCGTGAAGGTAAGCTATTTGCTCATTTTTAAATCACACCATGTGAGATGACACGGTGGATCCGCTGCGCTTGATCCACCCTACTTCAGTTAATCGCATTTATTTTCTCGTTCCCACGCTCCCGCGTGGGAACGCAGGTGCAGCAAGAGATTTATGGAAATAATAACTCGCAGTGAATAGCTAAGGTTCCCACGCAGGAGCATGGGAACCAGTTAAGTTTTACATTTAATCGCATTTATTTATTCCGCACATCCCGTGCTCCAACCTTCGGGCCGTGCATTCGCACGTTCAAAGTGCTCCAGCACTTTAGTGCGTTATTCGCGTTTTCTTTTAATCACTACACCGCATTAACACACTCCCGCAAAAGCATGGTCGCAAACGCACCAGCCGGCAGATCAAAGCTGATATTCAAGGTATCATCCTGCAAGCTCCAGCGCATATTCTCCGGCATTAAACGCAACGCACGGCGTTCCTGTTTAAGGCGGGCTGCTTCCAGGCCGTCGGCAAACACCTTGAATTGCTGTGCAATACTGTCTTCAAGCTCGGCAACTTCTCCGCCGACCATGCTCTCGCCTTCACCCCATAAACAGCCGGTGATATGAATGTCCCCAGCCTGTAGACGCTGACTGATATCATCTGAAAGTGCTTCCGCAAAGCAGGCGGATTTGCCATTGAGCATAAACACATCACCCGGCATGGGTGTTAGCCAGCTGCCCTGCTCAATCCGTGCTGACAGCAGCTGGTTAAAAATCCACGAGCGCGCAGCAGACAGATACAGGCCACGCTGTGGCTTTTTGAGTTTTTTCAGTTCGCCGCAAAACATTTTTTCCGCTTTGTCCAGGTTACCCATCTCACGGCCAAAACGTTGCTCGCCATAGTAATTGGGCACGCCACTCTGTTTGATCTGCTCTAGCCTGGACTCCAGTTCGGATGTATCCCCCTGCAGTTCGGTAATGCGCAAACTAAAACGATTACCACTCAATGCACCTCGCTTGAGTTTTCTGTCATGCCGCTGCTGCTCAAGAATGCGGAACTCGTCGCTCTCCAGCTGACTGAAGTCGGGATCGTCCATGCCCGGTAAATGCAGGCTGAACCACTGGGTGGTCACAGCATGGCGATCTTTCATACCGGCATAGCTCACCGCCATGGATTTCAGCCCGGCGTATTTCGCCAGCTGCTGTGCTACCCAGTCGGTATTGCTGCCGTTCTTTTCGATTTTCAGCCACAGGTGCTCTCCCTCACCGGAGAGCGCTACCGGCATCAGCTCGTCCACACGAAAATCGCTGTTTTGTGCCTTGAGTCGACCACTGAGCGGTTTTTTCGCATAGGCACAGGCAAGATCATTAAACGAATACGGCATGGTGTTTTCTTTGCAAAGCGGAAAGCGACGCATCATATCATGGCCATTCACAATCACCTGATGTTTCATACATTTTTAAGTCAATTGACCAACTTATATACGGCTTGACATTTTTTGACACAACGTCATATTATTTGCGCCATGCATGCGAACCCAGCCAGAACAACGGACAGAACTACCGATAGCCACTCGCGTAAACAGCGAGAATGGCAGCAGCGTGAGCAACTGATTCTGGATACAGCGCAGCAGCTACTGCAGCAGCACGGCTTACAGGGGCTAACCATGGAACGGGTCGCCAGCGAAATAGAATACTCCCGGGGCACGGTCTACAACCACTTTGCCAGCAAGGAAGAAATCGTGAATGGCATCGGTATTCGCTGCATGCAGAAACTGACGGACATGTTCAGGCAGGCGCAGCAGTACCCGGGTAGCCAGCGAGATCGCATCGCCGCCCTTGGCCTCGCCCACAGCCTGTATGCACAACTGCACCCGATGGAACTGCAGCAGTTACAGCTGCTGAAATCGCCGGATATTCGCAGCAAGATCAGCCCGCAGAAACAGCAGTCCCTGCTGCAGATGGAACAGGAAATTACCGGCATTGCGCTCGACATCGTACGCAAGGCAATCACCGACGGCGAACTGCCTGCAAGCCAGCCAGCGGTACCCGACAGCATTGTGCTGGGCCTGTGGAGCATGGGCTATGGTGCAAATCTGCTGCAGCTCAGTGGCATCCCGTTTGCAGAGCTGGGCATGCAGCAACCGCTGGATATGATGTGGTTGAACACCCATAAGCTGCTCGACAGTTATCAGTGGCAGCCATTGAGTGATCAGTTTGATCTGCAACAGCTGAAACAGACCCTGTGCGATGCGCTGTTTGCCGATGAAATGCTGCAATTAAAACAGAAACAAAAATAAAACAGACAAAAATAATAAAAACAGCCGGGAGGCACAATGCTTATTAAATACACGGAGTGGGTTTTAAAATGGCGTTATCTGGTGATTCTGTTTTCACTGATCGCAGTTGCAGTTATCGGCAGTGGCGCACCGAAACTGATGCCGCTCTCCAATGACTACCGCATCTTTTTCAGCGAGGACAATCCACAGCTCAGAGCCTTCGAAGATTTACAGAACACCTATACCAAGGATGACAATGTACTGATTGTAATATCACCGAAAGATGGCCAGGTGTTCACCCCTGGCACCCTCGCCGCCATTCAGGACATCACTGAACAGGCCTGGCAGATTCCCCATTCCATTCGCGTGGATTCGATTACCAACTTCCAGCACACCTATGCCGAGGAAGACGAACTGATTGTGGATGACCTGGTGGTAGATCCCGACGCACTGGATGCCAGCCAGCTTGAACAGATAAAACAGATTGCACTGCAGGAACCGCAGCTGGCGGGGCGACTGATTTCCGCAGATGCGGCCCACAGTGGCATCAATATCACCATCCAGTTACCCGGCGTCAATCTGATGGAGGAAAACCCGCAGACGGTCGCCTATGCACGCAAAATACTGCAACAGGCTGAAGCCGACTACCCGCAGATCGAGTTCCGCCTGGCAGGCATTTCCATGCTCAACAATGCCTTTCCCGAAGCCAGCATGAGTGACGGGCAGAAACTGATTCCGCTGGCCTTTGCGGTAATTATTATTGCATTGCTGTTTTTACTCAAGGGTGTCAGCGGCACCGTAGCGACGGTGATACTGGTGCTGTTTTCCATCGTTATCGGCATGGGCGCCGGTGGCCACATGGGCATTCAACTGTCACCACCTTCCGCCTCGGCGCCAATTATTATTCTCACCATTGCGATTGCCGGCGCGGTGCATTTACTGGTGACCATGCTGCAGGAAATTCACCGTGGCATGAATAAACACGATGCCATTGTGGAAAGTATGCGGGTCAATTTCACCCCCATCTTTCTTACCAGCATTACCACCGCGCTGGGTTTTCTCAGCCTGAACTCCAGCGAGGCACCACCCTTCGCGGACCTTGGCAACCTGTCGACGTTTGGTGTGCTGGCGGCATTTGTACTCACCGTAACATTTCTGCCGGCAATGATGTTTATACTGCCGATCAAGGCAAAGCATTTTGTCGCCGGCACATCACTCATGGATAAATTGGGGAGCTTTGTGGTTGAAAAGCGCCGTTCATTACTGCTGTCACTCAGCGTCACGGTGCTGGTGCTGCTGGCAATGATTCCACTCAACTCGCTCAATGACATTTTCGTCAACTACTTTGATGAGTCGATCGAGTTCCGCCGCGACACCGACTACACCACGCAGAATCTTACCGGCACCTACAGCATCGCCTATTCACTGGACAGTGGTGAAAAAGGCGGGGTCAGTGAGCCGGACTTTCTTGCCCAGGTGGAGAACTTTGCCAACTGGTATCGCCAGCAGCCGGAAGTGATGTATGTCAGCAGCATTACCGACACCTTCAAGCGGCTGAATAAGAACATGCACGGCGATGATCAAAGTTATTATCGCCTGCCGGATAACCGTGAACTGGCAGCGCAGTATTTACTGCTCTACGAAATGTCGCTGCCCTATGGACTGGATTTAAATAACCAGATTGATGTTGCCAAGCAGGCCACCAAGGTGAATGTGGTGTTGCAGACTATTTCCTCCAATGAACTGCTGGCACTGGAACAACGGGCAAACGCGTGGCTGCATCAGCATGCGCCCGAACTTAAAACCGAAGGTGCCAGCCCGGCGATTATGTTCGCGCATATTGGCAAGCGTAATATTATCAGCATGCTCGGCGGCACCACCTTCGCGCTGATTATGATTTCGCTGATCCTGATACTTGCACTGCGTTCATTCAAATACGGCCTGATCAGTTTAATTCCCAACCTGTTTCCCGCCGGGGTTGCGTTTGGCCTGTGGGGAATGTTCGTTGGTGAAATCGGCCTGGCACTGTCGGTGGTGACCGCCATGACCCTGGGCATAGTGGTAGACGACACCGTACACTTTATCAGCAAATACATGCGCGCACGCAAGGAGCAGGGTCTGGATAGCCCGCAGGCGGTGCGCTATGCCTTCCGTAATGTGGGCGTTGCCCTGTGGGTGACCTCGGCGGTGCTGATCGCCGGCTTTATGATTCTGGCGCAGTCGGCGTTTGCCCTGAATGCGGGCATGGGACTGATGACCAGTATTATTATCGGCATTGCGCTGGTACTCGACTTCCTGCTATTGCCACCCCTGCTCATGGCCATAGATGATAAAAACAAAAGCCCAACCGCTTGAGGATTAAATATATGAACAGACTCACTCAATTAAAATATTCAATACTTTCACTGCTGTTAGTTACAGTTTGCTCACCACTTTATGCACAAACCGATGCTGAGGCACGCGGTCTGGAAATTGCAAAAGAAGCGGACAAACGCGACACCGGCTTTGTGGATTTTACCGCCAGTATGAAAATGGAACTGAAAAACCAGCAGGGCCAGAGCAGCATACGTGAAGTGCGCGCACAGACCCTGGAAGTGATCGGTGATGGTGATAAAAGCCTGACCATTTTCGATTCACCACCGGATATTCGCGGCACCGCATCCCTTACCTTTTCCCATGCACTGCAACCCGATGAGCAGTGGCTGTACCTGCCCGCATTAAAACGCGTCAAGCGTATCAGTTCGAAAAACAAATCCGGGCCGTTTATGGGCAGCGAGTTTGCCTATGAAGATATTTCATCCCAGGAAGTTGAAAAATACACCTATAAATACCTGCGCGATGAAACACTGGATGGTATCGACTGTTTCGTGGTGGAACGCTACCCCGCCTATGAACACTCCGGTTACACACGCCAGGTGGTGTGGGTGAACAAACAGGAATACCGCCCGGAGAAAATCGATTTCTACGACCGCAAGAACACCCTGTTAAAAACCCTCAACTACAGTGGCTACCAGCAATACCTGAATAAATTCTGGCGCCCGGATGTAATGCATATGGTGAATCACCAGACGGGCAAGTCCACCACCTTGAGCTGGAGTGATTACCAGTTTAAAACCGGCCTGACCGAGCGGGACTTCAGCCGTAACAGTCTGAAACGCGCCCGCTGATTCTTGACTAAATGCATTTAACAGGAAACACCATGCAGAAAAAACCGGTCGCCCTGCTACTCGCCTTCTTATCGATTCTGCACTGCAACGCCAGTGCAGCACAGGACAACTGGCTGGAGGGCGAATGGACCGCTGAAAGCACCCTGCAGTTACGACACTTTCCCCATGATCCACTGCCGCAGAACAACCTGCAACATAACAACAGCGCATCAGTGGCGATGGAGCTGGAATACTATGCGGCCTGGGATGACTATAACAAAAGCCTGACCTTTACCCCGTTTGTGCGCCTTGATCAGCACGATGATGAACGCAGTCATGCAGATCTGCGCGAGTTTTCCTATCAACAGGTGTTTACCCGCTGGGAACTACGTGTCGGTATCAGCAAGGTGTTCTGGGGCGTCACCGAATCACAGCATCTGGTGGATGTGATCAACCAGACCGACCAGGTGGAAAATATCGATGGCGAGGACAAGTTCGGTCAGCCCATGATCAAGGCCAGCATGGAACGGGACTGGGGCATTCTGGACCTGTTTATTCTGCCGGGATTTCGCGAACGTAGTTTCCAGGGTATCGAAGGCCGACCCCGTCCTTTACTGGTGGTAGATACAGATCAGACCAGCTACGAATCATCCGCCAAACAGCGCCACATTGATTATGCGTTGCGCTGGTTTAATTACCTGGGAGACATCGAAATAGGCCTGTCCTATTTTAATGGCACTAGCCGTGAGCCGCTGCTGATTCCCGACAGCAATAACAACAGCGCGGTGCTGATCCCCTATTACCCGCAGATGCAACAGGCAGGGCTGGATGCACAGTTGACCACCGCGGAGTGGTTGTGGAAGCTGGAACTAATTGCCCGCGACTGGCAGGCGATGGATAACAATGCACAATTGATTGATCAGCGTTTTGTCGCACTCACCGGTGGCTTTGAATACACCTTTGTGGGCATCGCTCAATCGGCTGCTGATCTGGGACTGGTGGCCGAGTATCTGTACGATGATCGCGATGAAGAAGCCACCAGCTTTTTCCAGAACGATGTTTTACTCGGTCTGCGCCTGGCAATGAATGATACGAAGTCGAGCGAAGCATTACTCGGTGTTATCCACGATCTGGACAACCAGGAATTCATGCTCAGCCTGGAAGCCAGTCGCCGCTTTGCCCATCACTGGACCGCCAGCCTGGAAGTGCGTAGCTTTAACCGGGTTGACAACAACAGCCCGCTGGCCGCGATTGCCAGAGATGATTTTATCCAGCTGGATATCACCCGTTACTTTTGAGATTTCCCTGAACACGGCTGTAACAAAACACCATGCAGGCCACCTGCTTTTCACATACTATAGCCTGGCTGTTGCACAGCAAACAAAACAAACGTTGCTTAATTAACTCACAAAACACAATAATTCTATGCAAACAATAATGGGTGTACTTGGCGGGCTGGGCCTGTTTCTACTCGGCATGGTACTGATGACCGATGCGCTGCGCGCACTCGCCGGTGAGACCATACACAATAACCTGATACGCTTTACCCGTAACCCGCTGTCCGGTGTCGTCACCGGCACCCTGGCCACCGCCGTGCTGCAATCCTCCAGCGCCGTTACCGTCGCCGCCATCGGTTTTGTCAGCGCTGGCCTGCTCACCTTTTCCGAATCACTGGGGATTGTACTGGGTGCCACCATTGGCACCACCTTTACCGGCTGGCTGGTGGCACTACTGGGTTTCAAACTGCAACTAAGCACCTTGATGTTGCCGGTGATTTTTGCCGGTGTACTGCTGCGCCTGATGTTCAACGGCCGCATCGCCAGCTTAGGTATGATACTCGCTGGTTTTGGCCTGGTGTTTGTCGGTATCGGCACACTGCAAACCAGCATGGAGACTATGCGTGAATTTATTCATCCGGGAATTTTTGACAGCGACAGCATCAGCGGCTACCTGAAACTGCTTGGTCTGGGGTTTCTGATTACCATTATCACCCAGTCTTCCAGCGCCGGTGTCGCCACTGCACTGGCGGCGGTCTATACACAAACGATTAATTTCGAGCAGGCAGCAATTATGGTGATAGGCATGAATGTCGGCACCACCTTCAGTTCAGTACTGGCCAGTATCGGTGCCTCGGTTAATGCGCGACGCACCGCAGCGTCACATGTGCTTTACAATATTTTTGCAGCCATTATCGGCATCATAATTCTGCAACCGTTTATACAACTGAGTGAATGGCTGGTCACAGATGTACAACGGAACCACGCGGAAATTCTGCTGGTCAGCTTTCACAGCAGCTTCAATATTCTCAGTGTGATGTGCCTGCTGCCCTTTATCCGGCGATTTGCACGCATGGTAAAAAAGCTGATTGCCAATATTGAAGATGCCTACACTGAAACCCTGGATGACAGACTACTCGACAAGCCAGACCTGGCACTGACCGCCGCCACCGCCTCGATTCAGTCGGAAACCCGCGCACTGGTCAGTCACCTGCTGTGCATGCTGGGCAGCAAGCACACCGCCAGCGGTGGCGTTGATCTGAATAACCTTAACTCGGCCATGGGCGAAACCCACAGCTATGTGGAAAAAATTCATACCACCAATGAAGACCAGCCTAACTGGAATATTATGCTGTCGATTATTCATTCACTGGATCATATGCAACGTCTGCAACGACGCTGCGAGGAAAGCCTGAACAAGTCCGCCGCGGCCATGCAAACCCCAGAGTTCAACCATTACCTGGATATTACCCGGCAAAGCCTGAACAAACTGCAACAGGCAATTGCACTGAACGACTGGCAACTGGCGAATCATGAAGCGGAGTTGCTGGCAGCGGCCATATCGGAAGAATCGAAGAATATTCGCCAGACCATCGTCGACAGCATCGCCGCTGGCCAGCTGAATATTCTACGGGGCACCGATGGTCTTAAAGCCACCCGCTGGCTGCGCCGGGTGAGCGCACACCTGCTGCGCATCACCCATTACCAGGCACAGATTCACGAGCTGCTAAAAACCCGTAAAGCGCCTGAGTGATGTATTAACCTGTTATTGATTCACGCCTGAATGACAGGCTTCAGCGACGATCCCTGCTACGCGCCGAATGCCATAAACGACTCACCGCGCGATCAGTACCCAGCAAACCGACCAGTAACGACAGCAGGCCTATACCACCAAACACCAGCACTGGCAGAAAATAGCCCAGCTGCAGGGTTTCCGCTGACAGCGCCAGCCACAACACAAAGGCCCCCAGTGCGCTAAACAGCAGGGCAAATACCAGCAGGATCTTGCGGTAGGACGGTTTATACTGATAGGGCTCATTACCGCCTTCGAATAAACCCAGCAAGGGAGAAAATAATCGTCGTAACAGGTGTTTCAGGTGCATACTATAAACTTCAGGACAAATAAAAAATCAGGGTACCGTAAATAGTCTCTATTTGGTATAACCAGTCAGCGTAAGAACATAATCAAGGAGATACAAATGATCAAACTATTGATGTTAAGCCTCAGTGGCCTGCTGCTCAGCACGGCAATACAGGCAAAGGTCATCACTGAAGCGGTGACCTATACGGAAGCCGGTGAGGAATACACAGGCTATGTGAGCTATGACAATGCCATTAAGGGCAAGCGCCCCGGCGTTATGGTGGTGCATGAATGGTGGGGGCTGGATGATTACGCCAAGCGCCGCACCGAAATGCTGGCCAGACTGGGTTACGTGGCCTTTGCGGTAGACATGTACGGCACCGGCAAGGTGACCGACAGTGCAGACCAGGCCAAGGAATGGATGACCGAAGCCACCGTCGATGTTGAGTGGTGGCGTGAGCGTGCCATGGCAGGTATCCGTTATCTTAAAAACCACAAGCTGGTGGATAAAGATAAAATTGCCGCCATCGGCTACTGTTTTGGCGGCGGCACAGTGTTACAGCTTGCCTACAGCGGGCTGGATATTAACGGCATTGTCAGCTTCCACGGTTCACTACCCATTGCCGATGAAAGTACATTTGGCAAAATAAAAACTAAAATGCTGATCGCACATGGCAATGCGGACCCGTTTATTCCACGGGAAATTGTTACCAAATTCCAGGACACCCTGGACAAGGCCGGTGCCGACTGGCATATGATCACCTATGGCAATGTATTACACAGTTTCACCAACCCGAAATCCGATAGCCGGGGGATGGATGCATTAAAGTACGACAAGCAGGCCGATGAACATTCATGGCAGGCGATGCAACACTTTTTTGAGCAGATTTTTAAATAAATCGCAGCTAAAAACCCGACTGTTGTAATTTTAAAGAGGATGGCTTCTAGAGCTGTCCTCTTTATATGACCTGTATACTAAAATGCTTATTCGGCTTACAACTTTTCTTATTCCAGCACAGCTAAAACAAAAGCAGACAGGCTCATCGCTTCTGTGGCCTGTACCCTGATGTGAAATCCCACCACATCAGCTGCTCCAGCGAGCGATATCAACGATGCTGACTTATGTGCTATAAATGTTCAGGGCATTACTGAAAAAACCAGACTATATAAAAATAAACTTATAGAGGGAGTTAAATAATGTCATCAGTCCCAAGCTGCGAAGCAGTGATTGATTCGGTACTTGGCCAGGAACTGGATAAGGGTGAGTGCCAGATTCTGACCAATGTTATGCAGGTTAAACAGTTATCTAATGGAGAATACCTGGTTAAAGAGGGTGACAATGATACACACCTGTTCATACTGGCCGGGGGAAAACTGGTTGTCAGCAGCATTAAGGATGGCAAGGAGATGGACGTTTATACCATGAAGGTAGGCGAATGTGCTGGTACCCGGGCATTTGTCGACAGGGCACCCCGCCAGGCCAGCTTACGTGCGGTTGGCAATACCACGGTATACACACTCGATCCTGCCGATTTTGAAAAACTGCTGACCGAACACGCAGGGGTTGTCTATAAAGTCATGCGTGGGCTGTTCAGGCTAACCCATATGAACCTGATGCGCATGAATTCAGAAACCCAGGCATTATCCAACTATATCAATAAAACCGGTGGGCGCTTCTAAACCAAACCTCGCTCACAAGCGACCGAGCCACCACTTTATTGGTACAGCTGCGGTTCTCCAGTTTGCACAACAAAAAAGGCGCTGAAAACTCAGCGCCTTTTTTGTGTTTACACTGCCAGTAAATATTATTTCTTTTTCGGCATATAGATGTCGGTACAGGTACCCTCTGCCACTTCGGTAGCAAAGTTCAGGGTTTCCGACAGGGTTGGATGGGGGTGAATGGTCATGGCAATATCATCCATTTCCGCGCCCATTTCAATCGCCAGTGCGGCTTCTGCAATCAGCTCACCGGCATTTTTACCCAGGATGCCTGCACCCAGCAGTCGGTGGGTTGCCTTGTCATACAGCATTTTGGTGACACCGTTGGTGGCATCGACCGACAGCGCTCGACCGCTCGCCGCCCATGGGAAGGCACCTTTTTCGTATTCCACCCCGGCGGCTTTCAGCTGTTCTTCGGTCTGCCCTACCCAGGCCACTTCCGGATTGGTGTAGGCGACCGATGGAATAACCCGTGCATCGAAATAACGTTTGTGACCGGCAATCACTTCCGCCGCCACTTTGGCTTCGTGGGTTGCCTTGTGCGCCAGCATCGGCTGGCCCACCACATCACCGATGGCAAAAATATGATTCACATTAGTGCGCATCTGGTTATCCACCTGGATAAAGCCGTGATCATCCACTGCAACACCGGCCTTATCTGCATCAATCAGTTTGCCATTGGGTGAACGGCCTATCGCCACCAGCACATTATCAAACGTATCTTCGGCCGGTGCAGCGTCGCCTTCAAATTTGCAGACAATGCCTTTTTTACCCGGTGTGAGTTCAGTCACTTTGGTGCTGGTAAAAATATTTTCGTAACGTTGTTTCAACGCTTTTTCAAATGGACGAATCAGGTCACGGTCTGCACCGGGAATCAGCCCGGGGCTTAACTCAACCACGGTGACCTGGGCACCCAGTGCAGAGTACACGGTGGCCATTTCCAGGCCGATAATACCGCCGCCGACTACCAGCAGCCGTTTGGGAATATTGTGCAGCTCCAGCGCATCGGTGGAATCCCAGACGCGTGGATCATCCCAGGGAATAAATGGCAACTTGGTGACCGATGAACCTGCCGCAATAATGCAGTGTTCAAAGCCGATGCGCTGCTTGCTGCCATCGTTGGCCTCAACCTCGATGCTGTTGGCGGAGGTAAACTTGCCGTAACCATACACGGTATTCACCTTGCGCTGTTTTGCCATGCCTTTCAGGCCATTGGTGAGCTTGCCGATCACGCCATCTTTATGCGCGCGCAGTTTATCGGTGTCGATCTTCGGTTTGTTATAGCTGACACCCAGTTCGGCAAACTCGTTGGCCTCGCTCACCACTTCCGCGACATGCAGCAGCGCCTTGGATGGAATACAACCCACATTGAGACAGACCCCGCCGAGTACATCTTCCTTCTCAATCAGAATTACGTCCAGACCGAGGTCAGCCGCGCGGAATGCGGCGGTATAACCACCCGGGCCGGCACCCAGCACTACCAGTTTGGCAGACATATCCACATCGGCGGGAATACCAGTAGAAGTAGACGTAGTGGCGACAGTTTGTTCACTCGCAGTCGCAGTTTCTGCTGGCTGTTGTGTTGCAGATTCTTCGGCCGCCGGTTTTTCCGCTTCTGCCGGTTCCGAGCTCGCTTCTTCTACCGCGCCATCCGTTTCCACTTCCATTAACAGGCTGCCCTGTGAAATGGAGTCACCGACTTTTACTTTCAGCGATTTAACCGTACCACTTACCGGCGATGGAATTTCCATCGAGGCCTTGTCGGATTCCACGGTGACCAGTGAATCTTCCTCGGCAATCTGATCACCTTCTGCCACCAGTACTTCGATAATTTCAACCGAATCGAAATCACCGATATCAGGAACATGTACTTCTATTGTGCTCATATTCAAGCCTTCTGTATTGTTCATTCCCGACTAAAGCGATCGGGAATCACAGTATTAAACCATCAGATTCTGTTTCGACCACTGTTGCTACAGCAGCAGACGTCGCGCATCCGCCAGCAGATGACTCACATAGGTAATAAAGCGTGCACCTTCTGCACCATCAATCACACGGTGATCATAGGACAGGGACAGCGGGCACATCAGGCGTGGTTCAAACTCACTGCCATTCCATACCGGTTTCATCTCCGCTTTGGAAACACCTAAAATAGCGACTTCCGGCGCATTTACAATTGGTGTGAACTTGGTACCGCCGATGCCGCCCAGGCTGGAAATCGACATACAGCCACCCTGCATATCCGCGGGAGAGAGTTTTTTGTCCCGTGCTTTGCTCGACATTTCACGCAGTTCCAGCGATATATCCACCAGCGATTTTTTATCCACATCACGAATCACCGGTACCACCAGTCCGTCCGGCGTGTCTACCGCAACACCGATATGGAAGTAGTTTTTCATAATCAGGTTTTCACCGCTAGGTTCCAGCGAGGAATTAAAGCGTGGGTATTTTTTAAGGCCCGCCGCCACTGCCTTCATAATAAATGACAGCATGGTGAATTTAACGCCGTCTTTTTCGTAGTCATTATTCGACTGTTTGCGGAATGCTTCCAGTGAAGTAATGTCCGCTTCATCAAACTGGGTGACATGGGGTATGGTCACCCAGTTGCGATGCAGGAAACGACCGGTAAGCTTGTTAATTTTGCTCAGCGGTTTTGTCTCGACTTCACCCCACTGGCTGAAATCGATCTGTGGCATGGGCTCGATACCCGGCATGGCGGCCGCGCCAGAAGCAGGCGCAGCACCACTGCTCATAACCTGTTTGACAAAGCCCTGCACGTCTTCCTTCACAATACGCTCATTACGGCCACTGCCGGTGACCTTGCTCAGGTCCACCCCCAGTTCCCGTGCGAACTTGCGTACCGCCGGCGAGGCATGGGCCAGTTTGAAACTGACCGGGTCGATATTGGCGGTGGGTGATGGGCGTTCTTCAACCGCGGGGGCTGGTGTGGGTGACGCGGCGGTTTTTTCTGTAGCTGTCTCCGGTGCCTTCTCGGCTGGTTTCTCAGACGATGTCTCGGGCGCTTTCTCCGCCGCTTTCTCTTCGGCTTCAGCTGGCGCAGTATCTGCTGCTGTGTCAGCCGAGGCCTCCAGCACAATTACCACATCATCCTGCTTGATGCTGTCGCCAACCTTGACCTTAACTTCTTTTACAATCCCGCCATGGCTGCTGGGAATTTCCATTGAAGCCTTGTCCGACTCAACCGTGATCAGGGAATCTTCTTCGGCAACCTGATCACCGACCGCGACCAGCACTTCAATAATTTCGACTGAATCGAAATCACCAATATCAGGCACTTTTACTTCGACCATTTCACTCATGGTTCCACTCCAGTGTTTAACTGTTTGAGCCGCCGGTCACTGTTTACTTCACCGACTGGCTGCTAATTTTTACCCTGCCAGCGCAACGCGCTGACAGTTTGTTTAACTAATGTATCAGGCAAGCATCGGGTTTGGTTTATCAGGATTGATACCGTATTTCTCAATCGCTTCCTGCACCTTGCCCGCCGGGAACTGGCCATCATCTGCCAGTGCCATCAGTGCTGCCACCGCCACATACTGTGCGTTCACTTCAAAGTGCTTACGTAACTGTACCCGGGTGTCGGAACGACCGAAACCATCGGTACCCAGCGTGGTGTAACTGCCCGGAACCCATTTGCGAATCTGGTCGGCGTATACCTGCACATAATCGGTAGCTGCGATCACCGGTCCACGCTTGTCCTTCAGCGCTTTTTCGATATAGCAGATGCGCTTGTCCTGCAGTGGGTGCAGGCGGTTCCAGCGCTCCACGTCCTGTGCTTCACGACGCAGCTCGATAAAGCTGGTCACGCTCCAGATATCCGCATCAATCGACCAGTCCTTGTCCAGCAGTTCTGCCGCGGCGATCACTTCACGTAAAATCGTGCCCGCGCCCAGCAGCTGCACTTTCTTGCGACGCTTGCCGCCACCCTGTAACAGGTACATGCCCTTGATAATGCCTTCCTCGGCACCTTTTGGCATCGCCGGTTGCTGGTAATTTTCATTCATTACGCTGATGTAGTAGAACACATTTTCCTGCTCTTTATACATGCGGCGCATACCGTCATGAATCACCACCGCCAGCTCATAGGCAAAGCATGGATCATAGGATACACAGTTCGGGATGGTGGCCGAAGCCATAAAGCTGTGACCATCCTGGTGCTGCAGGCCTTCACCTGCCAGGGTGGTTCTACCGGCAGTGCCGCCAATCAGGAAGCCACGCGCCTGCATGTCGCCCGCCATCCAGGCCAGGTCACCGATGCGCTGGAAACCGAACATGGAATAGAATATGTAGAAAGGCACCATATTCACACTGTGGGTGCTGTAGGCGGTTGCCGCGGCCACCCAGGACGACATGGCACCGGCTTCGTTAATGCCTTCTTCCAGGATCTGCCCGGTTTTGTGTTCCTTGTAGAACATCACCTGCTCTTTATCCTGCGGCGTGTACAGCTGACCCACCGAGGAATAGATGCCCAGCTGACGGAACATGCCTTCCATACCGAAGGTACGCGCCTCGTCCGGCACGATAGGCACCACATACTTGCCCATTTTCTTGTCACGGGTAATCAGCGTCAGCAGGCGCACAAAGGCCATGGTTGTGGACATGTCACGGTCACCCGAGCCTTTGGTAATCGGCTCGAATACCGACAGGTCCGGCACTTCCAGCGGTGCCGCCAGGCGCTGACGGCTGGGCATGGGCCCACCCAGCTTTTTACGCTGCGCCTTGAGGTATTTGATTTCCTCGGAATTCTCATCGGGACGGTAGTAATCCGCGCGCGCAGCCTGCTCGTCTGAAATGGGGATATTGAAACGATTCTTGTAGGCAATCATTTCTTCTTCATCCAGTTTCTTCTGCGAGTGGGTGCGCATCTGGCCTTCACCGGCCGAACCCATACCATAACCCTTAACACTGTGTGCCAGGATCACCGTGGGCTGACCGTCACGCTTGGCGGCTTCGCTATAGGCTGCGTACACCTTGTGCGGGTCATGGCCACCACGGTTGAGACGCCAGATGTCATCATCGGACATATCCGCCACCATGGCTTTCAGTTCCGGGTATTTGCCGAAGAAGTGCTCACGCACATAGGCGCCGTCCTTCGACTTATAATTCATAAAGTCGCCATCCACGGCTTCCAGCATGCGTTTCTGCAGCAGGCCGTTGGTATCCTTGGCGAGCAATGGATCCCAGTAACTGCCCCACAACACCTTCACGACTTTCCAGCCGGCACCGCGGAAAATCGCTTCCAGTTCCTGCACGATTTTGCCATTGCCGCGTACCGGGCCATCCAGACGCTGCAGGTTACAGTTAATCACAAAGGTCAGGTTATCCAGCTTCTCGCGGGAGGCCAGTGAGATCGCACCCAGGGATTCCGGCTCGTCGGTTTCGCCGTCACCCATAAAGCACCACACGTTACGCTCACGGGTATCCGCCAGGCCACGGTCCTGCAGGTACTTCATAAAGCGCGCCTGGTAGATGGCGGAAATCGGTCCCAGCCCCATGGACACCGTGGGGAACTGCCAGAAATCCGGCATTAGCCAGGGGTGTGGATAGGAGGACAGGCCATTGCCATCCACTTCCTGGCGGAAGTTATCCAGCTGCGATTCATCGAAACGGCCTTCGAGATAGGCCCGTGCGTACATGCCCGGTGCAGAATGCCCCTGGAAAAACACCAGGTCACCGCCGTGTTCATGGCTGGGGGCGCGCCAGAAGTGGTTAAAGCCCACGTCATACAGGGTGGCCGCCGAGGCGAAGCTGGCAATATGTCCACCCAGCTCGGTGGACTTGCGATTCGCCTTGACCACCATGGCGGCGGCATTCCAGCGGATCAGCGCACGGATACGGCGCTCGATGCTCAGGTCACCGGGCATATTGGGTTGCAGGTGCGCGGGAATGGTGTTCACATAGGCAGTATTGGCCTTATGTGGCAGATTGGCCCCGGAGCGACGCAGTTTGTCGATCATCTGCTCCAGCAGGAAGTGGGCGCGGTTCGCGCCATCGGTCTGTAATACACCTTCAATCGCTTCCAGCCATTCAAGGGTTTCCTGCTGATCAATATCCTGATCCTGGTTCTGTGTAGACATAGTCTTCTCCACTGGTTTTTTCTGTGCAGCACGGGTTAACGCAGGTAACCCGGCTCAAAGCCCCGTTGTTCATACGGGTACTTAAAGAATTTCACCCAACACTTTAATAACTCAGGCAATAAAAGCAAGTCATTTTTTACATGATGAAAAATACTTACTTATTTATCAGTAAGTTACAATTATGAAATAATTTTATAGAAAATTTCGATGGCTTAAAACGGACGGGAAACTCTGCAGTGAGCAGAAAGGTGGGTCAGGACAGGTCAGCCTGCCAGTCATAGAGCGCAGTGATCACATTGCCCTTGCCGAGGATCTTCATTTCGGTGCACAGGGATGACACCAGTTTCAGGCCACGGCCGGAATAGGCGTTATTATTGCCCAGATCCAGCGCCCTGTAATCATAGCCATCACCACTGTCAAACACGGTAAGGGTAAGTCGCCCGCCACGACCATCACCCTGCAATGTATGCTCCAGGCTGATATTGATGCTGCCCTCGTCTGTCTGCTCCAGGCGTCGCTGTTTTTCCTGATAGAACGCCATATAGCCCTGGGGTGAGTTCTTCATGGAGGAATCCAGCTTGAGCAGGCCATGATCCAGTGCATTGGCGAACATTTCGGTAAGAATAGTATGCAGGCGGGTGCGACCACTTTCCAGAGGCTGCAGGTTATTCACCGCCTGCATAATATAGGGCAGCGCATCAAACTGGCGCAGACTTTTAATATCCAGGTCAAACTGCAATGACCAGTTGGAAGGTTCGCGCACTTCATTACTGAACTCCGCCGAATGGGGGTAGCTGACCTGGGGCAGGTGACACAATTCCAGCAGGGTAATGTCATCGGTTTGCTCCGCGCCTGCAGAAAACTCGGCACAGCGCGACAGTATTGACTCAAACAGCTGATCATCGGGAATATCTTCAGATAACACATCCAGCACCCTTTTGCGCCCAAACATTTCACCCTGGGGATTTGTTGCCTCCATCACACCGTCTGTGAACACATACAGTCGATCACCATACTCCAGTGGCTGCATTTCCACTTCAAACTGTGAAGAACTCATTTTACTGATGCCCAGCGGAATATTTTGCGATTTAAAGCTGCGGATAATTTCATTGTTTCGATACAGGTAAACATCCGGCAGGCCGGCATTCACCACACTCAGTATATTATTGCTGCGGTCGACACTGAGCATCACCGCAGCCATAAACATCTGCGTCGGCAGCAGGTCAATCAGCTTGTCATTGGCCTCTGCCAGCACGTCTGTAAACAGAAAACACTTGCGGGTCATGGTATGAAACACATCAGCAATCGGAATCGCGCCAATCGCGGCCGACAGGCCATGACCGGTGAAATCGGCAATCATCAAATCCAGCCCCGAGGTCTGGTTTTTTTCCGCCATTATTACATCACCGTTGAACATGCTCATCGGTGACATCGCGTATTTAAGCCCGGTGTGCGGCCCACGCATATCGTTCTTGCTGACTTTTTCGAACACCTTTCTGGTGACATTCATTTCCTGCATCATCTGCAGGTTGTGCTGCTGTATCGACCTGTTCTTTTCTTCAATATCCTGGTAGAGCGAAACAATGCGCAGCAACGAATTCAGCTTGGCAGTCAGCAACAGATAATTGAAGGGTTTAATCAAAAAGTCGTCACCGCCCGCTTCGATGCATTTTGCCAGGGATGCTTCATCGGTTTTCGCAGTGAGAAAAATAATCGGGATAAAACGCTTAACGCGCTGTTTGATAATAGAGGCGGTGGCGTAGCCATCCATTACCGGCATCTGGATATCCAGCAGGATAATATCGATCTGCAGTGTATTAATCGCGTCTAGCGCCTGTTCACCATTTTCTACTTCAATCACATGATAGCCATCACGACCCAGCAGGGTTCGCAGCAACAGGCGATTAGTCTGTTCGTCATCAACAACCAGAACGGTTCTGCCATGGTGTTGTAAATCGTTCAAAACTATCCCATTTGAAACAGTTTATCGAAACTGGCGATATTCAGTATTTCCCTTACCTCGTCATTAAAACCTACCAGGCGCACTGAAGACAGCTGCGCATCGGCATGTTCTTTCAGGAGCAACAGCATACCCAGCGCCGAACTGTCGAGGTAGTCGGTACCGCTCAGATCAACCAGGTATTCGCCATCAAGTAAAGTGATATCTTTATAGGCATTTCTGAAATCACTGTGTAAACTGAAATCAAAACGCTCGTGGAGTTTGATGGTGGCTGATTTATTGTCATCAGCCACCTGAACGGTCACACTCATTGGGTTTATCCTGTCTATTACCAGGCCAAATCTGCATCACCTGGTGGAATCATATTAATCTGCAAAAGGCTCTGACGCATTCAGAGTGGTTCCAGTTACATCTACGGCTGCCTATGGATTATTAATAGACAGCTCGCACTGCTTACGCATTAGCACCTAGAAAAGTTCTATATCCCCTTCATCCATGCCACTCTGACTCTGTGTTCTGGAGTGCATATTCACCGCTTTCTCGGTGACATCCTTGATCTGCTGGTTAAAGTCGGCAATCACCCGCTCGATCACCTCCACCGTCATTTCGGTGCCCATGTCATCATTCTGTATTGCAGCGATTTTATCACGGGTTGTGGTTGCCAGCTCATCCACCAGGCCAATATGGAAATTCAGCTGCTCACATTGCTGCCGTGCTATGTCTTCAAACTGCAATGAGCGCACCGCGATATTAACCCCCTGGTCAACCCGTTGCGCAATCTCCCTGGCATCCAACAGTTTAGCATCTACATAGGTATTTTTTTCCTTCATCATGCTGAGCATTTCGTTGACCCGCCCCTTGTGCTGCATGGCCACACTCATATCCTTGCCGGCAATTTCCGCCACCATTGCCTTGGCCTTGGCGATATTGGTTTTAGACTGATCCACCACGCCCTTGATCTTGTCATTCAGATTATTCGAATTCTGCGACAGTGCACGCACTTCACCCGCCACCACCGCAAAACCCCGCCCCGCCTCACCGGCACGGGCTGCTTCAATTGCCGCATTCAGCGCCAGCAGGTTGGTCTGGTCGGCAATGGTGCTGATTTCTGCCAGCAGCTGGTTGACGGCATCCATCTGTTTTTCAATATCATCAACGGTGTACACCATGGACATACCGCCACGGCTAACTTCGGTAATATTGTCGACAAAGTACTCCAGTACTTCCCGGGTTTCATCGATAAAGCCACGATGGCTTTCATCACCGGTAGTATCGTGCAGTTCACTGATGATTTCCTGCACCAGCTGTTGCTGCTGGCTGGATTCATTCGACAGGGTATGGAAACTGCTGGACAATCCATTCACCGCATCGGCCACAATATTCTGCATGACGCTGACCTTGTCGCTGATCACATTGAATTCATTGGACAGGTTCTGGTACTGGTTACGGGCATTATCCAGAATACCCCGGCACTGCAGGTCCGATTTGTCCTGCTCGTTTGTAGTGAGGTGCCTGAGCAGGCGACGATTTTGCAGCCATATCAGCAGTGCGGCCAGCAGCCAGACGATAATTACCGCGATAAATTCCTGTGTAGAAATCGGCGCATGGGTGAGCACATCTGCGTACAGAAAAATTGCCCCGGAGATAAGGAGTGCTGCGATAATAAATTTCATAACCTGTCCATAATGCCTTATTTGCTGCAGTACTGCATAATTTCCTGAGCAATATTTGATAAGTTAAGCTCCCTGTCGACGGCCCCCAGTTTGACCGCCGCGCCTGGCATACCCCAGACCACACAGCTTTGTTCATCCTGTGAAACATTATAGGCACCCTGCTGCTTCATTTCCAACATACCCTGGGCACCATCCGCGCCCATGCCGGTGAGCATTACACCCATCGCATTCGGCCCCACATTTTGTGCCACCGAACGAAACATCACATCCACACTGGGTTTATGCCGGTTCACCGGCGGCCCGTCATTCAGCCGGCAGATATAATAGTTGGCACCGCTGCGCTCCACAATCAGGTGCCGATCGCCAGGCGCAATATAAGCATGGCCGGGAAGAATCTTGTCACCATCGCGGGGCTCCAGCACAGTAATTTGCGCCTGACGATTCACCCGCTCGGTAAACGCAGCACTGAAGGCCACAGGTATATGCTGCGACACCACAATTCCCGGCGCGTCGGCGGGCAGTGCCACCAGCACTTCACGAATGGCCTCGGTGCCACCGGTGGATGCGCCTATGGCGACAATTTTATCGGTGGTACGAAAGCGGATGGCATCTTTCTTCTTTAGCACCGCATCGGCACTGAGTTTTTTATCCACCTGTAGCGACTTACTGACCTGGCGATACTCCCGCACTCGCGCCCCGGCCGCCATCAGCACTTTTTCAATAATCAGCTCGGCATAATCACTGAGCGCGTCCTGCACATCCACTTTAGGCTTGGAGATAAAATCCACCGCGCCGATTTCCAGTGCTTCCAGGGTGACATCAGCACCTGCCTCGGTGAGCGTGGAGATCATCACCACCGGCATCGGCCGTAATCGCATCAGGTTTTTAAGAAAGGTAATGCCATCCATTTTTGGCATTTCCACATCCAGCGTCAGCACATCGGGATTGAGTTGCTTGATTTTCTCCCTGGCATCCAGCGGATCCCTGGCTGCGCCCACCACCTCAATCTCGCTGGAAGATTGCAGGATTTGCGTCAACAATTGCCGGATCAGTGCCGAGTCATCAACGATTAATACTTTTACTTTAGCTGCCATAATTTACCGACTAGAAGAGTTCTATCTCACCTTCAACAGGCTGCTGATCAAGACTTTTACAATAGGATTCTTCCCGTTGACGAATCGTTTCATTGTGCATATTTTTAAGTTTCTTTACCCGTACACGGCCACTTTCCGGGTAGAAATTCACCTTACGCGGATAGATATCCCCAACGTCTTCGGAAACAACTTTCAGGCCTTCCTGCTGTAAGTACTCGTGAACAAACGCAATATTCTTTTTACCTATATCCATGGTGGACATACTGGAGAGTACACGACCACCACCGAACAGTTTTACTTCCATACGTTTGCGATCACCACCAGCCTTGAGGATTTCATTAATCAGAATTTCCATGGCGAAGTTGCCGTAACGGGTGGCGCTGGTTAGGTGAGTTTTTCCCAGGTGTTCGACTTCGCAGCCCATCGGCAGCATAAAGTGGTTCATACCGCCTATGCCCATTTTGACATCACGAATACAGGCAGCAATGCAGGAACCCAGTACTGTGGTAATCAGCTCATTGTGCATACTCACATAGTATTCACCGGGAAGAATTTTCGCTGCAAAGCATTGATGGGTTTTATCCCAGTAACGATTAACATGCTCCAGCCCGGGCAAACAGGCGGGTGATTTCTGCGTTGCATCCGGGTGCTGTCTGCTTGAATATATCGAAGTTGCCATCTATTTTACCTTCCGATAGATGGTCTGCCCCATGGATTTGAAACGATCGGTAACCTTGAAAAGTGACTCGGAATGGCCAATAAAAAGTGGTGCATTTTCCGGCAGCAACTCGGCATAACGATCAAACAGCACTTTCTGCGTGTCCTTATTGAAATAGATCACTACATTACGGCAGAACATAAAATCGAACGGGCCTTTGAACGGCCAGTCATGCAACAGATTCAGCTGCTTGAAGGTAATCATATCCCGCAGGCGCTGATCCATTCTCACCATGCCCTGCTGTGCGCCCTTTCCTCGCTTTACATACTGGCGTAAATGGTTTTTGCGCAAGCCGGTGACCCGCTCCTCGGTGTATATACCCTGTGATGCCCGCTCAACCATATCGAAATCCAGGTCGGTAGCGAGTATCTTTATATCCCAGTCGGGCCGGTGCGCAAAATGATCGGCAACCGTCATCGCAATGGAATAGGGTTCCTCACCGGACGAGCAACCGGCCGACCAGATACGGATTTTTTTATCTTTTTTAGTACGCTCCAGCTCAGGCAATACGGTGGAGGCCAGGTAGTCGAAATGATGGGGTTCACGAAAAAAAGACGTGAGGTTAGTGGTGATGGCATTGGTAAAGGAGATCAGTTCCGATTCATCACCAGATTTAAGCAACTCACAGTATTCAGAAAAATTACTGACGCCACTGCACTGACGGATGCGACGCGCAATACGGCTGTATACCATGGTACGCTTGATATCGGTTAAAACAATACCGGTGCGTTCGGCAACCAGGTCCTGTATAAACCGAAAGTCACTGTCGGTAAATGGAAATTCCTTTTCTTCGAAGTTACTCGCACCTGGTGCACTCGTCAGACTCAAACTGATAACCTTTCTATTTATAAACAGTTATGTATTAGCCACTCATTACACACTGCAGCAGTTCCATCCCTGAAACTGCATTATGGCTATACACGAAACAGTCCCGATTAGCTTCCGGGAAGACCGTATTAAAACTCCTCCCACTCATCATCGTCATCCGCTACCGGTGTGGCTGGTCGCGCCGGTTTAGCAGCATTTCTGCCACCCCTTGCATGTCGGCCACGACCTGGCTGTGGCGCTGCACTTCTTTCCGTGGCAGGAGCTGGACGTGTGGAGGATTTACGACGACGCTTTGGCGCAACATACACCGGTTCTTCTTCCTCATCCAGCACAAAGAATTCCATCAGGCTGTTCATCGACTTGGCTTCTTCGTTCATCGACTCACTGGCCGCTGTGGCCTCCTCCACCAGCGCTGCATTCTGCTGGGTCATTTCGTCCATCTGGGTAACTGCCTTGTTAACTTCCTCGATACCCGCAGACTGTTCCATACCGGCCGCCGCGATTTCCGCAATAATATCACTCACCTTCTTAACCGCATTAACGATTTCTTCCAGTGTCTTACCAGATTCACCCACCAGGCGTGAACCATCGTCCACCCGTTCCACACTGTCGTTAATCAGGCCCTTGATTTCCTTCGCCGCGCCCGCCGAACGCTGTGCCAGGTTACGCACTTCACCGGCAACCACCGCAAAGCCCTTGCCCTGTTCACCGGCGCGGGCCGCTTCAACTGCAGCATTCAGTGCCAGCAGGTTGGTCTGGAACGCGATCTCATCAATCACGCCGATAATATCGGCAATTTTCTTACTGCTGGTATTGATTTCAGCCATCGCCTCAACCGCACGCTGCACCACTTCACCACCTTTTTCCGCCTGGTCACGGGCGGCGGACGCAAGCTGGTTGGCCTCGCGGGCATTGTCCGCATTCTGCCTGACGGTGGAAGTCATCTCTTCCATACTTGAAGCGGTTTCTTCCAGGCTCGATGCCTGTTCCTCGGTACGCTGACTCAGGTCCGCATTACCGCGGGCAATTTCATCCGCCGAGGTAAGAATGGTTTCCGCTCCCTCGATGATCTGGTCGACCATATCCGCCAGGGTTTCGGTGGTGGTATTGATGGCATCACGCAGATCGGCAAATTCACCGGAATACTGACCTTCCATTTTTTCAGTCAGGTTACCTTCGGATAATGCCTTGATCACCCGCTGTGATTCACGAATCGGATTAACCACCGCATCCATCAGGTCGTTAATGCCTTCACCCAGACCTTTCATAAAGCCCACATACTGATCTGCATCGATACGTGCATCCAGCTGTCCCTGCACCGCATTATTAATCAGGGTCTGTATCTGCCGTTCAGCATCTTTCTGTTCGGTAATATCCCGCCATTCAACCATGGCTCCCATCATATTACCCTGATGGTCGACCACTGCCGTTGCATTCAATGCAAACTCCAGACCGCCCACTTCAATTTCAGACTGAAATGGTAGCAATGCCGGGTTCACCAGCAGCTGACGCTGGTGTGCAGGGTTCTTATGGAACTGGTCGATACATTGCCCCACCAGGTTGTGCGGATCAAAACCGGGAAAAGCCTGGCGCAGTTTTTCAGCGCGACCCGATAGCATTTTAACCACTGCCGGATTGGCATAGGTAATGACCAGATCCATATCACAGATCATCAGGTTCGCCTGGGCGCCATCCACAGCAGATTGCAGCCGGGCAACCTCTAGCTCTTTCTGACGTTGCTCAGTTACGTCTTGCCACTCCAGCGCATTACCTACGTAGTTACCGTCTGAATCGATACTGGCCGTTACATTCAGTAAAAACGTCAGTTCGCCGATATGTATATCGGCCTGATGAGGACAATTATTCTGGTCAGCCAGTAATTGTCGTTGATGTGCCGGGTTTTTATGGAATATATCGATACATGTACCAATCAATTTATCAGGGTTGAACCCCGGATACGCCTTCTCGAACACAGGCTTATGCCTGCTAAACAACTCTAATGAAGCCGTATTGGCAAAGGTAATTATAAAATCTCGATCTATCAGTAGAGTCGGTTGCCTGGATGATACAACGGCACCCTGTAAACGCTGGTTTCTCTCAGCTTCAATTTTCTGCTGGGTAACGTCGTTAGCAAATTTAATGACCTTAAAGGGCACACCAGTCTCATCCAGAATGGGATTATAAGAAGCCTGAATCCAGACCTCTTTTCCGCCTTTACCAATACGCTTATATTCAGCTGACTCAAATTCACCACGATTAAGTTTTGCCCAGAACTGAGTGTATTCAACACTGTCTTTGTATGCCGGCTCAACGAATATACTATGGTGTTTACCTTGAATCTCTTCCAGTGTATATCCCATGGCACTGAGGAACCTGTCATTGGCAGTAATAATCGTTCCATCCATATTAAATTCAATTATTGCCTGAACTTTATCGATTGCCTGCATGGCCGAACGTAGGGTTAACAGTTCATCTCTGTCTGCATTGTTCATTTTTGAATCTCCTGCGCCAGTGGCTGTTGCTTCAGCTGAACTGGAACCTTTGTCTGTTTCATAGGCACCGATCATAATGTCGGCAATCAGGTTAAGTGCATCGCGCCAGGCGGTTTCAATGGTGTTGTTCCAGGCATCACCGGCAATTTCCTGCATCACATCAATCAGGGTATTGGCCACCGCGGTGTAATGCTCAGGATCTGCGCCGTAATTCTGGTGACGTTTACCCATGTCCATCAATGCATTTGCCAGGGTTTCCGGCTTGCGAATATTGTTAATCACCAGTTTTAGCGAGGCCAGCAATTTTCTTTGCTGCTCAGCCGGTGATGTATGTGCGAACAGTGGCGCTACCGCTGGATAGCGTTTAAACAATTCTTCGTAAAAACGTGCGACCAGGGTTTCTGCCTGGGGAGCCAGCAGATTAAAACTGGACTCCAGGGTTTCTACATCCAGCCCGAGCGGTGATTCATAGTTGGCTTGACTCATGGTTTTTTCACCTGATCCTGTCTATTAATTTTTTATTGAATTTGTAAATTTAATACGCTTGTCAAACCACTGTATTTCGCAGCCTGTAAAAACGCATCCGAAGGCTCAAGCCATTGTAGACTCACGCCACTGTTTTCTGCCTGCACAAACAATGCGCAGAGTAATTGCAGCGCCGAGCCATCAATGCGTTCCACGCTGGAGGCATCAATCTGAATCGTCTGCTGTGAATCCAGTAACGACAACATCTCTGTTTTAAGTGCCGCCGACTGACTAATATCCTGTATGGACTGTAATTTTAGTAAGGACTCAGCAGGCATGGTCTGGCTCTCATCTGGCTCAATTGGTGTTTGCTTATCTAACGGCACTGTGTCCACAGCAGGCACTTCTGCTTCACTTGATATCTCACTCACACTGGTATCGTCACAGGCATTACACATCTCGGCGGACACCGAATCCAGCAATATCTGCCATGCAGTGTTGATGGCTTTTGTCCAGCGACGCCCAAGCTGCTGTTTAAAGCTTGCCAGCAGTTGCTCCACCACCAGTGGATAATGTTCCGCCAGGACACCGTATGCCTGATGCCGTCTACCCAGGTCCTGCAAAGCCTGTTGCAGTGCCTCCGGCTGATGCAGGTGATCCACCAGCAGCTGAATCGCAGCCTGCAGTTTTTTGCCCTGTGTAGACAGATCACTGCGGGCAAACAAGGGCTGGACTTCCGGGTATTGACTGAACAGTTGCCCGTAAAAATTCTCGACAATGCCGTCCAGCTTACCCGCTGCCAGCTCATAGCCCTTTAACAGCGCGGTCTCGTCCAGTGTCTGCCCCAGTAGCTCAATCTGTTTAACGCCCGAGCTGCTTTTCCGGCCAGTCGTTTTACTGGCAGTCGTTTTACTGGCAGTCGTTTTTCTGGCAGCCGTTTTTTTATCTGCCGATTTTTTACCGAGCGTTTTTTTGCTTACTGCCTCAGGCGAAGTTTTCTGTTTCTGTTCGACCTGCCTGGGCTCAACCTGTCCATCATCACCGCCCACTGCTTCTTCATCCAGCCAGGCCAGTGGATCAAAACCGATCATGGATTTTTTATTTTTTGCCATTAGCTGGTCCGTCCTATACAGAAGTCATCGGCCAGGCTGTAATAATCTTGAGCACCATGACTGTTTTTCTGGTACTCATCAACGGTCTGGCCAAAGCTCGGGCTTTCAGCCACGGCGGTGGTCTCGCGTATTGGGGTCTGTAATACCTGCCCCGGGAAATAGGACTCCAGTTTGGCCTTCACATCCTGTGCCAGTCGACGCCGTGGATGGAAACGGGTAATCACAAACCATTTTTTAATCCTGTGTCCAAGTCGTTTTTCAAAGCCTTTCAGTGTACCCAGCAAATGTGACAGACCATGCAGTGTCAGGTAATCACTGGCAATGGGTATCAGTACTTCTTCCACCGCATAGAGCGCACTGACAATCAGAAAACCCGAAGAAGGTGGACAGTCAATCAGTACATAATCACCTTCCAGCTGTTCTACTACCTGCTTGAGTTTTTTTGCTATCGCGGATGACTCCTCGCTCATAAACTCCACCTGACCCAGGTCATTACCACAGGGAATCAGGCGCAGATTATCCCGCGTTTCAATCACCACATTCGACAGAGCTTCACCATGCAACAGCACGTCTTCTATGCCCGCATGTTCCTGCCAGTTAACACCGAGGCTTACCGTCAGGCTGCCCTGGGGATCAAGATCAATCAAACTGACCTTGTAACCCTTTTTTGCCAGCATATAACCCAGATTTGCGGTAGTGGTTGTTTTACCAACGCCACCCTTCTGATTAATTACCGCGACCTTTCTGGCCATGCCTGATATTTACCTCGAATCATCTCTTGTTGTGTCGTGCACCAGTTAATGCATTGTTTCGTTAAATGCATTTATGTTAGCTGCTTTATCATTTGGGGGAGAGGGACTTACATTGTGCTATTGATTACTGCATTTATATTTTACGGCTGATTGATAAACCTGCTCATCTGTATGACATCAATCGAATAATGAATTATTCGGAAAGCTCTTCGATCACTGCCAGTTCCGCCGCATTCAGCATCTGATCTATATCAAGCACAATAATCATCTTGTCTTCGATGGTGGCAAGCCCGGTAACAAAAGCTGTATCCACTGCCGAGCCAAAATCCGGTGCCGCTTTCACTTCATCATTGGGCACGTTATATACATCGGACACCGCATCCACCACTATGCCCATGGTTCGGTCTTTTTTCCCGCTGCGGCTTTTTACATTTAATACAATCACCACGGTGGTGGCATCGTATGCTTTTTTCTCCAGCTTGAAGCGCAGGCGCATATCGATTATCGGCACGATACTGCCGCGAATATTAATCACACCGCGAATATACTCAGGCGTATTGGGAATATTGGTGACTGCATCCCAGCCTTTAATTTCCTGTACGCGAAGTATATCCACACCATACTCCTCACCCGCGAGGAAAAATGTCAGCAGTTCCTGAAAGCCTTTCTGTAGATCGCTGTGAACTAGATTTTCTGCTGTTTCAGACATTATTTTTTCCTCAGGCGGCGAGGCCGCCGTTTTTAACTGTTTGCGGACCGGCATCGCCGCCCATATTTCGCTGATAAAGCTCGATCAGCCCGGCTATATCAATAATCAGCGCCACTGTGCCATCGCCGAGGATAGTAGCACCGGACAGGCCCTGCACTTTCTTGAAGTTGGTTTCGAGGCTCTTGATCACCACCTGTTGCTGTGCCTGTAATTCATCGACAAAAATAGCGATCTTCTTGCTTTCCGCTTCAACCACTACCAGCAGGCCTTCATTGAGCGAAGTGGACAGCGGCTCTATGCCAAAAATCTCATACAGTCGAACAATGGGAATGTATTCATCACGCAGGCGATAAACTTCAGCACGACCGGCCACCGCATTGACATGTTCCGGTTTCACCTGCAGCGATTCGATAATTGAAATAACCGGCAGAATATAGGTTTCACTGCCGATACCCACCAGCTGGCCATCGAGTATCGCCAGTGTCAGCGGCAGGCGAATGGTAAACACCGACCCCTGCCCCGGCGTTGACATTACCTCCACCGTGCCGCCAAGTTCACGAATATTACGGCGCACCACATCCATGCCTACACCACGACCGGAAACATCGCTCACCACATCGGCAGTGGAAAAGCCGGGACGGAATATCAGGTCATCAATCTGTTCATCGCTAAGTCGTTCGTCTTCGCTGACCAGGCCATTCTGTTTTGCCTTGGCAAGAATTTTTTCACGGTTTAATCCGGCGCCGTCATCTTTGATTTCAATCACGATATTGCCACCCTGGTGATAGGCGCCAAGCTTAATCACACCGCTTTCAGGTTTTCCTGCCTTGCGCCGTACATCCGGCATTTCAATGCCATGGTCGAGGGAGTTTCGCACCAGGTGCACCAGTGGATCACCGATTTTTTCCAGCACGGTTTTATCCAGTTCGGTGGCTTCGCCGGTCATCACCAGCTCTATCTGTTTACCGAACTGCGCACTCAGGTCATGCACCAGTCGTGGAAAACGCTGGAAGGCAAAACTGATGGGCATCATACGGATGCGCATCACACTTTCCTGTAACTCGCGGGTGTGACTCTCCAGCTGCGCCAGTCCGTCTTTCAGTCGTTCAATATGGCTTTCATTAAAATTGTCGTCTTCACCAAACTGGCTGAGCATCGACTGGGTAATAACCAGTTCGCCCACCATATTAATCAGCTCATCAACCTTGCTGATATTGACGCGAATGGATGACGACTCACCGGACCTGGCCGAACTACGACGCTCGCCCTGACGACGATCATCCTGGCGACGATCGGTCGCTACGGTTTCACTGCGCTCTGCATCGCCCTGCGCCTCTGCGCTATCGCTCGCTGCATCATTGATTGGCTCAATACTCAGATCACACTCATCATCCACCCAGGCAAACACATCGCGAATATCCGCTTCACTGATGCTGTCCCCTTTAAGCTGAATGCACCAGGACTGGTAACAGGCTTCGGGATCAAGCTCCGCCAGTGGCGGCAGTGCCTCGTTATTCACCACCACCTCATAGTCAGATGACAGCTCGCACAGCTCACGCAACAGGCGCACGGTGTCATTGCCGCTTTGCATAATTTCCGCATGGGGTTTAAACACAATATTCCAGCCACTACCAGCATTGTCGGCTGTGGTTTCAGCCGCAGTAGCTGCATTGCCCACATCAGACGCTTCACCCAGAATCGCTTTCAGCTCACTGGTCATCTGCGCCACACTGGCGCTGTCTATTTCATCACCGTCTTTAATCGCATGCAGCATATTACGCAGTACATCGACACAGCCCAGCAGGGTATTCACCACCGGCAGGCTGACCTGACGCTCGCCATTGCGCATCTGATCCAGCAGGGTTTCCATATCATGGGTAAAATCGGCGACGGCACTGAAGCCGAAGGTGCCACTGCCCCCCTTAATGGAATGAGCTGAACGGAAAATGGTATTGATATTTTCCATATCCACTTCGCCCTGCTCAAGCTGCAACAGGCCAGACTCCATAATGTCCAGGCCTTCAAAACTTTCTTCGAAAAAGGTTTCGTGAAACTGCTGCAGATCGATTGACATAAACAGGCGCTCCCGCGGCGGGCGATTAACCCAGCACTTTTTTAACGGTATTCAGTAACTGATCCGGATTGAAGGGTTTGACTATCCAGCCGGTGGCACCGGCGGCCTTGCCTTCGGCCTTCTTGTCCATGGAGGATTCGGTGGTCAGCATCAGCATGGGGGTGAATTTATAGCTGGGTTCGCCCCGCAGTTGGCGAATAAAAGTAATGCCGTCCATTACTGGCATATTTACGTCAGTGATCACCAGATCAAATTTCTGCGATTTGGCCTTGTTCAAGGCTTCCTGGCCATCAGCGGCTTCTACCACCTGATGCCCTGCACCTTTAAGGGTGAAAGCAACCATCTGGCGCATTGAGGATGAGTCGTCGACGGCTAATATGCTTGCCATAATAAATAATTCCCCTGAAAAAATTTCATTCTAGATGCTCACTATCATAGTAGAAATATTCAGACCATGTGCTGTTATTTCAACAAGCAAATCAATTGCTTAAAGTTTAATCACGGATGGTTTCGCGATGTGCCACGCCCGCCCTGCGCCTGACGTAAAATCCGCACCGGGATGGTGCAGACATGGACTGACAGGCCGGCAGGCTTATTACACACTAGCGGCAGGGAGATAGATAACTTAAGCAAATAGTTGCAGTTAATGCATCAAGCCCATGATGTGCAGGAAAAGCCGCAGTGAGACCGGGCACCTTGCACGGCGGTTTCCTCAGGCGTAGAGATTAATGCCGGATTCAAGTGTGAGATCAAGCTGGGTCAACGGCTGGGCATCACTGTCTGCCGCGCCTGTTTCAGCTACTTCGCCCTGTGACAGCCCGCCAGAACCCGGCGACTGCTCTGCCCCCGCCTGTGCCTGCTGCTGTTCCGACTGGGTCGAGACATCCACATCGCCCAGACTCAGGCCCTGCTGTTCCAGCATTTCACGCAATCTGGGCAGGGCCGAGTCAATCGCATCCCGCACCGGTGCATGCTGGGTGACAAAATGGATGCTCGCCTTGTCATCATTCATCGACAGTTTGATTTCCATCGGCCCCAGGTGTGCCGGATTGAGTTTGATATCCGCCTGCTGAAAACCACCCTTTAGCATCAGGCTCACCTGGTCGGTCATCTGCTGCGACCAGCCGGGGCTTTGCAACGGGGTCATAATCGAAGTGCTCAGACCAGCTGCACCCAGCGCGGTACTCAGTGGTGCATTAAAATTAAAGCCTGCCGAATCCAGTGCGCTGGCGGGAGCTGCATTCACATTGGCCGAGGCAGGCATACTGCTGGCCAGTGCAGTGCTCAGGGGAACCTGCTGTAAACGGCTGGCCTTGCCGATCATTTCCGCCGCTGGTAATTCGCTCATGGCTTTAAACTGTGCATTACGCGCGGTCATCAGGTCGTCAGACAGGTTCAGCTTCAGCCCCTTGGCATCAACAGCTGGCATCTCAGCTGCGCCATCCCGATTGATACGGCTCGCCTGCTGGTTCAGTGACTGCAACATTGCCTGATCGGCCGCCGCTTTCTGCTGCAGATTGCGTGAATTCAGCTTATCCCCATCCGCGGTGGCAGCAACGGCGTCAGCTTCTGCCTTGCCCATATTGGCTGAAGCGGCATTCACCGCCTCGGCCTGGGATGGCAAAACCTTGCCACCCTGCGGCAACTCACTGCTCGGCAGTGCGCCGGTTTCTGCCGTGGTTTCTGTGCCGGATTCAGCATCGGTCAGCCCCGATTGCAGCTGCGCCGCAAACTCACTGATAGCCTGCTCTGTTTCAGTCTGCTCAACTGCCGTGGCGCTATCATCCGTCGCGGCAGACTCCGCCTCTGTATTGCTGGCAACCCCGGCACGGCCTTCTGATGTGCCCTCTGGGGCCTTCTCAGCATCCACAGTTGACTTGCTATCTTTTTGATTATTCGATGAATTTTCTCTGGCCTGCTGGGTTTTATCCCGTTCCAGCTGTTTTTTCACCTGTTCATTAAAGCTGCTATCCCTGCGGCTGTCATCGGTGCGCTGGTCGGCACGCTGGCTGCTGCCGACATCCGGTTTCTGTGTCGGTCTGGGGCTACGGGACGCGCCAATATTCAGTTCAGTTCGCTGTTGTAATTCCATAGGGATACCTGCTGCAATCAAATCATACCTGCTTATGTCATTTGCAATTCACAGGCCAATAATTCATAGCATTGCATATTACTTTGCCGACTACCGACATAAAACGGATTGCAATATTTAAGCCCTTTGCTGGCAGCCTCTTGATAGATCAAAACCAGAGTCGAGTCGCGATTTGTGCAATACTTAAAAACTACGGCGAAACGCTTCGTGTTACTATCTATCTAACCGTTTTAGTAATAACAACAAAACCATAAAACAACCAAGGTGATTAGCATGAAAACACTTCGTTATATCTCACTGTTGCTGACGGCCTCAATCCTGAGTCTCAGCCTTGGTACCAGCCAGGCAGCAATGGTTTCCAACCAGCAAATTATCCACGCAGCCGAAGAAACCGATGCCAGACAATCACTGCTACAAACCCTGAAGCGTGACGAAGTTCAACAGCAACTGCTGAGTCTGGGTGTTAGCCCGGCAGATGTAGAATCCCGTATTCAACACATGAGCCATGCAGAAATCGCCCAGCTTAAGCAGAAAATCGACGAACTGCCCGCAGGTTCCGGCGTACTCGGCGCAGTGGTGTTTATTTTTGTGGTGTTTGTTATAACCGATGTGATTGGTGCAACGGATATATTCCCGTTTATTCACCCGGTGAATTAAGGCGGACAGAGAATCACATGCATATCCAGGCACAGGCAACCGTTTAACCACGCTTTATTCGAGTATGTGTTTCAATACCCGATTATGCGCAGTTACCTGCCTGCTGCTATTGCTGGGCGGCTGCGCCAGCACCCCGCAAACCCGGCAACTGGAAACACAGATTCCATCCAGCCTGCCAGCCGCATTCGAACTGAAACAGACACCCTTTAACCCGCAAAGTAAATATCAGTGTGGTCCCGCGGCACTGGCCACAGTGCTGCAATTTCATGAATACAAAATCAGCCCGGAACAGCTGGTGGATGAAGTCTATATTCCACAACGCAAAGGCAGCCTGCAAATTGAAATCAGCGCCTCGGCTCGCCGCCACCAGATGCTGCCCTATGTATTAAACCCGGAACTGGAAGACCTGCTTGCAGAAATTGCCGCAGGCCATCCGGTGCTGGTATTTCAGAACCTCGGTTTTGCATGGTATCCACAGTGGCATTACGCGGTAGCGATTGGTTACGACCTGCAACAGCAACACATCATCCTGCGCTCCGGCACAGAAAAGCGCCACATTACCCCATTCAAATTATTCGAACGCACCTGGCAACGCGCCGATCACTGGGCGCTGGTGATATTACCCGTAGGCCAGATTCCACAAACCGCCAATGCAGATAGCTATCTACAGATTGCCCATGCATTCGAACAAACGGCACAGAGTGATCTGGCTTACAAAGCCTATAAAGCCGCCAGCATAAAATGGCCAGACAACCACCAGGCATGGATGCTGCTGGGTAATATGGCCTACCAGCAGAACGATTACCCAGGGGCGGTGAATGCGTTTAGTAAAGTTACACAACTTGATACATACCACGCGGATGGCTGGAACAATCTGGCCTATGCTCTGCTCGCAGACAGCTGTTCGCAGCAGGCCGTCAAGGCGTTACAGTGTGGTTTGAAGATTGCACCGGATAATAAAAATCTACAACATAGCTGGCAGGAAATTTCTCAACAGAGCGACAGGCCTGAACGGAAAGACTGTCCGTCTGTTGGTTGTGAAAAGCTAGAAGCAAAAGAAAACGCACTAAAGTGCAGGAGCACTTTGAACGGGCGAATGCACGGCCCGAAGGGTGGAGCACAAGGATGTGCGGAATAAATGAACGCAAATAGACGCAAATTTATGTTGGAGTGTGTTCCTACCCCATCAACCTACACAACGAAAAACTACATTACTCTCTCATCAGCTTGTGCGAAGGGGAAAAGGCTCCATACTGAGCGGTCAAATTACTTATTAAACTAATGGGCTTGTGACAACCTTCCCTGTCACTTGCCGAAAATGCTTCCTACGCAGGGGCAAAATCACAGGACGTGATTTTGAGTGCTGATGTGCCTGGACGGCACTCCAGCACGACCCGGAAACGAAGATAGCGTCATCAAGAAACTTGTCTCAGGAAAACACCTTCTCATAGCATTTTCGGGTACCCGCGCTTTTTGCGGGCAAGTGACCGGGAACGGCATTTTCTTGCTTACTTCTTTTTTGCTGTAGGAACTAAAACGCCGGGAGCGTTTTAGAACAGGCTTTGCCTGGCCCGAAGGGTGAAAGTCAGGGATGGCTTTCATAAAGAAGTAAGTCGCCAGAAAGGCGAAACAGCACAGTTAAATTTTGCGTGAAAGTAATATCGAAATAAAGACTCAAGTTTCTGATTCTCATTCCCACGTGGGAGCGCGGGAATGAGATAATGAACGCGAATTTATGTTGGGGTGCGTTCCTTACCCCAACCTACACAACTAAAAACCACATCATATATTTTTTAAAAAATCGTTTGTTTTTATTTGCGTATTCTTTTTACGCTTCAGAATCTCTAAATAAACTCAAACAGACTCAACCCCTGCACCCGCACAAAGGTTTGCTGTGATGCCTGCAATGCAGTGGTCTGGAAAGTCAGCTTGCTGATCGCTTCTGCCAGGTCCAGGTCTTCAATTTCCGAACGTACTTCCTCAAGCTTGACGTTCACGGCTTCGTTATCCGCCTGCTGGCTTTCAATTGAATTAAACCGCCCGCCGATTTTTGCCTGTACATTGAGCATGCCGTCCATCGCGCGGTCGATATTATCCAGCGCATTGGCAATTTTCTGTGACAAAAATGAAGGCGAGGTTTCACCGGGGGCGAACTGCCCTGTTTCACCCACAGTGATGCTGGCGGGTGAAGCCACCGTATTGCCACGGTTGGCCAGCGACAGAGTGGCATCGCCAGCTCCGCTATCGGCCAGATTATTCAGGGTCAAATTGCTGCTGATTTCACCATTGCCACCGCTGCTGCTGAATTCAATCGCACCTGTGGTGGCATTAACCGAGAAGGTCGTGCTCAGACCCGGCGTGGTACCCGCCAGGGTAAAGGTGCCATCACCATTGTCGGTGACATTGGGGTCTGTGCTGATACTGGTAAGAAAGGCATTACCAATATCAACATTTGTATCTGCCACATCCACCAGATGCGACACACTCAGCGTGCGGCCATCAAACTGCAGATCAAAACTTACCGTGTCACCCGCATCAAAGCCACTGGTTAGATAATCACCACCCAGACTACCAGTAATGTTACCGGTGCCAGGCGCATCCATTTCCCTGACCAGCTGGCTCAGGGTGGTAAAGATATCCTGGTGACGACTGGCCTCAACGCTGAACTCATCACCGGCAGCCGGACTGCCGTGGACTTCAACCGCAATGCCATCGAAATTAATCGTGCCACCGTCGGTATAGGGGCGCGGTGTTGCGCCCACCACGGCCCCACCATTGGTGTCATCAACGATTTGATAATTGTCCGCATCAATAAACTGGATGCGGTAATCGTGTTGCAGAAAACTGGCGCGATCCACTACCGCGCCGGTCGAAATTCGTCCCATGCCTGCATTGGTGCGGCTGGCATCTACGGCAAAGTCACCGTTACCGGTGCGCACCAGCTGGAAGATTTCTGCGCCACTGTCACTGGCAATCACCTGGCGATCGGAACCGATCTGGATCGATTGCTGGCCCTGGTCGCCATTGAAAATATAATTACCTGCGCCATCGGTACTGAAGGCCGGTGCTTTTGACTGGAAACCGGCAAAAATATAATCACCGTTTTCATCACGGGTATTGGCGTAGTCGAATAATTCCTGCAGCTTTTCTTTTATTTCACTGGCAATCTGCTGTTGTGAACGGTTGTCATAGGTGCCGGTATTGGCGGCCTTGATTGCCAGCTCACGCACCCGCTGCAATACCAGCATGCTGCTATCAATTTTTGATTCTTCCAGCCCCAGTCGTTGCGTTGCATAGTTGATGTTTTCATCATACTGCTTGATCTGGTTTTGCGCTTCGCTGATACCCATCAAACGTGAGACGCCACTGGGGTCATCGGAGGGTGTCAGAATTCGTTTGCCACTGGACACCTGGTTCTGCAGGCGCATCAGTTCAGCCTGCTTGTCCAGCATGCTTTGTACGCCCTGTGAATGCAGAAGTGCTGTTGAGACTCGCATAATTAGACCACGCTAAGCAGAGATTCAAATAAGGTTTGTGAGGTTTGCACAATACGCGACAGAGCCTGATATGCCTGCTGGTACCGAATCAGGTCCGCCGCCTCTTCATCCAGGTTCACCCCGGAAATACTTTCCCGTCGAGCCTGCGCACTATTGAGCAGGCTTGTATCCACCTCGAGGTTGGTGTTGACCTGCTGGGTTAACACCCCCACTTCAGAGACCAGGCTGTTATAGGACTGCTCAAAGGTGGTATTGCCACCATCCAGCACAGAGGCCAGTTGCAGATTGGCCATGGCCAGTGCATTACGGTTGTCCGAAGCTGCACTGCTATTGTTTTCAACGCTGATGGTATCACCGCTTGCCGGTTGGCCTGTCAATTTGACCTGCCAGCCATTCTGGCTCAGCGTCATGCCACTGTAATAGGGCACCGCATTCTGCAACACCGTACCACTCTGCCGATCAATCACGTCAAAGCTCGCCGCGGAACCACTGCTGTTGAATACGATGTCCACCGCACGGGTCAGGTCGCCATTGGTCACATCCAGCACTTCAGCCTGTGATGCCTGGGTGGAACCGATATTGGCAGCACTGACCTCCGCCCTCACCGGCAGCGCCATCGCCAGCTTATTGGGGTCGATAATATTGCTGCGCATATCAATCGCACCCATTCTGGTGGGGCTAATCATAAAGGAGTCACCCGCATCCGGAGTGCCGCTGACGCTGATATCCAGCCCATCCACCGTAAACGGGCCGGCACCGCTGGCCACGGTGGCGTTATCCCCCAGACGCACCACATTGTAGTTGGCGCCATCATAGGTCACTTCGTAATCCGATACAGTCAGCTGGCCGGCATCGCTGACCGCAAAATTGATCGCGCCACTGCCGCTGTTTTCCTGGTTGGCAATGGCCTCGCTAGATGGGCCAACAAAGCTGGCAGGAGATCCGGTCGATGCCAGTGCCGCGGTCAGCCGGGTACTGCTGGAACCCAGATTGGCCAGCTGGATGCGCGCATCATCGGCGACGCCGTCGGTGAGTGCCGACAACTGTAAATTGTGTCCCAGCGGGCTGGGGCCACCATCAGAGGTAAATTTAATATTGCTGCCATAGAGTTCAAAGGTCAGGCTGCTGCCGGGGGTGGTGCCCGCCAGGGTATAGGTGCCATCACCATTGTCAGTGACATTGGGATCGGTACCGATACTGGTAAGCAGGCCATTGCCTATATCAACATTGGTATCAGGTGTCGGTGGACCCACCACAGCATGGGACATAGTCACCGTGCGGCCATCAAACTGCAGATCAAAACTCACCGTTTCGCCTGCATCAAAGCCATTAGCCAGGTAGTCACCGCCAAACTGGCCCTGCAATGGCCCCATGGGCACGCTGCTGAACAGGTTTTTACCCAGCTCGCCGTTTAAATCATAGCCCTGCACCTGCAGTTCATTAACGCTTTGCGCAATGCCGATGGCGGTGCGTCCCAGGCGGTTTTGTGTGTCCTGTAACAGGTTGTCACGAAAATCCAGCAGGCCGCCCAGTGTGCCACCCACCAGGTTCTGGGTGATATTCACCGAGCTGGAACCACTTTCAATGGCAATCGCTGCCTGGCTGGGTTGTGCCGGGTCCTGCCCGGCCACCAGATTGAGTGCAGTGCCATTGGTGACCAGCAACTGGCCACTGCCCACCAGCACATTGAGGTTGCCATTGGCCTGTTCCACCACGGTCACTGAAATTTTTTCCGCCAGCTGTTTAAGTAGCGCATCCCGCTTATCCAGCAGATCACTGGGGCGATTATCCACATCAGTGCGTGAGGGAATGGCGGTATTCAGCTTGGCGATCTGTTGCGCGATCTGGTTGATTTCTGAGATTTCACTGCGCAGGCGACTGTTGACCTCCGCTTCCATGCGTTGCAATTCCTCACCCATGGAAGACAGCCGCTGCTGCAGGTTTTCCGCCGCACCCAGCATGGCAACCCGCGGCGCACTGGCGGAGGGATCATTGGCAACATCGCTGACTGCATTGAAAAAACCGTCCAGCGCCGGCATTAAACCCGCATCCTGATCTGCCACCATGCTTTCGATACGACTGGCATAATCGGCAAAGGCTTCCAGCCGCGAGGTATTTGCGGTGAGGTCGCGAATATTGATGGTATTGAAATTATCGATAATACGATCGACCGAGGTCAGGTCAACGCCCTGGCCGAAATAGTTGTTACCCAGGCCGATCGGGTTTCGCGCATCCAGCTCGACCCGTTGCCGTGTGTAACTGTCATTACCCACATTGGCAATATTATGTGATGTGGTGGATAAGGCGCCCTGGTAGGCTCTTAAACCACTGAGTGATACATTCAATAAATCAGGCATGGTGCCTCACATCCTACGTTTATTGGTCAGGTACTGGACGACCTGATAAACGCCTTCCCGATACCTCAGGTTAGCGGCGATTCAGACAAATTCTTTAATTCAGATACGCCCGTCTGCAGCAGCTCGCTGTTACGCACCCGGTTAATCTTGCGCGCGTAATCCGGGTCGGTGGCATAGCCCGCCTGCTGCAGTTCGCGGGCGTAGGCCTCGGCGTCATAGCCGTGTTCAAGCGCCTTCTGGTAACGGGGGTTGCCACGAATAAACTCAACATAATCATTCAGCGCCTCGGGCAGCGAGTCATAGGCGCGGAATTCCGCTTTTTCCTGCTGCATTGCCCCGTGGCGGAATTCCCGTGTCACAATCTCCACCCGCTCACCCTGCCAGCGCTGATCGGCCTTGATGCCGAACAGGTTGTAACTGCTGCTGCCATCGGCTTTAAGGGGCACATGCCGGCCCCAGCCGGTTTCCAGTGCGGACTGTGCCAGCAACACTTCGGTATCCACCCCCAGCGAACTGGCAGCACGCTCGGCATAGGGCCAGACATCCTTAATAAACTGTTGTGCACGCTGGTCGACAGAATTGCGACTATCGCCGGAGGCGCCGTTCGCCGCGGCAAATGGATTGACTCGACCGGTGAACTGGCTGTCGGCGAGCAACCTGCCCAGCTCAATGCCGGAATCTGTTGCCTGCGCCGGCCTGGCGCGGGCGCGATAATTTTCCATAGCCTGGGCCATTGCCGGGGCTTGCAACGGCTCTGGCTCACCCCCCAGCTGACGCTCGATTACCTGTGCCAGGCCTATGCCCCTGCCCTCGGAGATATTCATGCTCAGCTGTTTGTCGTACATATCGCGGTAGGTGCGCTCGGCATTGCTGCCAAACATCTCGTTTTCCGGCACCGTGTCGCGCATGCTTTTCAGCATCATCTGCACAAACAGCGATTCAAACTGTTTTGCGACCTGGCGTATCGCCTCCGGGCTCTGCTCCCGCGCACCCTTTTTCAGCCGGGTAAGCGAGGCAAAATCGGTATAGATGGCGGGATCGGTCTGCATGCTAGATCACTATCAGCTCGGCGGTTAAGGCACCGGACTGTTTCAGCGCTTCCAGCATGGCCACCAGGTCACCCGGCGCGGCCCCCACCTGGTTCACCGCGTCAACCAGCTCGCGCAGGCTGACCCCGGTTTGTAACAGGAACATACGTGCGTCTTCCTCTTCGATATCAATCTGGCTACGATCCACCACCGCCGTGGTGCCCTGGGTAAAGGCGCCTTCAGGCTGACTGACAATCGGGTCGGAGGTCACACTCACCACCAGGTTGCCGTGGGCCACCGCAGCCCGCTTAACCCGCACATCGGCGGTAATCACAATGGTGCCGGTGCGTGAGTTGACCACGATGCGTGCCGGTGCGTTATCCGGTGCCACTTCCAGGTTTTCCAGAAATGACACAAATTCGACCTTCTGCGAGGTGGTGGGCGGGGTCAGCACACGAATCGATACCGAATCCAGTGCATGGGCGCTGTCCGGGCCAAGCACATTATTAATCGCTTCCACCACGCGGTGTGCGGTGGTGAAATCGCTTTGATTCAGGTTAAGCACCACCTGATCCATCTCGGCAAAAGCATTGGGCACTTCGCGCTCGATGGTGGCGCCATTGGGAATACGGCCGACACTGGGCACGTTCACCGTGACACTGGAGCCATCACTGCCGGACACACCGAAGCCGCCAACAATCAGGTTGCCCTGGGCCACCGCATAAATCTGGTTATCCGCGCCTTTTAGCGGCGTCATTAACAGGCTGCCACCGCGCAGGCTCTTCGCATTACCCAGTGATGACACCGTAATATCAATCTTCTGCCCCACCTTGCTAAACGGCGGCAGATCGGCATGAATGGCCACAGCGGCAACATTTTTCAGCTGTGGGGTCACCCCTTCCGGCAAAACTATGCCGTATTGCTGCAGCATGTTCTTGAAACTCTGGATGGTGAACTGGGTTTGCGTGGTCTGGTCACCACTGCCATCCAGCCCCACCACCAGGCCATAACCCACCAGATGGTTATCACGCACACCCGAAACGCTCGCAATATCCTTAATGCGTTCGGCATAGGCAGTGTTATAGCCAGTCAGCAACAACACAAACACAGATACAAGGCGTAGCCAAAGCATTGACAGTCTCCAGTAAAAAAACACTCTGGCAGATACATTGCAATTCACAGGCCAAGTTACCAGTCGGACATAAACGGACATTAAATATGCTTTTTTCCCACAGTCAGCATAAAACTGGCTACACTCAAAACAGTCATATGAAAAAAGCTTGCCGATTGAGGAACAGAAATGAAACGATTCATCAGAACCGGCCTGACTGTACTGCTGTGTACTTTGCTATTTACCCCGCTGTCGGCAGCCGCCAGCCAGAGTAAGGTGGTGCTACACCTTAATACCCCGCAGAAAATGACCATGCTGGTTAACAATGTGAAGAACCTGCGGGAAAAGCTCGGACCCAAAGCGGACATTGTGGTGGTGATTAATGGCCCAGCGGTAAGCCGTTTTAGTACCCTGGCTGAATCCCGTGAGCAGCTCGACGAACTGCTCACGGAAAAAGCCGAAGTCATGATCTGTTCCTACGCCATGAGCAACCGCAACCTGACCCGGGTGCAGCTGCTGGAAGGCACTACCTTTCTGGAAAATGGCGGGGTCGCCAAGCTGGTGGAATTACAGCAGGATGGGTATGCCTATATCAAGCCGTGAAGTGACTGTCTGTGTTTGTTTCTCGTTCCCACGCTCCCGCGTGGGAATGCATTCGTAGAGAGCTGTTAATGAAAACACCCCGTATAGAATAGCAACGGGTTCCCACGCAGGAGCATGGGAACCAGCCAACTGGCTTTCCTCAGTGCCGTGCCAGACAGACTCGATAATACAGCCGTACGTGTCACCCTTTCCCTGTCACTTGCCGGAAATGCTTTCTACCCAGGGGCAAAATCACAGGACGTGATTTTGAGTGCTGATGTGCCTGGACGGCACTCCAGCACGACCCGGCAACGAAGGCAATGCCATTTGTTAACTTAGTTAAACTAAAATAATTTCTCGAAGCATTTTCGGGAACCCGCTGCTTTTTGCGGGCAAGTGACCGGGAACGGCATTTTCTTGCTTACTTCTTTTTTGCTGGAGAAAAAGAAGTGAGTCGCCAGAAAGGCGAAACAGCACAAGTCAGCGCTTCGTGAAGGTAAGTTATTTGCTCATTTTTAAATCACACCATGTGACATGACACGGTGGATCCGCTGCGCTTGATCCACCCTACTTCAGTATTGACTTGTTCGGGTTTGCTGTTAAAGCGCCATGATCTGCTGACTTCTACAGGTTTGTTCACGTGCCCACAAGAAAATATGGATTCAAGCACACATGCATAAATTTGCGTTCGTTCGCGTTTATTAATTCCGCACATCCTGTGCTCCACCCTTCGGGCCCGAGCAGTCGCTCGTTCAAAGTGCTCCTGCACTTTAGTGCGTTTTTTTAATCAATCAACCCTCATTTTTCGCCTGCTGTTGCCGGGTACTGATACGACTTGCGTATTCGTCCTGTTCTTTCTGTTCAATGCGCGCAGCGATGATGCGTTCCTGTTGCTGGTATTTTTCAATCACACTGTCCAGTGCCTTGGTTCTGGCGCGGGTTTTCAGCCAGGCCTGGCGCTGTTTTTCACAGTTCTGTTTTTTGAATTCAATCTGTTTATGCGCCTGCTCAATACTCAGATTCAGTTTGCTGAGAAAATGCTGGTAATCCCGTAGCTGCTGAACACTCATGCCATTGCTGGTACGACGACTGCTGTACTCGATGCGGTATTCCAGCAATTGTTCCAGCTGCAGCTGCGCATCAACCACGGCCTGTTGTGCGGACACGTAAACCTGCACTGCCTGTTGCTGTACCTGCTCGGCGTGTCGGGCAATGGGTTGCATTCGTTTGGAGCGCATCTGTTTACCTGCTTATCGAATGACGCTGATCAACCGTGCTGGCTGTTTATTTGGCAGCATCCTTTTGCGCCTGCTGGCTGCGATTAATCTCTGCCAGTAGCTGATCCATCTGCTGGCGACTGTTCGCCATATTGACTGATTCGTGCATGCCCTGCTGCATAAAGGCCTGAATCTGCGGCTGCATTTTGATCGCGCGGTCAATCGCCGGGTTACTGCCCTGCTGATAGGCACCGACATTGATCAGATCACGGTTCTGTTCATACAACGAGTATAGCTGTTTAATCTGCTGGCTGGCCTTGATCTGCTCTGCCGGCACGACCATCGGCATTACCCGGCTGACCGATGACTCCAGGTCAATCGCCGGATAATGGCCCATGTCGGCCAGCTGGCGCGAGAGCAGTATATGCCCGTCAAGAATACCCCGAGCCGCATCGGCGATGGGGTCGTTCTGGTCATCCCCTTCCGCCAGTACGGTATAGAAAGCAGTAATCGAACCCTGCCCTGTGGAACCATTACCGGCCCGTTCCACCAGCTGCGGAATACGTGCAAACACCGAGGGTGGATAACCACGGGTGGCCGGGGGTTCGGAAATTGACAGACCGATTTCCCGTTGTGCCTGGGCAAAGCGCGACAGTGAATCCATCAGCAATAATACTTTTTTACCCTGATCACGGAAATACTCCGCCACGCTGGTGGCCAGCATGGCGCCGTGAATACGCACCAGTGGCGAGGCGTCCGCAGGTGCCGCCACCACGCAGGCACGACGTAAACCTTCTGCTCCGAGGATATCCTGTACGAATTCCTTGACCTCACGTCCCCGTTCACCAATCAGCCCCACCACCACCACATCGGCTTCGGTGTATTTGGTCATCATGCCGAGCAGGATACTTTTACCTACACCGGTGCCGGCAAACAGGCCCATGCGCTGGCCGCGACCAACAGTAAGCAACGAGTTAATGGTGCGCACACCTACATCCAGCGGCTGGTTTATGGGGTCACGTAACAAGGGATTAATCGCGCGGCCCGCCAGTGGCATATCGGCGGCGTGTTCATGATCAAGCTGTAACGGGCCTTTACCATCCAGGGGGCGACCACGGCCGTCGATAACCCGCCCGAGAAAACCCTCACTGATGCGCACACTGCTGGAATGTCCCGCCGGAATCACCCTGGCATTGGGCACCAGGCCACGGCTTTCACCCATCGCCATTAAATAGGTTTTGTCGCCGGAAAAACCCACCACTTCCGCTTCAATACGGTGATTGCCCGGCGCGACTATATCGCAACTGGTGCCCACTGCTGCTTCACAACCGACCGCTTCCAGGGTCAGCCCCACCATGCGGGTCAGGCGACCTTCAACAATGGGTTCGGGCATGCGGATCAGCTGCTGCTTTTTATTCAGCCCCTGCAACCAGCGACGCGCGTGTTCACTCTGCGCTGTCATCATCCGTTTCCCCTGTGCTGGCTGAATGCAAACCCAGTTGTTCCATCAGTTGTGTAATACGGTTTTCCACAGTGGCATCCACCACTGACTGATCCGACTCGATAATACAGCCACCGGCGCGCACCGAAGTATCCGCTACGCATTTCCAGTCCTGTTCATCGAGGTTTAGTTCGCCCAGTTTAAGTAATTCGATATCGGCGGGATTCAGGCGCACCCGGATATCCCGTGATTTAAGTGGCAGGTATTGCAGTGACTCATGCAGCAGGTTCTGGATATGCTGATGATCGACACTGCTTTCCTTTTTAAGTAAATGTTTTGCCAGTATCATTGCCAGTTCGGTGAGCTGCTGTTCGACTTCTTCATCCATGTCATTCAGCGGTTTCTGCAGAAAGTTAATCAGCGCCTGCAGTTTATTTGCCTTCTGTTTTACATCCTGTAAACCCTGTTTTATGCCTTCCGCATGGCCAGCCCGTTGCGCTTCTTCATAGGCCAGTTTTTGCAGCGCTTCAATTTCTTCCACGGTTTGTGGGCGCACAGCTTCATCACGCAGGCCAACGATTTTTCCCTGCAACTCCGGTGCAATATAATGCCTTACCTGGTCGTCTGAAACGGTGTAGGGTTTTTTCATAATACGGTTTACTGCCTGTCTGACAATACGTGTTTCACGGGGTGGATAAATAAACCTGCCACGTTACAGGTACTCTTCACTGCCGGCACCACCCAGCATCAGTTCACCTTCATCTGCCAAACGTCGTGCTGTAGCAAGAATTTCTTTCTGTGCGGCTTCCACTTCGCTCAGGCGAACTGGCCCGCGCGCTTCCATATCTTCACGCAGCATTTCCGATGCACGCTTGGACATGTTTTTCAGAATCTTTTCCTTGAGCTTTTCGTCTGCACCCTTCAATGCCAGGGTGAGAGTATCGGTTGAAATTTCTCTGAGTAATGACTGAATACCACGATCATCCACATCCTGCAGATTATCAAATACAAACATCAACTCGGAGATACTGTCCTGCATGTCCTTGTCCAGTTCACCGATGGTATCCAGAATTGCGTTTTCAATATGTGGATCCATAAAGTTGAGAATATTGGCGGCGGTTTTGAAACCACCCATGCTGTTATGGGTTACATTCTGCGTACCGGAGAACTGCTGCTCCATGATCTTATCCAGCTCCTGCAGTGCAGATGGCGGGATACCTTCGAGCGAGGCAACGCGCATCAGAATATCCGGGCGGGTACGTTCCGGCAGCATCTTTAATACTTCCGCCGACTGATCGGCATCCAGATAGGAAAGTACAATTGCAATAATCTGTGGGTGTTCCAGACGAATCACCTCCGCCACGGAACGGGGGTCCATCCACTTCAGTGATTCCAGCCCCTTATTGCCACTGCCCAGCAAAATGCGGTCGATCATATTGCTGGCCTTGTCTTCACCCAGCGCATTCACCATCATTTCACGGATATAATCTTCCGAACCCACACCCACCGAGGTCTGGTTATTCACCTTATTGACAAACTCATCCAGCACTGACTCCATGGTGGTGCGATTTACATTCTGCAGGCTGGCCATGGCCGCGCCCAGGCTTTGCACTTCCTTGGGATTGAGGTGCTTGAGCACAGCCGCGGCATTTTCCGAGCCCATTACCATCAGCAGAACCGCTGCTCGCTGTACGCCCGTCAATGTCATTGGAGGGTTATCAACCATACTTTAATTCTCTACACTTGCGGACACTTAACCGCCTTAACTCGCTTCACTGCCGATCCAGTCTTTTACCACATTGGCGACTTTTTTCGCATCCTGTTGCACCATTGACTGGGCAAAATCGACTTTTGCATCATGCCCCGAAGGCAGCGGAATCGGCCCGCCCTGATGCGCCAGCCTGGCTACATTTTCTGCGGCGGTATTACCTTCTTCATTGCCACCTTCCTCGTCACCTTCACGCCTGGGTAGTGCTTGCCTGGGTGGTGTGTAATTGGTCAGACTGCTGATCGATGGCTTCAGAATGGTGAAGATTACCACCAGAATCAGCAGGAATGGCCAGATCCATTTTAAGGTAAGCTGCACGTATTTATTATCCATCAAGGATGGTTCAGGCAGATCGGCAATTTCCTCCAGCGGCGTGAATGAAGCATTAATCACATTCACCTGGTCACCGCGTTCTTCATCATAACCCACGGTTTGCTGAACCAGGGTGGTGATGCGTGCAATCTCTTCTGCACTCAGCGGAGTACGTACACTTTCCCCATCTTCAACCACAACGCGATCATCCACCAGCACGGCCACGGTGAGGCGTTCCACCGAGCCACTGCTCTGCCTTGAATGACGAATGGTTCTATCCACTTCATAATTGCGCACTGTGTTCCTGCTGCGATTAAGCGGATTGACTTCTTCTTCAGCAGCGTTGACTTCACCGGCACCTTCCACCAGCTGACCACCCTGTGGCGGCTGATTCGCCAGTGCACCGGGTACACCGCCGGTTTCGCGGGCAAAACGGCTGGACTCGGTGGTCTGCTCACTGCGCAACGTCTGGTCCGCATTATTATACAGTTCTTCTGTGCTTTCCTGCTGGGTGAAATCAATATCCGCATTCACCGTTGCACGCACCTTGCCCACACCGATAATCGGTTCCAGCAGTCGCTCGATTCGCTGCTGGTAATCCTGTTCAACCTGACGTGAATAATCATACTGCTTTGCGGTCATCGCCACATTGCTGGACATATCACCGGAAGACAACAGGCGACCACTCTGATCAACCACAGTCACTTTTTCCGGCGCCAGATTGGCAACACTGGAAGCCACCATATGGATAATCGCATTCACCTGTCCCTGCTCGATGGTACGACCACCGTACAGGTTCAAGGCCACCGACGCACTGGGGTTATCACGCTGACGCACAAACACCGAATTTTTCGGAATTGCCAGGTGCACTCGAGCCGATTTCACATTGCGCATAGTGCCAATGGTTCGCGCCAGTTCAGTTTCGATAGCATGGTGATAACGCGCACTTTCCACAAATTGCGAAGTGCCGAAGCTCTGCTCTTCCTGCAACATTTCCACACCCAGTGCTGTGCCTTTGGGCAAGCCCTGTGAGGCCAGCTTGAGCCGCGCTTCATGCACACGACCGGACTCCACCATCACCGAACCGGAAGCTGCATTGAGTTCGTGGGGAATACCCGCCGCCTGCAGTGCAGTCACCACTTCCGAGGCATCACTCGGTTCCAGGCCATTATACAAAGGCGCATAACTGGGCGCGGTGCCCCAGCTGTAAATACCAATACTGATCAATACCGTAACCACAACACCCAGTATGCTGCCAATCAGGCGGGGCACGGGAATCATCATGGTGCTGGGAGCGGTTGCTTGTTCTGCCATTTTTAAAAACCTTTAAGCTGAATTAATACCTGATCAGTCACTACACCGACATTCTCATGATTTCCTGATAGGCAGACAGCAGTTTATTGCGCACCTGCTTCATTGCCTCGAATGACACGCTGGATTTTTCCATGGTCACCATCAATTGAGCCATGGAAATACTGGAATCACCCTGCTCGAATGCACTGGCCATTTTTGAGGCATTCAATGAATTTTCATTCACCGCGTTAATCGAGTTGGCCAGCACCTGTGAAAAGTCGGTTTTCTCACCCGGCTTGACTTCATGCAGCGCCATGGCTTCCGGGCCAATCGCCGACTTGGCCTGGGCTTCCATCACACGCATCTGCGCAAGAACCTGTTGTACGTTGATATCTGACATGACAAATTCCTCTTAATTAATCAAGTGCTAATCTATAAAGCATTGCTTAAACACTGATACCGGCATCGCGCATGCGTGCCAGTTTGTAACGCAGGGTACGCGGACTGATACCCAGACGTTCCGCCGCGTATTTACGGCTGCCGTTGCCGGCTTTTAAAGCTTCCAGAATCAGTTGCTGTTCACGGTCTTTCAGGCCATTGACCAGCTCGGACTTCTGTTCATCCTGCGACTCATCGAAGGCCGGTTGCATCGGATCATAATCATCGGTTTGCAGATGAATATGCTCGGCGCAGATCTGGTTGCCCTCCCTGAAGATCAGCGCACGTTGCATGACATTATCCAGCTCACGCACATTGCCACGCCAGGCGTAGTTGAGCAGTTTCTGCTGTGCATCCGCCGACAGGCTCAGGCGGTTATCCGCAAAACCCGCATGTTTATTCAGCAGGCGAGTCGCTATCGGGATAATATCCGAGACCCGTTCGCGCAGTGGCGGAATCTGGATCGGAAACACACTCAGGCGATAGAACAGGTCTTCGCGGAAATTGCCCAGTTCAACCTGTTTTTTCAGGTTACGGTTGGTGGTGGCAATCACCCGCACATTGAGCTGAATGGTTTTACGGCCACCCAGTCGGTCCACTTCTTTTTCCTGTAACACACGCAATAATTTGGCCTGTAATGACGCATCCATTTCGGAGATTTCATCCAGCAACAGGGTGCCGTTCTGTGCCTGTTCAAACTTGCCCGGGGTTGCCTGGTGCGCGCCGGTAAACGCGCCCTTCTCATAACCAAACAGCACCGCTTCCAGCATATTTTCCGGAATGGCCGCACAGTTAATTGCCACAAACGGCTGGGACTCACGCTGCGACTGGTTATGAATAAACTGCGCAAACACCTCTTTACCGCAACCACTCTCACCGTTTAGCAATACCGTGGCATCACTTTGCGCCACCCGACTGGCCAGCAGTTTGAGGGATTTCATTTTCTCATCTTCTGCAATCAGCTCGGTTTCATGTTTTTCAACAATCACATCCGGCATAAAGCGACGGATCACCTGTAACAGCGCCTCCGCTTCGAAGGGCTTAACCAGGTAATCCGCCGCACCCAGGCGCATCACATCCACCGCTTTTTCAATGCTGGCATAGGCGGTCATCATTACCACTTCCAGCGATGGCTGCTTCTGCTTGATCAGCCTGAGCAGCTCCATGCCATCCATGGGTTGCATCTGCACATCGGAAATCACCAGCCTGAAACTGTAATCGTTTAAACGTGCCAGCGCGGCCTGACCATGCTCTGCACAGATAACACTGTAACCGGCCATTTCGCAGGTATCACAGATGGCTTCACGCAACTGCGTATCATCTTCCACCACCAGTACATCAACGGGTGTTTTATTAATTTGCATCATACTCACTCTCCGGTGCAGCCTGCTGGCTGTCATCCGCGTTTAACTCGATTGAATTTGCAGAATTTGCCTTGCTGTTATCATTTGCTGTGCCGCGATGACCGTGCGCACCGCTGGCAATAAACTGTTCATTGCGATTCAACGGTAAACACATATAAAAGGTCGCACCCCGGCCGGGCTGCGAGCGCACCAGCAGATCGCCATGGTGGGCATGTACAATCGACTGGGCCACCGCCAGGCCCAGGCCGGTGCCTTTCTCCCGTTGTGTATAGAATGGCTGAAAGATTTTTTTCTGCTGCTCGGCACTCAGGCCCGGCCCGTTATCACGCAGTGCCAGAATCAGGTAACCCGCCTGTTGATAAACTTCCAGTTCCAGCTTGCAGGGCAAGGCTTCATCGGCCTGGTCACTGCAGGCTTCAAGTGCATTTTCCCCCAGGTTCATTAGCACACTCACCAGTGCGTCCAGGCTGCCCACCAGTTCAATTGCATTTAACTGGCTGATAATCACCAGCTGTGCGTTGTGTTCACGTAAACGGTTTTCAATGCGCGTATTAAAGGTAACCAGCAGTTCGTCCAGCAGAAATTTCTGTTCGGAAAACTCACCGCCCTTGGCATACATCAGCATATCGTTGATCAGTTTTTCCAGGTAACGCAGGGAGGTGCGCACCTTGTCCGCCGCTTTATGCTGTGGCTGATTATGTTCACTAAACTGACTCAACTGCGAGGCATACAGCACCGCCGATGCCAGCGGTGTACGCAACTGATGCGCCAGGCCTGCGGCCATCTGTCCCATCGCCGCCAGCCGGTTCTGTCGATGTGCCAGGTCTTCCAGCATGCGCTGCTCGGTGACATCGTCCAGCAGAATAATTTCACCCTGGTGGTTTTCCAGTGGCTGGGTTTTCAGATGCAGGGTACGGCCGGATTTCAACTGCAAATCCTGCTCACTGCGCCGTGCCACACAGTAGCGGTACACCTGCTTCCAGTTTTTGCCGCCCAGCGACTGTTCCAGTAACAGCTCCGCCGCCGGGTTAGCGGTTTGAATCAGCCCGTCATTATCAATCAGCAGAACACCAGCTGGCATGGCATCCAGCACCTCTTCCAGGCTCTGCGTACGCTGGGTCTGCTGCGCCAGCTGCTTTACACTCTGCTCATGAGTTAGTGCCAGCTGTGAAGTCAGCTCGGCCGCACGCTGATCCAGCTGCTGATAGGACTGCTGCAACTGATCCGATAAACGGGAGAACTGTTCAAATGCGGCAACCAGCTGCTGCGGATCGGATAAATCCGATGGATAGGCGGCGGTGTGGCACTGCTCTGTAGTCTGGGCTGTAGTCTGCATGACGTGATTGTGTCACCTGAAATTCACTTATCAGTACAGCAGCATTAATTATGCCAGTTTGATTTTTAGTTATTTTTCAATGGGTTAACAAGAAGGCGGCAAAGTCGAGTCAATTTTTCGGCTTATGGGGAAGTTGATTGCCGTGGGGCTTATTGAAGTCCGCACTAAAGTGCAGGAGCACTTTGAACGTGCGAACGCACGGCCCGAAGGGTGGAGCACAGGATGTGCGGAATAAATCAACGCATTATTGATGTTGGGTGGCATTAAGCGAAGCGGATCATCCAGCGCCTAATAATTTACTTTCACGATATTCTGAACTGTGCTGTTTCGCCTTTCTGGCGACTCACTTCTTTATGAAAGCCATCCCTGGCTTTCACCCTTCGGGCCAGGCAAAGCCTGTTCTAAAACGCTCCAGGCGTTTTAGTATCAACAGCGACAAAGAAGGAAGCAAGAAAACGCCGCCCCAGCACACAAGCTTTTATTTTTGAAAAGCAAAAATAAAAGTGCCTTCTTCACTCCCGATTTTTGTGGCTGCTGCGGAACTCACGAATCATGAAAAGCATGATTCGCTCAGACATCCTCGCAGAAAGCTCCCACAAAAATCACTCGTTCATCAGCTTGCGTGAAGGGGAAACAGCTGCGTACCCAACGGTCAAATTAATTTTTAAACGATGGGCTTGCGACAACCTTCCCTGTCACTTGCCGAAAATGCTATCTACGCAGGGGCAAAATCACAGGGATGTGATTTTGAGTGATGATGTGCCTGGATGGCACTCCAGCACGACCCGGCAACAAAGATAGTACCATCAAGAAACTTATCTAAAGCAAAACACTTTCTCATAGCATTTTCGGGAACCCGCGCTTTTTGCGGGCAAGTGACCGGGAACGGCACTCTTTTGCTTACTTTTCTGTTGCTGAAGACAGAAAAGTCAGTCGCCAGAAAGGCGAAACAGTACAGTTGATAATACCGTGCAGGTAGGTTATGAGTTCAGAGCAGCGAATCCGCTTGGCTTGATACCACCCTGTATAAAATTTACGTTTTTATTGTCCGACTAAAGACAAACGACAAAAGACCAACGACCAGAAGTAGTTAAGAGGCTTTAATATCATATTTCTTCAGTTTTTCCACCAGGGTGGTTCTGCGCATTTTTTGCTCGTTCCCACGCTCCCGCGTGGGAGCGCATGCACAGCAGACACGTTGATAAAAATAACCTGCATGGCATAGCAAAAGGTTCCCACGCAGGAGCATGGGAACCAGTCAAAAACCATATATTTGCGTTTATTCGCGTTCATTTGCGGACTTATATGGGAATCAGGCAAATTATTACTCTGCCCCGAATTACATCTACGAAGCTTTAATGTCGTATTTTTTCAGCTTTTCCACCAGGGTGGTTCTGCGCATTTTTAATAGATTGGCAGCGTGGGCTACCACTCCGTCGGTGGCTTGCAGCGCCTGTTTAATCAGATTGATTTCCATGCTTGCCAGGTGCTCTTTTAAATCCAGCCCCTCCTCACCCATGGAAACGGACGTGGCAGCCGATGTTGCACCATGGCCTGTAAACGCCTCCCCTGCCAGTCCCTGTGAAATTTTTTCCGGCAGGTCGGCGGGCAGTTTACCCGGCATGTTCTGCTCGGTGTCATCATCTTCATCGTCATCCAGGTCGGCAAACATCATCGCCGGATTGAATGGTGGTTTCGCGGCAGTGGATTTTTTCTGTGCCGCGCTGTTCAGTGACTGGTATTTTGCCGGCAGGTGGCGGGCATCGACAATGCTATCGGGGTAAAGAATCGACAGCCGCTCCACCAGGTTGGACAGTTCCCGCACATTACCCGGCCAGGCATACTGGCTGAGAACCTCGGTGGCCGCCGCAGTGAGACGTACCGAGCCACGCCCCTCGGCTTCGAGTTTGTCGATCTGGTCCTGTAACAGAAACGGCACGTCTTCCAGGCGTTCGCGCAATGCGGGCAGTTCGATAGGGAAAACATTGAGGCGGTAAAACAGGTCTTCGCGGAATTTACCGTTGGTGATATTGGCTTCCAGGTTGCGGTGGGTTGCCGCCAGTATGCGCACATCGGCGTCGATGCTGCGGTTACTGCCCACCCGCTCGAAGGTGCGTTCCTGCAGTACGCGCAGCAGTTTAACCTGCATCGGCAGGCTCATATCGCCGATCTCATCGAGAAACAGCGTGCCTTTTTCCGCCAGCTCGAAGCGCCCCTGGCGTGAATTGATCGCCCCGGTAAAGGCACCTTTTTCATGGCCGAACAGTTCGCTTTCCAGCAGATCGGCAGGAATTGCACCGCAGTTAACCGGCACAAAACCGGCCTTGCAGCGTTTCGACAACGCATGCACATTGCGCGCGACCACTTCCTTACCGGTGCCGGACTCACCCAGAATCAGCACGCTGGCATCGGTTCGCGCCACCTGCTCGATCATGGTTCGCACATACTGGATTGCCGAACTGCTGCCGCCGAGCTTGGGAATACTGTTGACCTGCTTTTTCAGGTTGTCCGCATCACTGGCTTCACACAGTGCCTGCGCCTGTTGCAAGGCCGCATTTACCGGCTCGAATTTAAGCGGCAATTCCAGGTGGGCAATCACCCCGTGTTGCTGCGACTGGTATTTTTCCAGGTTGATTTTGTCCTGGTTAAACAGGATGACCGGTATCACGGCGGGTTTCATCAGTTCCAGTGCCTGTTGCCGCGCGGCTTCACCCTGGAACTCCCCCAGCAACACCGCGCTGAAATCGGCACTATTGAGCGCCCCCTGCAACGAGTCCAGGTCATTGACATAGTAGGTGTCATAACCCAGAAAGCCCATTAGCGACTTGATTTCATTGAACAGGGAGCTGTTGTCTTCAACCAGTAGAATACCGGGCTGGGCGGCGCTGTCTGACATAGTAAACCTGCAAATACATGATGTGTTTCACAGATTAAAGCAGACTGGCTCAAAATGTCAAAATTTTGTCTCCTGAATTTCCAGAAAATTCAGAAACTTAGCATATGCGGCGCATGTGCCCCCTTGAAGCAGGCGCACAAAGAAAATCCGCAAATGAACGCCAATCAACGCAAATGTTGGCTGGTTCCCATGCTCCTGCGTGGGAACGAGAGATAAATGATTCGTTCTTCACAGCTTGTGAGAAGGGAAAAAAGCCTGCACGAACTGTAAAAGCACTTCTAAACTGATGGGCTGGTGACAAATTTCCCTGTCACTTGCCGAAAATGCTTTCTACGCAGGGGCAAAATCACAGGGATGTGATTTTGAGTGATGATGTGCCTGGACGGCACTCCAGCACGACCCGGCAACGAAGCTAATACCATCAATAAACTAATCAAAAATTAACAATCTTCTCATAGCATTTTCGGGAACCCGCGTTTTTTGCGGGCAAGTGACCGGGAACGGCATTTTCTTGCTTACTTCTTTTTTGCTGGAGAAAAAGAAGTGAGTCGCCAGAAAGGCGAAACAGCACAGTTAGCTTTATCGTAAAGGTGAATTTAGACAGGATGTTTAAGTTTTAATTATCGAGAACGCTTATTTGCGGACTCACGAAGGAATCCGTGCTATTTCTGCACAGTGCCGTAGGTTGGGGTGACGCAGGAACCCCAACAGTCCCGACCATATTGACTGATGTTGGGGTTCGTTCCTCACCCCAACCTACGCAAAATTTGCGTTTATTCGCGTTCATTTGCGGACTGATAAGAAATTCAGTGAATCTGCTACGAATTACGGCAGGTTATTTCTGCACGGTTTTATAGGCATTAATCGCCTGGCGATTGGATGACATGGTTTTCGCTTCATCCACCAGTTTCAACTGTTGCTCGCGGGCCTGCTGCATCAGCTGCTGATCATCGTGAATAATTTGCTGGATCTGTCCGGCAATGGTTTCGGCTTCTTCGGCGCTGACCGGGGTGGCAAAAAAGGCTTCGAGTTTTTGCTGGCGTTGGCTATTGAGTTCATCCATCTGCTGCCAGTTTTGGTTGTCAAACTCGGTTTTTAACTGCTCGGATAATTGTAGAATGCTCTGCCATTGTTGCTGGCGTGACCCGGTGGGTGTCATGGTTGCTCCCATCTGTCTTGATGCTTGCAGTTTACTGCCCATGTCACTGCCAGTGCAATGACATGGGCAAGGCAACTCAGCTTTGCGGTGGTACGCTGCGCATGTCCTGGGGAATCGCCATCCAGCCGGCGCGGATTTCGCCCAGCAGTGACAGCACCTCATCGATCAGTGCAGTGTCGTTCTGCAGGTTGGCCTTGAGCAATTGACGCTGCATATAGTCATACAGGGCTTCCAGGTTGGCTGCCAGATCACCCCCCGCCTCCATATCCAGCGAAGAACGCAAACCATCAACAATGCCGATGGCACGGCTGATGTTTTCACCTTTCTGCGCAATATTGTTCTGCTGGATATGCATTTTCGCCATATTCAGACGTTCCATCGCGCCATCAAAAAGCATCTGGATAATGGTGTAAGGATCTGCATTTTCCACCGATGCCCGTACATTCACCTGCTTGTACTGGTTCATTGCCGCTGCGTTACGCATAGGTTTTTTCCTGTCTGTTGGGTTGTCTTTGTCCATGCTGGCTTTATAGCAAACTATTGCGCCTGAATGGGTTATTTATTGTTGCTACCGATGGTCGGTAAGGATTGTAACTGCTGAGTCAGGTAATCCCCGGTGGACTGCAGGCTGGCTATCAGCCCGTCCAGTGCGCCGAACTGCGCGCGTAGTCGGGTTTCGATGGTTTCCAGCCGACGCTGCAGCGCTGCACGGTCATCATTGACCGACTCGATGCGCGACTGCAGCGCCTCGGTTTTTGATTCCAGCAGGCCATCGTTGCCCAGCAAGCTCTGCAGATAAGTATCCATTCTGTCCGCATAACCGCGATTGAAATTCACCGTGCCGCGATCACCCGCTACGCCGCTCACATGCAGGGTAAGGCCTTTGGCATCGCCGGTACCGGAGAGTATCTGGCCGTTACCGGTGGCGGCAATACCGCCGATGGTGCCCGCCACATCATTACCCTCGGTACTGACGGGGTCATTGCCAAATAAATCAGTGCTGCCATTGCCGCCGGTAATTTCCACAGCCGAAGCCGAGCCATAACGTTGTGACTGGATTGACAATACGCCACCGCTTTCGCTAACCAGCACCGAGGCACCGGCATTTTTCAACGCCGTGGAATTATTGATCTGCGCCTGCAGTTCCGCGGCCAGCTGGCTCGCGCTGTAGCTACCGGCGGTGAGCACAATCGAGGCACTGACACCGTTTACGCTTAAATCAAGACGGTCATTACTGCCTTCCACAATTTCCAGGTTGGCCAGCGCCGAGCCGCTTAAACTGCCACGGCTGGCGGCGGTGGTGATATTCACCGAGTAATCACCAATCGCCGTGTCATCACTGGCGCGCAAAAAGCTGATGCCCGCATCGGAGGGTTCGCCGTGGGCGGAAAACAGCCCGGCGAAGCGTTCGAAATTGTCATCCAGCTGTTGATTGAGGGTTTCGCTATTGAGCTGCAGGCGGCCGGTTTTGCTGTCGGTGGTCACCCCCACTTCACTGAGTATGCTCAGGGTATCCCCCATCTCCCCCACCGGGTCACTGATCAGGCGGCGCAGGCTCGAGGTAATGCCGCGGGTCAATGCGTCACCATTGAGCGCCCCGGCTTCATTCGACTCGGGGTTGTAGGCGGTCAGCTGGTTCATAATGTCGATAAAACCGTTATAGTTTTCGACAAACTTACTCACCGCAGCGGACACCTTGCCCTTGTCCAGTGACACACTGACACTGGCGTTGCCCACACTTTTCAGATTAATCGTTGCCGACTCAATCGCATCGCTCACCGTATTGCTGGCACTGGTGATATTAATGCCATTCACCGTAAACGCCGCATCCGTGGCGACACCGGTTTGTGCCAGGTGGGTGGCGCTTTCGTTAAATGCCAGCAACGACAGGCCGCTGGCGTCATCATCAACCGCATCCCCATCGTCCACACTGATCTGCATTGCGTTCTGCTCGCCGGTGTCATCGGAGGTGATCGCCAGACGGTAGAACTCACCATCAAACACTAATGATGCAGTAGCACCTATATCCGCCTGGTTAATCGCATCGCGAATACCAATTAAACTGCCATCGGTAATCTCGATTGTTTCACTGGCGCGATCCGGGTTCTGGGTAAAACCGCTGTAGCTGTCGGTATCCGGGTCGTAGTCATTACTACCAAACTTGAAGGTCAGGCTGCCGGTACCAAGTACATCATTTACATCGCTAAACTGTGCCGCGGCCAGGCCGGGATCGGTGGATAAGGTATGGCTTTTTGCCAGGCGGCTGACATCGATATCGTAACTGGCACGGCTGGTTTTACCATTGCTGGTCACCGTGAGTACGTCATCGTCACTGCTGGAAATAGAGCGTCCCTGAAAGGTCGAGGGCTTGTTCAAAGCGGTTAAGGCAGACTGCAGACTGGACAGACTTCCGCGCATCGCACCATAGCCACTCAGCTCAACCTGAAGTCGGGCTTCCTGACGATCCAGTCGGTTCTTGGGTGCACTTGCCTCAGCAGACAACAGCTGCTCGACAATATTGTTTACATCCAGTCCCGAACCGATTCCGGGTGAGTTTATGGTCGCCATCGTATCCTCTTAATACCGGGCCCCAGGGCCATGATAGTCAGGGCTATGCGAAATCAGTGCCAGTTTACCCTGCCCCTGCATCGGGACCGGTCAATCTGGCGGTTGTCTGTCCCGGCGCGCCATTGCAACGCCGGGGCAAACCCTGCACAAGCTCCACGGAGGCTGTGCAGTTACTTGCTAGGCCTGATCAGAAATAAACAGACCGCCCACATTCGCAGTCTCGCTCAGACGCTCTTCCTGCAGGCGTTGCGCCAGCGCAAGGGCTTCCTTGGAGGGAATTTCACGAATGGTTTCCTGGGTATCACTGTCAATAATACTGATCACCGCGCGTCCCAGCGGCAATGCCTCATCAACACGAAAACGCAGCTCGCGATTGACGCTTTGCAGGTAGTCATTAATCTCACTCACTGCCTGCGACACCTCACTGGCGGCGGGTTCCTGCTGCTTAACATCGGCAGCCGCTTGCCGCATTTCCGGCCGCTGCTCTGTTGTTGCTTGCCGTGTTTCCGCCGCAACAGCAGAACGACCGGAACCATCTGACGATGCCGGCACTGCGTTCTGAGACATGGATGTTGTTACATTAATTGTCATGTTCCTGTCCTCACAGAGTTCCTAAGACAAGTACCCTGCCATCCAATATGGCAGGGTACTTTCCATCACCCGTTTACTGCAGTAGCGACAGCGCTAACTGAGGTAAGGAGTTCGCCTGTGACAGGATGGATACACCGGCCTGCTGCAGGATCTGGTTACGAGTCAGGGTTGCAGTTTCAGCTGCAAAGTCTGCATCACGAATCCGTGAACGCGCAGAGCTTAAGTTCTCTACCGAGGTCTCGATGCTGGATACAATCGATTCAAAGCGGTTCTGAATCGCACCCAGTGATGCGCGGCTGGTGTTAATGCTGGTCAGCGCGCTGTCCACCGAGGCAATCGCCGCGTTGGCACCAGCTACGGTGGAGATATCGGTGTTGGCGATGGTTTCACCCTGCAATGTGGCATTGATGCTGGCGACAGTCAGGCCCGCAGACGCTGCACCGGCACCGGTAATTACCAACGCATCTTCATTGGTACTGGTGACTTCAACCGAGCCATAATAAGTGCCGGCCAGTTCAGCAGCCGAGTCCGCACCACCTTCTACCAGCACGATATTGCTGCCATCTTCCTTGGTGATATCCAGAGTTGTACCTGTACCGGTCGCTGTGTAGCCTGAAAGATTATTAATTACACTGGCCACCTCAGCCGCATCAATGGTGCCATCTGCACCCACTACACTGAAATCCAGTGCTGTGCCATCAATTGACAGGGTGTAGCCCGGGGCAATACCAGCTACTGCTGGAGTACCTGAGGTAATGGGATTGGAGCCTGTAGCAAAGTCTGCTCCTGCAAAACCAGCACCTGTTCCTGTATTAGCAACAACAACGTTAAAATCCTCACCATCGGCGGTTGTAAAAACAAGATCGCCGTCTACAGCAGCACCTGCGTAAGATAATTCATTAGCACTGCCTGCAGTAGAATCAATTATCCCATCGTTATCAGCATCCAGCGCAGTAATTGCACTGTCAATATCTGCGGCAGCGACTGTTTCAGCACCATCGTTTCCAGTTTCAGTCTGCGAGAAGATCGTTGTACCGGCAACTGTCAGGCTGTAAGTCTCGCCTGAACCATCCGCCAGCGTAACACTGGTGAAGGCACCTGATGCTCCTGTAGAACCTGGAATTGCATCTGCCGCCGCTGTACCCACCACATCACTAAAGGTAAGTCCGGTCTGTGCATTGGTTGCAGTAGCCGACACATTGCTGCTGCTGGCGCTAATCGCATTGGCAATTGCCAGTGCATCACGGTCAGCCGCACCTACATCATTACCGTTAATGCTCAGAGTACCTGCGGTCAGTGCAGCAGTTACCTCTCCACCCTGCTGTGATGCGGTCAGCACCTGGCCAATGTCGCTGGTACGTGCACTGGAGATATTGTCGATAGAGACAGTTTCACCGGCATTTGCACCCACCTGGAACAGCTGGCTGGCGAAGGAACCGTCCAGCAGTTTTACGCCGTTAAAGGCACTGGTAGAGGATACGCGCTCGATTTCAGCAATCAGCTCTGAGGTTTCCAGTTGCAGTGCCGCACGGTCTGATGCAGAGTTGGTGGCGTTGGCAGACTGTACCGCCAGCTCACGAATACGCTGCAGGTTATTGGTAATCTGAGCCAGGTCACCTTCACCGGTTTGCGCCAGGGAGATACCATCGCTGGCATTACGTGCAGCCTGGCTTAAGCCACGAATCTGGGTGGTGAATCGTTCGGAAATCGCCAGACCCGCCGCGTCGTCACGGGCGCTGTTGATACGCAGACCAGAAGACAGACGCTGCAATGAGGTTTGCAGATCACTCTGGGAGCTGTTCAGATTACGTTGAGCATTCAGCGATGCTACGTTTGTGTTAATAACTTGAGCCATGGTATGTCTCCTGATGCTTCAGTCGCCTTGCAAGTCGACTGAAGGGTTACGACTTGTATCAGCGAATTAGGGTTAATTCGTTCTCAGTGAATGTATCGGCCGCCGGAAAAATACCTTTAACTAAATTTCACGAAAAAATCGACCCGCCGGACCATGCCAAGTTATTGTTTTTATTGAGTTTGAATTTATTAGCAAAAGTTAATACACAAAGTATAGTCATTTTTCAGGGGAAAAACCGGCCGGGAAAGCGGCCTGTGAGGGCGAACTGTAGGACGCAAATCGTAGGTTGGGGTAAGGAACGAACATCAACTTCAGTCAATATGGCCGATATCGTTGGGGTTCCTGCGTCACCCCAACCTACAACACTGGAATCCGCCAATGCAGGCGAATAAACACCCTCCTGGCTCCAAAAAGGGGACGCTACCCTTTTCGTATACGTTCCCACGCGGGAGCGTGGGAACGAGCGCACGGACAAATTACTTTTCAAACGATGGGCTTGCGACGACCTTCCCTGTCACTTGCCGAAAATGCTTTCTACTAAGGGGCAAAATCACAGGACGTGATTTTGAGTGCTGATGTGCCTGGACGGCACTCCAGCGCGACCCGGCAACGAAGACAGTGTCATCAGCTAACTTAGTTAAACCTGAATACATTCTCGAAGCATTTTCGGGAACCCGCTGCTGTTTGCGGGCAAGCGACCGGGAACGGCGTTTTCTTGCTGACTTCTTTGTCGCTGTTGACAAAGAAGACAGTCGCCAGAGAGGCGAAACAGCGCAGATCAGTTTATCGTGAAGGTAGTTTTCCATATACGTTCCCACGCAGGAGCGTGGGAACGAGCGCAATATGAAGGTGTAGGTGTTAGCTCTGACTCCGACACCTTTATACAAAAAGGGTAGCGTCCCCTTTTTGTATTATACAAAAAGGGTAGCGTCCCCTTTTTGTATTTGATCCTTTATCCCATGTCATACTTATTAACACTGCCGCCCGTCATGGCAATCGGTGGATCCGCTTCGCTTGATCCACCCTACCTGAGATGTCATTAGACAAAAGACCAATGACGCTCACAAAAAGGGGACGCTACCCTTTGTATGCGTTCCCACGCAGGAGCATGGGAACGAGCGCAAGCACTGCAAAGAAGCCAATGCATTTTCAGTCACGCAACATTAGCTATCGAATTAAAAAAAGTCTTCCCTGACCAATAACTGCTGCTACAAACTGAAAACACATGGCTTCATGCCGTGCACCGCTTAACCGGTGCAGTGTATTAGCAATGATGCTTCCTAGAACGGCCACCACTTGCTGTTAAGAAACTGCCCGAACCAGCCCTGGTTATTGGCGTCTGCCAGAAAACCTTCACCGCTGTAGGCGATTTGCGCATCCGCCAGCTTGGAGGATGGCAGGGTATTATTTGGCGATACATCCTGCGGGCGTATCACCCCGGCGATGCGGATGTATTCCTTGCCCTGGTTCAGGGTAAACCATTTTTCACCCTGTACCACCAGGTTGTTATTGGGCAGCACATCCACCACGGTGACTGTGATCTCACCACTCAGGCTGTTGCTCTGCGAACTGTCGGCTTCGCCGTTGAATTCCCGCTGCGGCGCAATATTCATTCCTAGCACATCATCACCGTTATAGGTTGGGTTGCGGCCAAATATGGTTGGCGTGCCCATGCTGATGTCTTCTTCCTTGGAGGTGCTGGTACCGGCGGATTTGCTGGCGCTGGTGCTCTCCTGCAACTTGATGGTTAACACATCACCGATGCGATAGGGTTTCGGGTCCTGGAACATCGACAGGCTATTGGTCTGGAACAACGAGCCTTTATTGTAGGTCGGCGGCGCAGGCGCTACCGGCCTTACAATCGGTTCGAATTCAGTCAGTTCCTGCGGCGTGGTGGCACAACCAGCCAGGCTGGACAGTATCAGCAGTAACAGCAGTTTAAATAGCTTTTGCATTGTCATAACCCACCTGTAAATGTCAGACCTTAAAGGTTGTTGCCAACGTATTGCAGCATCTGGTCGGTGGTGGAAATGACCTTGGAATTCATTTCATAGGCGCGCTGGGTTTCGATCATATTCACCAGCTCTTCCACCACATTCACATTGGAGGTTTCAACCGAACCGCTTTCCAGGTTACCCAGGCCATTCAGCCCCGGCGTGCCCACCAGCGGTGAACCACTGGAAGCAGTTTCGGTAAACAGGTTATTGCCTTCCGGCTGCAGACCCGACGGGTTAACGAAGTCCGCCAGCTGTATATTGCCGATCTGGGTGGGCGAAGTGTCGTTGCCGGTAATCACCGAGACCACACCGTCCTGACCGATGGTGATGCTTTGCGTGTCTGAAGGTATGGTCAGTGATGGCTGGAGTAATTGCCCCTGGGAAGTTACCACCTGACCATCCGCATCCAGCTGGAAGCTGCCGTCGCGGGTATAGGACACCGAACCGTCGGCCTGCTGGATCTGGAAGAAGCCGCGACCCAGAATCGCCATATCCAGTGGCTTGCCAGTCTGCGTGATATTGCCCTGGGTATGCAGTTTTTCCGTGGCCACTACGCGCACCCCGGTGCCCAGCGACAGGCCGGACGGCAAGCGGGTGTCTTCGGTGGTCTGGCCGCCGGCCTGACGCTTGTTCTGGTAAATCAGATCCTGAAAAATCGCCTGGTCCCGTTTGAAACCGGTAGTGTTTACATTGGCCAGGTTATTGGAAATAACTGACAGCCGTGTTTGCTGTGCGTCTAAACCTGTTTTGGAAATCCATAATGCGGGATTCATAATTGCTTCTCCGGGTTACTCTTTATCCAGCGCTTATTATCTGGCGCCTAGCTATTTCTTAATAATCTTGCCGACACTTCATCGTTGCTCTTGGCTTCTTGCATTAATTTAATATTGGTTTCAAATTGCCGTGCATTTGAAATCAGCTCGATCATCTGCCCCACCGCGTTTACATTGCTCTGTTCCAGCATGCCGGATTCCAGGTGCACATCGGGGGCGGCAGGTTGCAGTAAACCACTGCGCAGTTGAAACAGACCATCATCGGTTTTAGTCAACTGGGTAACATCGGGATTAACAAGCTTGATGCGCTCGGCAATCACCATCGCATTGGCTTCCTGCCCTACCGGACGAATGCTGATGGTACCGTCGAAACCGATATCAATTTTTTCTGCCGGTGGCAATGCAATTGGCCCGGCATTGCCGATTACCAGATGCCCCTGGCCCGTGGTGAGTCGCCCCACACTGTCCAGACGCAAATCACCGGCGCGGGTATAGGCTTCTTCACCATTTAAGGTTTGTACTGCAATAAAGCCCTCGCCGTTAATCGCCACATCCAGTTCACGCTCGGTTTTTACAATCGAGCCGGGGGACAAATCAATGTCATCCGCCGACTGCTGGTTCATCACCCGCGTATTTAAACCGGGGCCTTCAACGTGCCAGCTGGTAAAGGTATTAAAATGCGATTTAAAACCGACGGTGCTGACATTGGCCAGATTATGTGAAATCGTGGTCTGTGCCTGCATTGCCTGGCGTGCGCCGTTGGTGGCTGTGTAGAGCATTTTATCCATTGTCTTTACCTGCTGTGATGGCCATACGCATACTCAAACCCTATCGAATATTGATAATGGTCTGGGTAATGGTATTGGCGGTTTCAATGGCTTTTGAGTTGGCCTGGAAATTACGCTGCGCGGTAATCAGGTTCACCAGTTCGCTGGTTAAATCCACATTGGAAGTCTCCAGCGCACCGGTCTGCACCAGACCGAAATTACCGGTACCGGCCTCACCGCCCACGACCGGGCCGGATTCAACCGTCTCAACCCAGGAAGTATTACCCACCTGGCGCAGGCCCTGCGCATTATCAAAACGAGCCAGCGCAACCTTGCCCAGCGCGGTGGTCTGGCCATTACTGAAATTGGCGCGCACCAGGCCGGTGTCATCGATTTCGATACCACTCAGGTTACCCGTGGCATAGCCGTTCTGGCTCAGTGACTGCACACTGAAGCCGCCCTGGGTCTGTTGCGTTAATGTATTGCCCTGGTTGGTAAAGTTAATCGACAGGTCAATCGGGTTTGCCCCATTGCCCGGATCATAGGCGTCGAAATCCAGAATGCCCCCGGTGGTGGAGCTGGCGGTATCCAGCTGACCCGCACCATCAAAATCCAGGCTGGCATTAGGGAAAGGATCACCTGGGAGCGCGGGACCACCGGCAGTGGTCATGGGCACACCGTCCATAGTCGAGCGCACTTCCCAGGTATTGTTAACATCATCGGTCATCACAAAGTACATGGTGAGGATATGTGAGTTACCCTGTGAGTCGAATACGGTGGCCGAGGTGGAGTTGTTATAACTGGAGACTGGCGGCGTTACCGTGGAACCGGGGGTAGCCAGCGCGGCGTTGAACGCGGCATCAATATCAGTAATAGCAATCTGTTCTGCGTCTGATGGCAGATTCAGGTTCAGGTTCACTTCGCTGGTACCACTGGGGCTGCCCACGGTATTGGGCACCTGTAATGGCACTGTACCGGTCAGGCTGGTGGTGGAGACATCACCGGTGGCATTATTTACCGGAAACACCTGCAATATCTCACCGGCGCTGTTGGCGACCATGCCGTTGCGATCCACCTGGAAGGCACCGGCACGGGTGTAGACTAAATCACTGTTGGTCTGGTTGGCGCGCATCACGAAAAAGCCCTCACCACTCACCGCCATATCCAGGGTGTTTTCGGTGAATTCAAGATTACCCTGACCAAACTGCTGTGACACTGAAGCCAGTTGCACACCGGCACCAACGGCATTGGAGGTGGTTCCCAACGGCGAGGCCGCAAAGATATCGGCAAACTCGGCACGGGAACCCTTAAAGCCAGTGGTTGCCACATTGGCGACATTATTACTGGTGACTTCCAGGTCTGACGATGCGGCATTCAGCCCGCTGAGTGAAATATTAAATGACATGATTGTTTCCTCGCCTCTACACCTTGATTACGCGGCCAGTTACTAACTGCACCGTTATTGTTAAGCAACGCCCGTCGCTATTGAATCTGATTGACCTGGTTGAATCTGACGGTTCCAAGATTTTCCAGTTCCACCTGCATTTGCTGCCCAGCAGCACCCAGGGTCAGGCTACGCACCTGATCCACCACCTGTGGTGTCAGTGCTTCTGTATTACCGCCATAGTTGGCTTCCACTTCAATGCGGTAACGTCCACTGGGTGCACGCTGTCCCGACAGGGTGGTACCATCCCAGCTAAACTGCAGTAAACCCGCGGGCTGTGCCCCCAGCTCTTCACGCCCCAGCAGTTCGCCACTGGCATCGAATACATTCACCGCTACATTATCGGAGCTGGATGCCAGTTCCACCGCGCCCTGCAGATTGCCTTCAGCAGGTAAATGCCCCTGGTTATGATTCACCAGTACCTGGCGGCCAATTAAATTGGAAGCCTGCAGTGCCTGTGAGGATTGCAGGTTACTGGCCAGATCCTGGAACGATGTGAGCAGCTCATTAACACCGTTCACTGTACCGAACTGGGCGATCTGCCCCATAAACTCACCGTTTTCCATGGGCTGAAACGGGTCCTGGTTAGATAGCTGGGTGGTCATTAATTTAAGAAATTCATTTTGCCCAAGCTTGGTTGGATCTTTCTCGCCTTTTGGTCCTTCCAGCGCGGTGCGCAGACCGGGAATATTTTCAAAGTTGTTTATTTCCATTGTCTAATCCTCGTATCGTCTGCGCGGTTTAACCTTGACCCAGCTGCAGGGTGCGCAGCATCAGTTCTTTGGCGGTGGATAACACTTCAACATTATTCTGGTAACTGCGTGAGGCAGAAATCATATTGGCCATTTCAGTCACCGCGTCTATATCCGGGCTGTACACATAGCCTTCTGCATTGGCCAGTGGATGGGATGGGCGGTAATGGGGAATTGCCGCAGTTTCCTGCTCAACAATGCCGCTCACCTTGACCATGGCCATTTCGTCCTGCTGCCCCACTTCGTTCAACACCGACTGGAATACCGGGTGGCGTGCCTTGTACACCGCCTGCTCACTGCCGGCGACGGTTTCTGCATTGGCCAGATTCGATGCCACCGTATTCAGGCGTAACATCTGTGCACTCATGCCGGAACCGGCCACATCAAATACTTTAAAAACGGACATATTTATTCACCTCTAAACGCGTTTTTCAGGCCACTGATACGTTTTGACAGGATGTGCATGGTGGTCTGGTAGCGCATCGAGTTTTCCGCAAACGCAGCCTTCTCTTTCTGCACATCCACCGTATTGCCATCGGCGGCACTCTGTTCCACTTCGCGGAATTGCACATCCTCGGCAAAGGCCGGCTGTGATGGGTCAATATGCCCCTTGTGGGTTGCCTGCATTTTCAGCTTCTGCCCCTGGTTAAGTCCCTGGGCATTCTGCAGTACCTTGTCAAAATCGATGTCCCGTGCCTTGTAGCCGGGGGTATCGGCATTGGCAATATTTTCCGACAACAGCTGGGTGCGGCGTTCAAACAGCAGCAGCGCCTTATCGTGTATTCCAAATGCCTTATCAAAATTAATTGCCATAACGATCCTCTTGCTGGATCTATTGCAAAGCCGATGCCAGTTTTATTAAGTGTTAGTTTTCAATAACTTGGATAATGGGGCGGGTGAAATAAACGGCAGAGCGGCAAGACTTGCCAGTGCCGTTTGCCGCCCGCAGTTGCCGCCGTACTCGCCCTGCGGCAAGTACAGCAGACCTGCCACTGGAAGAACCCGGTTCACGAATTGCGGCCCCGGGGTGGCGAAAACGGGTTAATTAAGGGAAGAAGTGGATGAGATAAAAAGGGGACTATAAATTAAAAACAAACCGACCGCGGTCAATAACCGCGGCCAGGCCGCACTAAACCGCTTTTAAACGGTACACCACACCACTGCTGGCGCGCACCATTTCAAATTTGTCGGAGTATTGCGCAATCGACTCGGAGGCACCAAGCAATAGAAAGCCACGGGGATTTAATGCCTGTGCCATGCGCGCCAGTATGTCTTTCTTGGACTCGGCGGAAAAATAGATCAGCACATTGCGGCAGAAGATGACATCGAACTTGCCCAGTGCACTGTAGCTTTGCAGCAGATTGGCTTCGCGAAAGGTCACCCGCGAACGGATATTGGCATTCACCTGCCACTGATCACCGAGGGGGGAAAAATACAGCAACTTGCGTTCTTCAGACAGGCCACGGGCCAGTGCCAGCGCATCGTACTTCGCCTGCTTGGCCTCATTAAGAATAGCCTGGGATATGTCCGTGGCCACCACTTCCACCTTGAGACCGCCATTGTGCCGCACAAACTCATCGGTAATCATGCTGATTGAATAGGGCTCCTGGCCACTGGAACAGGCCGCCGACCAGATGCGCACCGAGGATTTACGCTGCTGCTTGAATTCTTCGAGAATCGTCTGGCTGAGAATCTGGAACGGATAGGTATCACGAAACCACAGGGTTTCATTGGTGGTCATGGCTTCAATGACTTTGGTGCGCAGTGCCGAGCTGCTGCTTTTGTTCAGGTTATCCACCAACGCCTGCAATGTCGGAATATTATTTTCCTTCATCAGGCGGTTAAGGCGACTGGACACCAGATAATGCTTATTGTCGCCCAGTACAATACCGCAGGCTTTTTCCAGAAACTGCTGGAAATTCCTGTATTCTTCTGGCGAAAAATTAACGCTCATATAATTGTACTGTGTTGCCTGTTAGCCATGCCCCGCTTAAACGCAGCATGGTGAGTTGTATTCAGTTGATAAAACCGGATTTAAGCGCGGGCTATTATGCACCAGATCCCTAGGTATCGACAATTTGATCCATGCCTTCCAGTGGATCTTTATTGTTTACAATATTAATTACCGAGTGCGCCAGCTCATTGGGCTTGAACTTGGGTACAAAGTGATTGGCACCCACCTGCTCCACCATGCTGTTATTAAACACACCACTGAGCGAGGTGTGCAGCATCACGTAAATATCTCTCATCTGCGGATGCTGGCGAATTTTCGTGGTCAGGGTGTAGCCATCCATGCGCGGCATTTCGATATCCGAGATCACCAGTGCGATCTTGTCTGACAAAGCACTGCCATCGGCTATCATCTTCTCCAGCGCCTCATATCCCTCCTGTCCATCATTCGCCAGGGTGCAATCAATACCGACTTTTTCCAGCACCCGCTTCACCTGGTTTCTCGCCACCGAGGAGTCATCTACCACCATCACATGACGGGGTTTTTCGTTACTCATACCGGCGACGCCCTGCAGTACATTCTCGGAGACTTCCTCACTGAAGCCCATGATATCCGCAAATACCCGCTCCACATCGATGATGGAAATCATCTCATCATCCACATGGGTAACCGCCGTCAGGTAGTTGGCGGAGCCACTGCCTTTGGGTGGTGGCAGAATATCCTTCCAGTTCATATTGGTAATGCGATCCACACCGGCCACCAGAAACCCCTGGGTATAACGGTTGTATTCGGTCACAATCACATAACTGTTCTCACGGTCGGTAATCGGCTGGTTGCTGATGGCCAGTCCGAGATCCATTACCGGTATGGTTTTATTACGCAGATGCGCAACCCCAACCACCTTGCTATTGGCATTCGGCATATGGGTGAGTCTGGGGCAGCGAATCACTTCCTGCACCTTGAACACATTGATGCCATAGCGCTGTTTGCCCTGCAGCCGGAACAGCAGCAGCTCCATGCGGTTATGACCTGCCAGCCGGGTACGACTATCTACACTGTCTAATACACCTGCCATTATTTACTCCCGGTGTGTCAGTTTTTTTGATCCTGTTTGAGTCTAATCAAAAAAACTGCGCTCGATGAAATGATTACGATAAAGTTCAGTCCTATGTTTTACAGATTTTCCACTATACTTGCGGTGTGCGGGAACACATTGTTCACTGAAGAGCCAGTATAATCATATGAATATACTAGCTTAAACTGAGTTAATCGCTAGTCATTATTTACAATCACAGGCAGATTTGTATTAGCACCAGGCGTCCACTCATAAATAACAATAAAACCGATTTAAACCACGACCTTAAATTGCCAAGACACCTTAGAGAGACGGGAACACCATGCCCAGCCCATTTATTCTGACCAAGCTAGCACTACCCATTCTTCAAGCAGCACTCCAGGCCGACATCAAGCAACTTACCAGGCTCTCCTCTGAACATTCAGGTTCTGCCGCCGCACTGAGCAGCATCACCGACCTGATTAACCAGCAAAACAGCAGTATTGCCAATGTGGCAGCGGCCGGTGTGGATTCGCTGGCTGCCACCTACGAGATTATCAACAAGAACCTGCAGCTACAGCAGGAAGCGGCCACCATTAGCGATGCCATTAACAGTGTGGCCACCGCCACCGAAGAAATGGCCGCCTCCGCCTCGGAAATTTCACAATCCGCCAATGCCACCGCGCAGCGCGCCAATGAAAGCTATGCCAAAACCGAATCCGGCAATCAGGCGATTGCCTCGATGATGGGGGATATGGATTCACTGGAAAATGCACTTGGCTCGATGTTTAACAATGTACAGAAATTTGCCGGCTTTACCGACGAAATCAATAACCTGACCGCAATTGTGCGTGACATTGCCAACCAGACCAACCTGCTGGCGCTCAATGCCGCGATTGAAGCGGCCCGCGCCGGTGAGGCCGGTCGTGGCTTCGCGGTGGTGGCGGATGAAGTTAAACAGCTGGCATCAAAAACCGAAAAGGCCACGGTGGAAATTGAAAATGTCACCACCACCATGAACAGCCTGATGGATGAAGTGGGCAATTCAATGGGCGCCAGCAAGGACAGCCTGGGCACCAGCCTGGACAGCCTGGAGACGGTGGCGATTGCCCTGGGGGATGTCACCGCTGTGGTGAATGACGTGACCTCCCAGGTGCAGACCATCTCCGCATCGGCTAATGAACAACAGTCGGTGTCTGCGGAAATGGCCTCCAAACTGAATGAAATCACCCTCGCGGTACAGCATGAAAACCAGCAGGTACGTGATATTTCTGACTATACCCGCTCACTCAATACGGCCATTCTGAGCCAGTTTGCCCAGCTGGCCGAACTGGGCCACGACCAGACCCTGCTGCAAACCGCCAAGGCAGATCACATCACCTGGAAAATTCGCCTCACCACCATGGCCATGGGCGGCGAGATTATTCCCGAGGACGAACTGAAGGATCATACCCAGTGCCGACTGGGCAAATGGTATTACAACCAGGGCGTACAGGAATTTGGCGCCAGTGAATATTTTCAGCGAATGGAAGCGCCCCATGCCCGCGTGCATGAAATTGGCAAAGAAATTGCAGAACTAGCTCTACAAGGCCAAACCAATGCTGCCTGTCAAAAACTCGTTGAGATGGACGGGTACAGTCAGCAGCTGTTTGAACTCATTGATCATCTGCTACACGAGGCTAATTCGTCATGACACACGGTTCTGTATATCTGAGAAAATTCCCACGGATTTTCGCCAGCACCTGCGCCCTCGGCAGCCTGCTTTGCCTTTACCCTCTGCAGGCAATCAGCCAGCCAGCTAACCCGGCCAGCTCAGAACAGAACCCCGCACTTCACAGCCATCAACAGATTATCCAGACTGCCCGCGATTACCTCGGTCAAAATATTGACAGGGATGATTTCTCGCGCAGTGAGATTATTATGGGCAGCCTCGATAGCCGCCTGCGCCTTGCCCGTTGCGAGCGCCCCCTGAGCGCACAACTCGCCCCTGGTAGCCGCTTTTCCGGCAAAACCACGGTGCACGTAAGATGCGACTCCGCCAGCCCCTGGACGGTTTTTCTCAATGCCGACATCAACCTGTATGCCGAGGCACTGCACAGCGCAGGCCCGCTTAACCGGGGTGATATACTTCGCGAGAACGACCTGGAATATATCGAGGTCAATCTCAGCCAGGTTCGTAATGGCTATTACACTGAAATAGACCAACTGGTTGGCCAGCAACTGAAGCGTCGCCTGCCACAGAACCGGCTGATTAAAGCCAATTATGTAGAACCACCCACCCTGGTAAAAAGAGGCGAACTGGTATCCATTGTTGCCGAAAATCGCGGATATTCGGTTAAAATGTCTGGAACCGCCATGAGCAACGGCAGCAGGGGCGAACGGGTACAGGTGCGTAACAACTCCTCGAAACGCATTGTCGAAGGCGTAGTACAGGATCTCGGCGTGGTCAGTATTAATTAATTGCTAAAGTTATCTGCACTGCGGCCGATACAGGCTGTGAGAGAAAGAAATTGGAGCACCATGGTGCCTGGAGCAAGATATGACTAACCCAATCAACCCAATGAACAGAGCGTCGGCCAATGCGCTTAATAACAATACTGCGGCCGGCTCAAAAGCCAATGATGCAGACGCGCTTGCAAAAAGCGGCAGCAAGCCAGCATCCGAAGACACGGTCAGCCTGTCTAGCCGCTCACAGCAGGTGATTGAATTACAGCAGCACCTGGACAGCTCTACCGGCATCGACCGGGCGCGCGTGGATGCCATCAAACAACAGATTGCCGATGGCAACTACCCGCTGGATGCAGAAAAAATCGCCGAGAACATGCTTAAAATCGAACAATCACTGATCGAGTAAAGCACCACCCGCACCAACCAGGACATTACCCATATGACTGCTCCACTCTCTCAATTACAGTCACAGGTTCAGGCACTGTTCGAGCAAAGCCAGCTACTGCACGACTATCTGTTGCAGGAAAAACAGGCGCTGGAACAGCAGGATTATACACAACTGCTGGAGATCGCTCCGCGCAAACAGCAACAGGTGGAAACCCTGCAGCAACTGGAACAGAACTGCAAACAGCTGTGTGGTTCACAGAGCATTCACAGCCGCATTATGCAGGCAGCAGACCCTTCGCTAATCCAGTTATGGAACAACACCCAGAAGCTGGTTAAACAATGCCAGCAACAGAACGACGTCAATGGCCTGCTGATTCAACGTAGCAGCCAGATCAATCAGGCCACGCTTCGTATTCTCACCGGCAAATCACCACAACAGGAACATGGCCAGACCTATAATGCAAAAGGCAGCCAGCACAGCGGCAATTCAATTCTGAATGACATCAAGGCCTGAATGGCACTTACTTAAGAAGAAAAGTCCGCAAATAAACGCGAATAAACGCAAACTGTTTCATGTCTGAACAAATCCGCTGCACCACATCAACATAATCAATAGGTTTTTATTTGCGTACATTTGCGTTCATTTGCGTTTTCTTTTAGCTTTTGATTTTGCTTAGGCAGGTCGCAAGGTGACTGTCTAACGAAACAGCTCGCGACTTCTAAGCGGTTTTCCCTGCAGATAATAATTGAGTATGCTGCGCATCAGGCGCTTGGCATCCTTCAGCGACTGCTCTGTTTGCAGCTGGTTATGGTGCAGACTCAATAAACTTTCACCGGACAGCCGCGTAATAAACAGTTCATCCGTTACCGTGGCAAAACTTACCGGGCCGTGCTCCAGGTAATAGGCATATTCCTCGTCTGCCTGCAGCGGCTCGCCGGTGTCGGCATTGCTGTTTAAGTTCAGGCCAAAACCCAGTGCTTCCAGCAACTGTTTTTCAAACAGCCGCAGCACCGGTTCGATGGCTTCACCCTGCCCCAGCAAACCGATTACCGACGCATACAGGTGATAAATGCCTTCATGTACATCATGCTTGTGAAGCAGCCTGACCAGCAACTCATTCACATAAAAAGCACTGGGCAGCGCCTTACCTGTGAGACGCAAGGGTCGACCATTGTCATTATTCTGCTGCAGATCCACCGAGGTCACCGTGGGCAGTTCTCCACGCCCGGCCCAGCTCAGCAGTAATGGGGTAAACACCTGCAGGCTGGCCCTGTTGTGTGATCTGGCGCTGCGACTGCCGCGACTCATTAAGGACAGGCGGCCGTGGTCACGGCTCAGCACATCGATAATCTGACTGCTGTCACGAAACGGCCGGTGGTGAAGTATATAGGCGGGTTGCTGTTGAACACGCATCATCTGAGATTTACAGGTTCAGGGAAGCCAGCAATCAATCCGCATCATAGCCCAGGCTGCGCAACGAGGCTTCACTGTCGGACCAGCCCGCCTTGACCTTGACCCATAACTGCAGAAATACCTTGCGACCAATCAGCGCTTCAATATCCTTGCGCGCCTTGGTGCCAATGCTTTTCAGACGGGCACCCTTGTCACCAATCACTATCACTTTCTGGCCTTTGGTTTCCACCAGGATCAAGGCATTAATCCGCGTGAGTTTTTCATCGTCCTTGTACTGTTCGATTTCCACCGTGGTCTGATAAGGTAATTCCTTGCCCAGTTCACGCACCAGTTTTTCACGCACAATTTCCGCGACTAAAAAGCGCACACTGCGATCGGTGTATTCATCACCCTGGAAATACGGCGGATTGACCGGCAGCAGATCGAGCAGGTAATCCTGCAGCTCCTGCAGGTTATCCCCCTGTTTGGCCGAGATCGGCAGAATGTTTTTGAAATCGTATTTCTCACTCATCTGCGCAAGAAATGGCAATAGCTTATCTTTTTCCGCCACCATATCGACCTTATTGATCAGCAACACCACCGGTGCTTCCACCTGCTGTAATTTATTCAGCACCAGCTGATCTTCGTCGGTCCATTTTAACGCCTGCACCAGAAACAGAACCACATCCACATCATGAATCACCGAACTGGCGGCACGGTTCATATAACGATTAATCGCCCTGCCACCACCGCTGTGAATACCCGGTGTATCAACAAAAATAAACTGCCCCGCCTCAACATTTTTTACACCCAGAATCTGGTGACGTGTAGTTTGTGGTTTGCGCGAGGTGATACTCAGTTTTACACCCAGAATATGGTTGAGCAAAGTCGACTTGCCCACATTGGGACGGCCAATAATGGCGATATAACCACATTTGAAATTGTCTTCAGGCATTAGCTAGACTTCTTGTTAAGTTGTTCGTTAAGCAGCGTGATAATTTTTTCCGCAGACACCTGTTCTGCCTTGCGGCGGCTGCTGGCTTTACCCTGTGCCTGTAAATCAAGTTCGTTAATTGCACAGTCAACCGTAAACTGCTGGTTATGCGCCTGACCACTGACATCAGTCACCGTGTATTCAGGCAGTGCCAGTTTGCGCGACTGCAGCAACTCCTGTAAACGGGTTTTGGCGTCTTTTAAATCATTCACGTCGGGAATATTTTTAATCTGATCTGTATAGAGCTGCAGAATCAGCTGACGACTGGCCTCAAAACCACTGTCCAGGTACACCGCGCCGATAATCGCTTCAACCGTATCTGCCAGAATCGAGTTACGCCGGAAGCCGCCGCTTTTTAATTCGCCACTGCCCAGTATCAGGTAATCCCCCAGCTGTAACTGGATTGATACCTGGTAAAGCCCGGTCTTGCTCACCAGGCTGGCGCGTAATCGACTCAGGTCGCCTTCTGCGGACAACGGATACAGGCGAAACAGCTCCGCGGCAATTACAAAATTCAGAATGCTGTCGCCCAGAAACTCCAGCCGTTCATTATTTCTGGAATGGGCGCTTCGATGGGTCAGTGCTTCTTTGAGAAGTGCAGCGTCTTTAAACGAATAGTTAAGTCGCTGTTCAAGTTTACGGTAATCGGGTTGTCTGGCCATTGAGTTTATCGAGTGCGAATTTCCACCTGATGTTTAAAGGTGGCGACAAACTCCAGGTTACCCAAAATGGGCCCTCTTGCTTCATAGTCCGCAATCAGGGTATAGCCGCCGGACGCCTTTTTGAATTGAAACGCCTCTTTATCATCGGCAAGATCATACAGATTATTTATTTTAAGACGCTTACGCAACAGCTCACTCAGGGTTTTCACACTGGCATTGCGCACTTCCGGTGACTGCGGTAATTCGTTCATTACACTTCGTACTGTACTGTAATTCATGTACACCGGTATTATGCGCAATGCCAGTACCGCCTGAACACCCACCAGGCCGAGAATGACGACCCAGGAAATCATGGTTAAACCAGCTTGTTTTTTTATCACTGTCATTCCCCTATTTTATAATCTTGCCTATGCGCTCAAAGCTGACACCACCATCCCAGTGCATCCAGATCATAAACGCCTTGCCTACCAGGTGTTTTTCCGAAACCACGCCCCAATAACGACTGTCATTACTGTTATCGCGGTTATCACCCATCATAAAGTAATGACCGTCCGGCACAATATATTCGGCATCCAGACCGGGTCGCCCCGGAATCACCAGCGCATTATGTTCAACACCCAGCAGATTGACGACGTATTCTTCCGCCGGATTAGGCTCGCCCGGGCCACTGTATTCACCAATACGCTTACGCTCGACCCTGGTACCATTTACATAGAGCACTTTATTGTAATATGCAATATGGTCGCCCGGCACCCCGACCACTCGTTTGATGTAATCGATGGATGGGTCACGGGGGTATTTGAACACCGCCACATCACCGCGCTGCGGCTTGTCCACCTCAAACAGCATCTGGTTAAAAACCGGCATTTTTACGCCGTAAGCGAATTTATTAACCAGAATGAAATCACCGATAAACAGGCTGGGCAACATCGAACCCGAGGGAATGCGAAACGGTTCAACAACAAAACCGCGCAACAGGAACACGATCAGCAATACTGGAAAAAATGACTTTGAATATTCGACAATAATCGGTTCTTTGCTGCTGCTCTTTCCGCTGTTAATTGCATCGCCACTGTATTCGTGGGGATTGACGCTTTTTCTGCGCGGCGCCAGCACCAGGCTGTCAAATATCCAGACCAGTCCGGTTAGCAATGTCCCTGCAAGTAAAAAGAAGGCAAAATCGTAGGTTATATTCATCGGCTTAACTCAAATTCATTCGGTGTCGTTTTTATTTTTTAGCAGTTGACTATTTCAGTGTGCCTGAGCACACTCATTAACTGTCGACCTTAAGCACAGCAAGGAATGCATCCTGCGGAATTTCCACCTTGCCGAACTGCTTCATGCGTTTCTTACCGGCTTTCTGTTTTTCCAGCAGCTTTTTCTTACGACTGACATCACCACCGTAACATTTGGCGGTTACATTTTTACGTAAGGCTTTGACCGTACTGCGCGCGATAATATGACGACCAATCGCTGCCTGAATCGCAATATCAAACATCTGCCGCGGGATCAGCTCACGCATTTTTTCCGTGACCTCACGACCACGACGCTGCGAGGTGTCCGCGTGGGCAATCACCGCCAGTGCGTCAACCTTTTCGCTATTAATCAGAATATCCACTTTCACCAGTTTGGCGGGCTGGAAATGCCTGAACTCGTAATCAAACGATGCATAACCCCGGCTCACCGATTTAAGGCGATCAAAGAAATCGAGCACCACTTCCGACATGGGCATATCGTAGGTGAGCGCCACCTGCTTGCCCATATACTGCATATTAATCTGGATGCCGCGTTTTTCCACACACAGGCTGATTACATTACCCACATAGTCCTGTGGCACCAGAATATTCGCACGAATAATCGGTTCACGGATTTCCTCGATGTAATTGACCTCTGGCAGATCCGACGGGTTATGGATGCGAATGACTTCACCGTCGGTTTTCAGCACTTCGTACACCACCGTGGGTGCGGTGGTGATCAGATTCAGGTCATACTCACGCTCCAGCCGCTCCTGCACGATTTCCATATGCAGCATGCCGAGAAAGCCGATACGGAAGCCAAAGCCCAGTGCCGATGAGGTTTCCGGTTCGTATTTCAGTGCCGAGTCATTCAGGGTCAGCTTGTCCAGCGCTTCGCGGAAATTATCATAGTCATCGGCTTCCACCGGGAACATGCCGGCAAATACCCGCGGCTGTACTTCCTTGAAACCGGGCAACATCTCACTCGCCGGGTTGTCCGTGAGCGTGATGGTGTCCCCCACCTTGGCGGAATCGATTTCTTTCATACCGGCAATAATATAGCCCACCTGACCGGTTTCCAGGGACGGCATGTCATGCCGTTTCGGGGTAAATATACCCACAAAATCAACACCATAGCTACGCCCGGTGGACATGATCTTGATTTTATTACCCTTGCGCAGCGAGCCGTCGATCACCCGCACCAGGATCACCACGCCCACATAGGGGTCGAACCAGGAGTCGACAATCAGCGCTTTCAACGGCGCACTGGGGTCACCCGCCGGTGGTGGGATGGTGGCGACCAGGCGTTCCAGCAGCTCATCCACGCCAATGCCGGACTTGGCGCTGACCTGGCAGGCATCGGTGGCTTCGATGCCGATAATGTCCTCGATCTCCTGCGCCACACGCAGTGGATCCGCCGCTGGCAGGTCAATTTTATTCAGCACCGGCATCACTTCCAGGCCCAGGTCAATCGCGGTATAGCAGTTGGCGACACTCTGGGCTTCTACGCCCTGGGAAGCATCCACCACCAGCAGTGCGCCTTCACAGGCCTGCAGCGAACGGGAGACTTCATAGGAGAAATCGACGTGGCCGGGGGTGTCGATAAAATTCAGGTGATAGGTTTCACCGTTTCTGGCCTTGTAATCCAGCGATACACACTGGGCCTTGATGGTAATGCCCCGCTCGCGCTCAAGATCCATGGAATCAAGCACCTGGGCCTCCATCTCACGTTCGGTCAGGCCACCGCACACCTGGATAAAACGGTCCGCCAGGGTGGATTTGCCGTGGTCGATATGGGCGATAATGGAAAAGTTACGAATATTCTGTTGCATTGCCTGATTGTTAACTCACACCTGCCAGGCGCTGCAGTATTGCCGCCTGATCAAGAAAATAATGACACAATTGTTGGTCGCCACAGGTTACCACCGGTACCTGCTGGCCGTAGCGTTCACTTAAGCGGGGGCTGGAATCGACATCAATCTCTTCGATATTAAATGTATGCGCCCGCTGCAGCGCGTACAGCTGCTGCAACAGGTCTTCACAGAGGTGACATCCATGACGTGAATAGACGGTGAAGGTGATCACTCGCTATCTGAAATCTTCATCACAATAAACTGATCTGCCCCCTGGCGGTGAACCAGAACCGGAATCATACGGCCTGTGGGCAAATTGGCAACTTTTTTACGAAAATCAGCCACATTTTTTATGTTTTTACGGTCAAGTTGCAGCAAGATATCACCGGCGCGCAGGCCCGCCTGAGCCGCTGGACTGTCCGCTGCCACCCGTTTGATCAGCACCCCGCGGCCCAGCTCGGCCGCGGCATCCGTGTCCAGATCCACCACATCCACACCCATGGGATTCGCTGGTGAAGCGGATGAGGGCGCACTGCGCGCCAGCGGGGTATCCTCGGTGGGCAGCTCTTCAATCAGCACCTCCAGCTGCTTCACCTTGCCGTCCCGTAACAGTTTCAGCCGCGCCTTGCTGTCCACCGGCACCCGACCCACCATGGGCGGCAGATCGGAAGAATCCCTGATCTCACGGCCATTAAAGGAGAGGATCACATCACCCGCCCGAATCCCCGCTTTCTGCGCCGGACTGCCGTCAATCACCTGGGACACCAGTGCACCCACCGGCTTGTCCAGCTGGAAGCTCTGCGCCAGCTCATAGGTGACTTCCTGGATATACACCCCCAGCCAGCCACGGCTCACCGAGCCCTTGTCCTTTATCTGCTGCACCACATCCATCGCCACATCCACCGGAATGGCAAAGGACAGCCCCATAAAACCACCGGTGCGGCTGTAAATCTGCGAATTAATGCCCACTACCCTGCCATCCATATTGAACAGTGGGCCACCGGAATTGCCGGGATTAATCGCCACATCGGTCTGGATAAAGGGCACATAGTTGGCGCGGGGCAGGCTGCGCTCCTTGGCACTGACAATGCCCGCGGTAGCGGACTGGTCAAAACCGAAGGGTGAACCTATGGCCAGCACCCATTCCCCCACCCGCAGTTTTGAGGGGTCACCGATTTCCACCACCGGCAGATTGCTGGCTTCCACCTTGAGCAGGGCAATGTCACTGAATTCATCGCTGCCGATAATTTCCGCCGCCAGCTCGCGCTTGTCGTTCAGACGCACCAGCACCTCATCGGCACCGTCCACCACATGGTGGTTGGTAATAATGAAGCCATCGCTGGAAATAATAAAACCGGAGCCCAGTGACTCGGTATCCTCCGGCTGTGGCGCCATGCCCGGCTCGCCGAAGAAATGACGGAACAGCTCACCGAAGGGCGCATTTTCCGGAATCTGCAGCTGTTCGCCCAGCTCATCCCTGAGCTGGCCCCAGGGTTGCTGGCTGTCAGTGATTTTCTGCCGTGTACTGATATTCACCACCGCCTTGCCATTGCTTTCCACCAGCTCGGCGAAATCGGGCAATAAGGCGGCACAGGCCTGCACGCTCATCACTAGCAGGGAGAACAGGATCAACAGTCGTTTGAGTGGCAACATAGACAAGCTCTTACATTATTTAACGTTTGAATTCAGAAATAACCCGCTTATAGCCGCGAGCTTAAGCAGATAGCCCTGCCGAATCTACCCTAGAGTACTCTACGCACCAGATGGGGCTGAATGGATGATTTTAAATGGCTTTGCATCAACACATAGCGCACCAGCAGCATTCCCAGCGCCAGACCCAGCAAACTGGCCAGCACGGTGAGCAATTCACTGGCAAACAGGTATTCGCCTATTATGCCCAATGCGAACATAAAAAGCAGGGGGAATAGATACATCAGCAGGGAACACTGCACCAGGGCGCTTTCCTCTACCGCCACCACCACCTGGTCACCCACCTTCACACCCAGGGTATTATCCACCACAAACTGCGAGCTGCGTTTACCCACCACTTTGGCCAGGGTTGAGGTGCCACAACCGGCTTTCACCGAGCAGCTCTGGCAGGTCGACTTACGTTCTGTTTCCAGCAGCGCGCGGGAGTCCCGCACATCAATCACCCGGGCGGTTTCTTCAATCATGGCGCAGCGTCCCCTGAGTTATTCTCGACCTCAGTTGCCTTATCTGTCGAATCACTGTCCAGTGACTCACCGTTTACGGGCTCAACCGACTCGGCAATCATGCGCACCGTATCCGCCGGCACTTCGCCGATGGCGGTGATATACACATCATCCAGGTACACACTGTAGGCATTCACCGCCCCCATACTGGCCAGCCCGGACAGGTCGCCGTCATTTTCCACCCGCTGTTCGACAAACACCGATACCGAGGCCATGCCGTCACTGTAGATCATATGGTAGGCCGGCTCCTGCTGGCTGTGGTGGCTCACCTGGTCGCTGCGAACCAGCTTGAACCCGGCGGGCATCTGCCGCGCCAGCCAGCGTTGCCGGGTGATGTCCTGCTGCCCGATCAGGCGAATTTTGCGGTAACCCTTGAGCGCATCCGCATCGATAATTTTCTGTGGTGCCTCTGACAGCAGCTGGATATCACTGTACATCATCTGCTCGATCACATGGCCCTGCTCGTCAAGCAGGTCGCTTTTCAGCAACAGCCCGCTGTCCTGGTCCAGCCAGAACACATGGCCATAACGATGGTTATCCTGTGGCACCATCTGCAGTACCTGAGTTGACTTGTTGGCCACCCGTGACTCACCGCCCAGGCGCAGCTGGTAAAATTCACGCAGAATATTGCGGTTTTCCGGCAACGCGGGGTGCAGCGGCCCCTTGTCCACACTGCCCGCCATATTCTCCGATACGGTAATCAGCTTTTTTGCGGGAAAGACGGTGGTGACCTGGTTATTGTGGCGAATAATGATTTGCTCTTCGCCGGTGAGGGTTTGCAGGGTCTGCCAGCTGCCCAGTGAACTGATGCCCTGCTTAACCTGAATGGCCTGCATCTTGTCGCGCTGGCGAATAATCAGGGTGCCCTGATAGTTCTGCTGCATGCTGGCCTGGCTCATTTTATCCAGCCAGTCGTCAATCGTGTCTGCCTGCAGCGGCCATAGCGGCAGGCAGGCCAGGCCGATCAGCAGTCGCTTAATCCAGGTTGCAGGCCAGCGTGGTTTCAATCCCTACTCCGCTTCCCGCGATTTCACATCCGCTGCACGCACATAGGGCATCATGCCCTGCATGGTTGCCTGGCTTGCGTAGCTGGAATGCTGCATCATATAGATATTTAACTGCTTCTGTTGCTGCGCCGATTTCTGTGCCGGATCAACCGTTGAAGCCAGCCGCACATTGCGCGCAATCTCCGGGTTTACCCGTTGCAACTGGGCCGCGGGCGCATCGCTGCTGTCTGCACTCAGCGCCAGCTGCTGTGCCGCTGTACCCACATCCGGCGACTGGTTGATGCTGTTAAAGGTCACCAGGGTAACCATCGCCACCGATGCCGCCACTGCCACACCGGTTACCGGTTTAAACCAGGCATTGAGCCATGCGCCTAAATTAAAGGGCTTTCTCGTTGTGGCCGGTTCACTGCCGTGGGCGGCTTCGCGCTCGATGGCCCGGGATACCGAGGCACTGATATCCATAAATGATGACTGGTCAACCTCATCCCGCATGGCATCGCCCATTAAGCGATAACGCTGTGCGGTCTCCGCATCTGCCACCGGATCACGCTTTAAATCCTGCATAAAGGCCTGCAACTGCTCGGCATCCAGTGCATTGTCCAGCAGGGCGGAAAGCTGTTCATCTCGTTTGATGTCTGACTGTTTCATGATTTTATCTACACCTCATCACGTGAATCGAGCAGTGGCCGCAACTGTTTGTCTATGGCCTCACGTGCGCGAAAAATTCTTGATCGTACGGTGCCAATGGGGCAATCCATCACATCCGCAATTTCTTCATAACTCAGGCCTTCCATTTCCCGCAGGGTCACCGCCTCTTTAAGGTCGGACGGCAAAGCCGAGATGGTTTTATAGATGACCTGCTTGATTTCAGCTGCCAGCATTTCCTTCTCCGGCGTAGCATACTCCCGTAACCAGTCGCCACTGTCGTACTGTTCGGCGTCCTGTGCATCCACCGCCGATTCGGTGGCACGACGACTCGCCGACACCAGGTAGTTTTTTGCCGTATTGATGGCGATACGATACAGCCAGGTATAGAAGGCACTATCCCCACGGAAATTTTTCAGCGCCCGATAGGCCTTGATAAAAGCTTCCTGGGTGACGTCCTGCACCTCGTCCGAATTGCGAACGAAACGCGCCACCAGTTTAATGATGCGATGCTGGTATTTCAGTACCAGCACATCAAATGCTTTCTTATCACCCTGCTGTACACGCTCTACTAACGCTTGATCGATTTCACGCTCGCCCATTCGGGCCTGCCCCCTGGTCAACACATCCTGTGTCGCTTGTTTATTAGTTAACTGGTTTTGCCCGTGTAGCTGGTCACTCGACCGGCGCGTGCTTGATTTAGGCGCAACAGACGGAATTGGTGTAATATCTCCACCAAACCCTGAAACAATACCCGATTCGCATACTGACATAAAGACTCAACCCTTATTAAATTATAATGCCGAACAAAGTGAGTAGTAGACAAACCTTCCGCCATGAAGTTCTTATTATTGGCGGCGGTGCCGCAGGCCTGACGCTGGCGCTGAATTTACCCGGCGATATCCGTGTGGCGGTGATTACCAAGGAATCGGAAAACGAGGGCAGCACCTATTACGCCCAGGGCGGCATTTCCGCGGTATTGCGTAATGAGGACTCGTTTGAATCCCATATCGAAGACACACTCAACGCCGGCGGTGGCCTGTGCGACGAACAGGCGGTGCGCTTTGCGGTGGAAAATGGGCCCGAGTCAATTAACTGGCTCACCGACCTGGGTGTGCCCTTCACCCGTGACACCACTGCCGATGGCCGTAAAAGCTGGCACCTGACCCGCGAAGGCGGTCACAGCCATCGCCGCGTGATCCACGCCGCCGATGCCACCGGCCAGGCGCTGGAAACCACCCTGATCAACCACGTCAAACACAGCAGCAATATCGAACTGCTGGAACACCACATCGCCATCGACCTGATCACCGGACAGAAACTGGGGCTGGATCACAATCGCTGTGTCGGCGCCTATGTGCTGAACAAGAAAACCCAGCGCGTGGAAACCTTCCAGGCGCGCCATGTGGTACTGGCCTCCGGCGGCGCCAGCAAGGTTTACCTGTACACCTCCAACCCCGACGGCTCCACCGGCGACGGCATTGCCATGGGCTGGCGTGCCGGCTGCAAGGTGGCCAATATGGAGTTTATGCAGTTCCATCCCACCTGCCTGTATCACCCCAATGCCAAGTCCTTTCTGCTCACTGAAGCCCTGCGCGGTGAAGGCGGCCACCTGCTGCTGCCCGATGGCAGCCGCTTTATGCACAATTTTGACAAACGAGGCGAGCTCGCCCCCCGTGACATAGTGGCGCGGGCCATCGACCATGAAATGAAGCGCCTGGGGGTGGACTGCCTGTACCTGGATATCAGCCATAAACCGGCGGCTTTTATCCGCTCCCACTTTCCCACGGTGTACGCCAAGTGCATGGAATACGGTATTGATATCACCCGCGAACCGGCGCCGGTGGTGCCCGCAGCTCACTACACCTGCGGCGGACTGGTCACCGACCTGAACGGCCAGACCAATATCGAAAACCTGTACGCGATTGGTGAAACCGCCTTTACCGGCCTGCACGGTGCCAACCGCATGGCCAGCAACTCACTGCTGGAATGCCTGGTATTTGCCCGCTCAGCTGCACGCCATATCCGCGAACAGGGCACGTCAGAACACGCGTGGGACAAAATCCGGCCCTGGGATGAGAGCCGCGTCACCAATTCCGATGAAGAGGTGGTGGTGTCCCACAACTGGGATGAACTGCGTCGCTTTATGTGGGACTATGTGGGCATAGTGCGCACCGAAAAACGCCTGCAACGCGCCAGACGCCGGGTGGATATGCTGCTGCTGGAAATCGACGAATACTACAGCAACTTCCGCGTCACCAGCGACCTGCTGGAGCTGCGGAACCTGGCGGTGGTGGCAGATCTGATTATTCGCTGCGCCATGCAACGCAGGGAAAGCCGTGGCCTGCATTACACCCTGGATTACCCGGAGCAGGATCCACAGCAGGCGCATAATACCGTGCTCATCCCCGAAAACCCCAGTCGGGACATGAGCGAGAGCTAACCATCCGAAACCAATAAACAAGACTGATTTATGACACAGGACACCCTCCCCCTGGTAATCGAACCACTCGCCCTGCAATCCATCGCCGAAGAGGATGACCTGCTACTGGTCGATCTATCAACACCGCATCAGTTCAGCCAGGCACATATCCCCGGCGCGGTATTTATCGACTACGGCCATATTGTCGGCATGGATCGCCCATACACCGGTCTACTGCCGAGTGAGCAATCCTTCGAGCACATTATCAATTCGATTGGCCTTACACCGCAAACCCGGGTTGTTGCCTATGATGAAGAAGGCGGCGGCAAGGCGGCGCGACTCATCTGGACCCTGCACGCCATGGGGCACGAACGTGCCAGCCTGCTCAACGGTGGGCTAATTGCCTGGTACCGGGAAAGCTTTCCCCTGAGCAATGAGCCGGTGATTCGTCACCCTAACCCAGCGAACCAGCACTACGCGGTGGACTTCAGCCGGCAACCGGTGGTGGCCGACACCGACTACATTCTTGGCAAACTGGATGACCCCCAGCTGGGCCTGCTGGATGCGCGCAGTATCGAGGAATTCAACGGTGTGGCCCGCTATGCGCAACGCGCCGGCCACATACCCGGTGCACAGCACTTTGAATGGACCCGTGCGCTGGATGCGGAAGCCAACTATCGCCTGCTGAGCAAGCAAACGCTGCAACCAATGATGGATGAACTGGGGCTGACACAGGATCGTGAAATCATTGTCTACTGCCAGAGCCATCACCGCTCGGCCCTGTCATATTTAATGTTGAAATACCTGGGCTATGAAAAAGTGCGGGGGTATCCGGGGTCATGGTCGGAATGGGGCAATCGGACGGATACGCCGGTCGCTACCTGATAGCCGGGTGGCACAGGGATAAATCAGGGGGTTTGTCGCTTCGCAGGCACTTCAGTGATTAAGCAGCTTACCAATATCACTGCGCATCTCTTCCATGGCATAGGGTTTCTGCACCACCTTGAACAGGTGCGGGTAGTTGAGTTTATGTACGATGTCCGAGCTGTCCATCACCGACAGCACAATCACCGGCACATCAGGATTACAGCTTTGCGTTGCGATTGCTTCGCAGACTTCGGCGCCGTCCATATCACCCAGGTTAAAGTCCAGCAACACCAGGTCTGCCGGGTGCTGGCTTAGATAATCCACACAGGCTTTCCCGCTATCCAGGCTGACGGTGCGATACTCGCCAATATTCTCGACGAATTTTTGCATCAGGAATCGCGCAGTCTGATCATCGTCGACGCATACGATAGTTTTTCCCTCAGGCATGACATCTCCTTCAAGTGGATAACCTTACGCTATCACAGCCTTTTACTGACAATACCCCAGTTTTTGTGGGTTATACAATGCCACACTGCAAACGCGGACAGAGCGCGGACACTACCAGACCGAAAAGCCCGCCCGGTTGCGGAAAATTGCGCTGGAAGATGACTGAATCAGGCAGAAATGGACATTTGCTGTCCGCAGCGCACGTCAGACAATCAGGCATTAAAGCGATAAAAGGTGGTACATCCCTGTGTGCACAAATACAGAGTCCGAGACTAGATTTTCAATGCATGCTCGCGGTAATACAGCAGCTCGTTAATCGAGTCTTTAATATCGTCCATCGCCAGATGGGAGGATTCCTTGGTAAAGCCGTTATACACCTCGGGCGCCCAGCGACGCGCCAGCTCCTTGATGGTGCTGACATCCAGATTACGGTAGTGAAAAAACTCTTCCAGCGCCGGCATATAGTTGGCCAGGAAACGTCGGTCCTGGCAGATGGTATTGCCACACATGGGCGAGGCACCGGCGGGGACATATTGCTGCAGAAATTCGATGGTCTGTTTTTCCGCCATCGCCTCGTTCAGGGTGCTGTCTTTTACCCGTTGTGTCAGCCCCGACTTGCCGTGCTGGGTGGTGCACCATTCATCCATGCCGTTAAGTATTTCATCGCTCTGGTGAATTGCCAGCATCGGCCCTTCTGCCAGGATATTCAGCTGTTTGTCGGTGACGATGGTGGCAATTTCAATAATCACATCACGCTGCGGTTCCAGACCGGTCATTTCCAGATCAATCCAGATTAAATTTTCTTTATCCAGCTGCGACATTCTCTTCTCCGCTTTATTATCAGGGTTATTGCGAGTTTACAAAAAAAACCACAGTAGAACATTTTAATCAGAAAAGCGATAATCAATGCCATGGTCAATTGATATGAGGTTTTCATGCACAGTTTTGCCCTTCTGTTTCTGCTGTTTCTTGCACTTTCCATCGGCCTCAAGCTGTGGCTGGCGCAACGCCACCTGGCGCATATCCGCGCGCACCGCGATGCGGTACCTGACGCCTTTAGCGAAAAAATTTCCCTGCAGGAACACCAGAAAGCCGCAGACTATACCTCTGCCAAAGTGCATTTCGGCCGCTGGCCACTGTTGTATGACGCGCTGATTCTGCTGGTCTGGACCTTTGGCGGCGGCCTGGAACTGCTTGACCAGACCGCGCGCAGCTACCAGCTCGATCCCATTGTCACCGGCATTCTGGTGATCTTCAGCATGATGTTTATTTCCGCGTTGCTGGACCTGCCCTTCTCCCTCTACAGCACCTTTGTGATCGAAGAAAAATTCGGCTTCAACCGCACCACCTTAAAGACCTTTTTCACTGATATGCTGAAAGGTGCCCTGCTGGGCGTAGTGCTGGGCCTGCCACTGATCTGGGTGGTGCTGTGGCTGATGCAGCAAACCGGCGAGCTGTGGTGGCTCTACACCTGGGCGGTGTGGACCGGCTTCAGTCTGTTTATTGCCTGGGCCTACCCTACCTGGATTGCACCGCTGTTTAACAAGTTCTCGCCGATGGAAGAAGGCCCCACCCTGAGCCGCATTAAAGACCTGTTACAACGTTGCGGCTTTAACAGCGACGGCGTGTTTGTGATTGACGGTTCACGTCGCTCCAGCCACGGCAATGCCTATTTCTCCGGCTTCGGCAAAAACAAACGCATTGTGTTTTACGACACCCTGTTAAAATCGCTCAATGACGATCAACTGGAAGCGGTGCTGGCCCATGAGCTGGGACACTTCAAACGCAAGCACATTGTAAAGGGTATGGCGATTACCATTGTCACCACGCTGATTGGGCTGGGCATACTCGCCTGGTTAATGAAGGCGGACTGGTTTTACCAGTCGCTGGGGGTAAGCACGCCATCACATTATATGGCGCTGTTATTGTTTACCCTGGTGGTGCCGGTGTTCACCTTTTTATTCAGCCCACTGATGAGCCTGTTCTCGCGTAAAAATGAGTTTGAGGCCGACGAATTTGCCGCACAGCAGTCCGATGCGAGTTACCTGATCCAGGCGCTGGTGAACCTGTATAAGGAAAATGCCAGCACCCTGACACCGGATCCGTTATATTCTAGCTTTTACGATAGTCACCCTCCCGCGCCGGTGCGTATTGCGCACCTGGCCAAACAATAAAGTGAGACTGAAATGAAAAATTATCTACTGGGTTTTATCATCGCCGGCGCCAGCTTTAGCGCCATGGCCAGTGAAACGGCCAGTGACAACCCCCATGCAAATGGTGGCAAGCTGCTGCATGAAGATAAATGCACCACCTGCCACAGCGACAAGGTGTACACCCGTGAAGAGCGCATGGTCAACAGCAAACCGGAACTGGAACACCAGGTGGAACGCTGTATGAAGGGTGCCGCCAAGGCTGACTGGAGTGGCCCGCAAACCACCTCGGTGATCGAATACCTGAATGACCGCTACTACAAGTTTTAATCGCCTGTGTTGTTAAACCGCTGTTACCACGCTGCTCGGGGCAGTTTCCAGGGCAGCTATAAATAATGGCAAAACGACGCATTAGCGATCAGCAGAAAAGGCGTATCGAAAACCTGCAGCAAAAGCGTCGCGTTAAAGCCGGCCAGCACCGGCAGGCAAAAACCGAGGCACTCAGCCAGCAGGGTCTGGGGCCTGAACAAAGCGGGCTGGTAATCACCAACTACGGCCAGACGCTGCTGATTGAAGACAATCAGCAACAGATTTACCGCTGTGTAGCGCGGCAGAACCTGGGGGCGATTGTCTGTGGCGACCGGGTGATATGGCAGGCCAGCGGCGAGCAGGAAGGGGTTGTGGTGGCACTGGAAGAACGCCGCTCGCTGTTACAGAAGCCCGGCTTTGGCGGCAAGCTCAAACCCATGGCGGCGAATATCGACCAGATCGTAATTGTCTCCGCGGTACAACCCGCCCCCAATGCCTACCTGATTGACCGCTACCTGGTGGCCGCGGAAAACCTGCCCGCCACACCCATCATTCTATTAAACAAAATGGACCTGCTGAATGACAGCAACCGGGATGAGGTTGAACAACTGATCCACAGTTACCGGCAGATTGGTTACCAGGTGATTTGTGCCAGCAAGCTGGATCGGCAGGGTTTTGATGACTTAATGGCCGCGCTGAAAACCCACACCAGTATTTTTGTCGGCCTGTCCGGGGTGGGTAAATCATCGGTGATCAACCAGTTAATGCCGGAGCTGGATATTCGCGTGGGCGAGCTCTCCCAGGCCAGTGGCGAAGGCACCCATACCACCACCAGTTCAACCCTGTATCACCTGCCCTGTGGCGGTAATTTAATTGATTCGCCCGGTGTGCGCGATTTCGGTTTATGGAATATTTCAGCCGATGACATACTGCATGGCTTTATTGAATTGCGCGAAGCAATGGGGCACTGCAAGTTTTCCAACTGCAGTCATCAGCAGGAACCTGGATGTGCAATCATCCAGGCCCTGCAGGACAACAAAATCAGCGAGCCGCGTTTTGCCAGCTACCAGAAAATACTCAACGAGTATGCTGGTGATTAAGATCCGCTTCTTCAGACGGTAACGGCTGATCCAGGAACACCACGTTTTCGTCGGTGACCTGTGGCAGCTCGTTAATCGCCACAATCCGCGCCTGGTCAAACAGGTTGAAATGAGTGGCACTGGCTGCGGTGTAGGCACCCATCTGGTGACCCACCACGATATCGCCGATGGATAAAGGCGGTATTTCCACCCCTTCGGCAATCACGTCGATGCTGTCACAGGTCGGGCCCGACAACACTGCACGTTCAGTTTCTTCCACGTCGCTGTAGATGCTCAGAGGGTATTCCACGTGATCAAAAATCTGACCCGAGTAGGAACCGTAAACGCCGTCATCCAGGTAGTACCAGGTGCTGTCTCCACGCTTGGCTTTACCCATCACCGTGGAGACCGCTTTCATGGTCGGTGCACTGAGGAAGCGACCCGGCTCGGCAATCACGCGAACGTGATCCGGCAGCTTGCGCAGTTCTTCACGAATCGGCGCACAGAAGCTATCAATGTCTTCCACCGACTGCATATAGTTGGCCGGAAAACCGCCACCGATATCCAGCACCGACAACAGCTTGCCCGTGGTTTCGTAAACTTCTTCAATCAGGCTGGCGCAGCGCTGAACGGCACGCACATGATTGCGCGCATCGGGGCACTGTGAACCGGCATGGAATGACAGGCCTTTAACATGCAGACCCAGTGACTGTGCTTTCTGAATCAGCAACATCACTTCGTTTTCTGCACAGCCGAATTTACGCGACAGGTCGATCTTGGTATTCGCATTGGGGAAACTGACACGCAGTAGCAAACCGACACGGTGACGGTATTCCACAAACTTTTCCATTTCCCAGATATTGTCCACTACGAAGGTGGTGCAGCCGTAACGCAGTGCGTCACGGATATCCCGATCACGTTTAATCGGATGGGTGTGTATGGTATGACGCGGGTTAACCCCTTCTTCACGCAACATCTCGATCTCGCCGGTGGTGGCGATATCAAAGCCCGAGCCGAGCATTTTCAGGGTCTGGATCACCGCCGCATGGGGCAGCGATTTAATGGCGTAGAACAGCTCTACACCGGGCAGTGCTGAAGACAGGTCTTCATATTGTTTAACCAGTTGTGCGCAGTCAAGCACCAGCAGTGGGGCTCCGTGTTGCTGGAGCAGATCCTGGTACTGTTGGGCTTTTTCAGCGCGTTCAATGGTAATACGTGTCATTAGCTTTGGTACACCTCATCAAGTGCATCGATAATATATTGTGGCAGCGCAAAACTGGCCACGTGTATTGCCGGATTATAGTAGCGGCATTCGATCTCCGCTTTACTAAATCGTTCCGCAATTTTGTCAACATTTGCACATCGCAAAGCCGAATTATCGGTTGCCCAGGCAAAGGTCATAACTCCGCCAATATAGGTCGGCACCGCCGCGCTATAAAAGGACTGGTCTTTAAATAATTTCTGCATGCGCCGCGCGGTGGTGGTGACCTCGTCGAGCTGCATAAAGGCCACGCCGTTCTGCGTCACCAGCACACCGCCCTCGCTCAGGCAGCGCTTGCAGTTCTGATAAAAATCAGAAGTGAACAGCACATCACCGGGACCGATGGGGTCGGTGCTGTCGGAAATAATCACATCAAACTGCTCACCGCATTCGCGCACGAAATTGGCGGCATCATCCACCACAATATTCACCCGCGGGTCATCGTAGGCACCGGCGCTGTGACGTGGCAGGTATTCCTTGCACATCTCGATTACCTGGGCGTCTATCTCCACCTGGGTAATGTGTTCAACCGAAGCGTGCTTGCACACCTCGCGCAGAATGCCGCCATCGCCGCCGCCAATAATCAGCACACGACGTGCTTCGCCATGGGCCATTAAAGGCACATGGGTGAGCATTTCGTGGTAGATGAATTCGTCGGCTTCGGTGGTCTGTACAATGCCATCCAGCGCCATTACTCGACCGAAGTTGGCGTTTTCAAAAATAATCAGGTGCTGATGCGCGGTCTTGTTTTCAAAATAGATTTTATCAACCGCAAACTCCTGACCATAGGCATCGTACAATGTCTCGGTAAAGGTCTTCATTCCTGGACGCGACCACGCAGCTGTTCACACACCTCAAGACGATGAGGCAGGAAGGCACGCTTTAATATGGGCATGGCATTTTCAGGCTGGGCGTCACCACACATGAATACATCAAAAGCCGCGTAATCACGCTCCGGCCAGGTGTGCACACTGATATGGGATTCCGCCAGCACCGCTACGCCGGACACGCCGCCGCTGGGGCTGAAATGATGCAGGTGAATGTGCAGCAGGGTTGCGCCACAGGCTGTGACTATGTCACGCATCGCCTGTTCCATACGCTCGATATCGTCCAGGTGAGTTGCGCCCCAGAGATCCAGCAACAGATGGGTGCCCGCAAACTCAACGCCGTTGCGATGAATGAAATGGTCTTTGGCTTCGTCCAGTTGAAGTGGTTGTGCTTGTGAAGCAGGATTTGTCTGGGCCGTTGTGACGTCAGCAATGTTGTCGTTGCAACGGCCCACGTCCGCTGTAGGAGTGTCGTCGAGTTCCACCTCAACAGGTGCAGCAATATGCATTCAGTTTTCCTCTATCAGTTTAAGAGAGCTTGTATAAGTTCAGCGTTAAAAGGTTACGCGTTGCATCCAAGCTCCTTGAGGCCTGAAAACAACGCTACAGATGGCTAGCCATAAATACTCTGGGTCTACTATAAAGGCCGCAATTCTAGTCTTCATAACTCAAAAATCAAGCTTTTTTACAAAAATATTGCGACCTGAAACCACACCCGTAGACTGAACATAAACAACTGTTTTTATTATATTTATTAATATATGCCCGGCTCGACAGCAGAGCGCCCTGAAGCCAGCTCAAGCTGACCTTCAATTTATGCAGGCCAGTGCACAGTAATATGACCTGCCAGGTGGGCACCCAGGCCAGACAACACTGTTCTGAAGCCGCCTTACTGAACTGAACCCTGCACTGTAAACAGTCAGCGGGCATCTGTTCAGCAAAGATCGGCGCACCATGAATTTAACGGACACAGAGATGCCAGTAAACGATATGGAGAGATATTAACAAACGGTGAAAATTTAAATTGACCGCAGGCGATTGTGGATCAAAAATACGCGAAATTCCCGGCCTCACCATCCGGCCCTGGCACCCGGTGCTGGATTAACCCATCCCCCAGCGCCATCGCAACTTTGGAGATCAATGCGAGTTGCTAGAAATCAGAGAAGTCTCACGTAATTTTGCCGGCTTTAACGCGCTGGACAGAGTCAGCCTGCAGATTGAGGCGGGCGAATTTTTCACCTTGCTGGGACCTTCAGGCTGTGGCAAAACCACACTGTTACGTCTGATTGCGGGTTTCGACCAGCCCGATGGCGGTGACATTCTGCTCGATGGCAAAAGCATTATTGCTACACCACCGGAACGCCGCCCACTGCACACCATCTTCCAGAACTATGCGCTGTTTCCGCACATGACCGTGGCGGAGAATATTGCCTTCCCTCTGCGCATGGTGGGTTGCAGCGAGACGGAGATAAAACAACGGGTCGCCGAAGCCCTGCAGGACGTCAGCCTGCCGGATAAAGGCCAGCAATATCCCGAGTCGCTCTCCGGCGGGCAGAAACAGCGCATTGCGATTGCCCGTGCACTGATCAACCGGCCACGCCTGCTGTTGCTTGATGAACCCCTATCGGCACTGGATGCACAACTGCGCGAACAGATGCAACTGGAACTGATTAAGCTGCAGAAAGAAATCGGCATCACCTTTATTTATGTGACACACGACCAGGGCGAAGCACTGGCACTGTCGCAGCGAATTGCGGTGATGAACAGTGGCCGCGTGGCACAGGTGGATGAACCCTCGCGTCTCTATGAATATCCCGGCAACCGTTTTGTCGCCGACTTTATTGGCCAGTGTAATCTGCTGTCAGGCGAGGTCATGCAATTACAGGGCGAGCGGCTGCTGGTCAATTTACAGGGCCTGGGAGAGGTGCAAACCATCACCCCGGCGAACACATCGGTTGACGTGGGCAACCAGTGTACGCTCACCCTGCGCCCGGAAAAAATCCGCATCTCCAGCAAGCTTGAGCAAGGTGAAAACGAAGTGCATTTCAAAGGCGCGGTACATGACATGCTCTACCTGGGCGATGTCACTGTATACAAGGTCGAGCTGGCAAACGGCATGTTACTGGAAGCGCTGCTCGCCAATTCCAGCGCCGGCCGCGCCCGTTTATTTGAAGTCGGCGACCCGGTTGAAGTGGCCTGGGGATTTGATGCCGGCCACCTGGTGATGGACTAACGCCATGCACACCAGCGCCTGGCGGAAAAAACTTGTTAGCCAGAAATTACTTGGCCTGCCGCCACTTGCCTACCTGCTGATTTTTTTCGCCGTGCCCACGGTGATTATGCTGTTTGCATCCTTCCGTTATGCCGGTGACTACGGCGGCCTGGCGCCCTGGTATTACTATGAACAGGGTTCGCTGAGTTTCGATTTAACCCTGGAAAACTGGCAGCGTTTATTTGAAACCGATATCTACCTGCAACTGTTTTTAAAGTCGATTGCCTATGCGGTGCTGGCAACACTGCTGTGTATTCTGCTGGCTTATCCGCTGGCGCTGATGATTGCCCGCAGCCCACGTCGATATCGTGACCTGCTTCTGCTGCTGGTAATCCTGCCCTTCTGGAGTAATTTCCTGGTGCGCATTTACGCCTGGATGATTATCTTCAGCCCCAGCGGCGCCCTCACCCACATGCTCAACTCGCTGCTGGCGATATTCGGCATTGCGCCGATCAGTTTAATGTACAGCCCCACCGCGGTGATTGTGACACTGGTGTATGTGCACCTGCCGTTTATGGTGCTGCCACTCTATGCCAACCTGGAAAAACACGACCCGGCCCTGCTGGATGCGGCACAGGATCTCGGCGCCAGCCGCTGGCGACGTTTCTGGCGCATTACCTGGCCGCTGTCATTACCCGGTGTGTATGCCGGCTCGATCCTGGTATTCATTCCGGTATTGGGAATGTTCGCCATTCCCGAACTGCTGGGTGGCACCGATGGCATTATGATTGCCAATGTGATCAAACAGCAGTTTGTGGAATCCCGTGACTGGCCTTTCGGCAGTGTGCTGTCAATGGTGCTTACCGCAGCCGCGGTGCTGGTGGTGCTGCTGGGCGCTAAGTTCGGACAGCAACTGGGCCAGTCAAAATGAAGGAGCCGCGATGAAGCGCAAAAACCGTCTGCTAAAAATCAGCGCGCTGGGGGTTTACTCCTTTCTTTACCTGCCGCTGCTGATTGTGGTGATCTATTCCTTCAACGACTCGAAACTCAATGCCGAGTGGGTGGGCTTTACCTGGAAATGGTACGACAAACTGTTTAATAACCGGGAAATGCTCACCGCCGCCCGCAACTCGCTGATTATCGCCAGTGCCAGTGCACTGATCGCTACCCTGCTGGGCACACTGGCAGGCATGACAATACATAAATACCGCCTCAAACTGTTACCGGGGCTGGTGATTGCCCCCATCGCCATGCCGGATATCCTGATGGGTGTCAGCCTGCTGCTGTTTTTTATTATGCTGAATATGAGCCTTGGCCTGTTATCCATCACCCTGGCACACATTACCTTCTGCATTGGTTTTGTCGCACTATCGGTACAGGCGCGCATGAGCAATATCGATCGCAGCCTCACCGAAGCCGCACGGGACCTGGGCGCCACACCCTGGCAGTGTTTCCGTAAAATTACCCTGCCGTTACTGGCACCGGGGATTATTGCCGGCGCACTGATGGCCTTTACCCTGTCGATTGACGATTTTGTAATTACCTTTTTCGTCGCCGGTGTCGACAGCTCGACCCTGCCGCTGCAGATTTATTCAATGGTGAAGATTGCGATAACCCCCGAGGTTAATGCCATCTCCACCTTACTGATGTTACTCACCCTGATCCTGATCACCCTGGTGGCAAAACTGTCACCGGGTGCATTACGAAGTTAAGGCATCTATGAATACTGCTGACACCAGTGTTCATAGTTACCCCAAACCAACCCCAACTCCCTTATTGAGGATACCTTAATGAAAAACCTACTAGCTGCTGTTGCTCTGATCACTGTCACACCGCTGGCCACAGCGGCAACCCAGTTACACCTGTTTAACTGGAACGACTATATTGCCGAAGAAAGCGTTGCCGCGTTTGAAAAAAGCTGCGACTGCCAGCTGGTGCAAAGCTACTATTCCAGCACCGAGGAAATGATGGCAAAACTGCTGGCCGGTGCCAGTGGTTATGATGTGGTAGTGCCCACCCAGAACGCCGTACAGGCACTGATTAAACAGTCGTTTTTACAGCCACTGGACAAAAACCAGCTGCCCAACCTGAAAAACAGTGACCCGGGATTTCTTAACCGCAGTTACGACCCGGACAACACCTACTCGGTACCCTATGCCTTTACCACCACACTGCTTGGCTACAATGAACAGCAACTGCAGAAACTGGGCATAGCCGCCAACGACTGGGCGGTGATTTTTGACCCCGCCGTGCTGGAAAAAATAAAAGGCAAGGTCACGGTAATGGATGACGCCGAAGAACTGTTCGGTGCCGCACTGAAATACCTCGGCTACTCGGTTAACGACCGCGATGAAAAGCACCTGCGCGAAGCCCAGCAGGTGATTATGAAAGCCAAGCCCTACTGGGCGGCATTCAATTCATCCAGCTATATCAAGGAACTGACGGTTGGTAATATCTGGGTGGCACACGGCTATTCCAGCGACATGGTACAGGCCCGCGCGGATGCCGCGGATGCAGGTCGCGACTTCAGCGTCAACCTGGCACTGCCTAAACAGGGCGCGGTACTGGCACTGGACAATATGGTGATCCCCAGGGATGCGAAGAACAAGGCACTGGCGCACCAGTTCATAAACTTCATGCTGGATGGAGAAGTTGCCGCCGCAGTGACCAATGAAGTGGGCGCAGGCAACCCGAATGCCGCCGCAGCTGAATTTATCGACGCGGAAATCAGGCAGCAAACCGCCATCTTCCCCGATGCCGCTGCACTGGCCACACTGGAAACCATCGAAGCCAGTGGCAGCAAGGAACGCCGTTTACTGAACAAGTTATGGACTGAAATCAAGGTTAAGTAATACTTGCCTGGAAACAGAAACAGCCGCCTGGGATCAGGCGGCTGATTTTATTTTGGATATGAGTTGGGAAAGTGCCATAAATGTGGTCTGCCACTGATTATTGCGAAACATCTGGTATGACAAAGCGGGGTTTTCTAGGTATGCACTGATCGCCTTATCAGTTGGTTATCGTTATATTTAGTCTGCTGAAGGCAATATTAGCAAAAACTGGTATCTGACCCGGGTTTTTCGGGTTTTTGTTTTTATATATATCATCACCGATGTAATAGAGCTAATACCACAATACTCATTACCATAATGAGGAACTGTAGAATTACGCCAATAATTTCTATTAAAACAAAAATAAACTTGTTAGTCGTTAGCTCTAAAATCCATTTTGGAAACCAAATTTCTCTTGCTTGAAATATTTTTACCTCAGAGCCCACTTGCCTGTTTGGAGAAAGAAAACATTCATAGAACAATATTATGAGCAACAGCCCAACGTAAATTAACGAAACTGTATCTTTTTCAAAAAAATATCTACATAAAAAAGCAATCGGGAGTGACAAAATAGAAGCATCCATGCCACAACGTATTACTATTACCCTTGCATGCGTGAACTCTACTGATGGAAGCTTGTGGTGCCATAGTAGCATCTCAGGAAACCGCGAATATAACTTAAACCATAAAATGTAATAATAAATTTTCAATATCACCTGTTTGCCGAACAATGTATCCATTTGAATTTATGAACCTAACAGTGATATATACGGAAATCCGTAATTTCTAGAGTTATAAGGCGCTCGTATAATCCAGTTGATTTTTTCACACCATTGATACATATTTTTCCACTGCATTACAACTAGTCAACACCTCGACCACAGACCTTACAATTCACAGCTTATAACACACTACCACACCCTGATACTTTCCTGACTATTTAAGCCACAAACAAAAACAGCCGCCTGGAAACCTGGGCGGCTGTTTCTGTTTACATAAAGCCAGACATAGCCTGCTAATGTACATCGCTGAACGTGTTTAGCGTCAACTCCGTACGCCCGACATCAATGTCGGAACAGGTTAAACGTCTTATGGCTTTTTAGGTGTAGTGTAAGGCACTTCTTTCTGGAAAGATTCCCAGATAGTGTCATAACCAACGTAACCCTTTTCATTTGCTTCTTTCTGGCGTGTGGTCAGGAAACGTGCTTTGCCTTCGGGAACCTTAGGCCGTGTTTTTGGTGCTGCGCTCATAATTATCACTCCTCAATGGTTAAAACGGGAAGAAATAGAACCTGCTTTATTTCTCCCACTATCTGACAAAAATACTGTTTATCGGGTGTAATGCCCTTTTTTGGGTATCACATGCCGCACCCCACCCTGGGGATTCTCGACATCCCCCTTGTAGCGGGGAATAACGTGAATATGTACATGCAGAATACTCTGCCCGGCTGCCGGGCCGATATTAACCCCGACATTGTAGCCATCGGGTTTGAACTCTTCATCCAGTAACCGGCGCTCTTCGTTGATCAATGCCATACAGGCATTCACTTCTTCCGTTGTCAGCTCGAAAAAGCTGGCAACATGGCGACGCGGGATTACCAGTGTATGCCCAGGGCTTACCGCATAGCTATCGCGGGCACTGTAGGCAAGTTCATTCTGCAGTGATACCCCCCGTGGGTCTGTACAGAACAGGCACGGATTATTGGGGTCTCGTTTTTTTTCTGCTTTTACTTCAGACGACAAACGTCAACTCCTGCTCGTCTAATTCTTACGCTATCGCTATTGCAAAGGCACCTTGGTCGTACCTGCAACGTCCGGGACATCCTGCTCGACCTTACCGCCGAATTCTTTCTCTTCCTCGGTGGCGTCACGGACTTCCTTAATTTCCAGTCGAAATATAACTTCCCTGCCGCATAGCGGATTGTTGCCGTCGATAGTAATGGTCTTTTTATCCATTCGTGTAACGATAAAGGTCTTGGTCTGGCCATTATCGTTTTCCATCAGGATGGACATACCGACTTCCCGGTATTCCTCGGGCACATTCTGTATCTTCTCGACAATAACCAGGGATTCATCACGGGGACCATACAGTTCATTACAGTCGACCGGCACCTCGATCACATCCCCTGACAGCTTGCCTTCCAGCTCTGCGGTAACGGCAGGTGACAGTACTTCGTTTACCCCGTGAACATAGCCAATGGGGAAATCAATTGCAGTCAGTACTGACCCTGTCTTTTTATCGATGACCTTGTACATGAGCTCGACATACTTATTGTCACCGACAATGTCTTCGATTTCTTGATTCATAAATTGTAAACTTTCAACTTGTATTAATTAAAACATTAAACATAAACAGGCTATAGCCTGGTATTAGAATATGGAGGCGCCGAAAATCCTCACCTCACCCTTCTCATAACCCAGCACCATTCGACCAAGCCATTCACCTTCTTTCTTGGTGCTACGAACACGGTAGAGAACCGTCACATGTTCGCCACGGCGAATCGTGCCAAGGAAGTCATAATCACTGGATAGACTTCTGGTTAGTTCACTTTTGGCAAACTGTTTGCCAACTTCTATTTCATTCAGACCAAACAGCAAATTATAGGAGAACTTGCGTACGAACTTGCCGTACTGGCCCTTATTGGAATACTCAATCAGTTCATCCCACATAGGATGCGCGATTGCCAGCAATTCTTCATCACTCAGATTAATGATGTTGTCTTGCGTTTCTGTTTCGATTGTTGCTTCAGTTGTCATAATCATTCATCGATTGCTGTAAAAAAATCAGGTATCTAGTTAAGCAGAAGTTATATCTGCAGACAAGACTCGTGGATGTTTATCAACCGTAAAAAAAACACCAACAACCCCTTAAAAATCAAAAAGAAGTTGCTGGTGCTTCATGGCCATTAATACATGGCGTTACTCGTCATCACCCACAATGTGGTAACAAGGAGCCTTCTCCATTGTGTACTCACCTGTCTTGGGGTCACGACGGGAAACGGTCAGTACATGCCAGTTTTCATCGTCAAGCTTCATCACATCACCACGGTAGTAGTAACCGGGCCAACGTGTTTCCTTACGGAACAGCGTATGCTGCATAACACTCTCGGACGTCAGCAGACGATGCTTCAGTTCCCAGGCACGTAACAGCTCATGCAGGTCTTCCGCTGCGATTTTCTGCATATCTTCTTCCAGAACCTTCATCTTCTTCAGGCCGATATGCAGGAGCTTTTCGTTGGTCATGTAGTTGACGGTTACGCCAGCACAGTACTCATCCATCAGCTTCTGCAGACGATCCAGACCCTGACGTGGGTTGATGTAGTTCGGGTTAACCGAGCCAGCAGTGATCTCGTTGCGGTAGATCTTGTAATGCTCCATTGGGTAGTAGATCTCTTCCTTGCGCTGGTTGATCTGCTTGTCGGAAACTACAATACCCTTGGCCTTACCGTCATCGATGTACTTACAGGCAGCCTTGGCAGCCAGACGACCTTCAGTGAAAGAACCTGAAGAGAAGGCGTGTGGTGTACCACCAACAGCATCACCTGCACCGAACAGACCTTCAACCGTAGTCATACGGTTGTAGCCCCAGAAGTATTCCTCGGGAGAGAGATCTTCAGGACCTGAACACCATGCACCACAACCGGTTGCGTGTGAACCCATTACATAAGGCTCTGAGGTGGTCAGCTCGGGGTTTTCATACTTGGGGTTAACATCGGTAGCAGCCCATAGAACCGCCTGACCTACTGTCATACCCAGGAAGTTGTGCCAGCCAATTTCCTCAAGATGCGGATCCTGGAAGGCTTCCATGGTAACCATGTGAATTGGACCACGACCAGCATTCACCTCGGAGATAAACGCGTGGTTACGCAGACAGGTCGGAATCGGCTTGTGCGACAGATGCTGACCTTCTGTATCCAGGTATTCCTTGCCCACCATTTCGGTCAGTGCAGGGAACCACTTTGACTCGTACTCTTCACCGTTGCAGTTCTGGGTGTAGGTTTTCAGATGCAGGAAGTAAGCACCAACCGGGCCGTAACCGTCCTTGAAACGTGCCAGAACGATACGGTTTTCCATCTGTGTCATCTTCGCACCCGCCTGGATCATAAGACCATAGGCTGAACCGGAAGACCATGGCGCGTACCATACACGGCCCGCACCTTCACCCACGGAGCGTGGTTTGAAGATATTGGATGCACCACCGGCGCCCACGATAACCGTCTTTGACTTAAATACGTGGTAGTTACCAGTACGTACGTTAAAACCAACAGCACCGGCAACGCGGTTTTCCTTGGCTTCGTCCATCAGCAGGTGAGTTACACAGATACGGTTGAACACTTTGTCTGCAGATTTCTTCGCGGCTTCAGCCACAATCGGCTTGTAGGACTCACCGTGAATCATAATCTGCCAGCGACCTTCACGCTGATAAGCACCGTTTTTAGGGTCGCGCATCAGCGGCAGGCCCCATTCCTCGAACTGGTGTACAGCCGAGTCTACGTGGCGCGCCATATCGAACAGCAGGTCTTCACGTACCATACCCATAAGGTCCATACGTGCATAACGTACGTGATCTTCCGGGTTATTTTCACCAAAACGTGTACCCATGTAGCAGTTAATGGCGTACAGACCCTGTGCAACCGCACCGGAACGATCAATGTTAGCTTTTTCGGCGATAACGATTTTCTTGTCCTGGCCCCAGTACCGTGCCTCGAATGCAGCACCGGTACCACCCAGGCCTGCGCCTGCTACCAGTACATCAATATCGTCTTCTATTATTGTTTTATAGGCCATTAGTAGTACACCCCTGCTTTCATTTTTAAGCCGTTTGATTCCAATGTGTGTATGTCCCCGTCATCAAAACGAATATATTTCGGTTCGTTATACAACAGCTGGCTGTTACGCATTTCCTGCGTAGGCGCCTGCACATTAGCGAGCTTGGGAATACATGTACCCCATGGCTTGGTTGTAATAGGTGCAAGCAGCTCCATGTCTTTTTCGCCGTTGCGGAACTTGATGCGCCAGGCGATAACACCTTTTTCTTCATCACGTTTCACACGTACCGAATGACCCAGCGGCGCAAAGTCTGCATAGCCACGTACATCAATCGCGTTCATGGGGCAGGCTTTTACGCAGGAGTAACACTCCCAGCACATATTTGGTTCAATGTTGTATGCACGACGTGTAACCTTGTCGATGTGCATGATGTCCGAAGGACAGATATCAACGCAGTGACCACAGCCATCACAACGCGTCATATATACAAAAGTTGGCATTATTATTCTCCTGCTTTCGAATTAGTAGTGGCGAGGTGTTTCGCGCTTGATACCCAGGCCCATGTATGAAGGGTTCTTGCCCATGTATTCTGGAATATCCGGGAATTTTGCCTGGACTGCAGGATCTGACAGATCGTAGTCAGGTGGCAGATTTTCTCTGGAACCATCCGCCTTGGTAACACGCTTCTGGAAAGCAGCCGCAGGCTTGAAGAACATGTGAGCAAACTTGGACCAGAGTACGGTGCTGAACAGGAAGGTGCTGGATGCAATAAACAGTACAAAGAAAGCCATATCCCAGCCGCTAACACCGCCGGACTGCAGGTAAGACCAGATCAGGCCAAATGTAGACATCGCCAGCAGCGATACCACAAACATGTCGGCACGACGCAGTTGATACCACTTGATACCTTCTGCAGCCACATCAACGCGGATAAAGAACCAGAACCAGTAACCACCAACGGCAAGCATCAGTGCACCGATATGCCACAGCATGGGTACAGTTCCTGATGAAGTATCCGCACCGAAGATCATCATTGCAGTTGTAACCACAAAGATAATGAAACCGTACATGGTCAACAGGTGAGAGATCCTGCGAGGCGTATAACAGAACTCGGAAGAAGTAATCACTTCACTGGCTACTGTTTTTACCAGCAGGCCAATTTTCTCGCCACCATCAACAGTGCGTTTGGCAGCTTTTTTTTGCTTTTTCGCATTTTCGAAAAAGTACGTTGCACTCTTCTTGTGCATCATATCAAGCACTGTACCGAGTACCACCAGGATAAACATCAAGATAATGTAACCCTGCATGATGTCGGCAGATATCAATGCTGATAATTCAGAGAAGGGGTTGGTGGTCATCATATGAGACACGTCCTCTAGTTATTTATGTTTATAATTTTGTAACAATCGTTACAGCCGCAATAACGGGCCTAAGGTTACCATTGCTTTTGCGATTCCACCAGACAATCACAATAAAGGTTTTTTATCTATCACTCGGGAAGTTGATATGAGTCGCTGCCAGTGACAAAAGATAGCGCCATAAACTGATAATACATTGCTAATATAATTAATTAATAATGTAATAATAAACAGACTAACCCCTCGACTGTGTGCTTATTTATGCCTGTAATGGTAGATAAACCAGCATGCTAAAAACCGGTATAATTTTTTACTTTAAGCCATAATCCAAATCGACAGGCTGCACAGCCTTATTTATTTTTTTACAACTAAACTTGAGCTAGATCAATGACCCGCAGTCACCCATGCCGACCTGATCCGGTTATCTCAACAATCTGTACACTTAACACCGACCGATTAACCCTGAACATCTTCTACAAATAACCAGCCAGCTGACGCCACCAGCAGGCAAAATAATACGAGGGACTGTTATGCCGACACACGAAAAACTCAATTACGTCGAATTTCCCGCCCAGGATCTGGCGCAAACCAGGCCCTTTTTTCAGCAGGTCTTTAACTGGCAGTTTACCGATTACGGTGAAGACTATATGGCCTTTGACAACCAGGGACTGGAAGGCGGCTTCTACCAGTCACCACTGACCGCCTCCACCCGTAATGGCAGTGCCCTGCTGGTGTTCTACAGCAACCAGCTGGAACAGACACAGCAAAAAATCGAAGCGGCCGGTGGCACAATCATAAAACCCATATTCAACTTTCCCGGCGGCAGGCGTTTTCATTTTTGCGAGCCCAGTGGCAATGAATTTGCGGTATGGTCAGATAAATAACAACGCTGGAAACATCAGAGAAGAAATTAAAGCTTAATTTAGAAATTAGAAGCCGGACTTGATAAGCCCGGCTTATTTTTATCAGCATGAAATGGATAAGGAAATGTATAGGGCGAACTGGCGCATTAAAACTGGCGCATTAAAAATAGCCGTTATTGCTGCGGAACTAGAATATTCGTGAAAAGAAATTTAATAGCACCTTTAACGGCATACCAGCATGGCCACCTCAAAACACAAGCCTGAAGCAGAATCAGCACTCAACCATACTTTCAATTCGCGCTTTTTCTGCCCGTATTACAGCTATTGGATCTCATCTCGCACAGAGCCGACATCGAAAACAGACGTTACTGATAATGACGCTTTACGCCAACGGATAACCATTCTGGTTCCAGTCCGTCATGCCGCCCCTGGCGACGTGAACATCAGCAAAGCCCTGCTGTGCCAGCAATTTTTCTGCCTTGCTGGAACGGCGATCTGTGCGGCATACCAGCACAATGGTGCGCTCTTCAAACTCGCCCAGTTCTTGCAGACGTGCGGGCAGTTCTTCCAGCGGAATGTTTTTCGCACTCGATATATGACCCTGTTCGCCAACGAAATCCTGTTCACTGCGCACATCCAGAACCAGAATGTCTTCGCCCTCGTCCAGGCGCTGTTTCAGTTCGGGAATGCTGAGCATCGGCTTCTGCCGCAGGCGACCGATAATGCGCGGAATAAACGCCACCAGAGCCAGCAGCGCCAGCGCCAGCAGGGCTTTCTGAATCAGCCCCTCACCGCCGGCAATTGCCTCTCGCCCGGCATAGCCCAGGTAGGTGTAGGCAATCGCCCCGGGCAACATGCACAGGTAGGAGGCGATAATGTAATGGGACAGCTTGATGCGTGTCAGGCCAAGGGCGTAGTTCAGCAGGTTAAAGGGAAACAGTGGCACCAGGCGCACAAAGGCAACGAATCGCCAGCCCTCGCCTTCCACGCCCTGCTTCAACTGCTGCAGGCGGCCACCGGTTTTACGCTCTACCCAGTTGCCCGCCAGGTAGCGGGCAATCAGAAATGCCAGGGTCGCGCCGATAGTGGCGCCGGTCAGGTTATAAAGTGTGCCCAGCACCGGCCCGAATAATGCGCCACCTGCCAGGGTCAGCACCGAGCCGGGTAGAAAGAACACCGCACCCAGCGCATAGATCAGCATAAACAGCAGCGGGCCAGCGGCGCCGGCACCTTCAACCCAGCCCTGCAGGGCGGTGGCATCAAACTGTTCGCGGTAGATTACCGCCAGCGTGATGCCGACAATAACCACCAGTAGAATAAGCAGGCGCAGCAGTTTAGTTTTCATTGTCATTACCCCACTGGCGGCGGTTAATGGCATAGTCGCTAACCTTGCCCTTGAACGGCAACAGCAGCATGCCGTGCAACCAGCTCACCTGCTTTGGTTCGCGGAATTTGTGAATACCGATGGTCATGCCTTCATGGCCAGCACGGGGCTGATCACGGTAGGTACCAAACAGGCGATCCCACCATGGCAGGTTAAAGCCGAAGTTACTGTTGGCCTCGTCATCCTCCACCGAGTGATGTACGCGGTGCATGTCGGGCGTGACCACAAACAGGCGCAGCACCCTGTCCAGACCCAGCGGCAGGCGAACATTGCCGTGATTGAACATGGCCGTGACATTAAGCACCACCTCGAAAATAATCACGGCTACAATCGGCGGCCCCAGCACAATAATGGTGGCAAACTTGATCAGCATGGAGAGAATAATCTCCAGCGGGTGAAAGCGCGCGCCGGTGGTGAGGTCAAAATCGAGATCAGCATGATGCATGCGGTGCAGACGCCAGAACAGTGGCACCGCGTGCACCATAACGTGTTGCAGGTAAATCACCAAATCCATGGCGATAAACGAGACCACCACCGCCAGCCAGTAGGACACCTCCACATAGTTAAAGATACCCCAGCCCTGTTCGCGAACAAACAACGCCAGGCCAACTGCCGCAGCGGGAAACAGCAGGCGCAGAATCAGCGTATTGAGCACCACAATGCCCAGGTTGCTGCCCCAGCGCAGAGACTTGGACACCGTGAGGGCACGGCGCGGTGCGAGGATTTCCCAGATGGCCATAACCGCCAGGATACCGAAAAAGAAGCTCATTCGAATAACCGGCTCATTGCCCAGAATAAATTCATCAAGATTCATACAGGTGCATCTCCATCGGTGCGGTTTGACTTTGCCCCCCGGCCGCATACGCCGGACCAGCTTGCATGGTATACTTTTCATCCAATCACAACTATTCAAGTGATTAGTTGAATACTAGACTAGCAGGGTATACAGCGATGTCAAGCGGCAATTTCAAACATGATCTATTCGGCCAGTTCGCCCGTGTTGGCAAGGCACTGGGCAATGCGAACCGCCTGGAAATCCTTGAGTTTCTGGCCCAGGGTGATCGCAGTGTCGATGACCTGGCCAGGGTATCTGGCCTCACCGTGGCCAATACCTCCCAGCATCTGCAGCAGCTACGCCAGGCCGGAATGGTCAGCAGCCGCAAGGAAGGGCTCAAGGTGTATTACCGACTGAGCAGTGACGACGTGATTGTGCTGCTGGATGCACTACGCGCCGTCGCCGAGCGACACCTCGCGGATGTGGATCGACTGGTCAACACCTATTTAACGGTCAAAGACAGCCTGGAACCGGTGCCACGCAACGAATTACTGGCGCGCGTGCGCGACGGGCTGGTCACCGTGCTGGACGTACGCCCGGCCGAGGAATATGCCGCCGGCCATGTACCCGGTGCGGTCAATATTCCCCTGGCAGAACTGGAGAAGCGCCTTGCGGAACTCGGCAAGACACAGGAAATCGTCGCCTACTGCCGTGGCCCGCACTGTGTACTGGCCTACGATGCCGTGGCCCGGTTACGGCAAAAGGGGTTAAAGGCGCGGCGCATGGAAGATGGTTATCCGGAGTGGAAAACCGCCGGCCTGCCCGTGGAACAAACAGTGGATAAAACGGAATAAGTTGCGACGTAACTTAACAGGGATGAGGTGTTTTTCAAAGCGAGCCGATTTTTTATATCACCCCTGATGGTTTTTCCCAACCGCTTAAATTATTCAAACAACGTTTTAATTTTTTACATTTTTCAGTGCACGACTTTGACTGAAAAAAATCAGCAGCAACTCATGACTCTTCATTTAAAACCTATTCAACACTGTTGAGAGGCCACTGGATTTTCCAGTCATTTAATTCTTCCTGCAGCCGTTTATTTCACAATGATTACTTCATTTGCAGGTATTAACGGCAATGCCGTGACCAAACCCACTGAGTAAACATGCAGCCTTGCAGTAAGTAAACACATCATTGCGTTAGCGAAATCAGCCACAAAAATACTCTACATAAAAAGACCTTAACTGGTCTTTTTTTTCTGCACAGAAATCATCTTATTGAAGTCAGCTGTACATTTATTTTATTTACATTTATTTTTTATTTTGCATTTACTTGGCCTGCTTTATCAGCGGATTTTCTCATCGGCAAGCGGCTTCTATGCGCGCCCTCAACTGGCCAAAAGGGTAAAAAAAGAGTAGCGTGTGAACACTAATCGAGCAAAGGCAATCATTTATGAGCAAGAATCGAAAAGAAAACTTTAATCCCGAGAAAGGTTATGTGGCGCTTCTGGGCTGGAGTATCAACGCGATTGAAGCCGCCGACCGTTTTGATCGTCGCTATGTGGTGGTGGCCCCCGACTGGGCCGAGGAATACTGCACCGAACACCAGATTCCCTATATACTCTGGAACTTCGAACGGCTCAATGATCGTTCCATGGAAATTGCTCAGACCCTGAAGGAGATGGGTGTGGATGTCGCCATTCCGCTGTTCGAAGAGACAGTCGAATGGGCCGGTGCCATTAACTCGGTGTTACTGGATAACCCGCGCCTGTTTGGTCAGGCCATGCTGCTACGCGACAAGGCACTGATGAAGCGTCGCGCCCAGCTGGGCGGTATCCGCGTGGGTATTTTCGAGGAGGCCCACGACAAGGAAGACGTGGTGCGTTTCCTGAAACGGGTAAACCAGACCCTGCTCAAGCTGGACGGTGACCCCAATGACCCGATCCACCTCAAGGCCTTCGACAAGGCCGGTTGCCTGGGGCACAGGGTGATTCGTACCCCCGACGAGGTGGACAGTATTCCCGATGAGGAATTTCCCGTGTTGATGGAATCCCACCTGGACGGCTGGGAATTTGCGGTAGAAGCCTGGATTCACAACGGCAAAATCCGCTTTCTGAATATTTCCGAGTATGTCACCCTGGGTTACTCAGTGTTTGTGCCCGCCACCCCCGAGCTGGAAAAATACCGGCCACAAATCACCGCGCAGATTGAAAAGCTGATCAAAACCTTCGATATCGAATTCGGCTTTGTGCACCCGGAATACTTTGTTACCAACGACGGCGAAATGTACTTCGGCGAAGTGGCCTATCGCCCACCCGGCTTCAAGGTATTCGAACTGCTGGAGCGCGCCTATGGTTTCAATGCCTACCAGGGTTTAATCCTCTCCTTCGACCCCAAAACCACCGAAGAAGAAATTACCCGCTTTTTCCCCAAAGAGGTGGTGGACGCGAAAGGCGTGGCCGGCTGTTTCGGGGTGTATCCGCGCCGCCGCGTGGTCAGCCGACTGGAAATACCCGAGGAAACCGAAAATCATGCCTATTTCGAGTCCCACGAGTTGACCCAGCCACTGGAAGAAACCGTGACCAAACGCACCGCCTTTGGCACCCACTGGGGGCTGGTCTACTTTTTCGGCCCCGATCCACTGGTCATGAGAGATCTGTTAAAACATCAGGAAGACCTTGATTTCTATGTATAATCTGCCGCTACGAATATAAGGAGGCAGCTTGACTGATTCTGAGGTACACGACACAGCCACGCTGGACAGCCTGTCTGAAAAACTCGACGACGCACTGCGCGCTCTGGCGGAAGTCAGCGACTTTGCCAAGGTTACCCGCATGCGCCGGGTTTTCGACACAGCGCGGCGGCTGATGCTGCAGCCGGGCGGCTGTGCCCGGGTAGAAGCCCGCGCGCGGCAGCTCGAGGAAGCCGGCATATTTCTCGGCTCGGACTGGGCCCATCCACAGACCCTGATTCCCAGCCTGACCAGCCACTCGCTGAAAAGCCCGGATGCGGACACGGTGGTGGTCGAGGCGTTGAGCGAATTGCGCCTGCTCGCCATTGCACTGGGGGATTACATTCATCCCTGCATGTCCTCGGAGCAGGCCCACCATTATTTAACCCAGGTAATGGCAATTAACCTGGACCTGCTGTTCGGTGCCCCCAGTGAAGCCGAACGGGAGCAACAGGGCAAGCTGGCACAACTGCCGCGTAACCTGTTTTATCACCTGGCCGAACGCATCGGTTACGAGCATGTGATAGATAGACTGATCGAGGAAATCTGGCGCATACTGCAACAACGCCCCATACAGGTGGACAGCGTCAAGCAGATGATCACCCAGATCGCCATCTGCCAGGCCAACCCGGATATCGACCTGGGCGTCAGCGGCCAGGGCGCGGATCGACTGATCAGCAGCCTATACGGCACCACCCAGGCCTGCCGCGAAGATCCCGGCGTCGGGGTTTACCATGAGCGCCTGCTCAGCATGGATGCCGGCGCACTTCAGTACGAGGCCACCGGTTTTGCACGGGCCATGCACGACACCGGGCTGGTGTCGCCTTACCACGCCGTGCTGCTACGCCACCTTCTGGAACAGGGCGACCATCTGTTATCCGAGGCGCTGGGATTGTCCAGCACCGGCCGCGACTGCCTGCTCTGCTACGGCGAGCTGGTGCATGCGATGATCGCCGAGGCAGTGCATCCGCAAACCGCGCAGGCAATTTATGGCCTGGCCCTGTTGCTGGAAAAGGGCATTCTGTATCAACCACCCGCCGCACCAGCCCTCTGGCGCCAGCTGTCATTACCCATTTCAGCATACTGCCAGCAACGCCTGAGCCTGGCTTTTGGCAACGCACTGCCACCCCGTGTCTGGTTGATGCAGGGCGTGCTCTGTATGCTGGGGCAGCCGCTGGGGGTTGGCCAGGGCAATAACCCCACCTGCCAGTCAGCACGGGCTCTGTCGATGTGGGCCTACAACGACCCGGACTATCTACTGCAGATGGTGGTATGGGCCGCCCGCGACGACGAAATCATTATTCATTTCGAGGGCCAGCCGATTTCCTCACGGGAAAGTGCATCGGGTGTGGCCATGGAGCTGCCACTGGACCTGGATCCGGTGTCATTACTGGTGGTGCCCCATCTGGATCGCATCTATGCGGAAATGGGGCGGCGCTGCATCGGCCGCGAAGGCGATCCACACCGCTGGGTCAACCCGGAGTTCCACGGCTGGTGGTCAGGCCGGGGTTTTCGCATCAATGTGGATGTGGAAACCGGCAAGCTGCACCAGCTGGAAGAATTTCTGCGCCACTTTTATGCCAGCTACCACCCCTACTACAACGGCAACCAGCCACTGATTCACCCCCAGCCCGCCGGTATTGCAGTTACCGACAGCGCGGCGCGGTTCGTGGGCTGGCACGCCATTACCATTCTGCGGGTATCGCTGGACCCCAGGGACGAAATGCGGGTGTATTTCTACAACCCCAATAACGACAGCGGACAGAACTGGGGCAATGGCGTTGAAGTCAGCACGGCAGGTAATGGTGAACGGTTTGGCGAAGCCTCGCTGCCCTTCGAACAGTTTGCTTCCCGGTTGTATATTTTCCACTACGATCCGCTGGAAAGTGGCGAGCTGGCCCAGGTAAGCGTCGAAGAACTGCAACGGGTCAAGGATCATATCTACCAGAGCTGGGGCGCCGATCGCCTGCCCGCCGAACTGCTGCAGGCAAGCCCGCCGCAGTAATCGCGGTGGGCACCACCCTGCCCTGTATTTTAGCGCACCTGGATCAGTCGCTGTACTCAAGCACGCTTAGCCAGTAAGCCAGATTAATCGCCCGGCTTATAGTTTTTTGTTTCCCGTTTTTTTCTGAAAAAATTCTGCAATAACGCACGGCTCTGTGTTTCGAGCACACCGGCGACGACTTCGATGCGGTGATTGTGTGCGCCGTGATGCAGCAGATCGATGGCGCTGCCGGCGGCACCGGTTTTTGTGTCGTAGGCGGCGAACACCAGGCGTTTGACCCGTGCGTGGATCATTGCGCCGACACACATGGAACAGGGTTCGAGGGTAACGTAGAGCGTAGTATCAACCAGGCGATAGTTATTCAGTGCTTTACCGGCGGCACGCATTGCCTGCATTTCGGCATGGGCAGATGGGTCGCGGTTTTGAATTGGCTGATTCCAGCCTTCGGCAATGAGCTGCTTATCTTTTACAATAATTGCGCCAACCGGCACTTCATCCTGCTGTTCGGCTTTTTCTGCCAGCAGCAGTGCCTGCTGCATCCAGTACTCATCATCCGTTTGCAGTGCATCACTCACTAATCGGCTTCACTCTGGTTAAGGCTTTTACAAACACCTGTAAGCGGGTCTGAAAAAGCGGTCATCTGACCTGTTTATATTTTTCATGGCATTAATTTACGGCATCAGCACCATAAAAAAATAAACAGGATGGTCGGCTTTTTATTATGAAGCAGATTCGCAAGGCTGGCCATAAATGCTGGCAATTCCGGCAATTCCGGGGACAGTATACTTAATTCAGTATAGGCAATTCAGGGACAGACTCGATTGATATCCAGACCAACATTAGCATCTATTTGCGTCCATTTGCGTCCATTTGCGGACTTTTATTTTATCTTTTGATTTTTAAAACCCATTTTGCGCAGCTGCTAGTCTATCCACTGAACCACTATCCACCCTCAACTACGCCGCGGAAAACGCAGCCGCTTTACGCACCACATCGATATCTTGCTGATGTGTTAAGGCATGTTCCGAGCGTTCCAGTGCCATGCGTGAATGTTTTCTCGCAGCGGCGACCATCGCGGGGTCACCGGTTTCTGCCAGGGCGCTAAACGCTTTCTGCAGCCGGGTTGACACTTCAACAATTCCCGCGCCGTCACGGGCAATGGCAGTAAAGGCATCATCGAACAGGTCGTCGATGACCAGCCTCGGGACTGATACACGGTCATAGCTAATCTCTGCAACCCTGTCCTTTTCAAGTGGTGATTGCCACAGTGTAAACAGTCGCACCATGGTGCCAATAACATTGATCGCGGTTCCCGGGTCATTGATACCGGGTGACAATGCCTTGTCGGCAATCTCGGACAGGGCAAGCAGCCCGAAGCGGGGATCATCTTCAAAGGTACGGTTCGGCCTAATTGTGAACGCACTGGAAAAGGTCTCTGGTTTGAACGCCCCGCCCCCGTAAACACGTAGCAGCGGACGCTGTGTGCTCATAAAGGCCCCCGGCAGCGCAGTTACTGTCACATGGCAATCGAGTGCTTCGGCACAGGATTGTATGGTCTGTAGATCAATATGCTGTATATAGCCCACCGTGTTAGAACAGACGCTGACACCTTTGTCTTCTGGCTGATGCTGGGTGGTGGCTATAGCGCCCAGGGTGGGCGCATGGCGGCGACGATCCAGTGCGTCGGCCGTTGCCTTTTCCACCTGATTAATGGTGTTCACCACCCGGCCCAGCCGGGCAATTCTGTCCACCCAGCGAACGAAAGTAATAATAACTATAGCGAACACGAGAAGGGTCAATGAGAAGATTGCAAACAGGCCCGCAGAACCAAACATCGCATTCTGGACGGCGACCAGGGAAACAATACTGAAGATAAAGGCACCTATAAATGCAGACAATGCGTTCTGGGTAACGTCATCCGCAATAACCAGCGGTAAGGAACGCGGTGTTGCGCTGGCACTGGCGGAGGCATAAGCGGCAACCATCGAGCCTACCGCAAAGGTTGCTATCACCAGCATGCTGGACGCCATAATGGACAGCAGGGTTTCGACAGAGTCCTGGTTAACTCTGGGCAACACATGGGTAAGCCCCGTACCGTCAGCCAGCCTGGCGAAGAATACACCGCCAATAGAGAGCACGCAAAGAACCAGTGGCTTAATCCACAAACGCTCTTTGATCCGGCTGAAAAAAAATCGCAGCCTGTCCAAACTCAACCGGGGTGTTTGAGCCATAATTGCTTCCTATTCCGTTATGCATACCTGCCCTGCCAATGATAGTAGCACTTCACAGGCCTGCACGGGTAACACCTGGCTTAAACAACGACACCGGTTCCCACCGGAAAACATTACAGGGAATCTGCCGGGAAAAATGCGGTCATTACATTTCTCTATCACAACTGCCCCCCACTACGGCATAGATTCAATATTTAACTGTCCGCAAATACTGGAATGACCAACGCTAAACTGATGCATCTTCGAATTCGTGTAATTGCACTGGAAAATATGATGATAACGCTGCTCACTGAAGGCTCCGAACGGCAGCTTGAGATTCCCGAAAAATGGCAAGCTATATTCTTCCGCGCCCAGGCTTCACCCAGCACCCACTTACCATTAAAGCGGCGGATCAAATGAATGATATGGTAAGTCGGGCAGAACATTTTCGAACGCTGCCGAAATTGTGAAATACCCTCCTGGACTGTTTTTTCGTTTAGTGTATCCGTTCAATCCAGAGCACAAGTTCATGCGCTGATATTATGACGAAGCTTAGTGGTATTTTTCAGTCGTGATGTGCCCAGGCTCGCGACGACGGTGTTTACGCATACCACGTTCCTCCAGGCATCTGGTGACACTTTTGATCATTTCCGAGTTACCGCACATCATCACATGCGAGTCTTTTTCATTAATAATCAGCCCTGTTTCCTGTTCCAGCGAGCCATCTTCAATACTCTGTGGAATGCGCTGCTGCATGGCACCGGGCATTGCCTCACGGGTAACAAAAGGTATGTAAACTAACTGTTGAGGATTCTGCTGTTGCAACTCTGATATCTGTTGCTGATAGCTCAACTCTGAAACTGAGCGTACGGAATATGCCAGCACAATTTTTTCAAAACGCTGCCATGGCTGCTGCGTTTTTAATATCGACAGAAACGGGCCAACGCCAGTACCGGTCGCCAGCAACCATAGATGCCGACTCTTGGGCACTTCATCAATGGTCAAAAACCCATTGGCCCTGTCCGTCACATAGATTTCATCGCCCGCCTCAAGTGCAGCCAGGCGTGATGACAAAGGCCCTTCCGGCACAATATTGAAATAGATTTCCAGGCGATCATCGCCGGGTTTATTGACTAACGAATAAGGCCGGGCGATACGCTCACCGTCGGTATCCAGCCCCACCCGCACGAACTGACCGGCAATAAAATCTTTCAGGCCAGGTTGCATATACAACGAAAACAGACGCTCATTCCACTGTACTTTTTCCACTACATTGGTCTTCAACCAGTCTGCCATAATTTAGCCTCCTCGACACATCAGATGCCGGTTCTTTAATATTGCCACAACCGATTAGAAGAGCATAAACAGTCTTTTACGCGCTGATAAACGGACAATTTATGGGTGATTGCAGGGCATCTGCCATGGTATCACGCCAACATCCTGGGTGATTCAGTTAGACAGTTCACACAATCAGAATTCCTGAATTTCTGGGACAGAATTTCTGTGAATTCCTGGGACAGTATACATATTTACTTCTCGAGCTATTTTCTATTCTGTGAATTAAGTATACTGTCCCCGAAATTATTCCGCTATTTCGAAACGCTTAAACTGGCACTAACGAACTTGAAGTCAGGAGTTGATTCTTATTATGAAATTACAAGTCCTGATTGTAATGACAGCACTAATCACTGTGACTGCCTGTTCAACACATCATACCAGAGAAATTGATTTACCAGCTGCTTCAAATACTTCACCAACTGTGCATAAACTTCATGAGCAGTATTCCAGATGGAAAGGTGTTCGCTATAAGGAAGGCGGCATGACAAAAAACGGCATCGACTGTTCTGGTTATGTTTTTCTTACGTATAAAAATAAATTCAATAAAAATATACCTCGCTCAACAGAATTGCTGTCCAGATACGGAAGAGAAATACAGCCCAGCCAGATTAAGCCGGGGGATCTTGTTTTCTTTAAAACGGGATGGAAAACCCGACATGTAGGCATCTACATAAATGACGGGAAATTTATGCATGCATCCAGCAGCCGTGGGGTCATGATTTCGAGCTTGAATAACCCGTACTGGTCTGATGCTTTCTGGATGGCCAGACAGATACACTAAGAACATACACATTTTCAATCAACACCGGCTCGACAAACATCCGCTACTTTCTCCAGAGGCTTTATCAGGCAAGTTGATGCTCATTTCACTTTGCACAGTTATGATCGCAAATTCATTACCGTGTTTTAGCCATTCCCCTGACACACAAACAACACTCTGCGTAAGGTTAAGTCCCTGGCTTGAAAGTTCATGTTTATATGCGTAGCGTTATACATGGAGCATCAGAAAACAGGACTACCTGGCAAGATAGAACATAAAAGGAGGCGCATATGTTTCTTGAAAAAATCAAATCTCCAGGATTAGCGCATTTATCGTATATCATCGGCGCCGATGGCCAGGCCGCCGTGATCGACCCGCGCCGCGATATCGATATCTATGAAGAAATTGCCGCGGCGAATAATGCCCGCATCCGTTGTATATTTGAAACCCATCGCAATGAAGACCTGATCTCCGGAGCGGGGCTACTGGCCGAACGATGCGGAGCAACGGTTTTTCACGGCCCCAATGCGGCTGGCGAAGTACGTTATGCCGAAACCGCAGGCGACGGAAAGACTGTGCAACTGGGTGATCTGCGTTTGCAGATTATGGAAACACCCGGCCATACCGATGACAGTATTTCCATCGTGGCCTATGACGATGCCAGTGGCAGGGACGCGGTGGCGGTGTTTAGCGGCGACGCCCTGTTTATCGGCGATGTTGGGCGAACCGATTTCTACCCGGATCGCGCCGAGGAAGTCGCCGGGCTGCTGTACGACAGCCTGCAGCGTATTCTGGCACTGGGTGATCAGGCAATTCTGTTACCAGCCCACGGCGCCGGCTCAGTGTGCGGCAGCGGCATGGCGGACCGCGAGTTCTCTACCCTGGGCCATGAGCGGCAGAACAACGCCCGGCTGCAGATCACTGACCGTGATGACTTTATCAAAGCCAAGCTGGCCGAGCATCACTATCAGCCGCCCTACTTTCGACTGATGGAGGCACTGAACCTCAGTGGTGCCAGCGCCATGCATCCGCAATCGGCCGCGCTGGGTATAGAAGATATCAAGGGTTTCGCTGATCAGGTGATCCGGGTTGATGTGCGCAGCGCCGAAGCCTATGCCTCGGCACACCTGCCAGGTTCACTGTGCATACCTGAAGACATGATTGCGGCGTTTGCCGGCTGGCTACTCGACGCTGAACAACCACTGGTGCTGATCGCCGAAAATGCTGATCAGGCCTGGCGGGCTGCCCGCCACCTGGGCCGTATCGGCTATGATCAAATTGAAGGTTATCTGGCCGGCATTATGGACTGGGTGACCGCCGGCGAACCGTTTGGCGCTGTCGAGTTTGTTAATACGGCAAGCGTCGAACAACGGCTCAATAAACAGCCAGTCGACTGGCAGTTACTGGATGTGCGCGGACTGGAAGAAGTCGAGGCGCAACGCATGCCAGAGGCAGCACATATTTATGTTGGTGAATTGCCCGCCAAACTCTCGCAGCTGGACAGTAACAAAACTTATACCGTGATGTGTGGCAGCGGCCAGCGTGCGGCGATTGCAGCCAGTGTGCTGGAACGTGGCGGCTTCAGAAACGTGGATGTTTACCTGGGCTCCATGGCAGCCTGGCAGCAACAGAAAGATGTGGCGTAAAACCCGCCTGTTCTGGCTGAAGCCGTCACTTCCCGACTTCTAGCGGCGAGCTGCACCGGGTTGTGAACTAGCTTGCCAGGTTGGCCGCAACAAAGTCCCAGTTCACAAGGTTCCAGAAGGCCTCAATGTACTTTGGCCGGGCGTTACGGTAGTCGATGTAATAGGCGTGCTCCCATACGTCGATGGTCAGCAGCGGAAGGACGTCTTCGCTCAGCGGGCAGCCGGCGTTGCTGGTGCTCATAATGCCCAGCGAACCATCGGCTTGCTTCACCAGCCAGCTCCAGCCGGAACCGAAGTTGGTCGCGGCGGCGGTGGATAACTTTTCCTTGAACTCGACGAAGGAACCAAAGGCACTATCGATTGCATCGGCCAGTTCAGCGCCGGGTTCACCACCGCCGTTCGGGCTCATGCAGTTCCAGTAGAAGCTGTGGTTCCACACCTGGGCAGCATTATTGAACACACCACCGGCCGGAGCGGTTTTGATAATGTCTTCGAGAGACTTGTTCTCGAACTCGGTACCGGCAATTAATTTATTCAGGTTGGTTACATAGGTGGCATGGTGCTTACCGTAATGATATTCCAGTGTCTCGGCAGAGATGTGGGGTTCCAGCGCGTTCATGGCGTAAGGCAGATCGGGAAGTTCGTGGGCCATAATAGCCTCCTGCTTATATTGTTGATTTTCCAGACTCGTTTTCTGAACCGAGTAGCGGTTATGCTGTGACAGCTGGCAGTGCGATACGAAAGCACCACCTCAATCGTGCTGTGTGACTCATAGACATGGTTGCAAGCGATGAAGTTCCAGATCTAACGTAGCACACATTGCGTTAGTTTTTTCACCTGACTCATAAATATAAAAATGCACTTGCTATAAAAAACGCAGCCCGCAATCTTCTGTATAAATACCGACTCTATATAATTAATAAAAACGGCCGTGAGCAAAGTTTTTCCAGTCATGCTTCCCGCGCCACTTGCCATCCACTCAAAAATCCAAGCGCATTTATATTTGTAACTCTGGTTGTGGCTTGAATTTTAAACGGTGATTCACCAGCATCTTTAGGGTTTACCCGAAGGAAGTGACGATTGTCGTTGCTCGACCATCTTCAGCACAGTAACCGTCAATGCCGGCAGGAAGGTTAATGTCACCAGCGCCGTACCCATCAGCCCGAACATCACAATCACACCCACGCCACGATAGAGTTCGGTGCCCGCGCCGGGCAAAAACACCAGTGGCGCGAGGCCGACCACGGTGGTCAGGGTGGACATGGCAATCGGTCGCAGTCGGGTTTCCACCGCATTGGCCACCGCCTCACGGGCAGCCATCCCTTCCTCGCGCAAATTGACGATCGACTGGTGCACAATCAGGATCGGGTTGTTTACCACCGTGCCCATCAGAATCAGAAAGCCCAGCATGGCAATCATGTCAAACGGCAGGGTCAGCGCCGACAGGCCGATTAACGGGAAGCCACTGCCGACAAAATTAAACAGCCACAAGCCGAAGATGCCGCCACTGACACCCAACGGGATGGTGGCCATGATCAGCAATGGATAGCCCCAGTGGGTGAAAATCGCCACCAGCAACAGATAGATAATCACCACCGCCACCAGGTAATTGGCACTTAAGGCCTCACGCGTCGCATCCAGTTCGTCACTGGCGCCGGAGATGGCCAGGCCGATACTCGACGGTATTTCCCCGGCATCACGCAGGTACTGCACCAGCTCTTCACGTACCCGCTGCACCCCGGTTTCCAGTGCCACATCATCCGGCGGAATGATATTCAGGGTCACGGTACGCCGACCGTTGAGACGGCGGATATCATTGCTATCCACCGTCTCGACAATCTCGGCGATAGCGGAAAACGGCAGGATCGCACCCACCGGTGTGTAGATCTGTTTCTGGTCCAGGCTATCCAGCGTCGCGTTGACGCCATCCTTGCTGTAGAGGTACATGTCGATCTTGTCATCGTTAAGAAAAAACTCGCTGACAAACGCGCCATCGGTTAATGCGGAAACGGTATAACCCAGCTCCCGGGTGGTCATGCCCACTTCCGAGGCGCGCTCCCATCGGGGACGTATCTCCACCAGCGGCTGGGACAGTGACAGGGTGGAAGGATTGGCGCGCAGGCGCGGTGAGTCAAAAATTTCCTCTGCACGCTGGTAGGCCCTGTTGGCGACTTTATACACCGACACCAGGTCGGGGCCGGAAATATCCAGGTTCACACTGCGCGTGCCGCCGGAATTGCTGGTAATGATCGAGCCACGGGTAACAAAGGGGCGCATGGCCGGGTACTCGCGGTATTTGGCATCAATCGCCTCCATCAACGGCCTGATGTGCGACGGCTCTTTCGGTTCAGTGATAATCCGGATGCCCGATGGCTGGATACTCAGGTTAAGGTATTTCATTGCCGGCACACGGGTCTCGCCGCTATCAAACTGCTCAGGTGAATCTTGCAGAAACGGCAGAAAATAATCCTGCAGCTCAAAGCCGATGCGACTCATGATGTCCAGGTTATAGCCCGGCGGTGAACTCAACGAGGCAAAGGTCTTGGGCTCCTCGCCTTCCGGCAGGTACTCACCCGGCGGTGTTAATACCAGATAGATAGCAAAACTGACGATCAGGGTCACCGCAATCACCCGTGCCCGCTGGCCGGGTTCGCCGATGCGCCGCCCCACCGAATCAATCACCCACTGACGCAGACGCCGCGCAGTTTGCGTGACACTGCGCTGACTGTCACCCAGGTGCAGGCGAGCCGCCGCTGCGGGGATGGCGGTGATCGCCACCAGCATGGAAGCGAGAATCGAGGCAGCGATGGCAATGGCAATATCCGAATAGAGCTGCCCCGCTTCCTCTTTAATAAACAGGATTGGCAGAAACACCATCACTGTAGTCAGCGTCGAGGCCAGTACCGCCGGCCATACCTTCTGCACCCCGCTAATCGCCGCCCTGAGTCGATCCAGCCCGCGGCGGCGTTCGTGTTCGATACTCTCCAGTACCACGATGCTGTTATCCAGGGTCATGCCAATCGCAAAGGCAATACCTGCCAGGGAGATCACATTGATGGTGCGGCCGGTCAGCTGCAGACCGATAAACGCGGCAATGGTGCACAATGGAATACCCATGACCCCGACCAGGGTCGCGCGCCAGGATCGTAAGAATAGATACATTACCGCGCAGGCCAGCAATGCACCCAGGGCAAGATTGGTCCAGACATTACGCACCGACGACTGCACATAGGCCGCATCATCGGCCACCAGGCGCATCTGCATGCCGGCGGGGTTAAGCACCTCACGGTTAATGAGTGCCATCTGCTCCAGCATGCCCTCCTTGATATCGATAACATTGGAACCCGGCTGACGGCGCACCGACATGCCGATCACCGGTTTGCCGTCGGTATAGGAGAGCCGGCTCAGCTTGTAGTGATCCAGTTTCAGTGTGGCCACGTCGCCCAGGCGAATGATGGCATCCCCGCGCCGATCAAGAATCAGGTTGCGCATCTCATCCAGGTCTGAAAAGCGGCCGATGGTACGCAATAGATAGCGGCGTTTGCCCGACTCCAGCTCACCGCCGGAAACGTCCTGGTTGCGTTCGCGTATGGCATCACGCACCTGGGCGATAGTGATATCCCGCTCCGCCAGTTTGGCGGGATCAAGCAGGATCTGGATCTGCCGCGCCGCGCCACCATACACATTAACCATGGAAACGCCCGGCACCGTCTCCATGCGTGCCCGCACATTATCATCGATGTAATCCTGCATCATCACCATATCGAGATTGCGCGGATTACCCTCCAGCGGCATCACACGGAAATACATAAAGGAGTTGCTGGAGAAGGAAGCAGCATAGATGCGCGGCTCATCCACATTCTCCGGGTAGCTCGGCACCTGCGACAGGGCATTGTTAATTTCGATCAGGGTATTATTGAGGTCGATGCCAAAGGGAAACTCCAGTTCGATGGATGCCTGGCCAAATGATGCGGATGAGGTAATTCGCTCCAGCCCCGGCACACTGCGCAGGTACTCCTCCTGTTCAATAATGATCTCCTTTTCCACATCCTGGGGGGTTGCACCTGCCCAGGCGGTGCGAACGGAAATGGTGCGTACCTCCAGATCCGGTATCATCTGCACCGGAATGCGCATCGCAGCCACAACCCCCAGCACCGCCACAATCAGCACGACCACGGCAATCAGGGTGCCACGCTGGATCATCCCGTGAAACATGCCCTAGCCTTCCCCTTTAACTTCCCGTTGCCGTTGCTCGATGCGAACCTTCTGATCGGCTTCCAGTGCTTCATTGCCCTCGACCACCACGGTATCGCCGGCTTCGAGGCCCTCGCGGATCTCGACCAGCCCGTCAAAACCATGACCGGTGCTGACACTGCGCTCGAACGCCTGGAACTTGCCATCAGCCTCGCGAACCACCCAGACCGTAATCCGGCCATCGGGGTAACGCAGTACCGCATCGCGGGAGACCACAATACCCTGCTGGCTGGATGAAACCTGCAGCAGACCGTTGACTGACATACCGGGAATCATATCGGCATCCATTGAATCTAACAGCACACGGAGCATAAAGGTTCGTGCGCTGCGATCATTAACCGGTACCACCACATCAATCGTCCCTTCGAACTGCCGTTCGGGCAGCGCATTCAGGCTGAGGGTGATGCGGCTGCTGTCATCGATCAGCGGATAGAAAATTTGTGGCACCGAGAAATCGGCGTACAGGGTATCCAGCGCGACCAGTTCCAGCACGCTTGAACCAGGACTGACCCACTCGCCCACTTCGGTCAACTTGTCACTGATTACGCCGGCAAACGGCGCGCGCACCAGATGCCGTTCGAAACGCGCCTGCTGACGCTGCTCCTCGGCCTGCTGGCGTTTCAACGCGGCGGCCTTAATCTCGACTTCCGCCTGGCGCAGCTGGATTTCGTTTTCCGAGATACTGCTCTGTTTGCGCAGGCGCTGCGCATCCGCGTAGCGTCGTTTCGCATCCGTCAGCTCGGCACGCAATTGTTCGGTCTGCGCCTGGCTGGCCTGGTATTCCCATTTACTGATTTCGCTATCCAGCACCAGCATTACATCCCCGGCCTTAACCCGATCGCCGAAATCCACCTTCAACGACGCCACCTGGCCGCTGACTTCACTCGACAGGCGTGAGACCCGGGCGGAGGTAACCGTGCCACTGAGCGGCACCTGACGAATAATCTTCGCCTCGCGCGCCTGCTCAACCATCACGGTCGGCACCTCAGCGGCCTGCGCAGCCGTCTGCTGCAGAAACAAGGGCAATGCCAGTAGCAACAACCACAAACCTCTGCCCGTATGCACCCCTGGCAGGCGAAATAAACCGACCATCCTCAAATCCTCGTTATTAGTATTAATCCACACAGTTCATTCCCTGTTTGACTCCACCGGTATGGGACACTCTGCAATTAAATCCAGACAATCGCAGGGCTAAGAGGTTCGGCACAGGGCATGCTAATCAGGGAAAAGAAATATCAGTGGATGGCAAAACCTTAACGTATAACAGAATGCGGATTCAAGCCTGTGCCCCGACCAACGCCGCTTCATGCCAGTATGCTTCCCAGTACTGCTTCATCAGTGAAATAATAATGTAAATTAATATATGCACCTGCCACAGGTTTCCAGCATTCTGTAAATAGCCGTAATTCTAACGCGGTATATAGACACTTCTTTTCGTTGACCTGTATCAACGGCTTCAGGTTTGCCCTCACGTAACCTGCATTATTCTGTAAAACCACAACGGTCTCTGTTTTCGATTCATGGCACTTTCGGATTACGTCAATACCTTTGGACAGCTGATGCTGACACGCCATCATGAGCGGGTTCACAAGCTGGCCATCGATGCAGGCTTCACCTGTCCCAACCGGGACGGCACCTCAGGCCGTGGCGGTTGCACCTTTTGCAACAACGTCTCCTTCAGTCCCAATGGCCGCTGGTTTCTCGCATACTTTCAGACGCACACCAACACCATGGTATGTCATATGTTTAACTCGATAAACTGTTACACAAAACACCCGTGAAACACCCGCCAACGACTTTTCTTTTCTTCGCTTTATTTTTTTGTAATGGCGTTATCGGCGCGGAACTCCAAATGCCAGACGAAGAACAGAAGATGAACTACAAGGATATCGCCGATAGTCGTCGAGAGGAATATGAAATCAGCTCGAGGTACATCTGTGGCCAGAGCCCCTGCTATACCAACCGCTTGATTATCGAGAATTCCCCTTATCTTCTCCAGCATGCGCACAACCCGATTGACTGGCTTCCCTGGGCTGCTGAGTCGCTCGAAAAAGCTCGGCGTGAGGACAAACCAGTCTTCCTCTCGATCGGCTATGCAGCATGTCACTGGTGCCATGTCATGGAGGAAGAAAGTTTCGACAACGAAGCTATTGCCAGTTTGCTGAATGAGCATTTTATATCCATCAAGGTGGATCGCGAACAGCGCCCCGACATCGATGAGTTTTATGCTAATGCAGTGATGTATTTTCAGGGAGTACAGGGCTGGCCTATGTCATTGTTTCTGACACCGGATGGCAAAGCGTTTTTTGGTGGGGGATATTATAACGAGCAGGAATTCAGATTATTGCTGTTACAAATAAAAAAAAAGTGGGAGACCCGGCGGGAACACACCATCAGCGAAGCAGAGCAAGTACTAGACCATTTACAGGCAAAAAATGGTGAATCCATCCAGATATCCCATCTGCAGGACGCAGTCAGGAAACAGGCGCTCAACGACATACTTTCTTTCCACGATTCATACTATGGTGGTTTTGGCCATGGCAGTAAATTTCCGCGTGAACCCTGGCTGTTTTTATTGCTTAACGAGGCATATGTAAATCGTGAATCGGATTATGCATTTACTGCATTAAAAAACACCCTGACGCATATCGCCAGGAGCGGGATACATGATCACCTTGCGGGCGGGTTTCATCGATATGCTGTAGACCCATTCTGGAAGGTGCCACATTTCGAGAAGATGCTCTATACACAGTCCCTGCTCGCCCGACTTTTTTTACAGAGTCACAATATCGAAGCCGATAATGAACTCAAATCTGTTGCCAACAAAACCCTGCAGTTCATGCTGAATGAAATGCAATCACCCACGGGCGGATTTTATGCATCACTGGATGCGGATACGCCTGAGGGAGAAGGTTACTATTATTTGTGGAATACTGCTCAACTGGAGTCAGCGCTGGATGCTGACGAGGCCGTTTTTGCCGCTGAGTTATATAATATCGATGACTCCGGCGAATCGAAAAGTAAAGGCAGCGTGCTGCACATGACCTCATCCGTGGAAGTATTTTCCAGAACAAAAAAACTTCCAGTCGAGACAACGCAGGCAAAAATAGCACGCATCAATAAGAAACTGCTGAGATCACGAGAAAACAGACTAGCCCCGAGCCTGGATAAAAAAATCATTATGAGCTGGAATGGTATCGCCATTATGGCGTTAACAGAAGGGGCTCGTGTACTGCACAATCCTGATTACCTCAGCATTGCAGTCAAAACCGCGGAATTTATCTGGGACAATATGCAACATGATAAAGGATTTCATCGCGTATCTATCCTGGGAAAAAGTGAACAGACTGCACAACTGGATGATTATGCGTGGTATCTGGCCGCGCTGATTGCCCTGTATGATGCCGAAAATAATATTCTCTGGCTTGATCGCGCGGAGAAAATCGCCGCCAGAATAGGTTCAGGCTTTCTGGATAATCGACATGGTGGTCTGTTTCAGACCGACAAAGATGATGATAATGGATTGCCGGTACGTCCTAAATCCGCATTTGACAAGACCTTACCTTCCGCCAACGCCATCGCCAGTCAATCACTGATTCGACTAGCCAGGCGCACTGGCAATAACGATTATAACGAACTGGCAGAAAATATATTGTCAGCTTTTTCTGCAGAAGCGAAACAAATACCGAGTGCCTATTCGGGAATATTGATTGCCAGCCATGAACTCAGTAATCAGGCAAACACGCTGCCGCTGTTTACCGCCCGCGGAAATATCCGCATAGACGCCAGCATTTCACCGTTATCGAGCGAACTGTATCGCCTTGATATCAAATTGAAAATGCGCAACAAATGGCACATTAACTCCAGCAAACCACTTGATAAACAGCTGATACCAACACGTATACAGGTGGATAAATCATCCGACTGGTTCCTGCAATCGGTACATTATCCAGTGCCAAAAATAATGACAACCAGCTTCAGTCAGCGACCACTGGCGTTGTACGAGGACACTGTTGTGATTAATGCTGAAATTCGCAAGGGAAAAAGCCAGAAAAACCCTACACTCAAGCTGGATATTCAAGCTTGCAACGACCAGATATGCCTGCCGCCAGAGCAACTCTATCTACTCCCTTTACGAAATCGTATCTCGACCAGTCAATGATGCAGCCAGACAGAAAACAAATAATCTGCAACCAGCACATACCGGGTGTCAGTTTTTTTTATGTAATCAACAAATGTTGACCAACGTCAATGGCCAAATAATTTTTGATGCTAGGTTCACTCTGACATTCAGAGTTAGATCTGAAAAAAAGTTTTACAAATCCGCATGATACATTTTGATGACAGTTAAACAAACTTCATTACACGTATTGTATCAACCATTTACGAGGGGGTAAGACATGGCAATTCATAAACAGCTTTTAAACAGGGCAATAGGGATGATCCTGTTTGCTGTTGGTACAACAAGTACAGGCAGTTATGCTGCTGAAACAGAAGAAATTAAAACAGGCAGGCAGCTGTATGAACAGAACTGCATCTTCTGTCATCAGGCGGATGCCATTGGCAAGCCCGGATTTGCACCTTCACTTTCCAACAAGGAATTTCTCAGCACCGCCTCAGACGCCTTCATCATGTCCACCATACGTGACGGTCGTACTGGCACAGGCATGCCTCCATACGGGCATCTTGGAAAGAGTGGCATACAGTCCATTGTCAGTTATTTACGAACCTTCGAAAAATTACCTAACCGTTCAAAAGAGATCGATGCCCAACCAGTATCCTATGGCGATGCACGCAAGGGTGAGCTCTGGTTTGCACAGATCTGCGCAACCTGCCATGGCGAAAAAGGACAGGGCTATGAGGCGGGTGTCGTGGGTACAGCCATCGGACGTCCAGGCTTTCTTGATAAAGCATCAGACGGATTTATCCGTGTCACCATCAAGGAAGGTCGCTCCAACACCCGTATGCTGGGCTTTTCAGGACCAGGCGGACTGGCAAATCTGCGTGACCATGAAATCAATGACATCATCGCCTACCTGCGCACTCTAAACAAATAACACACAATAAATTTAACTAACACTGAGATTTGGAATAATTAATTATGAAACGAATCAAAGACCTTTCCCGGCGCGATTTTATCAAGAACAGCACCTTCATCACTGGCGCCGCCTCGGGCGTAGGTCTGTTTACCTCGAACAATCCCGAGCTAGAGGCATCGCCTTCGGCTGCCGCTGCGGAAACAAAACGCACCACTGCATTAGCACAATGCCCCTATTGCGGTGTCGGTTGTGGCACCGTCATCATATCGGAAAATGGAAAAATTGTTTCCATGCGACCGGATAAGGATCATCCCACCAATTATGGCCTGCAGTGCATCAAGGGGCTTACCGCCGCCGAGCCGATGTATGTCGACCGCATGGAGGGTGACCCCTATGTAAGAAAAGATGTATGGGAAGAATGGCAAAAGCCCGGCCATGGTGATATCGAGTTTACCAGTAAGACAAAGAATGCCTTTGACGAGGAACTGTTCGTGCGTGTGCCCTATCAGGAGGCATCCGACATGGTTTCCCACAAGGTGGCGCATTTTGCCAAGAAATATGGCGGTAATTCCATAGCACTATACGGTTCTGGTCAGCTCACCATGGAAGGCCAGTATCTGGAAAATGTATTTATGAAGGGCGTGCTGGGCTCCAATACCATTGAGGCCAATGCGCGTATGTGCATGACCTCTGCGGTAACTGGCTACTTTGCCACGCTCGGCTCCGACACCCCACCGCTAGCCTATGATGATATTGAGCTGGCAGATATGGTCATGCATTTTGGTCATAATGCTCGTGAATCACATCCCATTATTTACTGGCGTATTGCCGATCACAAAAAGAAGAAAAATATCCCCACGGTTATCTGTGATCCGCGCTGGACCGGTTCCAGCCAGGGCTATGCCGATATCAATCCTGACAATCACATCCATGTACCGGTGCTCAACGGAGATATCAGCTTTCTTAACTCAATCGCCCACGTACTGTTGAAAGATCACCCCGATGTCATTGACTGGGACTTCCTGAAGAAACATGTCACCGGCTGGAAAGAGTATATTGACGGCGTAACCAATGACTATAGTCCGGAGCAGGTTCAGGATCGCATGGGCAGTGACAAGGTTACACCCGAAATGATTCGTCAGGTTGCAGCCTTGTTTGCGGATGCAACGCGCAAGCGTCTCGAACGCAGCAAGAATGACCAGCGGGGTGACGGCTATGGTGGTGTCATTATTATGTGGGGTATTGGCTATAACCAGCACATTCACGGCCAGCACAATGTTATCTCTGTCGTCAATCTGCTGACACTCACCGGCAACCTGGCCAAACGTGGCTGCGGCCCCTTCTCTATGACAGGGCAGCCTAATGCCATGGGTGAGCGCTTTACCGGTGGTCTGACCGACCGCTTGCCATTCAATGAACCCCTGACCAACGACAAGCACCGCAAGCACATGGCAGAGCAATGGGGTGTGCCGGAAAAAAATCTTGTACAGGCAATGAATTCAGATAATTCCGGCATGGCCATCGGCATGATGGAACGCACCCTGAAGGACGAGGTCAAGGCCATGTTCCTGGTGTATGCCACGCACATCGATCTGCCGGATCAGCACAATCTGGTGCGCCCGGCATTGATGAAATCATTCAATGTCGTACAGGAAATCTACCGCCACGCGCCCAACAACCTGTTTGCCGATGTCATCTTCCCGGCAGCAACCTGGGGTGAGGTTGAAGGCGTCTATATCAGCTCCGAACGCCGTATCAACATTTGTCAGGCCGGGGGCACCCCACCGCCGGGCTGCCGTCCCGATATGGACATGGTGATCGACAAGGGCAAGGAGATTGCACATTTGATGGGGCTGGATGCTGACAAGATATTTCCGTGGAAACGCAATGAACAGGGTGTTTATGATGCCCAGGAAGTATTCCGCGCTATTGTAGAAGCCTCCAGAGGCACCGATGCCGACCTGACCGGTATGCTCGAGGTCGAAAAGGTCGATGGCATCGGCCTGTATGACCAGCTAATTAAGTTACGTGGTATCCAGTGGCCCGCACCGACCTATACCATTGCCAAGGAAGGTGGCGCAAAACGTCGTTACATGATGCAGGAAGGGAAATGGGACAACCGGCCCTACGGCTACTTCCGCACTAAAGACGGCAAGGTCCATATGAAGTTGTGTCAGCAGGATTATAGCAAACGGCAGGAAGTCACAGATAAACTCATGGAGTATGGCGTCAAGAAGGATCATTACATCATCGATAATATGCCATTGCTTGTTCAGGCGCGGGACATGGGCCTAACACCCGACCTTCCGGACGATAAACACCGAGGCAAACACTGGGAAGATATACCGAAAGACAAATACCCCTACTGGCTTGGCCTGGGTGTTGTATATGAACATTTTCATACGGCCAAATCCAACCGCAGTCCAACAACCCGACGTCTGGTGCCTGAGCAGTATGTAGAAATGCACCCGGACGATGCCAACGCGCTGGGCATCAAGGATGGCGATCAGGTCAAACTGATTACCCGCCGCGGTCACTACTTTGCCCGCGCGCAGGTGGGAACCAACAGTATTGTGCGTCCTGCACGTAACTCGGTACCACCAGGATATCTGTTCAGTCCATGGAACCTTTCAGTTGCCGACAGTGCTGATCCGAAAAAGAATAAATGGCTGGTTAATGGTGTATCCAGTCGCTGCTTCGATCCGGTCTCCGGGCAGGTGGACTTCAAGAAACTGGCATGCCGTATTGAGAAGGCGTAATCAGACTGAAATGAATCATCACCTGCATCCTTGACACAGGCGGCATGTCACAACCCGACATGCCGCACTGTTTATTATTTAATTAGTGATATGAAGATGGTTTTTGAATGAGCGACAGACGATATTTTTTGAAGGAACTGATAGCAGGTGCACTGGCTAGCACTGTGCTCAAATCCCCCCTCGCAGAGGCGGCATTTACAGCACAGACCAGCCTGCGTTACCTGAGACCTCCTGGGGCACTGGCAGAGAAGGAATTCCTCAGCCACTGTATTCGTTGCGGACAGTGTGGCGAAATATGCCCCAATCGCTGCATCAGCTTCTTTAATCTTGAAAACGGCGTCGATGCACTCAATACGCCTTATATCATTCCGCGGGAACAGGCCTGCATACTGTGTATGAAGTGCGGTCAGGTTTGCCCCACCGGTGCTATCAAACCCCTGGAAAGAACAGCCGAAGATATACTCGGTAATGTAAAAATGGGTAAGGCACAGGTCAATAAAAATCTCTGTCTATCCTGGCAAGGAAAAACCTGTGGTGTCTGTTATCGTGCCTGCCCGTTGGCGGATGTTGCAATCAGGGTCGGCCTGCTGGAGCGTCCCTTTGTGCTTGATGGATGTGTGGGCTGTGGATTGTGTGAGCGTTCCTGTATCCAGATACCACAGGCTATCAAGATTACTCCACAACACAATATTGAGAACATGTCCTGATCATGAGTTCAAAAATCACTCCATTTTTTTTATGGCGGCACCTGAACAAGCTGCGCTGGGCGGTACTGATACTGGTATTCAGCATGCTGGTGTTGCTGCCGTTTCTACACCTCTATCAATCCTATGCGGCCGCACATGCCTATGATCTGCTCGAACCGGGACAGAAGCAGCTGTATGATGCAATGGAGTGGCTGACCTCACCCTTTATCGATGACCCGAAGCAGGATCTGGATGCCATCAAAGGCACGACCTGGAGCGGTACATTCTGGGGCTTACAAGTATCAGACCCACTGGCGCTTGCTGGACAGGTATCTGCAACCCTCTCGGTATATTGGCCATTCATGCTTGCAGGCCTGATACCCATTTTACTTACTGTCTTCTTTGGTCGTTTTTTCTGCGGATGGATCTGTCCCGCGACCTTTCTCTATGAACTAAACAGTATCCTGTCGCTCTGGTTGCAACGTCTCGGCATCAAAAGTGGTCGTCGTCGATTTGATCGTCGCCTGAAATATCTGGTACTCCTGGTGGGTCTGATACTTTCCGCTATAAGTGGAGCTGTGCTGGTATCGATAATCTATCCACCGGCCATCATTGGTCGTGAAATCTATTTTGCCATCACCATGGGTGGATTCGGTGCCGGATTGACATTCTTTGTTATAACCCTGCTGTTCGATCTGCTGATATCCCGACGGGGTTTCTGCCGTTATTTGTGTCCGGGTGGTGCACTTTACTCGTTACTCGGCAGGTATCGACTGGTTCGTATCAAACGCATCGTGGAAAACTGCAATGACTGCGCTAAATGCAATGCCGTGTGCGAGTTCGCACTCAATCCGCTGCGCGACAACTTTGGTCAGGAGTGCAACAACTGCACAGCATGTATTAGTGTGTGCCCAACGGATGCCCTGAGCTTTGTGATCAGGCCGCACGATGATCCGGACCAGGGCCCTGGACATCTGAGCAAACAATACAAACAGAGGCAATCGGGGAAATAACTTTATGCAACGCAGAAATTTCCTCAACAGATTGGTATTCGGCTTCAGTGCCATTGGCCTGGCAGGTACACCCTATGCGATTTCCCGCTTGATGACACCTGAAAACCCGGTGTTATTTTCAAATCATCTGCGACCGCCTGGAGCGCTGGCAGATGACCAGGCCTTTATCGAGGCCTGTATCGGCTGCGGACTCTGCGGTGAGGTCTGCCCGCCGCGCTGTATTGTGTTTGAAAAAAACAATGGCGGCAAAGCGGCCTACACACCCTATATTGATCCGGAAAAAAAGGCCTGCATCCTGTGTGATAAGTGCATGGGTGTCTGTCCAACCGAGGCACTGACTGAAACGCCCAGGGAAAAGATCAGCATGGGTCTGGCACAGATTGACCGTCTGGCCTGTTACCCATGGGTGGATCGTGGTGTCTGCGGTGCCTGTGTCGCCATCTGTCCACTGGGCGACAAGGCGATAAGCTTTGAGTTTGCCAATATGTACCGGCCGGTTGTAAATGACAAGGGCTGTGTGGGTTGTGGCATGTGTGTGGAAATTTGTCCACACCCGAGTCTGCCCATCCGCATCGTGGAACCCTGGAAAGGTTCCGTTACGCAACATACGGTGTAATCAGAATTCCCCGTATCAGAACAGATTGGGACGCAAACGATTTATGTCAGCAAAATTAATAGTTTTCACTGTATTGCTCGCCAGTTACATTTCCGCCGTGCAGGCACATCATGTATTGGGCCGTCCTGCGTATAGCCTGAATGAAGACTCCAATACCCCGCCCAGCATGCAGATAGAGACGCAAATAGGCAGTTATTTTGTGACCTACATGGTATTTCCTGCTTTCCCGAAACCGAATGAACCGGGGCGCGTTAATCTGTATGCCTCACGCATGGATAATGGCGAATCCTTTCACGGCGAGATTACGTTCAGCGTGAGGGACGACAGCCTGTTTGATGTCGACGCGGAAGAGATCATCGGCACACAAACAATAGACGATGGCGTGTATCGCCAGGGATTCCAGTTCAAGGAGGAAGGTAGCTATATCATCACTGCCAGATTTGAATCCGAAGGCGAACCCTACATCATCGACTTTCCATTACAAATCGGCGAAAGCAGTTCCATGCTACCTGTGGGTATAGCCACAGGCTCAATTGTACTCGTGTTACTCAGTGTGAATGTCGTACAACGGCGTAAACTGATGCGTGAAAAAATCCGCGGTAACCGTGAGGATGAAGCACCATGATACACCCCGGTTTGCCCGTGTTCTGGGTTTATGCCATCTGGTGCTTTATGCTCGCGCTGGCATTGTGGGGCCTGGCGCGGCCTGCAGTCGCCGACAACGGCGGTGGCTATGCCAGCCCTGCCAACACATCTCTCATAACTCCACTGACACGAATTTTCACCCATTCGGGGCTGCCTCTGCTGCTACTCAAGCTGATAATGGTAGCGCTGTTTGCTCTGGTTATTTTCGCCGGGCTTTATGGCACACCACTTCCTGAACAAAATATCGCGACTGTACTCACCTGGAACATATGGTGGGCAGGACTGATTCTGTCGATATTTTTTCTCGGTTCATCATGGTGTGCAGTTTGCCCGTGGGATACACTCGCTGGCTGGCTGGTAAGACCTAAACTGTGGTTTGCCAAGCGTATCAATAACAGCCTCGAACTGACCCCGCCGGCATGGTTACGTAGCGTCTGGCCTGCGCTTTTACTTTTTATTGGCCTGACATGGCTTGAACTGGGTGTTGGTGTAACAACAAGCCCATACGCCACGGCCATGCTGGCATTACTCATGGTAGTACTTGCCACGATTACCCTTGCGATCTACAAAAACAGGGCATTCTGCCATTACATTTGTCCAATAGGTCGAACCGTCGGTTTTTACGCACAGCTGGCTCCGGTTGAACTACGTCCCATCGATAGCGATATCTGCGCAAAGTGTACTACCCTGGAATGTTATAATGGCAACGCTGACGTAGACCCCTGCCCTACACAACTGGTGATGGGGCGCTTACAGCAGAACACCTACTGCACCTCCTGTGGAAATTGTGTAAAAAGCTGTCCGGAGCAGAATGTCGCATGGCGTCTACGCCCGCATGGTTATGAGACATCTCACAGTGCACGACCCCGCATTGACGAAGCCTGGTTCATGTTGATATTGCTGGCAACGACAGCATTTCACGGCATCACCATGATGGAATTCTGGGAACAAGGGCTAAGGGATTTCGCACAGAAAACCGGTGATTCAGGACAGTTGCTGATGAGCTTTTCCAGTGGGCTGCTCATCAGCATTATCATACCCGTCGCTCTCTATTCACTTACTGTTGCCATAACCCGGCATTATAACCATGCACAAATCAGCTTTAAAAAGCTGTTCACTGGCATGGTATTTATTACATTACCACTGGCGTTCTCCTACCACCTGGCACACAACCTGAATCATCTTGTGCGTGAAGGCTCCGGTGCAACAAGCCTGTTCCTAAATCCACTGGGGCTTGGTGCGCAGCCAATGAGCGATTCGGAAATACTGGCCAAACATTTTTCACCGATAGTCTCCGAAAGTGTCATTTTCACCGCCCAGGGACTGTTAATGATGTTTGGGTTCTGGTTAGCCATCAAGATCATGCGACATCGTGGTCTTACACTATTACCTGGTGCGGGCTGGCGACTTTTTCCTTTTGTTATTTTCATTCTTACTGTGCATGGCTTTCATTTATGGATGCTGTCACAGCCCATGATTATGCGCATAGGTCTTTGTATCGCGCCCTGACAGGTGCATGCAGTAGCTGTGTAGTTAACTGGAGTAAATACGTATGGATCGCAGAGCGTTCTTTACCAGAGGAGCTGGCAAGGTGGCGCATGCTGTTACAAAGCATGCGGAGGAAAAGGCGCGCGCTAATTCCACTCGCTGGATACGGCCGCCGTTTGCCATAGAGGAGCTTGATTTTCTGTTGGCTTGTACCCGATGTAGTAAATGCATCGAAGCCTGTCCCCATGACGTTATCTTTGCACTGTCGGCTCGACTCGGTGTAAAGGTGTTCAATACCCCGGCACTGGATCTACGCAACAAGGCCTGCCATATGTGTGAAGACTGGCCGTGCGTTAACGCCTGCGATGACAATGCGCTAAAAATGGCAACGGTGGAAGATGACAATGAAGAAACTGTTCAACAGGAAATGCCCAGGATCGCTACCGCATACATTGATGAGGGTGCCTGCCTGCCCTATTCAGGGCCAGAGTGTGGCGCATGCCGTGTCTGTCCGGTTTCAGGTGCGATGAGCTGGATCATGGAAAAACCACGAATTGTCGCGGAAGTGTGTACAGGATGCGGTCTGTGCCGAGAAGCCTGCATCATCGAAGAGAAGGCCATTCACCTGCATTCAAAATACAAATCGTAAGTTGTAACTCACGTATGTAGACATTACACAGATAGCTTACCATTCACTCAGGTCTGGTTTTGGCATATTCTCGTGACATTGATAACAGGGGATGTTTCGCTGCGCATAAAATTCATGATCTTCATCACTGCCCCCGCGACTAACCTCAATGTTCTCTGGCAGCGTGTGTGTAATACCCTTGTGGCAATCAATACAGGTTTTTTTGCGCTCTGCCGCCAGTGCATGCAAAGTCTCGCTTCTGTTTTTTTGTGTATTCAGATCCATTGCAGAAAATTCATGGCAGTTCCGACACTCTCTGGAATCGGTTTCCTGCATAGACGACCAGACCTTTTGTGCGAGCATCAACTGCCTTGCATTGAACTTTTCTGGCGTATCGATTGAGCCGGTCATTTTATAAAATAGTTCGCTGGTCGCACTTATTTTTCTTACCAGCATATGCTCCCACTCCCTGGGGACATGGCAATCTGGACAGGTAGCCCGGACACCTGACTGATTTTTGTAATGTGTCGAAAGCTTGTAATTTTCATAAATATGATCTTTCATTTCATGACAGCTTATGCAGAACTCCATTTCATTGGTTTTTTCCATGGCCATATTAAACGAACCCCAGAAGAGTATACCCATAATCATGAAAAAAATGGCCACACCCAGACTTGTTTGAAAGATAATATTTTTTTTCAATAAGCGTAAAATCAACCAGCACCCACTTTCTTATTGTTTAGAACGGCTCAGTAACAAATCAAGTAACTGCTGATTACCTGAAATTCTTGCAGCCTCTATGGCGTCAATACCATCTTTGTTAACAATTGTGATATCGGCTGCATATTTCAGCAACAGGCTAACTGCATCAAGGTTGCCATATAAGGCAGCATTAATCAGTGCCGTATTATGCGTTTCATCCAGTGCATTGACATCCGCAGCATTTTCCAGCAACAACTTAATAACCTCTACCCCTTGTAATGGGGCGACAATAATTGGGGCCTGGTTGAATGGAGGTTGTTTCTGGTTTATTTCCGCCCCAAGCTCAATTAACTCACGCATCTGCTCAAGGTCACCACTACTCACCGCTTCCATCAGGTTATACTCAAGCTGTCCGGCCGCTGATAGTGATGGCAATAATACTAACGCGAAAATTTTGAATGTAACATTCATTCTATTCCTAACTCCTGCAACAGCCGATACCATCACTGAATGTATTGTTCACCTGGCTTCTTCGCCGCCCCCACAATTAGATTACGAACCAGCGCACATCAGCATGAACTTTATTATTTTTCGATACTTAACAGTGACGCATAATATTTATTTAGTTGTCTGCGGATAGCTTTTGAAAAATTTCTTACCCATCATACAGCGGGGCAATAGGTCTTCATTTGGCAGCGCCTGAACTCTGCCCACAGCGTTATTGAAAATAACTCACACAAAAAATTTAATAATGTGCTGCACCGGATTAATGCATGCTGCATGGAAAGATGTTTCTTTTCGTTGACCTGAATCAACGGCTTCAGGTTTGCCCTCACGTAACCTGCATTATTCTGTAAAACCACAACGGTCTCTGTTTTCGATTCATGGCACTTTCGGATTACGTCAATACCTTTGGACAGCTGATGCTGACGCGTCATCATCAGCGGGTTCACAAGCTGGCCATCGATGCAGGCTTCACCTGTCCCAACCGGGACGGCACCTCAGGCCGTGGCGGTTGCACCTTTTGCAACAACGTCTCCTTCAGCCCTAATGGCCGCCAGCCCGATCCGATCTGTACGCAACTGGATAATGGCCGCAGGGTTATCGCCAGACGCACCGGAGCGAAAAAATTTCTCGCATATTTTCAGGCCTACACCAACACCTATGATGACGTGAAAGAACTGAAACGCCGATACGACCTGGCTTTGTCACAGGCCGGGGTCATCGGTCTGGCCATTGGCACTCGCCCGGATTGCGTACCGGCGAAAGTTCTGGACCTGCTCCAGTCCTATCAACAACAGGGATATGAAATCTGGCTTGAGCTGGGGCTGCAATCGGCATTTGATGACAGCCTGCAGCGCGTCAATCGTGGGCATGGCTTTGGCGAATATCAAAAAGCAATCCGCGCCGCGCAGCAGCGCCAACTGCCGGTCTGTACCCACCTGATTCTTGGCCTGCCCGGTGAGTCGCCAGAGCACACTCGCATCTCATTATCACGGGTTCTGAATGAAGGTGTCGAAGGACTCAAACTGCATCCGCTGCATGTGGTTAAAGGCACCCAGCTGGCTAATCAGTGGCGGCGCGGCGAGTACCAACCCTGGTCCATTTCCCGGTATATGGAAACCGTAGCCGATCTGGTGGAAATGACGCCGGCGGATATTGTCTATCACCGCCTCACCGGTACCGCCGCAGAAAACATCTTGCTGGCGCCCCACTGGTGCAACTGGAAGTGGAAAGTGCTCAACGGCATTGAACAAATTCTAAGTCAACGTGGCAGTCGCCAGGGCACGGGCACGGCGCCACTACGGGCGATATCATGACAAACAGAATTGAACTGGTCGCACCCGCCGGGAGTTTTCCCGCCCTGCGCAAAGCGGTGGATAACGGCGCCGATGCGGTCTATATCGGGTTTCGCGATGCCACCAATGCCCGCAACTTTCCCGGCCTCAATTTCGATGAACACACCGCCGCCGAGGCCATTGCCTATGCCCATCAACGTGGTAGCAAGGTGCTTCTGGCGCTCAACACCTATCCACAGACCGGCAGCTGGCCCACCTGGACTGCCGCCGTGGATCGCGCCGCCAGGCTGGGCGTGGATGCCCTGATTCTCGCCGATACCGGCCTGCTGCGTTATGCCCATCGCCAGCATCCCCAGCTGCGCCTGCACCTGTCGGTACAGGGCTCGGCCACCAGTTATGATGCCATCGCCTTCTATCGCGAACAGTTTGATATCAAACGGGTGGTGCTACCGCGAGTCCTCTCGCTGGCCCAGGTAAAACGTATCATTGCCAACACCGATGTCGAGGTTGAGACCTTTGCCTTCGGTTCGCTGTGTGTGATGGTCGAGGGGCGCTGCTATCTCTCCTCCTATGTTACTGGTGAGTCACCCAATACCTGTGGCGCCTGCTCGCCAGCCCATGCGGTGCAATGGCATGAAACCGCTGCAGGCCGCGAAGTCCGTCTGAATGATGTGTTGATCGATGTGTATAAACCACAGGAGAGCGCAGGCTATCCTGTACTGTGCAAGGGCCGTTTCGAAGTAAATCAGGAACTCGGCTATGCGCTGGAGGAGCCCACCAGCCTCTCGGTACTGGACATACTGCCCGAACTGGTACGCAGCGGCGTCCGTGCGATCAAGATCGAAGGCCGCCAGCGCAGCCCCGCTTACGTTGCCCAGGTCACCCGGGTACTGCGCCAGGCACTGGATGCCGCAGAGCGCGATCCCGATAACTATACGCCCCGCAAGGAATGGATCACGCAGCTCGACAAACTTGCCGAAGGCAATACCCACACCCTGGGGGCGCTGGATCGACAATGGCAATGAAACTCGCACTTGGACCGATACTCTATTTCTGGCCCAAACAGCAGGTGACGGATTTTTACCGTCAGGTGGCCGAATGGCCGGTGGATATTGTCTATCTTGGTGAGGTGGTTTGCTCGAAGCGGCGCGCCCTGCGCCTGGATGACTGGCTGCAAATCGCCCGGCAATTGACCGCTGCCGGCAAGGAGGTCGTGCTTTCCAGCCTGGCCCTGATCGAGGCTGAATCGGAAATCAGCGTCCTGCGGCGTATTGCCCAGAACGGTGAGTTCCTGGTTGAAGCCAATGACATGACGGCGGTACAGAACCTTCAAGGCCAGGCTTATATTGCCGGCCCCCACCTGAATATCTACAATCCCGAGTCACTGGCACTGCACCACGACAATGGTGCCAGGCGCTGGGTCATGCCGGTTGAACTGTCACAGCAAAGCCTGGCTGACATGCAACAGCACAGGCCGACACAACTGGAAACCGAAGTTCTGGTTTTCGGACGCCTGCCGCTGGCCTTCTCGGCTCGCTGCTTTACCGCCCGTGCCGAGCAGTTACCCAAGGACAACTGCCAGTTACGCTGTGCTGATTTTGCCGACGGCCTGGCTATGAATACCCGCGACCAGCAAGCGTTTCTCACCATCAATGGCATTCAGACCCAGTCGGCCAGCACCTGTAATCTGGTTCGAGCCATTCCGACCTTGCGTGAACTGCAGACCGATGTTCTGCGGCTCTCTCCCCAGTCACAGCATATGGCCGAGATCGTCGCCCTGTACTCACAGGTATTGGAGAACAGGCTTGATCCCCGCGAAGCCGAAAGCAGGATTAACCGTCTGACCTGTGGCTCGCCGGCAAACGGTTACTGGTATGACAGACCTGGCATGGAATGGCTCGACGAAGACAGGCTTGATGACTTATTCATACGTCAGAGATAAGGCATCCGTGACCATCAACGCAGAGGCGATCCGATGATTTATATTCTGCTGCTGGCATACAAAGAGTCGGTTCATAGCACCCCACCCTTCATCACATGCCTCAGGTCACTCGCCTCTTCCACAAGGCCAGCGGCAACGCGGCAAGGCGCTTGCCCAGTATCGCCTGAAAATGGGCATCCCAGTCATAGTCGAGACTGTCGAGCAGGTTTTTAATATACAGCCCGGTGGCGGTCTCGCCTTCTATCTCCAGTTGCCGATTGAAAAACAGGGTATCCGGATCTTCAGCACGCCGGGCCAGTTGCCAGAAGTGCTCCAGCCTGCCCCGGATACAGACGCCCCAGGTTTGCTGGCTGGCATAACGAGCAGGATACAACCGACCACACTTGACGGTGAAATTAAAGCAGCTGGCGGTGTCAGTAATCTCGATGGCCAGCCGTTTACCATTCAGTGAAGCGAGTTGTTCTGCGATCGCCTGGCCCAGCAGCAGATGATTGATCCCCCGCGCCAGCAGTTCAGTCTGCATTGACTGGGGCAGCATTCGCAAGGCAAAAGCCAGTGGTTTGGGCGGCGTTGTCATATTCATCACCAGATAGATCAAGGCACACCAGACTAACCTCGCTGGCGCAAACAGCGCTTGATTCCGATCAAGCAGATCGAACGCGGTCTAGTGCGCTATCGACGATTAACCGGGCGAACCATCCACTCTGGGTTTAAGCAGCATGGGTGCATAGTAAAAGACATAAATCCCATAGGCCAGTAACCAGGCCAGCCCGGCAAGCCCAATACCCCAGGAAGCCAGTGCCGGCCAGCCGGCAGGCAACAGCACGCGTACCACGGCGGCGCTTATGATAAGCAGATAGGCCAGACTCATCAGGCGCGGCGGCTGCAGCTGTCGGCCGGTGTGCCCCAGGGTAACGCGGGATATCATGGCCAGAATCATGCCGCCAATGGCGCCCACGGTAAAGCTGTGCAACGCGGCACTGATATTATCCAGCAGACCCACACCGTACAGTGCCAGCAAAAGAAAACCCAGTGGAATAAATGCATAGGCCAGGTGCAGCGACCATAACAGTGGTACCGACACGGTATATTGAAAACCCCAGCGTAAAAAACGCCAGCCATTGGCTATCGCGGCAATGCCCGCAACGGATACCAGTAGCACCGACGACACACTTGCAAAACCCACCAGCCCAAGCACCAGCATACAGAGAATACTGATAATACTGACCGCTTCCAGCCATTGTATTGGCGGTAGTTTGCGGCAGCCCGTGCCATTACTGGTAAACGATGGAATCACCCGACCACCGAGTACTGCAATGATCAATACAAACAACATGATCGTGCCATGCAGTGCCTGGATGGCCAATGCACCCTGCCCGGTAAGAACGGCCCAGTGACTGGTGCCATTTAATATGGCCAGTAACAGCAACATGGGTACGAACATGAGATTACGCCACTGTTTTACTTTTATCACCGGATAGGCCATGGCCAGGCTGACCAGCAACATATAACTCAGGTCAACAGCGGCAACCCACCAGCCGCTATCGGCACTGGCAAAGCCCAGTGAGAGCCGCCCCAGCAACCAGCTGGTCACCAGCACTAATAAGGGCGTACCACGCAGACCGCGGACACCGGTCCAGGACTGTACTGCAGTCAGTAAAAATCCCGCCACAATCGCAGTGCCAAAGCCGAACAGCATTTCATGCCCGTGCCACCAGATCGGCCCGCCATAGGGTAACCAGCCAGAGGGCTGCAACCAGAAATAAATCCACCAGCCCATGGCGACTATGGAAAACAATGCGCCGCCAAGAAACAATGGCCTGAATGCCAGTCGCAGGGGCGCCGGAATGGCGAGGGCTTCAGCGTTATTATCAATATTGTGCAGCATCTGCTTTCTCCTGCAGTTCAATCTATTACCAGGCCCGGATAGATACAATCCGAACAACGACAGCGTCTACGAATGACCTTTGGCTCAATTACAGAGAGTTAAGGTCGCGTGCCAGCAGTGTAATAAGTATGGAGGCTTTTAACAGCAAAAAACCCATAGTCTGGCCGGGGATACCCAGCCGCGTAAGAACCTGCTTATTCTGCAATGATCGGGCTGCCGAGCTTTAAATGCGTTTAATGACTCGCCAGCTCTGCAATGGTCTGTCGATAGAAACCAGCGGCTTTCAACAGATTAAACAATAATGCGGCCTGGGCAATGGCAAACAACAGCGCGGCTGGGTAAAAAAACCACAGCGGCCACAGTGTTGCGGCTAACAGCAACAACAGGCTCGCCAGATGCAATCTGAATTGCCACTGGCCGGGGACTTCAGGAATAATTTTGCGCATATGCGGCACTTTCACCTGCGCCTCTCGAGCGCCCTGGTCACGCAGGTTTTTGTTCTGTGTACTCAGGTGCAACCAGATTAAAAACGGCACGATTTTATACATCATGCCACTCACCGTGGTCATGGCAAAACCGTGAACAAATAACACGCCGGTGAATAATGTTGGCAACTGTATGGTGAATACCGTTGCAACAAGCCAGATCAGCGCAAGCAGGCCAAGACTGAGCATGGCGAGTCGCCAGAAGTTCAGGGTCAGGTCGGGCAGCTGGCGACGACGACGATGCAGCAGCCAGAGCGTGGTGAGCGCAAAAACCAGCATGCAAATTGCGAGTAGTGTGCTGGCAACAGTTTTTAAAATTCCCAGTGGCCACACATAAGTCGCAGTCAGCATGAGTAGAATAGCGAACACCAGCCAGCCCAGCCAGCGTTGATGCAAGGCCGGGTACTCATCGGTAATCTGGAACATGGGGATAACCTGATACGCCACCGCAATAATTAATAACAGCACCCAGCCGAACAGCCCCCAGCTCAAATGCAGATCGGTCAGCAGGCGTGCCAGTGTAAACCCCTGATCGGTGTAGGCCAATGCCAGATAAATCCCCAGGCCTGCGGTGACAAGCAGGGCAAATAATGCCAGCAACATCATACTGCGAGTCGCGTGACGACTTTTTGAGCGCAGCAGACGCTCGCTTGCCAGCAGCAGAAAAATACAGAAAGAAACGCCCAGTGAGATCAGGGCGATAATAAACAGTAGCGGTGTGTGTGTTAACCAGCCGCTGGCGAGGCTAATGCAGCCGATAAATAACGCGGCATAAATAATGCGACTGAAAAATACCGCTTGCGGTATGACGACTCCCATAAGTACCGGTATCAGTTGCAGCATGGCACCAAACATGCTCATGGCAAAAAATCCCAGCGTCAGCAAATGGGTGACGGCGAGCAGCTCGGGCGTCCAGCGATCGCTGATCATTTGCGGCCCGTAATACAGCATTAACAGTGCTGCACTCAGGCTGAACAGGGGCGCGCTGACCAGGAACCGGGCAGGCACGGAAAAGGCAGGAGACTGCTGAAGTGAAAGACTGGCGTTCATCAGTTCACGGGCATGGGTTAATGGTCGTGGCTGGCGTCGATAATGGCCTGCACCGCACTGGCCGCTTCGGCATCATTTTCTGACCAGATAAAAACTTCAACCGCGGTGCTGGTTCCAGGGCGTGTGTAATACCTGAAATGTGACGCTTCTAAATTGCTGTAGAGCGGATAGGGTTCACGCCGATGCAGCATACGCAAATACTGCCCGGGCTGGAGTTGTTCAGCCGCATCCAGTGTTTGTACCAGCGGCTCCGGTGGCTCAAGGTCGCTGACATCAAGCAATACCTCGCGGCTCATGCTCCGGGGTTCCAGTCCTTAAATGCCTGTTGCCAGTCAGTGGCTTCAGATGAAAGCGCCTGATCCATCATGTTATATAAAATCTGCTCTTCCTTCATATTGTGCTGCTGCATCAGCATTAGCAGTGTTTCGGCCGCGCCAAGGTAATCATCGCTTTGCTGCTGCTTCAGCGCATCCCGCATTTCAGCAAAAAGGTCGCGCATCTGGTCGTGCTCCAGTCGCATCATTACGGTGGGCCCCGTCGTCATACCGGTGCTTTCTTCGAAAGTCGGGAACAATACCTGTTCTTCGAAACCAAGGTGATGTTCCATGGCTTCAATAAACGCATTGAATGTCTGGCTGGCTTCTGTCCAGTCTTCCGCTGAAACAGCTGTTTCAGTTTTGGCAAAAAACAGATCACAATCTTTGTGATCCTGAGACATAAATTGTTTAATGTTCATATCAGTCTGCGCTGTGTTTTGATATCGAAAGAATGATGCTGTGTGCCTGTACAACAAATACTCTACACTAAAAGACAGAACAATCAAAAACAAAAACCCTGGCTAAGCAAACGCATTTTCTGCGATGCTTTGCCATGACCGACCTGGTTATGCCATTGAACACGCTAGTAGAGCTGAGTCAAACGGATACTTTATTTACACCTGTTCTACCAGTAAATCCAGCCGCTTTAATAAACGGTGGAAGTTGCCCCGATCCATCTGCAATGAACGCGCCACCGCAGCCCGGTTACCTTCAAACTGCTTGAGTCTTTGCCGTATTAACTGCCGTTGAAATTCATCAACGGCACTCTTCAAATCAAGTTCCGAGTGTAACAATGCACGTTCAGTGCTAACCAGCGCATCGTCGGGCAATGTGCCTGCCACCTCCATCGCCATGTCAACCAGACTCAGATCAAGGTGTTGCGCATGAATGATGATGACCCCATCATGGGATTGAGACGCCATCGCCTTGAGGCCGGCACGACTCAGCACGTGATCGAGTTCACGCACATTACCGGGCCAGGGATACTCCTGCAGGGCGGTGCTGGCAGCCTCTGATAAACGGAAGCCCTGCACACCGAAGCGGTGCTGGTTAGACTCCAGAAAATAGCCAGCCAGCAACAGCACATCATCGTCCCGCTCTCTCAGTGGCGGCACCTCAATCGGGTATACCGATAAGCGATGATACAGGTCTGCACGGAATTGCTGTCGTTGAATCTCCTGCTCCAGGTTACGGTTAGTGGCGGCGACAATGCGCACATCCACCTCGATATGTTTATCACTGCCTACCCGTTGAATTTCGCCGCTTTGTAATACACGCAGAAGTTTCGCCTGTAAATTTAACGGCAATTCACCGATTTCATCAAGAAACAGGGTGCCGCCATCCGCTATTTCAAACTTGCCCGAACGCTCGGCATGGGCACCGGAAAATGCGCCCTTCACATGACCGAACAATTCACTTTCAGCAACCCCTTCCGGTAATGCCGCACAATTAACATAAACCAGCGGTTTTTTTTGCCGTTGTGACTGCGCATGAACCAGGCGAGCCACCAGTTCCTTGCCAACACCCGTCTCACCCTGCACCAGCACACTGAGACTGGACTTTGCCACGGTTGTAATTTCAGAGCGTAAGGTCTCGATTACCTTACTACTACCAACTATTTCTGCTACTTCCGACTGAGCCGCCTGCAACGCTGCCGAGGTACGCTGTTCGTACTCGGCGCGGGCGGCCAGGGTATCGATACGCATCGCGGCCTTAACCGTGGCTTCGGTTAGTCGTAGAAAAGTAGCAAACGCCATCAGGTCTATCTGATCAAACGTACCTGCCGCCATCGCATCCAGCGTCAGCACACCCCAGGGGCGATTGTCGATATACAGCGATGCCCCCATGCAATCATGCACATGGAGTTTTTCACCCTGGTTTTCCACCAGACCGTCATAGGGATCGGGCAGCGAGCTATCGGCCGGGAAGCGCACAGTCTCGCGCGAATGTAACAGCCGTGATAATCGCGGGTGTTGCTCCACACGAAACCGCCGCCCCATGCTCTCAGGTAACAGGCCTCTCACCGCCAGCGGCCTGAGGTAGTCACCCTCAAGCTGCAATATCGCCGCTGAATCAAAGGGAAAAATTGCCGCCATTTCCTCAAGCAGATGCTGATAACGCTCAGCCGCCGGCAATTCCATAGAAAGGTCGGACACCAGATTAACCAGGGTGCGATTGAAGTTCTGATCAGATGTCATTTTCACAACAGATGTCCTTTTAACAACAATAATGTTATCTAATTAACAACAAGTATAGCACTCAATCCTTTGTCAAACTGACACAGAGTCGTAAAACTTACAATGACTCGACAATGACTATAAATCTCAATACCCCCACCTGATCTTGATCGTAGCCGTTTTGCGACCCCTTCAGCAGGCGTTTTTCCTCCCGCTGAAAAGATGCAGTAGATATCTGGCACGCATATCGCAATGCCTGATTACACAATGTTTATTTACCCAATTATCAAGGGGGCCACACCGATGAAAGACATAGCCTTTATTAACCTGTCCGAGCAAATAAGGAGGCAACATGGCTACTGAGTTTTTCACTAAAAGCATGTCGCGCAATATTTATTATGGCGGCAGCCTGTTCTGCTTTTTATTGTTGCTCGGCCTGACAATGGACACCATGCGCGTGCTACCCGAACGCGACCACCGTGAAAACATCACGGAATCGGTGGCACATGGCAAAACGCTATGGGAAGAAAATAATTGCGTTGGTTGTCATTCACTAATGGGAGAAGGCGCCTATTTTGCACCGGAGCTTGCCAATGTATTTGATCGCTATGGCAACGGTGATGAAGAAACATTTAAGAGCTACATGCAGGCCTGGATGGCCATGCAACCTTTACCTGCACCCGGTCGACGAAAGATGCCGCAGTTCAACTTATCCAAAGAAGAAGTGGATAACCTGTCGGACTTTCTCATCTGGACATCGCGCATTAATGATAACAACTGGCCACCCAATAAACAGGGCTAAGGGGAATGACAATGAAATTTAGTTCTCAGGCGGTCGCAAAGCCGTATTTTATTTTTGCACTGATGCTTTTTGCAGGGCAAATTATATTTGGTCTTATTCTCGGTCTGCAATATGTCGTCGGGGATTTTCTCTTTCCCTACATTCCGTTTAACGTTGCCCGAATGGTACACACTAACCTGTTAATCGTCTGGCTGTTGTTTGGCTTTATGGGCGCTGCCTATTACCTGGTACCGGAAGAGTCCGAAACCGAACTGTATAGCCCGGGGTTAGCCAGAATCACCTTCTGGGTGTTTGCGACAGCCGGGGTTTTAACCATTCTTGGTTATTTGTTCGTACCCTACGCGGAACTGGCGGCACTGACACAAAACGAGTTGCTACCCACCATGGGTCGTGAATTTCTCGAGCAACCCACCATAACCAAGATCGGTATTGCACTGGTGGTAGTGGCGTTTATTTTCAATATCGGCATGACCGTACTTAAAGGCCGTAAAACCGTCATCAATATGGTGCTCATTACCGGCCTGATCGGTATGGCCGTGTTCTGGATGTTCGCATTTTACAACCCGGAAAACCTTGTGCTGGATAAATTCTTCTGGTGGTGGGTTGTACACCTGTGGGTGGAAGGCGTGTGGGAACTGATTATGGGCGCCATTCTGGCATTCGTACTCATCAAGGTGACCGGCGTTGACCGTGAGATTATCGAAAAGTGGCTGTATGTAATTATTGCCATGGCGCTGATCTCAGGATTGATCGGCATGGGTCACCATTATTTCTGGATAGGTCCTGGCACTTACTGGCTGTGGCTCGGCTCGATTTTCTCAGCGATTGAACCAATACCGTTCTTTATGATGGTGCTATTCGCGTTTCGTATGGTGAGCCAACGTCGTCACCAGCATGGTAACGAAGTCGCAACACTGTGGGCACTGGGCACGGCCATTATGGCGTTCCTCGGCGCAGGTGTCTGGGGTTTTCTGCACACACTGGCACCGGTTAATTACTACACGCACGGTAGCCAGATTACCGCGGCGCATGGCCACCTCGCCTTCTTTGGTGCCTACGCGATGATAGTGATGACGATTATTTCCTATACCATGCCGATTATGCGCGGCCGCCCTCAGGGCAATTCGGCCAGGGCCCAGCGGGTTGAACGTATCGCGTTCTGGTTAATGTGTATTGCGATGATCGGCATAACACTGGCACTGACTGCCGCCGGCGCTGTACAGGTAGCGTTGCAACGGATTCCTGACGATGCAACAGCACTTGGCTTTATGGCGACGCAGGACAAGATGATGCCGATTTACTGGATACGATTCGCCTGTGGTGCATTGTTTACCGTCGGACTGATCACTTACTTCGCCAGCTTCTTCGTGGCTGAGAAAGATGCGACCTCGACAAGCGACGGTAAGATCGGCGGTGGCGCCTGCTGCGGTAGTTGCAGTTAATGCATAGCCAGTAACAAACGGCATTAACAGACACAGGGATGTGTCACATTTCCAGCAACGCAAATCACAAAACAGGACACAGGACTCAATAATGAAAAATTTAAATAGCGTGAGATACAGATAAGCGATGGAAGAATATATTGGCTCAATCTGGCATAAGCTAATCACCAGGCGCGCCACCCTTGACTACCCGGAGGCTGGCGTAGCACTGACTGAGCTTAGTACTGAACTGGCAGTCTATTTTCGCGCACTGGGCGGAGACCCCGGCAAAACCGTGGAAATCGCAACTGTACGCAAGACGCCCGTGTACCAGCGCCTGGTTGACCGCATGGCCGGCAACCTGGGCTTTACACCTTCATGGCAGGATGAGCGTAGCTTGCGCCTGCCTGCCACCATGGCTATCTTTCCAGTACGTGAGCTGAACGAGCGTGCATATTTCTGGCTGACTGCATTGGCCGCCCAGCTGCCCGATATTCAGCACTGGAGTCACGAAAATCAACAGGCCACCCGCCACTTACTGCAACAACGCCCTGGCCTTGCAAAATATTATCAGCAACTGGCCGAAGCCTATTGCGACATGCGCAAGGATTATTATGGCAGCCAGATCAACCACAGCGAGCAAAGCCTGCAACAGGCACTGCTGCAACCCGGTTCGATTAGTCACCTGCCACCGGACACTAACCAGCTACTGCCGGTTATGTTATGGATCTACCCTTCACCACTCACAGCCTTAGGCTCGGTTACCGATGACCAGCTCGAAGATGCTCCCATAGCAAAGCAGAAGTCACAACAAATTCATATTGGCCGTAAACAGACGCAGCGAGTCGACAACGAGAAAGAAACCGACGGACTTATGGTGTTCCGCCTGGAAAGTTTATTCAGCTGGACAGAGCAGATAAATGTCGACCGCCCGGAAGATGAAGATGTTGACGATGATGCCGCTGCTGCAGCCGACGACCTGGATATTATTACCCTGTCACGCAAACGCCGAGCCAGCGCCGGTAAAATCCGTTTTGATATGGACTTACCCGCGCTCGCCAATGATGAGTTACCGCTGGGTGAAGGTATTCGATTAGCGGAGTGGGATTTCCGTAAACAGGCAATGCGTGCCGATTATTGCCTGTTACAACCGATGCTGGCGGATGACGCCAGACCCTCAGCGTTACCGGTGGAACTACAAAACGAAGTGCGTAAGGTAAAACGCGGCTTCGCCCAGTTGAACCCACAAAGCCAGTGGCTCAACCGACAGATTCAGGGTGACGAACTGGATCTGAATGCCTGGGTTCAACATGTGACCCAACCCCAGAAAGATCGTGACGAACCTGCCTGTTATCGCAGCCGGCAACAACAGTTCCGTGACCTGTCCTGTCTGCTGCTGGCTGATTTGTCCATGTCCACGGACTGTGGCATTGATGCCAGTACCCGCGTAATAGATGTTATTCGGGATGCGCTGCTGGTGTTTGCTGAAGCACTCAGTAGTACCAATGATCAACTCGGCGTTTATGGCTTTTCCTCGGTTCGCAATAAACAGGTGCGTTATCATATTCTTAAAAACTTTAACGAGCCCTACTCCGACCATGTGCGTGGCCGTATACTTGCAATCAAACCCGGTTTTTACACCCGCATGGGCAGCGCGATTCGTCAATCGGTAAACGTGTTGCGACTGCAGAAAACCGCGCAAAAGCTATTACTGATTATTTCCGATGGCAAGCCCAATGACCTGGATCAGTACGAAGGTCGTTACGGCATCGAGGATACTCGCCAGGCATTTCTTGAAGCCAAACGCGAAGGCATCCACCCCTTTTGTGTCACCATTGATACCGATGCTAATACCTACCTGCCCTATATCTTCGGTGACAAGGGCTACTGCATTGTGTCCGACCCAACGCAACTAACCCGTATATTACCCAACCTGTATCTCCACCTGACCCGGAACTGAAACGACCAGGAAATCGACCCATGGAAAACATTACTTACCTCCCACAGCACAATGAAATCACTATCTTTGAACATGCGGCCAGCAATCACCTGCCGGTGTTGATTAAAGGCCCAACCGGCTGTGGTAAAACACGATTTGTGCAGTACATGGCTGAAAAACTGAATCGTCCATTACACACCATTGCCTGCCATGACGACCTAACCGCCTCCGATCTGGTGGGGCGCCACCTGATCGATGCAAATGGCACCTACTGGCACGACGGCCCGCTGACTAGGGCCGTGCGTGAAGGCGGAATCTGTTACCTCGACGAAGTCGTGGAAGCGCGCAAGGATACCACCGTGGTGCTTCATCCATTATCCGATCACCGACGTCAATTATCACTGGAGCGCACCGGTGAAATGCTGAATGCCCACCCCGATTTTATGCTGGTGCTTTCGTACAACCCGGGTTATCAAAATGTAATTAAGGGACTCAAACCCAGCACACGGCAGCGTTTCGTCGCCATGAGTTTCGATTATCCAACGCCAGAACAGGAAGTCGTGATTGTTTGCCAGGAAAGCGGTATTGATAAACAGACAGCCACACAACTGGTCAGCCTGGCCAACGATCTGCGACGCCTCAATACTCACGATCTGGAAGAAGCTACCTCCACTCGATTGCTGGTGTATTGCGCATTTCTCATAAAATCCGGACTCGAACCTCGCCAGGCATGCACCGCCTGCATGGCCGAACCACTCACGGATGACACAGATACAATCCGCGCTATCGAGCACATCATTGACAATTATTTTTAACCGCGCCGAGCGTGGAGTAGACATTTTAATGCAACAGGCAATAAACACAACATGGGATTCCAGGCAGCAAAGCTCTTCGCTGGAATCAACCAGACACGGGAGTATTGCAGTCTGGGTACTGATATTTGCAGAGTTAACCGAGTTTGCTTTTTTCTTTATAGCTTTTATCGTGGTGCGAAATTTCTATCCAGAAGAATTTGCAGCCGGTCCTGCGCAGCTGAATACAACAGCCGGGCTTAGCAACGCATTAATACTGATCAGCAGCAGCTTTTTTGTTGCCATGTCACTGGTTGCTTTACGACGGCGGAAAATCCGTCAATCTCAGTACTGGTTAATCGCCGCTATCGGTGCCGGGTTATTGTACTGCGGCGTAAAATACTGGGAATACCAGTGGAACGCTGCGCAGGAATTAAGTGTACAGAGCAATTATTTTTTTACCCTTTATTACTACCTTACCTTCAATCATTTACTGCATGTATTGGTCGGTATTGTAGTGTTAAGCACGGGCCTTTTAACCCTCCGACTGGGATGGGCGAAACCTGCCAGTCACGAAGGACTGGAAGGTTGTATTAATTACTGGCACATGGTGGACCTGGCATGGATCATTCTATTCCCGCTACTTTATCTGCTCAACTGAGCCGCAACCCGGGGCTGGTCTGGCTATTTCTGCTGCTGCTTATCGGCGGCAATGCGGCATTGTCAGTGTGGTTTAGCGGTGGCATGCAAATCGCACTAATCTGTCTGGGCTTTCTGTTTAAGGGGCAGCTGGTGATTGATTATATGATGGGTTTAAAAACAGCACCAGGATGGATACGCTGGCCAATGCTGTTGTATTTTTACCTTTTTTCGATGATTCTGATCGTTGTTTATTTGCTCTAGGACACCTCTGAATAATGATGACATATCTCTGGCATGAAATGCACATCTATGGCGCTGTACTTCCTGTTAAGGGCCTGCACATTCACTGCGCAGCACGCCAAGAGCGCAGACAGGCAAATACAGGTAACAACACATGATGTACAAATTCACCATTAGCTCAGTAGAAAAATGCTATTGCCCAATATTGCAATCAATTACCTGAAAAGACTTATAACCCATCGATATCCAGTAGCTGACAGCTTATTAATAAAGTGTATTTAAGGAACCTCTGAAAAGCTCAGAGGTTCCGCGGCACACGGATGTGTCGCCATTTTAAATAACTGCTAAGTTATTGAAAATGAAAAACAAATCGAAATCGCATTTTGATTTGTTTTTGCTCTGATAATTCATGGATGAATTATTCAGAGCTTCCTTAACAAACCATCAATAACGGACTTTACAAATCATAAATATCCGCAATGTGAGTTCCTGCGAGGCGATCAAAATAGCGGGCGCGATAATAATGACGCTTATGCCTGGCGTCATCAGTGAAGGCGGCACGGTCATGCAGCACATTGTTACTCACCAGCCCCATGCCTGATTCCAGTCGACCACGGTAAATATAGGGTGATTCGTTATTCAGGATTTCCTGCAGGACAGATAGAGCTTCCTGACTCAATGTATCCTGCGCCCACATGACGTTGTTGACACGTATGGTGTAGCGCATATGCAGATCACCAGTCGGCATGATACTGAATACAGGACCTGGTTCTTCCTGACGTGCGACCGTGCCGCCCTCATCGAGACGTGCCGGGATGGTCATGGCATTGGGAGCCATTAAGGCACGGATATAATCAGGATTTTTGTCGCGTAACAGAATATAGGCGACCTCATGTCCATCAGTGCGTTTTTGCCCCAACTGGCAGACTGTTGCACCAGGGCCTCTTCTCATTGGCTGCGCCAGGTCAGAAAACGCCCTGCCTGGCAGGCAATAGCAAGTGTCAGCAGGGCGAATTACCGACTGAAAGTCACCTTGACCCAACGGAACCGGTCTACTCAATTAAGCCGACCAATATACACCCATCGAGCAACAGCAGTGAGCTTTATTCGCAATAGCATGTATGAGGGAATGAAAGTAATTCATTAACAATGCAACACGCAGTTACAGTGATGCAGCCAGCTGCACAACAGTGTTTAATAAACATCAGTAATGAAATATTTTCCGTTTCCCTGCATATTCATCCCTTAGTATACTTTTCTCTTTACGGCTTAAACTGCTGAGAAGTTGAGTTCTTTTCTCGAAAAAGTAACGCTGTTGCTCAGGTGTCATCGCATCACCTTTACCACAGGGTCGATTAAACTGCTTCGTATCAGTGAAAAAAAACCGGTGCAGATCGGCATCAAACTCCATGCCGCTGTATACCTCTTCAAATTCATTATTAGCCTGACGCAAATTTAACTGATAACCCTGTACAAGTTTATTTTTTGCATAGCTGTATGGAACTAGATCCCCGACCCTCTTAAAGAGCAACAGATCTTCATAAAAAGTCGTGTGTTTAGGTTTTACGGTACAGAGCAAGTCGGTAATCTGGATAAAACGTGAAAATTGCAAACATATTTTATACAGGTACATGACTATATTATTGTGTATTGCAGACTGCTCTGGTGAAACAGCCAGGCAAATTACTTCAGCCAGTTTATGATTGTTCGTTCGAAGACTTTGCAAGTGATCAGGATAGATCTCGTCCATAGGCAAACCCATTGAACTATCTTCTATCATGGTTATTGTACCAACCACCTTCTCTGTGTAATCAGCCATTTTTTGTATCGCAATAAACACTTTACAGCTGGGTAACAAATGATATTTTGTGATCCGAAGATCATCATTTTTGTTATGCAAGCCAGCAGAAACATATTGCTGTGTAACCAGCTCAAATGCCTGCTCCAGCTCATCTGTCGATATGGCAATTTTATATTCAATATTTTCTGTATTTTTAAGCAACTTAGATCTACGAATTCGAATACTGCGGCGTTTTTCAATATAATTCACTTGTTTATCCATAACTATTCCTTATATGAGAAAACTCAATATAAAGTGAATGGATATACAATTCTGCAAAATTGATAACAGATTTTAATTTTGATCTGAAACCATTATGAACATGACTAAAACCATATTAACCCGCTTTAATACTGCCAGCTAAGACCGACTAAAAACTCACGACCTCGATTCGGAATACCTTCATTTAATGCAGCATTTACAGGAGGCGTATAATAATCTTTATCTAATAAATTTTTTGCCTGAATAAAACCCGTAATATCGCTAGTGAAACTGTAACGCAACTTTCCGAATAACTGCCAGTAGTCATTGAGGGCTACAAGATTGGCGTTACTATTACCCGTCGCCATTTCACGCTCTCCCGCATGGGATGCGATCAGGTTAGCATTCCACTTAGACTGTTGATAGTTAATCATTAATGATGAAAGACTGTCTGCTTCGCGAAATGATAAATAGGGTTTTTCACTAATATATGTGTAGCTGGCACGCATCAACCAGTGCTCGTTAAACTCATGACACAACTCAAACTCAAATCCTTTGGTAGGGTCCTGAGAAGCATTCTGATACATAAACGCCCCACCTCCCACGTCAATCAGCACAATAGAGTTTTTAAATCGACTTTCAAAATACCCCAGAGAAATATTCGTGCTGGACCATTGCCCCATCCAGATAACGTCTATACTTTGTACCGTTTCCGGTTTTAAATCAGAGTTGCCCAAAACCAATAGATTATTCAGAAGGTTGAGCTCACCTTCTGATGGCGCACGAAAGGCTTCTCCATATAACAGTTTAACACTGTGATTTTCATTTAATTCATGCACCAGACCAAGCCGCGGGCTTAGCTGTGAATCAATCTCAGTAAAGTCATCATATCGCAACCCAAACGTGAGATGCGTGGTGTCAAACAGCGTGTGTAAGTACTGGGTATAAAGACCGAGAATATCGCGCGTGGATGCAGCCTGAACCGGCGTTGCCTGATCAAAATCACCATAGTAGCGGATGGGTACAATACCATTCGCCAGATCACTTAAATCAAAATTATTTTCAGCAAATGATTCTGGTGCATCTATGCGACGTAATTCAACTCCAAACTGCAGACGGCTTTTATTGTTAATTTCCCAGTCGTTATGCTGTTGAATACGTGTCTCCGTATAGTTTTTAAAATCAACATTTAAAAACATTGCATCATTACTGGCTGGGTTACTCGTCGTGAATAAATCACCTGCCGCCGTTAACTGAGATGAAAGAGAAGCATTAGAACGGTTATGACTAAGCCGGAGATAAGCGTTAACTGATTGCCACTCAAAATCATGCTTGAGTGAAATCGAACTAATCTGCCCGTCTCGTTCGTTAAAGTTATTTGAAATGGTATTGAGCTCATAAAAGTCATTTACCTCAAACTCATTGTGCTGAATATGTATCTGTGTATCTTCCCAGCCGAATTTTAGTTTTATATCAGCCAGCTTTCGGGGGTCATCAGTGTCAATTCTATTTGCACTAAAGGTGTCCTGCACATTGAAACTGTCACCATCATCAGCCTCAATATGCCCCAGCAAATCCAGAGTCATACCATCGTATGTTTGTGTGGACTGCACATAAGCCAGCCGTCTATTATAACTACCATATCCAATGCTTAAATCATTTACGCCCGACTGGGTAACAATATTAATCACCCCCATCATTGCATTTGAGCCATAAATAGCGGCGCCTGGCCCACGAATAAACTCAACTTTCTCAATGTGTTTAAGTGGATAAGCAGGTGCTAACGTAGCGTTCCCACTACTGCGTGGAGAGTCAAATCTCTGGCCATCTATCATCACCAGAATTTCTGCAGGGGTTTGCCCAATACGTCGCCCACGAGATGAGAATGGCATCTCCATAGATGAGCCAGATGAGCGATACAGCTGAAAACCAGGCACAAGGTTCATTAGTTCACCCAGTGTATCGAGCCCCATGCGCTTTAACTCTTGCTGGGTAAAAACAGTGACCGCAGAAGGTGCCGTTTTGAGGCTTTCGGGAGTAAGCGTTGAGCCGGTAATTTCAACCTGCATCAACTCTTCAAGTGACATAGAAAAAAATCTTTGCCCTCATTGAGAGCATTCACAGGCCGTGAAAACAGGATCAAACCAACGATTAGCCACTTTTGCATACAATTACGCCAAAATAACTTTAAGTACAGGAAGAATAGGCACCCTGCTCCAACAAGTCCAGTAGCAGACCCTGCCTGATGTCAATCTAACGTAGAAAGTGAGTCTGTGAGCAATTGCTTATAGCAATAGTGAATATCGAAAACAATGTGATCTGCCGCATTTGTTTAGCTGAAGATGGCAGCTGATAGCGTGTATACGATGAATAAACGCCCTTTTCAGCCAGTTCCAGCAGCGTTGACTGTTGAGTCTTTCGGCAGTTGCTCGTCGCACACGCAGAAAGCCTTGCTCAGGGCGGCCACACCGCGGGCAATCTTCAGGTTCCAGCTGCACTTAACCAGGCTGTTTCCCACTGCTCCTCTAAATGGGCAGCGCAGGTCAGACCAGACCTACTCCCACTCAATCGTCCCTGGCGGCTTACCGGTAATGTCATACACCACGCGGGAAATGCCGTCGACTTCATTCACAATACGGCGAGAGACATTATCGAGGAAGTCATATGGCAGGTGCGCCCAGCGGGCGGTCATAAAGTCGATGGTTTCCACCGCGCGCAGTGACACCACCCACTGGTAGCGTCGACCGTCGCCGGTGACACCCACTGATTTAACCGGCAGGAATACGGTAAAGGCCTGTGATACTTTCTGGTACAGGTCGTGTTTGTATAATTCTTCAATAAAGATGTGATCCGCCAGTCGTAGAATATCGGCGTATTCCTTTTTCACTTCGCCCAGTATGCGCACCCCTAAACCGGGGCCAGGGAATGGATGACGGTACACCATGCCGTATGGCAGACCCAGCTCCACGCCCAGCTTGCGCACTTCGTCTTTAAACAGTTCGCGCAGTGGCTCGCACAGTTTGAGCTTCATGTAATCCGGCAGGCCGCCGACATTGTGGTGTGACTTGATCAGATGCGCCTTGCCGGTGCTGGCACCGGCGGATTCAATCACGTCCGGGTAGATGGTGCCCTGCGCCAGCCACTTGGCATTTTTTAATTTCGAGGCTTCTTCTTCAAAAATATCGACAAACATATTGCCGATGATCTTGCGTTTGTCTTCGGGATCGTTCTTGCCTTTCAGTGCATCGAGAAAACGCTGTTCCGCATCCACCCGAATCACTTTGACACCCATGTGGTCGGCAAAGGTTTTCATTACCTGGTCGCCTTCGCGGTAACGCAGCAGGCCGTTATCAACGAACACACAGGTGAGCTTGTCACCGATTGCCTTATGCAACAGCGCGGCGACCACCGATGAATCAACGCCGCCGGACAGACCCAGCAAGACTTCTTCGTCGCCAACCAGCGCCTGGATTCGGGCGACCGAATCATCGATGATATTGTCCGCGGTCCACAGCCGGCCGCAGCCACAAATCTCGTGCACAAAGCGTTCGATAATGCGCTGCCCCTGGTTAGTGTGGGTTACCTCGGGATGAAACTGCAGGCCATAGAAATGTTTTTCTTCATTGGCAATACCGGCAATGGGTGCCGAGTCGGTGGAGGCCATCAACTTGAAACCCTCGGGCATTTCCACCACCCGATCACCGTGGCTCATCCACACATCCAGCAGGCCGAAACCATCTTCGGTTACATGGTCTTCTATATCTTTTAAGAGTGGCGTATGGCCACGGGCGCGCACCTGGGCATAACCGTATTCGTGGTGCGCGGCGGTTTCGACCTTGCCACCCAGTTGTGCGGTCATGGTTTGCATGCCATAGCAGATACCCAGCACTGGAATACCCATCTCGAACACACAGGCCGGTGCCGACGGCGCCTGCTCGCCGGTCACCGTTTCCGGGCCACCGGACAGCACGATGCCGCTGGGCTTGAATGCACTGATATCGTCTTCACTCACATCCCAGGCATAGAGTTCGCAATACACCCCGGCTTCACGAATGCGGCGTGCAATCAGCTGTGTGTATTGGGAGCCAAAGTCGAGGATCAGGATGCGATCGGAGTGGATGTTTTGTGTGGTCATGGTATCGCTTATATATGGTTCGTTTATCTGGGCTTGTTTAACGGGGTCCGCTTATGAACTGGCTATGCCACAACGATAATGCCCCGGCACTGTGCCGGGGCCCGCTGCAAATAGATTTATGGGCTAACAGATCAGGTACGGTAGTTCGGTGCTTCCTTGGTGATAGTCACATCGTGTACATGGGACTCCTGCACACCGGCACCGGTAATGCGCACAAACTCCGGCTTGCTGCGCATTTCTTCCAGGTTGGCACAACCCACATAACCCATGCTGGAACGGATGCCGCCGAGTAACTGATGCACCACCGCCGCCATGGTGCCCTTGTAGGGTACGCGGCCTTCAATGCCTTCCGGCACCAGCTTTTCTGCACCGGCATTTTTGTCCTGGAAGTAACGGTCGCTTGAGCCCTGCTCCATGGCGCCGATAGAACCCATGCCACGGTAGGACTTATAAGAACGTCCCTGGAACAGAATCACTTCGCCCGGTGCTTCTTCGGTACCGGCCAGCAGACCGCCGATCATTACACAGTAGGCGCCAGCTGCCAGTGCCTTGGCGATGTCACCGGAATAGCGGATACCGCCATCGGCAATCAGCGGTACACCGGTACCTTCCAGCTCTTTGGCGACATCGGACACCGCGGTAATCTGTGGCACACCCACACCGGCCACGATACGCGTGGTGCAGATAGAGCCAGGGCCAATGCCCACCTTAACCGCATCGGCACCGGCCTTGACCAGGTCACGGGCCGCCGCGGCCGTGGCAATATTGCCACCGATTACCTGCACCTGGGGGTAACTTTTCTTCACCCACTCAACCCGCTTGATCACGCCCTGGGAGTGACCGTGGGCAGTATCCACCACAATCACGTCAACCCCCGCTGCGGCCAGTGCAGCAACCCGGTCTTCGGTTTCCGCACCGGTACCAACGGCCGCGCCAACACGCAGGCGCCCCAGCTCGTCTTTACAGGCGTTGGGGTAATCATCGGACTTCTGCATATCACGCACGGTGATCATGCCACGCAACTGGAAATCGTCGTTAACCACCAGTACTTTTTCAATGCGGTGCTTGTGCAGCAGGCTGAGTACTTCATCGCGCTCGGCACCTTCTTTTACCGTAACCAGCTTTTCCTTGGGCGTCATAATGCTCGACACCGGCTGATCCAGCTCGGTGGCAAAGCGGCGGTCACGGGAGGTGATAATGCCCATCAGGTCTTCACCGGAAACCACCGGTACGCCGGAAATCTTGTTGTTCTGGGTCAGTTCAACCACTTCACGGATGGTGGTCTCCGGGGAAACCGTGATTGGCTCACTGATCACACCGGTTTCATATTTTTTCACCGCTGCCACATTGGCGGCCTGATCCTCGATGGACATGTTCTTGTGGATAATACCAAGCCCGCCTTCCTGTGCCAGAGCAATCGCCAGCCGCGCCTCGGTTACCGTGTCCATCGCCGAAGAAATCAGGGGAATATTGAGCCGGATGCCCCGTGTCAGCTGTGTACCCAGTGAAACGTCATTGGGCAGAACCGTCGAGTGGGCGGGAATGAGTAACACATCATCAAAAGTGAGTGCTTCCTGGGCAATGCGCATATCGGCTCCTGTTTTGTCTGGTAAATCGACGAATTATATAAGGAAACGCTGAATAATTCATCAATAAAATCACTATCAAAACAGGCCATCAAATAGATAAACAGCACTTGAACATGAGGCGCCAGCGGTTAAAATCAAACCCGCTGATTTAAAAAAACAGCGAAGGACAGGAGATTAAAGGGAATTTGCCATAAAAAACATAATTAAAGAGGTCATTATGAACCACGCTAAAAACCTTGTCGGCCTCGCGCTGACAGCAATTCTTGCCTCCGGCTGTGCCGGCTCGGGCAATTCAACCGCCTCCGGCAAAGCCACCGAGGCGGACTATCAGGCAGCACTGGCCGCTGCAAAGGTTTCACTAAAAGCAGCCCAGGCCAGCCAGTTCGAATGGCGCGACACTGGAAAAATACTGAAAAAAGCGGAAGAAGCCGCAAAATCAGGTAATTTCTCAAGCGCCCATGCACTGGCCCTGAAAGCCAAACGGCAGGGTGAACTGGCGGTTGCCCAGGCAAAAAGCCAGCAAAACGCCGGCCCTTTATAAATTCAAAACCACAGGTCAAACAGATAAGCCGCGCCGGGCAACCGACAAAGCTTAAAAATCAGAGCCGGGTCTATAGCTAGCCCGGCTTTTTTATGTACAGGATGTACGGTATTCCGCGAGAGGCAGGACGCCGGTAGCGGTTATGCACCGGATGTGCGGTACTTCGCGGAAGGCATGGACGCCGGTAGCTAAGATGTACAGGATGTACGGTATTCCGCGAGAGGCAGACAACCCGTCGCTTGTTGTTGGTCCTTCGTCATTAGTCAAACGAGACACAATCTGGACACCCATGCTTATCTGTCATACTCGTTCCCACGCTCCTGCGTGGGAATGCCTATACAGCCGTAGATTAATAACTAACTGGCATAACACTGCCAAAGGGTTCCCACGCAGGAGCATGGGAACCAGTAATAACCCTTTACTGAAAGATTAACGCTAACAACGCAAAAACTGCTAATGAGCTCCAAAATTATATGAGCCGTTTTATCTACATGACCACAGCAATGTATACTGCTCTCGTCTATATTTAAGTTAACGGATTATATAAGCCTCATTGCCGATGCCCCCCATCAAAGCCCTGAACATTCGCATAAAGCTGCTGGTGCCATTTATCATTGCACTGATACTGGTATTTGTGAGTGCGCAGACCATCCTCTATTCGTTCCAGCGCGAGCAACAGCAGCACCAGCTCAAGCGAGCTAACCAGCATCTGCATGAACAGTTCAGCCACCACCTGCAACAGGACGCCGAACACTTTCGCCACAGCCTCGCCCTGATGCTGTACCCGCAGAAAACCCGGCAGGCGTGGAAGCAGCAGGATCGGGAGACATTGCGCAAATATTGCCAGCCGTTTTTCCATCAACTGGAAACAACGCTGCAACTGCAACAGCTGGATTTTTATACGCTGGAGGGAGAAAAATTTCTTGGACTTGGCGGACAGGACGCGGCGACTGAGCCATCGGCAACTCTGCGTGCTGCCATGGCCACTGGCCAGCAGGCTTCCGGCATTGAGATAGACGCATCCGGACAGCTGCAGCACCGGCTGGTGATCCCCTGGCAACAGAATGGCGAACGCCTGGGTTATCTGCAGCTCGGCAAACCCCTTGCTTACAGCATACACAAGCTGGCCCAGCTGCATCACACCCCGATCATTATTACCAGCGAGCCTCCATCAAACCAGCTGCCGTCTGTATTGATACAGACCACCGAACAGGTGCCAGCCGAGCTACTCACGCTGATTCAAAAACGTGAAACCTATAAAAACCGTATTATTACATTTGCAGAGCAACGTCACCTGGTATCCGGCTTTACACTTCAGGATCCACAGCAGAACACTATCGGTCGATTGAGTTTTCTTTACACTATCGAGCAGCAACTGCAAAGCCGCGAGAATTTTCTGTTCAGTATGCTGGTTATCAACATACTGACCGGGCTGGCTGTGAGTCTGTTCTATTTTATCTACAGCGGGCGGGTTGCGAACACGCTCAAGTCCAACTACCAGAAACTCAAACTTGAAGTGAGCCAGCACAAACAGACCGAGCAGGAGCTGATACAGAATAAAAATGTTCTGGAACAACTGGTCATCGAACGCAACAAAAGCCTGACTGAAAGCAAACGACGCTACCAGACGCTGTTTGATAAATCCGCCGATGCACTGATCCTGCTCAACGATGATGGCTTTGTAGACTGCAACCAGGCCACTCTGGAAATGTTCGGCTACAAGGATAAAAGCGAATTATACAAACTACACCCTTCCAGTATTTCACCTGAATTTCAACCTGACGGCGAAGCCTCATCAGCTAAGGCTGATCGCATGGTCGAGAAAGCACTGCAGGATGGCAGCCATTGTTTTGAATGGCAGCATCAGCGTAAAAACGGCGAGACCTTTCCCGCAGAAGTGATACTCACGGTAATCCCATCCAGGGAGGAACAGCTGGTGCACGCAGTAGTACGGGACATCAGCGAACGCAAAAAAGCCGAGGAAGAAATTCGTTTCCGCGCCTATTATGACTCACTCACCAGGCTGCCTAATCGCCAGCTGTTACTGGACCGCCTGGAACAGGCAATCATGACCAGCCAGCGCAGTGAAGACTTCAACGCCATTCTGTTTATTGACCTGGACCGTTTTAAAAGCATTAACGACTCACTGGGCCACAACACCGGCGACCTTTTATTGATCGACACGGCAGCACGCATTAAACACTGCATTCGCGAGATTGATACCGCGGCGCGCTTCGGTGGTGATGAATATGTAGTGCTATTGAAACATATCGGCGAAGAACAGGATGAAGCCAGCTTCAATGCCAAACGCATTGCACAGAGTATTAACCGGGCATTCCAGCAGCCGTTTATTTTAAATCACCAGGAAATCCACATTACCTGCAGTATCGGCATTACCATTTTTCCGATTGCCGAGGATTCGGTGGAAGACATTATCAAACATGCCGACACCGCCATGTACAGCGCCAAGGAATCCGGTCGCAACAAAATCGCATTCTATTTATCGGAAATGCACGAAACTGTATTAAAACGCCTGGCACTGGAAAAAGATTTGCGCGCAGCGGTAAAAAACAAACAGCTCAGCGTGCATTACCAGCCGCAGCTGGATCGACAGAACCAGGTCATCGGGGTTGAGGCACTGGCCCGCTGGATGCATCCGCAACACGGCTATGTAAACCCGGAGACCTTTATTGAAATTGCCGAGGAAACCGGCCTGATTAACGAGCTGGGGCAGTTTATTCTCGAACAGGCCATCAACGACATGCTGTCACTGCAGCAGGATAACTGCATGCCACCACACTTATCGATTAATATCAGCCCGCACCAGTTCAGGCACAATGAATTTATCGGCATGATAAAAAGCGCACTGGGCCTGCACCAGCTGGAACCGCATTTTCTCACCCTGGAAGTGACCGAGAGTGTAATTATCAACAACCTCAATGAAACCATCGGCAAGTTCGAGGAGTTGCGCCAGCTGGACATCCGTATGTCACTGGATGATTTTGGTACCGGCTACTCATCACTCAGTCACCTCAAACGCCTGCCGCTGGATGAAATTAAAATCGACAAGTCATTTGTGTTTGATTTACTCAAGGACCCCCACGATGCGCTGCTGGTGCAAACCATTTTAAACATTGCCAGTGAGTTCGGCCTGGACACAGTCGCCGAAGGTGTGGAAGACGAAGATCAACTGGCGTTTTTGCAGAGCAAGGGCTGCAAGTATTACCAGGGTTACTATTTCAGCCGCCCGTTACCACTGACACAACTAAAAGCCTTTATGCAGAAAAAAACTGATTTACACAAAGACTAATCCCCGTATCATTCACCCCTATGCGCACACCCGGCACACAGAATTCAAATCAGGCACGCACTGTCTACAGCGTGTCCGAACTCAACCGCACCATACGCGATTTACTGGAAAGCCAGTTCCCGCTGCTGTGGATTGAAGGCGAAATTTCCAACCTGGCAAAACCCGCCTCCGGACACCTGTATTTCACCCTCAAAGACGAGCGTGCGCAGGTGCGCTGCGCAATGTTCAAATCACGTAATCTGCTGGTGCGCTTTAAACCGGAGAACGGGCAGAAGGTACTGATTCGCGCACGGGTGGGCCTGTACGAAGCTCGTGGCGAATTCCAGCTGGTGGCGGAGCACATGGAAGAGGCCGGTGACGGCGCATTGCAACGGGCCTTCGATGAGCTCAAAGCCCGGCTGGCGGCAGAAGGCCTGTTTGACAGCAACAAAAAACGCGAAATTCCACAACTGCCACAACACATCGGTATTATCAGTTCTGCCACCGGCGCTGCCGTGCGCGATGTATTAAGTGTATTAAAACGACGCTTCCCATCGATTCCGGTGAGTCTCTACCCGGTGGCGGTACAGGGTGACAAAGCGGTGCCGGAAATTACCCGCGCACTGACGCTGGCGCAAATGCAGCAACGTTGCGATGTACTGCTGCTGGTGCGCGGCGGCGGTTCACTGGAAGACCTGTGGGCGTTTAATGAGGAAGCAGTGGCGCGCGCCATTGTCGACTGCACGATTCCCATCGTCTGCGGCGTGGGCCATGAGGTGGATATTACCATTGCCGATTTTGCCGCGGATCAGCGCGCACCAACCCCTTCTGCTGCCGCCGAGCTGGTCAGCCCGGACCAGCAAACCTGGCTGTACCGATTTACCAGCTACCGCCGCAACCTGATTCGCCTGATGCAACAACAGCTCAAACAGGCCAGCAGCCAGTCACAGTGGTTACAGAGCCGCCTCAGCATGCAGCACCCGCGCACACAGCTGGCACAACAGGCGCAGCAGCTAGATGATCTCAGTGAAAATTTGCAGGATGCGTTTTTCAGCCTGCTCAGCGACAAGAAACACCAGCTTAAATACGCCACCCAGGGGTTGCTGAATAACCGCCCGGACCAGTTTATCGACTACCAGAAAATCCAGCTGGATGACCTGAGCAGCCGCCTGCGCTATATCAGCGAGCAACAACTTGAAGCGAAGCAGCAGCAACTGGCACACCTGTGCCGCACATTACAGGCAGTGAGTCCGCTGAATACCCTGTCCAGGGGCTACAGCATCACCCAGACCGTCGATGGCAAAACCATCACCGATGCGGATCAGGCCCAGCCCGGCGAGCTGATTATCAGCCGCCTGCATCACGGCGAAATAAAAAGCCGGGTTGAATAATCATCCATTTATCAGCAACTTGGAGCTAAACTACCACTATCTGTTCAGCCAGCATCAGACCCATGCAGCTGGTGACAGGGCGGCAAGCTGATTTATTACTCGCAAAATCGATCAAATACAGGTAAATTACCGGGTTTCATTGACCCGCCTGCCTTGATACAGGCAACAAAGATGGTTGCGCAGGCGGGCTAATTCGCGACACAAAACAGATAAGATGATCGGAGATTTCGATGCCAGATAATACGGCACAATTACACGGTTTCACGCCTTACAAAGAAAAGAAAGGCGAAGAATATATGAACGACAAGCAGCTTGAGCACTTTCGTTCAATTCTTAATGCATGGAAGAGCGAGTTGATGGAAGAAGTCGATCGCACCGTTCACCATATGAAAGACGATGCGGCCAATTTTCCCGACCCGGCGGATCGCGCGTCCCAGGAAGAAGAATTCAGCATTGAACTGCGCACCCGTGACCGTGAACGCAAACTGATTAAAAAGATTGACGAGTCACTCAACGAACTGGACAACGGTGACTACGGTTACTGCGTAACCTGCGGTGTTGAAATCGGTATTCGCCGTCTTGAAGCGCGCCCCACCGCGACCCAGTGCATCGACTGCAAGAGCCTGGATGAGATCAAGGAAAAGCAGACCCGCGGCAAATAATCCCGCGCACTGCGCAGAGAAAACCACCGGCGACAGCCTGCACGTGCTGCACGCCAGCATTAAACGGCGAGCACAGATAAACTCTGTGTTCGCCGTTTTGCATTACCCAGCAGTGTGTTTTTTTAGTTCACCCATTTCACTATGACAAATTCCCCTGGCAATTACCGCGGACGATTTGCCCCCTCACCCACCGGCCCCTTGCATCAGGGCTCGCTGGTGGCGGCAGTTGCCAGTTACCTGGAAGCCAGAACACAACAGGGTCAGTGGCTGCTGCGCATGGAAGATGTGGATGAGCTGCGCAATGTAAAGGGTGCGGCGGACAGCATTTTGCGCAGCCTCGAGGCTTACGGCTTTGAGTGGGATGAGTCGGTGATTTACCAGACGCAGCGCAAGGATGCCTATGAAGCGGCGTTGCAACAGCTTAAGCGACAGGCACTGGTCTACCCCTGCACCTGCAGTCGAAAACAGCTACGCGCCGCGGCCCTGCAGGGCAAACTTAAATCCGGCCCGCTGGGTTACATCTACCCCGGCACCTGCCGCTCGCAAGTATTCAGGCCGGGCCACCCGCATGACTATGCGATTCGCATTAAAACGCCCCACCGTGAAATCTGTATTGAGGATGCACTGCAGGGTCACTATTGCCAGCACCTCGGCAATGAGCTGGGCGATTTTGTTATCCGTCGCCGCGACGGTCTGTTTGCCTATCAACTGGCAGTGGTGGTGGATGATGCCTGGCAGAACATCAGCCATGTGGTACGCGGCGCAGACTTACTCGACTCCACGCCCCGCCAGGTTTTTCTGCAGCAGTGCCTGGGCTATGCGCCATTGCACTATGCCCACCTGCCGATTATGTGCAACGCCCAGGGCGACAAGCTGAGCAAGCAAACCGGCGCCGAGGGCATTGGCCACAGCGCCAGCGTGCCACGACTGGTGGAGGCACTGCGTTTCCTTGGCCAGCAACCGCCTGCAGAATTACATCGCGCCACACTGCATGATGTCTGGCAATGGGCACTGGCCAACTGGGATTTGCAACGGGCGCGCAACCCGGATTCAAACCCGAGCTGACTCCATCTGCGGTTTTTAAACACCGCGCCTTCTATTGCCGATTTTTCTGCGGTATCCTCAGGCAATAAAAAATTCTGCCCGCAGCGCATAACTGCAAATGACACTGGAGCGACCATGTCCGACAATATTGATTCCGTACTGATTGAAAACCGTAAATTTACACCGTCTGCTGAGTTCAGTGCACAGGCCAATATCAAACAGGCGGACTTCGATGCCCTGCACCAGGCAGCTAAAGATGATTACGCCGGCTTCTGGGCTGACCAGGCGAGACAGATGCTGGACTGGCACACACCTTTTACGCAAACCCTGGATGACAGCCAGGCACCCCATTTCAAATGGTTTGCCGACGGCCAGCTCAATGTCAGCCATAACTGCATTGACCGCCACCTGGCAGAACGTGCGGATAAAACTGCGATTATTTTTGAAGGTGAAAAAGGCGACACCCGCCATATCAGCTATCAGCAGTTAAGCGATGAGGTCAACCGCTTTGCCAATGCACTGAAAGCACACAATATTCAGAGCGGTGACCGGGTGGTGATCTATATGCCGATGACCGCCGAAGCGGTAATTGCAATGCAGGCCTGCGCACGCATTGGCGCGGTACATTCAGTGGTATTCGGCGGTTTCTCTGCGGAGTCACTGCGGGATCGCATTAATGATGCCGGCGCAAAAATGCTGATCACCGCAGACGGTGGCCACCGTGGCGGCAAGATCGTCGAACTCAAAGCCGCCGCCGACAAGGCACTGGATCACGGCTGTCCCAGCATTGAACACGTGATCGTGTACCAGCGCACCCAACATGAAATACCAATGCACGAAGGCCGTGACATCTGGTGGCATGATGCGGTGGCTGAACAGAGCACCGACTGTGCGCCACATTGGGTGGACGCGGAACACCCGCTGTTCCTGCTCTATACCTCCGGTTCCACCGGCAAACCCAAGGGCATCCAGCATTCCAGCGCCGGTTACCTGCTGGGCGCCATCAGCACCTGTAAATGGGTATTCGATTTAAAAGAAGACGATGTGTTCTGGTGCACAGCCGATGTGGGCTGGATTACCGGCCACACCTATGTCGCCTACGGACCGCTGGCCGCCGGTGGCACCATTGTCATTTATGAAGGCGCGCCCACCGTACCCGATGGCGGACGCTTCTGGAAAATCTGCGAACAACACAAGGTCAGCATTTTCTATACCGCCCCCACCGCGATACGCGCACTGATGAAACTGGGTGACGAGTTTCCCAATAGCTACGATCTATCCTCAATTCGTCTGCTGGGTACCGTGGGTGAACCGATCAACCCGGAAGCCTGGATCTGGTACCACAAGGTCATTGGCAAGGAGCGCTGCCCGATTGTCGATACCTGGTGGCAAACCGAAACCGGTGCCAATATGATCGCGCCGATTCCCGGCGTGGTTGCCACCAAGCCCGGCTCCTGCACCATCGCCCTGCCCGGCATTGATGCGGATGTGGTGGATGAAGACGGCAACAGTATCACCCAGCCCCACCAGGGCGGTTACCTGGTGATTAAAAAACCCTTCCCTTCACAACTGCGCACCATCTGGGGCGACGAGCAGCGTTACAAGGACACCTACTGGCCCAAGTTTGGCGGCAAGTATTACCTGGCCGGTGATTCGGCGCGCAAGGATGAAGACGGTTACTTCTGGATTATGGGGCGCATCGATGATGTGCTGAATGTCTCCGGGCATCGCCTTGGCACCATGGAAGTGGAATCCGCACTGGTGGCTCATGAGCGCGTCGCGGAAGCAGCGATTGTCGGTTATCCCCACGATGTTAAGGGCGAAGCCATATTCGCCTATGTGGTGCTCAAGGGTGAACGTCCCGCCGGTGGCGTGGATGAAGCCCTGATGCAGGAACTGCGCAGCTGGGTGGGTGAGCAGATCGGTCCGATAGCCAAGCCCGACCAGATCCGTTTTTCCGACAACCTGCCGAAAACCCGCTCGGGCAAAATCATGCGTCGCTTACTGCGCAATATTGCCCGCGGTGAAGAAATCACTTCAGATACCTCCACCCTGGAAAATGAGGATATACTGCTGCAACTACAGGGCAAGGCCTGATAATCGAGCGGCACCTGGTGTTACCGCATAGCACTGAGTCATTCAGCAGCTATGCAGTTTTGCCGAAGCCTGTACTCAATATTTGTTGCGAAAACCTCTTAGCTTAAACGGATACCTATGCAGATTAAATTTTATAGCTTGATATTTACCGGCCTGATTGTGTTGATGCAGGGTTGCGGTCTGTCGCAACAGACCCGCAATGTATCGCCCTACTTTGACGGGGTATTAAAAATGAACGGCCTGCCACTGCAGGATGCGCAGATCCTGCTCAGCACCGATGAGAAAGACAGCCAGTGTTTCAAGGCCGCGCAAACCGCGCGCACCGACAGTAATGGCCGTTTCAGTTTACAGCCGGTAAAAGAAAGCTACCGCTATATTCCGTTTATGAACTATGAATTCAAACAATGGACCCTGTGCGCAATTCACAATGAGCAACGCTACACACTGTACCGCAACAACAGTTACAGCACACAGCACATCAATGAATCGATTATCCTGGACTGCGATCTTTCAAACCCGATGGATCGAGTCTGCGAGCCGCGTCTGTGAGCACAGTGCCATGCACGATGGACAGCTTGTATAGCTGTTTATTGAATATTACCGTTTATTAAAAGATTAACGCAAACAACGCGAAAACCGCGAATGAACGCTAATGCTTAAAGAGATATAAAGCTTTGATCGCGTTTATTTGCGCTAATTCGCGTTCATTTGCGTTTTCTTTTCGCTTTAACAGGCAACCCCATCAGGCAAAATTTTTGCAATCAAGTTCGGCTGCACTCACCGGTCGGCTCCACAGATATCCCTGGCCGTAACCGCAGGCATTGTCATACAGGAACTGTCGCTGCTGATCGGTTTCTATGCCTTCTGCGACAATATTTAACTTAAGCGCCTGGGATAGCTGGATCATCGCGGTAACAATCGCCGCGTCTTCATGATCCTGGGGAATATCACGAATAAAGGAACGATCAATCTTAACCGTGTCGAAGGGAAATTCTTTCAGATAGGCCATGGATGCATAGCCAGTGCCGAAATCATCCAGCGCAATGCGCAGTCCCATGGTGTGCAGTTTATCCAGAATGTATTTGGCGTTGGAATAATTATCCACCAGCGCACTTTCGGTGAGCTCGATTTCCAGGCACTCCGCTGCAATGCCGGTCATTTCCAGCAGGGTTGTGCAATACTCAATCAGATTGCCTTCCTTGAAGTGCCGCGAGGAAATATTGACCGACAGGTTGTTTAGTGGATAGCCTTGCTGTTTCCATTGCATAAACTGCAAACAGGCGGCTTTCATCATCCACTCGTCCAGCTGGGTAATTAAACCGATTTCTTCTGTCAGTGGTACAAAGTCATCCGGTGAAATCAGGCCCCGTTGTGGATGATTCCAGCGCACCAGTGCTTCAACACCGATGCACTTGTTATTCTGCAAATCGACCTTGGGCTGGTAATAGACTTCAAACTGGTCTTCTTTCAGTGCGGTACGTATCTGGTTTTCCAGCTCCAGCCGCTGCATCGCCTTGTGACTCATTTCCGAGGCATAGAACTGAAAGGTATTGCGTCCCAGTTCTTTCGCCTTGTACATGGCCGTGTCGGCATTTTTCAGTAACACACCAAAGTTTTCACCATCCTGCGGGTACATGGCAATACCAATACTGCCGCCCACATACACTTCCTTGCCGTTGACTTCTGCTGGCAGATCAAGCGCACTCAGAATGTTTTTGGTAATCTGGATAACATCATCCGGATGCTGCAGGTATTCAATGATCACGGTAAATTCATCACCGCCCAGGCGCGCCACGGTATCTGATTTACGTAAAACATCACGCAGTCGTATAGAAATCAGGTTAAGCAACTGGTCACCCGCATCATGCCCCATGGAATCATTAATCACCTTGAAGTGATCAATGTCGATAAACAGCAGAGCAAACTGACCCTCTTCACGTTGCGCGCGGGAAATCGCCTGATCGATACGATCCATAAACAACATGCGATTGGGCAGACCGGTGAGTACATCATGGTAAGCCAGGTGCTGGATGCGACGCTGCGCATTGGCTGCCTGAAGCATGCGGCGCACGCGATGCTTTAATACCGACCAGTTAAAAGGTTTGGTAATGTAATCACAGGCACCGACATTAAATGCCCTGGCTATTGAATCATCATCATCCAGTGAAGTCGCCATCAGAATCGGCGTGTCATCACAGGCCTCAATTTTCCTGATTTCCTCGGTGGCACGAAAGCCATCCATTTCCGGCATCACTGCATCCATTAAAATCAGATCGGGAATTTGTCGAATGCTGAACTGAACCGCTTCTAGGCCATTACTGGCCTCAATTACATGATAGCCGTTCTGCTGCATCGCGTGACGAATCACCAGGCGGATTGCCGGATCGTCATCGACTACCAGTACGACTGATTTGGGCTGTAAATCGGGGGTGGAGCCTGGGTTAACAGTTAACCCAGAGTCACGGGGGGAATCTTCTGACTCAATCATAGATTTATAATTATTATCAACACTTCAACCGCATTATGAACAAGGCGCCACCCTGCACCTGTCATAACAATAAAAACAAGAGCATAGCACAACTTTATCAGATGTCTAATGAAGTTCTAATCAATTATGTTATATCTGTGTTACAGCTGCATTCACAGTCAAGACAATGTTTGAAAGCATTCCATGTTTATCATTTTATGTGCCTGGCAAAAACACTAACCCAGGGTGCACTCACAGCTGCGGACATAGCATAATTGATTAGCTGGCTTAAGCGTTTAAACCTTTTTCTGCAATTTCGTAAACATCTTTTGCCAGATGCGGTGTATCGAAGATACGTTGCAACTGTGCCTTCATCATCTGCTGCCGTTTACTGTCATGCTGTTTCCATTGAATCAACGGCAACAGCAGACGTGCGGCAATCTGCGGATTGGTCTTATTAAGTGATAACACTGCATCCGCCAGAAACACATAGCCCTGGCCCGACATATGATGAAACTGTGCCGGATTGGCTTGTGAGAAGGCACCGATCAACGATCGTACACGGTTGGGCACGGCCATTGAGAAAGCGGGATGTTCAAGCAGCCCCTGGATACGCTGGAAGGCATGCTTATCGCTGGCGGTGGCCTGCACCACAAACCATTTATCGATCACCAGCGCATCCTCCTGCCACTGTTGATAGAAGTCTTCCAGTGCCTGGCTACCCGGTTGCTGGGTGTAATGCGCCAGACAGCGCAATGCGGCAATCTGGTCCGTCATATTGCTGGCTGACTTGAACTGTTGCTGTGCAAGTTCGGTTGCCGCTGACCTGATCTCCGCCTGCTGACTGCTCAGCAGATACCCCAGGCAGACATTTTTCAGGCTGCGCTGACCCATGGCGTCTGGATCAAGCGAGTACTCCTCACTGTGCAGGCTGTGATACAGGGTTACAAAGAGTGGCGCCAGTTGTTCCGCCAGTGCCTGTTTACAGAATTCCCGCACACGATGAATGGCATCAACATCGATAATTTTCATGTGCTGCGCCAGGTAATCTTCGCTCGGCAGACTTAACAGGCGCGCTTTCAGTGCAGGCTCCAGTGCATCGTCCAGTAACACTTTCTGCACAGTCGCAACAAAGAATTCATCCAGTTGCAGTGAGCGGTTTTGCTGTTCGTCCTTTACCAGTGACAGCATAATATTGCAGCTGAGTTGCTGCGCCGTATTCCAGCGATTGAATTCATCACTGTCATGGGCCATTAAAAACGCCAGCTGCTGATTGCTCAGCTCGTAATCCAGTTTTACCGGTGCTGAATAATCGCGCAACAGCGATAGCGCCGCACCGTCTTCAATATTCTCGATATGAACGGTTTGCTTCCACTGTTTAACATCCAGCACCTGCGCAGCATGCACAGCTTCACTGCCATCGGCATTGATCACACCCAGTGACAGTGGAATATGAAATGCCTTGTTACCCTCGATAGTGGATGACTGTTCGATATGCACCGCCAGGGTTTTAGTGTCTACATCATAATTGGTGCTGACCTTAAGCTGCGGTGTGCCCGCCTGGTGATACCAGCGACGGAACTGTTTCAGGTCCACACCACTGGCATCTTCCATGGCTTTGACAAAATCTTCGGTGGTCGCTGCACTACCATCATGGCGCTCGAAATACAGATCCATACCCTTGCGAAAATGTTCCTTGCCCAGCAGGGTGTGGATCATGCGAATGATTTCCGCCCCCTTGTTATACACGGTGGCGGTGTAGAAATTATTGATTTCAACATAGGAATCGGGCTGAATCGGATGCGCCATGGGGCCAGCATCTTCGACAAACTGGCGGGTGCGCAGCACATTCACATCATCGATGCGTTTGACCGCAGCGGAATTTAAATCAGCGGTAAACTGCTGGTCGCGGAAAACTGTCAGGCCTTCTTTCAGGGTCAGCTGGAACCAGTCACGGCAGGTGACGCGATTGCCACTCCAGTTATGAAAATACTCATGGCCGATTACCGCTTCGATATTGATAAAGTCGGTATCGGTTGCCGTATCGGGTCGGGCCAGCACGTATTTGGAGTTGAAAACGTTCAGGCCCTTGTTCTCCATCGCCCCCATATTGAAATCGTCCACCGCCACAATCATATAAATATCCAGATCGTATTCTCGGCCGAAGGTTTCTTCATCCCATTGCATGGATTTTTTCAACGAGCGCATGGCGTGATCGCACTTGTCGATATTGTGTGCTTCCACATAGATACGGCAATCGATTTCACGGCCGCTCATGGTGACAAAGGTATCTTTTACCACTTCCAGCTGCCCGGCCACCAGTGCAAACAGGTAGCTGGGTTTTTTATAGGGGTCTTCCCAGGTGACACTGTGAGTGCCGTCGGCAAAATCCTGTGCATCCACCGGGTTGCCATTTGACAGCAATACCGGGTAACGGGATTTGTCCGCCACCACCGTGGTGGTAAAGCGCGCCATCACATCGGGACGATCCAGGTAATAGGTGATTTTGCGAAAGCCCTGCGCTTCACACTGGGTACAGAAATTACCCGAGGATTTATACAGCCCCTCCAGCGAGGTGTTGTCCTGGGGTTTAATAAAGGTTTCAATCTGCAGGGTAAACTGTTCCGGCACATCGGGAATCCACAGGCCTTCGCTGTTAACACTGAACTCACTGTCACTTAATGCGCGTTCATTCAGGAACACCGCACCCAGTACCAGCTCTTCACCATCCAGCTGCAAAATAGACGGGCCATCCAGTTGATCATTGCGGCGTACTTCCATTTCCGAGACCACGCGGGTCTGTTGCTCACCCAGTTCAAAACGCAGATTGACGCTGTCGATCCAGTATTGTGGTGGCTGGTATTCTTTTAAATAGATGGTTTTGGGTGTTGCGTCTTTCGCCATGGTGGCTCCTCGGTAGTATCTTCTTACAAGATACAATAATTCACTGTCTGAATAACCCTATTATGGTTTCAGTTTATGGTTTCAGCTGGATAATGTGCTCTTGCAGTTCACGGGGCCGCACCGTGTCTTCCGACCGTGCCAGCCTGGCCACTGTAATGCCCGCTTCTGCCACAGAAGCCTGACGGCCGGAAATCAGTGGATGCCAGTCGTACAGGGGCTGGCCCTGAGCCAGCAATCGATAGGCACAGCTTGCCGGCAGCCACTGGTATTCTTCCGCCGCCATATTTTTCACCTGCAGGCATTCCGGCACACGGAACTGGCGGTTCGGGTAATCCTTGCAGCGGCAGCTGTCAATGTCCAGCAGATGACAGCTCACACTGGTAAAATGCAGCTCGCCCGTGTCCTCATCTTCCAGCTTGATCAGGCAACAGCGGCCGCAGCCATCACACAGTGATTCCCACTCCGCCTCGCTCATCTGAGCCAGTGTTTTACTTTGCCAGAAGGCTTCACTCATCTGCCCTACCTGCCCTTGCCATTTATTATTCGGCCACAGGCTGCTGGATCAGTTCCAGCCCATTGCCATCCGGGTCACGGCAAAACAGCGCGGCACGACCTGATCGGCTGCGGGTATAGGGGCGCTGCATCGCCTGCAGGCGTGACTCGATCTGATCAAGATTATCCACGCACATGGCAAAGTGCCGATCATGGCCGCCATGCTGCGGGCGGTCTGTGACCGGATCCGGGTTATCCACCTCCAGCAGGTGAATCTGCTGCGCCCCCACATCGAACCAGGCGCCGGGAAAACCCAGTTCCGGGCGCTTTTCATTAACCTGCAAATCGAGCAGATCACGGTAAAACGCGATGGACTGCTGTGTATCCGACACCACCAGACTCACATGATGTATTGATAAAACCGCCACTTTAATCCCCAGTTGAACCTCAAATTAGAATATAATATGCCGCCTTTAGCGACTGTCTGACCCACTGTATTGTACATGAACTCTGATCTCAATCGACTGCAACCCTATCCGTTTGAAAAGCTGGCCGAGTTAAAACAGGGCATCAGCCCGAACCCCGAGCTGGCGCATATCGCACTGTCTATCGGCGAACCCAAACACGCGCCACCGGCGTTTGTACTGGAGGCGCTGGCAGAGTCGCTGGGGCGGATAGCCCGCTACCCGCTCACTAAAGGCACTGCGGAGTTGCGACAGTCGATTGCTCGCTGGTTAAGCCGCCGCTTTCAGCTGCCCGAGTCCAGCATTGATGCGGAACGGCATATTCTGCCGGTGAATGGCACCCGTGAAGCACTGTTTGCCTTTGCCCAGGCGATGGTGAATCCTAGTGATAATCCGCTGGTGTGCATGCCCAATCCGTTTTACCAGATTTATGAAGGTGCCGCACTGCTGGCGGGTGCCGAGCCCTTTTTCTATGACACCAGCGCCGACAACAATTACCAGGCGGACTTTGAGGCCATAGATGACTCGGTCTGGCAACGCTGCGAGTTAATCTATATCTGCACCCCGGGCAACCCCACCGGCGCGGTAATGAGCAAGCAGCAGATGCAGTGGTTGATTAACAAGGCCGAGCAGTTTGACTTTATTATTGCCTCGGATGAATGTTACTCAGAAATTTATTTTGATGAACAACAGCCACCCTGCGGTCTGTTACAGGCAGCGGCAGAAATGGGCAATACCGATTACAGGCGCTGCGTGGTGTTCCACAGTTTATCCAAACGCTCCAACCTGCCCGGCTTGCGTTCCGGCTTTGTCGCCGGTGATGCCGAACTGATGGCGGCTTTTTTGAAATACCGCACCTACCATGGCTGCGCCATGTCGGAACACCACCAGTATGCGAGTATCTGTGCCTGGGACGATGAACAGCATGTGATTGAAAACCGTAAACTGTATCAGCAGAAATTCGACAATGTATTGCAGATACTCGGTCCTTGCCTGGATGTACAGCGACCCGATGCCGGTTTTTACCTGTGGCCGAAAACACCGATTGCCGATACCGATTTTGCACAGCAACTGTTCGCACAGAAAAACATTACAGTATTGCCTGGCCGTTACCTGTCACGGGACAATGGCGGCCTCAATCCCGGCGCTGGCCATATTCGCATGGCGCTGGTCGCCACCCTGGAAGAAACCACCGAAGCGGCACAACGCATTAAAGATTTTTTACAGACGATTTAATAAAACTCTGACCATTTATCAGAATTGCAACAAAAACCTGGGAGACCCCAATGAGCGATTTACAAACGATTATCGAAGAAGCCTTCGAACGACGCGCCGACATTACACCCCGCAATGTTGAGACCCATGTACGCGAAGCGGTTGAAGAAGCCATTGCGATGATGGACTCGGGTGCAGCCCGCGTGGCAGAAAAAACCAGCGGTGACTGGGTAGTCAATGAGTGGCTGAAAAAAGCCGTACTGCTGTCGTTCCGCATTAATGACAATGATTTTATCAAGGGCGGCTTCACCAATTACTACGACAAGGTTGAATCGAAATTTGCCGATTATAACACCCGCGACTTCCGTGAATCCGGTGTGCGTGTAGTTCCACCTGCCACTGCACGTAAGGGCTCCTACATTGCCCCCGGCGTGGTGATGATGCCATCTTATGTAAACATCGGCGCCTATGTGGACAGCGGCACCATGGTCGACACCTGGGCCACCGTGGGTTCATGTGCGCAGATCGGTAAAAACGTTCACCTGTCCGGCGGCGTTGGCATCGGTGGTGTACTCGAGCCGTTACAGGCAGCACCGACCATTATCGAAGACAACTGCTTTATCGGCGCACGCTCGGAAGTGGTTGAAGGTGTGATTGTTGAAGAAGGTTCGGTTATCTCCATGGGCGTGTACATTGGCCAGAGCACCAAAATATTCAACCGCGAAACCGGCGAAGTCACCTACGGCCGCATTCCCAAAGGCTCGGTTGTGGTCTCAGGCAACCTGCCATCCAAAGACGGCAGCTACAGCCTGTACTGTGCAGTGATCGTCAAGCAGGTTGATGAAAAGACCCTGAGCAAGGTCGGCATTAACGAACTGTTGCGCAGCATCGACTAAAAGCTGTTCTGTTATCCGCAAATGAACGCTAATAAACGCTAATTTAAGATATAAAGAGAACTCTGAAAAAAGTCAGAAGTTACGTGGTTCAGGTTAGGCACTCCATGTTCAATGTTCATGGTAATAGCTGCTAAGGAAGCACTGAGTAATGCGAAAACATCGGCATTATTCAGTGGTGAGTCAGTAAATTATTCGCGTTTATTTGCGTTCATTTGCGGACTCATATCCTTTTACATTAATTAGCGGACTGATGAGATGATCACTCTATACGGCATCCCCAATTGCGACACGGTTAAAAAAGCCCGCAAGTGGCTCAGCGATAACGGCAGGGACTACAGCTTTCACGATTATAAAAAACAGGGTGTTCCGGAAAAGGAATTACGCAGCTGGGTAAAACAGCTGGGCTGGGAAATCCTGCTTAATAAACGTGGCACCACCTGGCGCAAGCTGGATGAAGCGACAAAAGCCTCGGTGGATGAAGCCAGCGCGATACAGATTATGCTGGATAACCCGAGCATTATTAAACGCCCGGTTACATCCTCTGGCAAAACCTTATTAGTGGGTTTTTCTGCGGAAGAATACGCGCAACTTAAGGATTAAACAGCGCAATACGGTTTAAACGCTTATTCCGACAGGCGCGAGGCGAAACTGATACTGTCACGCAAGCCCTGTGTGCCGTACTGGTCAGACACACTGATTGTGGGTGAGCTCATATTCTCTTTCAGGCTCTCGGCCAGCTCATTGCGGTCTTCTTCTATGTCGGTAACATAAACCGGCGTTTCTGTTTTTTCATTAATCAGTGCTTCCTTGCCAGGCACCGTCTTTGTTGACGTGCTGCCACCCACCATATTTAAAATATTATACAGCTCTTCAATCGCCTCATTGCTCACCTGTCCCATACCAATCGACTGCATCAGCGCCTGCGAAGTATCGAACGGGTACTGCCCGTATTCGTCCACATAATCATTGATTTGCTGGTTGAGTAGCGCGGTGCTGGTATCACGATCCACCCGGATGCGATTGTCCTTGTAAAACAGCATCAGCTCATTGAACAGCTGGTTGATTTTACTCTGTGGCAATGCACCGACCTGCAATAACAGATTAAACTGTTCGACTATATCTGCCGGGTAATCCTTGAAGCGACGGAAAAACACACTGAGAAAACGATCCAGTGTCAGGGCGATCTCCTGCTTGCTGAAGTCGCCATCTTCAATGTAATCGATCATGGACTGTTTATGATCTTGCAGCACCTGTTTTTTACGGGTGCGGGCTGCCTGCTGGTACTTCCGTTTAAGCTGCCGGGTCTGGTCAGATATCGGCTCGCTGTCTGTCGAACGCGGATACTGAACTGGCTGTTGTGATTGTGGTGATGGCTCGGGAGTAACATCTGTTACGGCAAGCGGTGTTGCTGAAGGTGCTTCTGGCGATGTTTCTGGCAACTGCTCCGGCAATGGCACAGAGGATTGCAGACCGAGCGGATTATCGCTGTCCAGCAGAGGCTCGCCAGTCTGTTCCAGCGGGGTGATTTGCGCACGCCAGCTATCACTCAGGGCCAGGTCATTCTGCTGCTGCTTAATCAGCGATGCCAGGCTATGCCCCAGCCGGTTGAAACACACGCTGGCCTGGGTCTGCGGCCGGTACACCTGTACCGGCACCTGCGAACACACCGCTGATGACACCAGTGGATCGCGACTGACATAACCCAGATAAGCGGGATGGTAACCAATGTATTTGGCCACTGCACCGGAGAAGCGTTTGAATACCTGGCGCGCGCCCAGCTCGGAGTCTGCCTGATTCACCACCACATTGATGCGCTTGCGGTATTGCTGTTTGCGCAACATGCGCAACAGTGAAAAGGAATCGGTGAGTGAGGTGGGTTCAGGGGTGACCACCACGATCATCTGCTGAGCCGCCTGGATAAAATCCAGCACATTATCGTGAATGCCTGCCGAGGTATCCACCAGGATGACATCGTACTGATGCTCCAGCTCGGACAGGGCTCGGAGCAGGCGCAACTGGGCGCGCTGGTCGAGGCTATTGAAATCGGTAATACCGGAGGCGCCGGGCACCAGGCTGATGCCATGGGAGCGCACCACGATATCGGCAATGGCTTTTTCCCCATCCAGCACATGCTGCAGGGTATAGAGCGGTGTTTCCCGTAGCAGAATATTGATATTGGCCAGATTGGTATCCGCATCAAACAGGCAGACACGCTTGCCCTGCCGTGCCATGGCAATACCCATATTGACCGTCAGGGTGGTTTTGCCTACCCCACCCTTACCGCTGCTAACCGCGATGACTTCGGTTTTATTCTGATTCATTTACAGCCAGTTCCCATTCCAGGGAACATTTTACGGTGTTGCGCACGACTTCGCTATTCTCTGTTGCTGGATTTCCCACTGCCATAACAGAAAATTAAGGGATTTCAGCAATTTAAAGGCTATATTAATTTTATCTAATATTAAAATGCAACTTATAACTCACCAACTGGGTGCATTATCTGCAGATAAATCTACCGAAAGTGGAATTTCACGAAATGAGGATGCCTGTTATATCGGGCCATAATCCACATTCCCTTGAATAATCCTTGAAAAAACACCCATTCGTCGTTTTTTCGCAGAAAACCGGCTTTTTATTTTAATTGATTCAGTACGGTTTGATTGACAACGGGGTTTTTTGCAATAAAATTAATAAGATGCGAGATAAAGCGACCATATTACTTGAAGATATCGAGGCAAATAAGCTGCCTTCGTTGCCCCACGTGCTGGTAAAACTGCTGCACGCCTGCCGTGACGAAGACATTTGCTTCGATACGCTATCGGATATTATCAGCCAGGATGCCGCGCTCTGCAGCAAGGTCATCAAGGCCGCTAATTCGCCGGTGTATGGTCGCAGTCGCAACCTGGAGTCGCTAAAGCACATCTTGATGTTTCTGGGTCAGGACACCATTAACTCGATTGCCATTACCGCCAGCATCAAGCAGTTTTTTTCAGAATACAGCAACCAGAAAACCAGCTTTTTAAAAAGTTTCTGGCACCACTCACTCACCTGCGCCACCATTGCCCGCTCACTGGCAGAACTCACCGCCTACCCTTATGCGGAAGAAGCTTATATCGCCGGGCTACTGCATGATATCGGCAAGTTGATGATTGAGCCGAAAATGGATGCCACTTATAAAACCCTGCCACACGGTATCTACCCTGCCACAGAAGTATTACAGAACGAAGAAGATACACTGGGCATCAATCACCCGGAGCTGGCGAGTATTATGCTGGAAAAGTGGCATCTGCCAGATGTAATCTGCGATGCGATTCGCTATCACCATGCTGATATTGAAGACATACAGCAATCGCATCAGCTTGCCAAAATCATTCACCTGTCCAGCCTGCTGGCGTCCCACTTCAGCGACAATGACCAGGCCATCAAAACCGATGCGGCAATTCGCCTGTTTGATATTTCCGAATCGATTATTAACGAACTGGTTGAAACCGCCACACAGAAAAGCCAGCAACTGGCAGCATCCATGGATATCGATATAGGCGACACAGACGCCAGTCGCAACAAGGATGAAGCCAAACAGATACAGCTGGCCGAGCAGGTACGTGACCACGCCCTGGTACAGAACAGCCAGCGTCATATCGCGATTGATTCCGCTGAAATATACAAAGCGGTGCAGCAATCTGTAAGCCTGTTATTCGGCATCAGCAACAGCCTGCTGCTGGAAGTTGATGAAACCCGGCAAAATCTACGCATCGCGCAAAACCAGTACATCAGTGACAGTCGTCTACTGGATAATCTCAGTATCCCGCTAAACAGCGACAGCATGATTGGCAACAGTCTCAGGCAGGTGCAGATCAATGACAGCTTTTCAACACAACAGTCAGCCAAACTGAGCATTCTCGATCAACAGGTTGCCCATGGACTGAAAGCCGACGGTTTCATTTGTGTACCTGTAACACAGACTGCTGCACCCTATGGTGTAATGTTGCTGGGCTGTAACCAGCCGCAGTCTGCCAGCCTGCTCAAGGCAAAAAAACTGATTCAACTGTTCGCCAGTGACGTTGCAGGTAAGTTACAGCAGTATCATGATTACCGTAAAAAATTGCAGGATATTAACGAGCACAACAGTGATCAGTTTTTGTTACGAGCACAGAAGATTGTGCATGAGACCAATAATCCATTAACTGTAATTCGCAATTATCTGCAATTGTTGTCGAAAAAAATTACGGATAACAATGAAATAAGCAGTGACCTGAACATTATCCGGCAGGAGATAGATCGAATCAGCAACATCATTGTACGCTGTAAGGATTCTATGGATAGTGACATTAGCGAAATATCCAGTGTTAATATCAACAGCATTGTCAACGACCTGGTCGACCTGTTCAAATCATCACTGTTTAGTACGCACAATATAAAATCCACATTAAAACTGGATAACGGGCTTAAAAACATTGCCTCTGACAGAAATTATATCAAACAGATTCTCACCAATTTAATTAAAAATGCGGTTGAAGCCATCCAGCAAAACGGCGAGATCAGCATTTCCACAGGAAGCATTAACATCAATGGAAGGGACTATATCGAACTGAAGCTACATGACACAGGACCAGGCATACCGGATGAGGTAATGAAAAATCTGTATAAGCCTGTTATCAGCACCAAGGGAAGCCAGCATTCAGGGCTGGGCTTGAGCATTAGCAAAAGCCTGGTAGACAAGATTAAAGGCAGTATTAGTTGCACCACCAGCGAATCGGGCACCACCTTTAGTGTGCAGATTCCCGTAAAAACCTGAATAAACGTCCTTATATAATAAAAGGTCATAAAATGACAAACGATAACAGCACAAACAATTCATACAGGGCCAACAGACACTTGAACTCACTACCAGAAAAACCGGAAATGATTCTCGTAGTTGATGATGAGAAACGTCAACAGGACAGCCTGATGCAACTGATGGCACAACAGGGTTACCTGGTTGACTCCGCCAGCGATGGTGCAGAGGCTATCGAGAAGCTGAAGCACGAGAATATCGGTATTATTCTGCTTGACCTGAATATGGGCGGTTCAAATGGCGAACATGTAATGCAGTTTATTACTGATAATGAACTGGATACTGCTGTTATTGTTGTGAGTGGCGAAACCTCTTTTGAAGCAGCTGAGAACGCACTTAAATACGGTGCCTATGACTTTATTCGCAAGCCCTACTCGCTGGACAACCTGTTAAATTCAGTGAATAACGCAATAAAGAAACGTCAGCTGGAAGCGGAAAATCGCCGCATGCATGCACAGCTGCGTGAATCGGAAAAACTGCATCGTTATATCGTTAACAAATCACCGGATATTGTCTATATCCTCGACAGCCAGGGACGCTTTACCTTTATCAACAAACGCGTGGAAACCCTGCTCGGCTACAAGATGAAGGAAATTATCGGCAGGCACTATTCCGAGTTGATTCACGAGGAAGACCTGGACAAGGCCCAGTTCAAGTTTAATGAACGCCGTACCGGCAAACGTGCCAGCATCAATATTGAACTGAAATTAAAATGCAAGAATAACGACCAGACACGTAACTTCGATAATCGACTGCTACCCATTGAAATTAACTCGGTTGGCGTGTATCGATCACAGGATGAAGTCAAATCGAAAAAATTTGTTGGCACCTACGGCATAGCCAGAGACATCAGCGACCGAATTGAGGCGGAAGAAATCATCCGTTTCCAGGCCTATCATGACATGCTCACTCGCCTGCCCAATCGCACACTGCTAAAAGACCGCCTGCATCAGGCGATTGCCCATGCTAAACGCAACCAGAGCAATCTATCGGTAATGTTCCTTGACCTTGATCGTTTCAAGGTGATTAACGACACCCTGGGCCACCTGGTGGGCGACCGTCTGTTACAGGCCGTTGCCATGCGCCTGCGCCATTGCCTGCGTGAGGGCGATACCCTGGCGCGTATTGGTGGCGATGAATTCACCCTGTTACTGCCGGAAGTCAACAGCAAACAGGATGCCGAAGTAATTGCCAGCAAGATAATAAAATCGCTTAAGTTACCTTTTAAAATTGATACCCATGAGCTGTTTGTCAGCACCAGCATCGGTATTTCGCAATACCCGGACGACGGACAGACCATGGAATCACTGCTCAAACACGCCGACATTGCCATGTACTCGGTTAAGGGCCGCGGCAAGAACGGTTATGATTTCTATCATAACAATATGCTGGACGCCTATTCCAAACACCTGTCACTGGAGAATGATCTGCGCCGCGCTATGGATGACAACCAGTTCAAAATCTATTACCAGCCACAGATTAATATCGAGACCAATGAAGTCTTCGCAATGGAAGCATTGATCCGCTGGCAGCACCCTGAACGCGGGCTGATATCCCCCAGTGAATTTATCCAGCTGGCAGAAGAAACCCATTTGATCAAACAGATTGGCAACTGGATGATTGAAAATTGCTGTGCCGAATTACGCCGCTGGCGTGAGATGGGGCTGGATACCGTGCGCGTAGCCATTAATGTGTCATCTATACAGCTGGAGCAGGATGATTTTGTCGAGTTTATTTTAAGCTCGCTACGCAAAAACAATATTCCCGGTGAATTTATTGAAATTGAAATCACTGAAAACACCCTGATGCATGACACTGATGATGGCATTGGAAAATTGCGTGAGCTCAGCAATCACAATATAAAAATTGCCATTGATGACTTCGGCACAGGCTATTCATCACTAAACTATCTGAAACGCCTGCCTATTGATACATTGAAGATTGACCAGTCGTTTATCCGCGACATGTCGAACAGCGATGAGGACTCATCCATTATCAAAGCGATAATCGCTATGGCCAAGGGGCTCAACCTGAATATTATTTCTGAGGGTGTGGAAACCGAAGCACAGTTACAGCAACTCAAGGCCTGGCGTTGTCAGAATATGCAGGGCTTCCTGTTTGGCCGCCCCATGCCTGACTTTGAGGCGATTGATATGCTGAAAAACAATGGTTTGATGCTGAAACAGCACAAGATGCTGCAGTAATTTCTCAGGCGGCCTTGTGTTGCTGATGCATCATCACCAGCAGCTGGGCTTCGCTCAGACTAATGTGGCATAGCTCAGCTATGGTCTCCGCTGTTTCGCCCTTCTGCGCCAGGCTGATGGCATAGCTGTAAGGGGAATGGCTTTGCACTTCATTTGACATTTCATCCAGCCGCATCGACAGCTGCTGCATGTTTTTTTCCAGCTTGAGAAAACGCTCACCCAGACCAATGGTACCGGCATTGAGTGCGCCCAGCTCGCTGTTTAATTTCGATGATTGCAATTGCTGATCCAGCTGCTGACGAAGCGATTCAATGTGTTTTTTACTCCACACCCACAGGGCCAGTGACAGCAGCAACATAAGGCTGGATACAAGAAGAATCAGTGCGTTCATTTTACTCTCCGGTTTAGCCAGGCCGAGAGAGTAAAACCGTAATCAATAGCCCATATCGGCCCATTCATCTTCGGTGAGCAGCTTGTTTAAATCCACCAGGATCAACAGCTCTTCACCGCGGCTTACAACCCCCTCTATATACCGGGCTGTTTCATCATTGCCAACATTGGGTGCGGTTTCGATTTCACTGGCGTCAACATCCACCACTTCTGAAACGCTATCGACCACAATACCAACGGTCTGGTTTTCCACCTCAATAATAACTATGCGGGTTGCATCATCTATTTCTTTTGGCGGCAGGCCAAAACGCATACGGGTATCGATAACCGTCACCACGTTGCCGCGTAAATTAATGATGCCAATAACATAATTCGGAGCGCCTGGCACGGGTGCAATTTCAGTTACTCTGAGAACTTCCTGAATTAACATTACGTTAATACCGTAGATCTCATTATCCAGGCGGAATGTCACACACTGTCGGTGACCACCATTGCCTGTTTCATTTTCACTCATAAGAGGTGCTCCACTTATTATTAATTATGCAGTTAGTATGCCAGTTGTTATGCCGGCGATTATACAGGGCACTGTCGAGCCTGCTGCGTTGTTTTTGCCGCGCCAGCTCTCACCCGCGCAATCGGTTTCTTATTCTCTGTTAGCGGACATTGTGCCTAAAAGTTTAGCGCAGCCGAGCTTAAACGCCAGTGTCCATGCATAATACAGGGCCCGGCAGGGCGAGTTTAGCGCTGATTATTCAGCATATCGGCAAACACATCGGTGTCCATAATCGCACACAGATGCTGCAGCGAGGTACCTGCGAGCCAGGGCCGGGTCTGCTTGTTCTGCCGCCATTTAACTTCGTCCTTGGTCAGCCAGACCACATCACCGATGCTTTCACAGGCAAGCCCCCATTTATAATCATCCACCAGCAGAATATGTCCCAGACGATCCGCTGACGCCTGTTTTAGCGCATCACGACGGTTTTCCGGCAGCACCAGCAACGCGGTATCTATCACCTTGACCTGTTTCTGTAGATGTTGAATAAGCCCCAGGTACCAGTCTGTGCGGTTGGGTGTCTCGGTAATGTTTTCATCCCAGGCAATCACACTGTTCAGCTTTACCAGCGGCACTGCCAGGCTCAGCCCGGACACCTTGAACAACAAACACTGAAAGCGTTGCTCGGCCCATTCCGGTACCGGCGACTGTTGTGTTTGCGGCTGTGGCTCGTCCACCACCACTTCAGTCACAACTGGCTGGGCCTGGCCCACCTCTGTGACCGGCTCAGCCTGGACTTCTGTCACTGGCTCAACCACCGTCTCCGTCGTCGCCGGAGCGGGTTCTTCCCGGATTTCTTCGGGCCACTCTTCGGGAATCTGCTCCACCAGCTTGTCCAGGCCAATTACCGACGGCCTGGGCTGGGCAAATTCCTGTATCGGACGAGACTGTGCCGGCAGAGGTTCGCTCTGTGAATTCAGCGGCGTGTCCTCAAACTCGTCACTGACCTCCATTAACAGCGATTCCAGGTAGTCGTGAATCGCCTGTTCCTGCAATGAGCCGGCTGATTTTTTATGTGCTTCACTCATGCGCCACTGCCTCCCGCCACAGACAGGGTGGTGTTATCCTGCTCCAGCAGGTAATCCAGCAGATGCGAATAGGCACGACTGCCCTTGCAACTGATGCGCGCAATCGACAATGGAATTCCTTTCTGACTGGCTTCACGAAACTGGGTATCCACCGGAATCACACCATCCCAGATACGTTCTTTGTAATCACGGCGTAGCGTCTCCAGGGTTTCCTGTGAGGCTTTCAGGCGTTGATCAAAAAAGGTAGGGACGATGGTGTAATTCACCTGCTGCTTGCGTGCTTTCTGGATCATGGTCAGGGTATGCACCATACGCTCCAGCCCTTTCAATGCCAGGTATTCGGTTTGCACCGGAATCAGTAAACGATGACAGGCTGCCAGCGCATTCACCATCAGCAAGCCCAGCATGGGCGGACAATCAATAATCGCCAGGTCATAATCCTCTTCAACCTGCTGCAGTGCTTTTTTAATCACCAGCCCCATGCCATCTTTTGCGCCTAACTGTCGATCCAGCGTCGCCAGTGCAGAAGAAGCCGGAATAAAATGCAGCCGACTGAAACGGGTTTTATGAATTGCCGAGCGAGTGCGCAATGCATTTTTCAGCGCCTGCTGATAAAGGTCATAGGCACTGGGCTCGACACTGTCCGGGTCGGCACCGAAATAACTGGTGAGCGAGCCATGGGGGTCGAGGTCCACCAGTAACACACGGTAACCGCGCTTTTGCATCACCCCGGCCAGGGTCACGGCACTGGTGGTTTTACCCACGCCACCTTTCTGATTGGCGGTTGCCCAGATTCTCATTGGTGCCACCTGTGGATGCGCTGCCTCATGACCGCGGCGCCTCAATAATGGAACCCGGCGGGAAAATCGAGCGCACCGGTTGTGCCGGTTGCAGGCGATCAATGGTTTCTTCACTTTCCACTGGTGCTGCAGTAGCGTCCACTTCATCATCGGCAAAGGGGGTGCTTTGCGCGAACATGTCTTCACCGGTTAACAGGCGAATCACCACGCGGCGATTTTGCTGGCGGTTTTCCGCGCTGTCATTACTCACCTGGGGGCGATACTCGCCATAACCAATCGCACCCATGCGCGCCGGGTTAATGCCACTTTGCGCAAACAGGCGCACCACCGATGCCGCACGCGCCGCCGACAGCTCCCAGTTACTCGGGTAACGCAGGGTATCTATGGGCACGTCATCGGTGTAGCCGGAGACATAGAGCGGATTGTTATTGCTTTTTAACACATCGGTTAACTCGGATAGTATTTCAGTTGCATCATTCGACAGCGTGGCTTCACCGGAGTTAAACAGCACACTGGACTTCACTTCGATTTCCAGCCACTTTTCATTACCGCTTACCGCCACCATGCCTTTTTTAATCCACGGCTTTAAACGTTTATCCAGCGAGGCGGCGGTTTCCTTAACCGACACCAGCCCCACCTGCCCCTGCAAACCCAGTGCAATCGGTGCGCGTTGCACTGAGATTCCCAGCTCGGCTCCCAGCGGAAACGGCGAACTCGATTGCGCACTGAAGGCGGTGCTGACAGAATCAGAAAGCACGCGGTACTTACCCACATTCACCGTTGAAATTGAATACATCACCACAAAAAACGCGAACAGCAGGGTAATAAAATCCGCATAGGACACCAGCCAACGATCCGTTGACTCTTCCGACTCCACTGTGTTTTTTATTCTGCGTCTCATAACAGGTGTATTTACAAATAACTATGCATGCCCGAGAAAGCTCTGCAGCTTGGCCTGCAGGCCACGGGGGTTTTCACCTTCAGCAATACTCACCACGCCCTCCAGCAGCATTTCATACTGGATAGACTGCTGCTTGACCTGGGCCTTGAGCTTACCTGCAATCGGCAGGAACAACAGGTTGGCAAAGCCCACACCGTAAATGGTGGCAACAAATGCAGTGGCAATACCGCTGCCCAGCTTTTCCGGATCGGCCAGGTTGTTCATTACATGAATCAGGCCCATCACGGCCCCCAGAATACCAATGGTCGGGCTATAGCCCCCCATGGATTCATACACCCTGGCCGCCTGCATGTCGTTCTGTTCAATAATATGAATTTCGGTTTCCAGTATGGCGCGAATCGTATCCGGCTCATTACCGTCCACCAGCATCTGCAGCGCCTTGCGGGAAAACAGGTCTTCCTCGTTTTCCGCAATGGCTTCCAGCGCCAGCAGGCCTTCACGGCGTGACAGCTGGCTCCAGTTAATCACTTTTTCAATTGTCTGTAACAGGTTTACTTGTGGGGTGACAAAAACCCAACGCACAATCAGCATGGCGCGCCAGAAAACCGGTAACGACGTCTGCAGCAGCACCGCACCCACGGTGCCGCCCACCACAATCAGAAATGCAGTTAACTGGAATAACTGACCGAAATGACCGCCCTCCAGCAGATTGCCGCTGAGTATGGCGGCAAACGCGATGACGATCCCGACAATGCTCAAGATGTCCATATTACGTATTGGTAGCAAGTTTCCTGCCTATTTCTTTCAACGGCAAAATCTGTTCCGCAATCGGTGCCACTGCTGCCGGCATACCGTAAATCGTGCTGGTGGCTTCGTCCTGTGCCCAGATAGTGGCACCACGGGATTTGAGTTTATTTGAGGCCTCGCGGCCATCGGCGCCCATGCCGGTGAGAATAATGCCCAGCGCCTTATTGCCAACCGCGGCATTGACCGAGTCGAAGGTGATATCGACACAGGGCTTGTAGTTCTGCATGGGGTCGGTTTCCTCGCTGACCCGCACCATCATCCGCCCGGCCCGCTTTTCCACCCGCATCTGCTTACCACCGGGGGCAAGCAGCGCCAGCCCCGGTTTCAGCATGTCGCCGTCCTTGGCCTCACGTACTTCAATTTTGCACAACTGGTTCAGCCGCCCGGCAAAGGCCTCGGTGAATTTGGCAGGCATATGCTGTACCAGCAATAGCGGCAGGGGAAAGTCGGCGGGTAACTGCACCAGCACTTCCTGCAGGGCAATTGGGCCACCGGTGGAGGTGCCTATGGCCACCAGCTCGTAATCTGCCGGGTTAAACGCCCGGCTAGTGCGGCTGGCGGGGCGTGGAGCGGTCGCTGCCGGGGTGCCGGGGCGAGCTGCAGCTGGCGGCGCGGCGGGCTTTATACCCGGTCGGGCTGGCGGTGTGGCGGGTGCAGGTGCAGGTGCAGCACGTCGAGCCATGCCAGGACCGGCCATTGCCCGGACCCGCTCACACAGGATATTACGCGCTTCCGCCTTGTCATTGGAAATATCATCGAAGCGCTTGGGCAGGAAATCCATCGCACCGGCATCCAGCGCATCCAGTGTAGCCTGGGCGCCATCATAGGTGAGCGAGGAAAACATAACGATGGGCACCGGCGAATGGCGCATGATTTCACGGGTGGCTTCAATGCCGTTCATTACCGGCATTTCTATGTCCATGGTAATCACATCGGGGCGGCAGGTTTTCGCCTTCTCTACCGCATCCTTGCCATCCACTGCCGTCTCGACCACTTCAATCATCGGATCGGAGTTAAGGATTTCTGTTAATCGCCGACGAAAAAAACCCGAGTCATCAACGATTAAAACACGTATAGCCATGAAGCGATTCCCAAAGTAAAAGATCAGACAGAGGGTAAACTATACCCTTTAGAAGCCCTTCCTTGCACGTGCTTTTAACAGACTGGGCACATCGATAATCAGCGCGATGCCGCCGTCACCGGTGATAGTTGAACCGGCAAACTCCTGCAGGTTCTGCAACATGGCTCCCAGTGGTTTGATCACCACTTCTTCCTGACCAATCACCGAATCGGTGACCAGACCCACCAGGCGACTGCCCACCGAGACAATGATCACCTGCCCCTTGCCATCACCGGAAGCACGCTCTTCACCGGGCTTGAGCAGCCAGTTGGCGAGGTAATACACTGGCACCGCCTTGTCGCGCACCATTACCATCAGCTGGCCGTCCACCACATTGGTTTTACGGGTTTCCAGTTCAAAAATTTCATTCACATTGGCCAGTGACAGTGCGAAGGTATAGCGCCCCAGGGCAATCATCAGCGTCGGCAGTATCGCCAGGGTCAAAGGTACCTTGATAGTGAGGGTGCTGCCCTTGCCCAGCTCCGAGTCAATGTCGAGCGAGCCATTGAGCTGGCTGATGCGGGTTTTCACCACATCCATGCCCACACCCCGGCCGGAAATATCGGATATCTGATCCTTGGTGGAAAAGCCCGCCATAAAGATCAGATTAAAACACTCTTTATCGTCCAGACGCGCCGCCGCTTCTGTATCCATCAGGCCTTTTTCAACCACCTTGCGACGCAGCAGTTCCGGATCCATGCCTGCACCATCATCCTCGATGGTTAGCAATATATGATCGCCTTCCTGATTTGCGGACAGGCGCACCACACCTTCACGGGGCTTGCCATTCTGTTCCCGCACATCGGGCAGCTCAATGCCGTGATCCACGGCGTTGCGCACCAGATGCACCAGCGGATCAGCCAGCGCCTCCACCAGGTTTTTATCCAGATCGGTTTCCTCGCCCATCATTTCCAGGCGAATTTCTTTTTTGATGGAGCGGGACAGGTCGCGTACCACCCGCGGGAAACGACCGAAGACTTTCTTGATCGGCTGCATGCGGGTTTTCATTACCGAGCTCTGCAGGTCCGCCGTCACCATGTCCAGGTTGGTAATCGCCTGGGTCAGCTGGCCTTCCGCCATGGTGCCACGCAGGGTCTGCAGACGATTACGCACCAGCACCAGCTCGCCCACCAGGTTCATCATCTCGTCCAGGCGTTCGGTATCCACCCGCACCGAGGTTTCCACCGCCGGTTTGGCGGGCGCGGCCGGTGCTGCAGCGGCGGCTGGTTTGGCTGCCGCGGGTTTTGCGGCTGCCGCCTCAGATTGCGAGGAGCCTGCTGTAGCTGATTCACTGCTGGTCGGCCCCTTGCCCTTGCCGTGCATTTCATCCAGCAGGGCATCGAATTCATCATCGGAAATCAGGTCATCGGAGCCGGGCTTATCAGCGGCCGCATCTGCAGAAGGTGCGCCTGGCCCCTTGCCCTTGCCGTGAATATCATCCAGCAGGGCATCAAACTCATCATCGGTAATTAAATCATCCCCACCACTGGCGCCACCTGAAGCGGGTTTGCCAGTCCCTTCGGAGCCACTCGATTCAGGCTTGCCGCCATGCTTGCCCTTACCATGAATATTATCCAGCAGGGCTTCGAATTCTTCTTCGCTGATTTCATCACTGCCGGACACCGCCGTTGATTCGCCGGCACTGTCCATTGCATCCAGCAAGGCATTGAATTCATCATCGGTTTCATCATGCAGCTCGTCTGCGCCTGTGTCCTGGGGCGCGCTTGTGTCGGCAGGTGGTTGTTCTACGGGAGAGGCAGTGCTCGTCTGCTCTCCGGAGCCGTCCGGTTCACTGTCACCGGGCACGGCATAGACTTTAAGACGGGCGAGTAACTCGGGGGAAGCCGGGGTTGGGTCATTGCCTGACTGAATTTCCGCAAACATGCTCTGCACCGCATCCAGCCCCTGCAGCACACTGTCCATCAGCCCGGAGGAGATAACTCTTTCGCCATTGCGCAGCACATTAAACACGTCTTCACAGACATGGCAGCAGTCGACCATGGCATCCAGCGCGAGGAAGCCTGCACCCCCTTTTACGGTATGGAATCCTCTAAATACGGCATTCAGCAAATCGCTGTCTTCGGGTGACTGTTCCAGCCCCACCAGCTGCTCGCTCAACAGCTCAAGTATCTCGCCGGCCTCGACCAGAAAATCCTGAAGTATTTCATCATCTAGATCAATTGCCATTTATGACCCTTTGCGACCTTAAATTTTATTTATAGGAATGTTGTCGGCAGAAACGTGATTTTTTATAGGGCATTAGTGTGTTTTTCTGCGACTAAAAGCCCAGGCTGGCGAGCAGGTCATCCACATCGTCCTGCCCTTTCATTACATCGTCCGATGATTCCTTGCCCGGCACCTGGGGTCCTTCCAGCTTCATTTCATCCGAAGCCGGTTTCTGCTTATCCTCCTTGACCATGCTCTTGCCCTGAATCTTCACCAGCTCGACCAGGTTGTGTTCTATTTCATTCACCAGGTTAATCACCTGGCGAATAATCTGCCCGGTCAGATCCTGGAAATCCTGCGCCATCAGGATCTCGGTAAAGCCCGACAACAGGGTATTGGTCATGCGTTCGGATTCATCGAGAAAGGTTTCCACGTCATTGCCCATGGCGCGCAGCTCCTCCGGCGACAGCTCACGGCGACGGAATTTTTCCCACTGGGCTTTTAACTGGCTGGCCTCGCCCCCCAGTTTTTCCGCCAGCGGGGTGCTGCCCTCAATAACGCCCATGGCGGTATTGGCAGCTTTTTCAGTCATCTCGATCACGTACTCGAGACGGTCCTTGGCATCGGGGATATCGGTTTCCGCCAGGTCAGCGATGCGGTTATCCATACGGAAGCGCATAATCGAGTCGTGGATTTCCCGGGTCATCTTGCCCAGTTCATTAAACAGGCTGTTATCACGCAGGTTATTGATCACATCGATCTGCGCTTCCAGCTCCTGATCACTGGTTTCCGCAGATTCAAGGCTGGCTATCAGTGCCTGTGCATTTTCTAACAGGAGGTCGCGATTCAGTGGCGTGCCGTCCATTACAACCTCCATTAGCCTTCGATACGTTCGAATATTTTTTCGATTTTTTCTTTCAGTGTCTGCGCGGTAAAGGGTTTTACAATGTAGCCGTTGACCCCTTCCTGGGCAGCCATCACGATCTGCTCTTTCTTGGCTTCCGCGGTTACCATCAGCACAGGAAGGCTTTTGAGTCTTTCATCTGCACGCACTGCACGTAGCAGTTCGATGCCGGTCATGCCAGGCATGTTCCAGTCAGTGACGAGAAAATCATAGTTACCCGATTGCAGCTTAGGAAGCCCGGTGTTCCCGTCATCTGCTTCATCAGTGTTATTAAAGCCCAAGTCTCTCAGCAGATTTTTAATAATGCGCCTCATGGTGGAAAAATCATCCACGATAAGGATTTTCATATTTTTATCCAAGGCGGGATTCCTCAGTGTTTGTGGTTACAACAGATTTTGGCAGACATTTGTCCGATTTCCAGTGAATAAGATGATTTAAATTAAGTATTTACAACACTTTATAAAAACCCGAGTGCTTTTTAAACGCTGGAAGTTCAACAATGCAACCAAAGATTTATCGGCCAGTTTGTCAAAAACATGACCTCGAATGACAAAACGGCCTGGTTAGTCAGCGGTCCAGCCGGACATTTTACTGCGAATGTTCTTTAATGCCTGGCCGTGAATCTGACTGACGCGGGATTCGGAAATCTCCAGCACCTCGCCGATTTCTTTCAGATTGAGTTCTTCATTGTAATACAAAGACATCACCATTTGTTCGCGCTCGGATAAAGAAGCAATCACCTCCGCCAGATTCTGCTTGAAACTGCTTTTATGCAGGGTCTCGAAGGGGTCGCCCTGGGTGGCGCGCAGGCGGTTCTGGTAGCCGGGGTCCTCATCCGACTGGTCCAGGCTGAGTATCTGTGAATTGGCGCTGTCACGGCGAATCACATAATATTCATCCAGGGTAATTTCCAGCCGCTCCGCCACCTCATGGTCTTTAGCATCGCGCCCGGTTTCGTTTTCAATGGTATGAATCACCTCACGCACCTGGCGCATCTTGCGGTGCAGTGAGCGCGGCGACCAGTCGGCATGACGCACATCATCCAGCATGGCACCGCGCACGCGGATACCGGCATAGGTTTCAAAACTTGCGCCCTGGGAAGGGTCATAGTGACGCGCCGCCTCGATCAGACCGAGCATACCCGCCTGAATCAGATCATCCACCTGCACATTGGCAGGCAGGCGCGTGGACAGATGGTAGGCAATGCGTTTCACCAGGCCAATATGGTCGATAATGCGCTGATCCCGTTGATCTTTCTGCACATCTGCGTACATGGAATTACCTGCATTCATAAGCACTTAAACAACCTCGTGCTAGCCAGCTGCGCTGAATTTAACCAGACGTTCCACAAAAAACTCCAGGTGACCTGAAGCCGACTGGGGAACCGGCCAGCTCATTGCGGTTTTCGCCAGTTTTCTGAAAGCCAGTGAAGCCGGACACTGGGGATAGGCCTGGGTCACTGCCTTCTGCCGCTTCACCGCTTTCACCAGATACTCGTCATAGGGCACGGCACCCATAAAGTTCAGGGTGACATCCAGATAATAGTCGGTGACACGGCTGAGTTTTTTAAATAATTTAATACCTTCCTGGGGGTCACGCACCGAATTGGCGAGGATATTGAATTTGCGCACGCCATGATCTTCCGACATCACCTTGATCAGCGCATAAGCATCGGTGAGCGAGGTGGGCTCATTGCACACCACCACAATCACTTCATTGGAGGCTTTGACAAAACTGATAACCCCGTCGGAAATACCCGCGGCGGTATCCACCACCAGCGTGTCCAGCGGCAGACTGAGATCACTGAAGGCGCGGATTACCCCGGCATGTTCCCCCGGGCTGAGTTCCGACATCATCTGTAGGCCAGATGCGGCGGGAATGATTTTCAGCCCCTGCGGGCCATCGACGATGACCTCTTCCAGGGTGCGTTCGCCGCTGATGACATGGGATAAATTGTATTCGGAGTGCAGGCCCAGCAGCAGGTCGACATTCGCCAGCCCCAGGTCCGCATCCATCAGCAGCACCCGCTGGCCGGCTTCCACCATCGACAGCGACAGATTCACCGAGACATTGGTTTTACCCACGCCCCCCTTGCCACTGCTTACTGCGATTACCTGTACCGGTTTTTTAGACGCCATTCGCCTGATGCCTGCTGCCTGATCATTCATTATTATTACATCTTAATCCAATTATAGGTCACTCATAAAGAGCGAACCGGCTTATCTTGCGGCCATGCCTGCATGGCGCTGTTTCGCTTATCACCCCTGTCGGCTGAGAGGACCAACTAAAAGCGCAGGCCGGGGCGCTGCGATGCAAAGGCCGCCGCCATAAATTCTTCTTCCACCGGCAACTTGTGACGCTGGCTGTGCACCAGCATGCGCGCCACCATATCCGCTGCCCGCGCCGGCTGGATATCTTCCGGCACCTTCTGTCCGGTGCTGATATAGGCCAGCGGCAGACGGTGCTTCAGTACCGCACTGAGCACCCCGCCCAGGCTGGCGGCTTCATCCAGCTTGGTAATAATACAGGCTTCGGGGCCGGCCTTTCTGAACGCGGCGATCACCTCGTCCAGGGTTTCCTGCTGCGCATTGGCGGAGAGCACCAGATAGGGTTTGATTTTAGACGAGGTATGGCGTAATTCCGCAAACTGTTCACTCAGCCCCATATCCCGCTGGCTCATACCCGCAGTATCAATCAATACCAGTTTTTTATCATGCAGTTTATGCAGCAGCTGCTGTAATTCATGCTGATCCGCCGCTGCATGCACCGGCACGCCCAGCAGGCGACCGTAGGTCATCAGCTGTTCATGGGCGCCGATGCGGTAGGTGTCGGTGCTGATCAGCGCCACATGACGCTGCCCGTGCTGCATGGCAAAACGCGCTGCCAGCTTGGCAATGCTGGTGGTTTTTCCTACACCGGTAGGCCCCACCATGGCATACACGCCACCGTGATTGAGCATGTCATCCTGGGCAATCGGCAATTGATGCTCCAGCTGCTTAAGTGCCGCCTGCATTGCCTGTTCCACATCGCCGGAAGTGTCCAGGCCTTTTGCCAGGTACTTGCACACCTCGGCGCTCAAGCCCAGTTCGCTGAGCTTTTTATACAGGCTGACCCGCAGCGGGTGCTTGTTCGCCAGCTCGCTCCATTCACCGAGTATCTGCTGGTTCTGGATCATCGCCCGCAGCGATTTTAATTCATCACGCATCTCCAGCACGCTGTCCGCAAAGGGTGACGCCGCAGTCTGGTATAGACCGGCCGCCTGGTTTGGGCGTTGCGCGCCGGCGTAATCCGCTGGCGGCATTTCATCCTGTCTGTCATAGGGTGCCTGGTAGCGATCTGTCGATTGTGGCGCGGCCGGTGCTGGTTCAGCAGGCTGTGCCCGTGGTTCTGTGGCTCTGGCGGGCGAGGCTGTTGATGTCACTGAAAGCTCCGCGGTAGATGCATAGGCCGCTGCGGGCTGCTTGCGCCAGTCCGCCGTGGTGAGTTCGTCGTCCTGTGGCGCGGTGTTGTGGGCAGCTGTCTGTTGCTGCATTGCCCGCTCTGCGGCGGCCCGTTCGTAATAGGCAGCGGCGCTGTTGGGTTTGCTTTCCACCAGGGTCTGGTCCAGCGCCTTATTGATCAGGCTTTCGTCATAATCACGGGCAGCGAGAATTTCCACCTTGCCCTCCACCACACGGTTCGACAGTATGACCGCATCCGCGCCCATTTCCTCTTTGACAATTCGCATCACAGTACGCATATCATCTGCCACAAAGCGTTTTACCTGCATGGTGTTTCTCCACTAATGTTTCTATTCAGTTTATGGATGCCCTGCCAGCTCATATAGCAATGAACCCGCAGCGCACGAAAAAGGTAATGCTCTTTTCCCTTTTCATTTAATACGTATTTACCCGCCACTAGTCGGCACCGACCGCAGCCACCACCCGGATATTCTTGTTGTCCGGAATTTCACTGTAGGACAGCACATTCAGGCCGGGAATCGAATGGCGTACCAGCTGCGCCAGCCATAGCCGCAGGGTGGGCGCAACCACCAGCACCGCCGGCTGTCCGGCCATTTCCTGTTTCTGGGTGACGTCTTCCAGCGAGCGGAACATGCGTTCGGTGAGCCCTGGCTCGACACCCATGCCCTGTCCGCCGTTCTGCGCCGACTGCATCAGCAACTGTTCCAGCGACGGCTCCAGGGTAATCACCGGCAGATCCCGTTCAATGCCGTTAATGCGCTGCACAATCGAACGTCCAAGGCCTACCCGCACCTGCGCGGTAAGCTCGGTCGGATCCTTGGTATGCGCACCGTGTTCGGCAAGAATTTCTGCAATGGTACGTATATCGCGCACCGGCACCGACTCGCTTAACAGGTTCTGCATTACCTTCACCACCACGCTTAACGGCAGCAGATTGGGCACCAGGTCTTCCACCAGTTTGGGCGAGCTTTTGGCCAGGTTGTCCAGCAGCTGCTGGGCTTCGGCGTGCCCCAGCAGTTCATGGGCATTGTCGTACAGCACCTGGTTTATGTGGGTGGCGATCACCGTGCTGGCATCCACCACGGTATAACCCAGGGTTTGTGCGTGATCCCGCTGTCCCGGCTCAATCCAGACGGCATCCAGCCCATAGGCTGGGTCTTTGGTGGGCGTGCCCTGCAACTGGCCATACACCTGGCCCGGATTGATCGCCATTTCACGATCCGGCTGCACTGAGCTTTCCCCCACCGGCACACCGTTCAGGGTAATGCGATAGGCATTGGGGCTGAGGTCGAGGTTGTCGCGAATGTGCACCGAGTGCACCAGGAAGCCCAGTTCCTGGGAGAGCTTTTTGCGCACGCCCTTAATACGACCCAGCAGCTGACCGTTCTGGTTTTTGTCCACCATGGGAATCAGGCCATAACCCACTTCCAGCCCCACCAGATCCACCGGCTGCACATCATCCCAGGACAGCTCCTTAGGTGCCGCCGGCTCTCTGGGGCGCTGTTTTTCTTCTGTGATATTGCGCTCTTCCACCAGCACCTGTTCCTGCTGTTTATCCAACCACTTGGCGGTGCCGGCCAGCAGCGCGGCAATGCTCAGAAACGCCATATTGGGCATACCGGGAATCGCCCCCATCAGGCCGACAATGCCCGCAGTCACCCACAATACCTTGGTATTGGTGAACATCTGTTTCTTGATCTGCTCGCCGATATCGTGCTGGCGAGAGTCACGGGTAATGATAATGGCGGTGGCACTGGACAGCAGTAATGAAGGAATTTGTGCCACCAGGCCGTCACCGATGGTGAGCAGGGTGTAGTTGCGCACCGCATCGGACACATCCATGCCATGCTGGCCCATGCCGATGGCAAAACCACCGACCAGGTTGATCACCAGAATCAGGATGCCTGCCACCGCATCACCGCGCACAAACTTGCTGGCACCGTCCATGGAACCGTAGAAATCCGCTTCCGAGGCAATTTCCTCGCGGCGATGTTTGGCGGTGTCCTGATCGATAATGCCGGAGTTGAGGTCCGCATCTATCGCCATCTGCTTGCCGGGCATGGCATCCAGGGTGAAACGCGCGCTGACTTCGGATACCCGGCCCGCACCCTTGGTGACCACCACGAAGTTGATAATCACCAGAATCGCGAATACCACCAGACCCACGGCATAGTTGCCGCCGATAACAAATTCACCGAAGGACTCGATCACCTTACCCGCCGCACCGGTGCCGGTATGACCTTCGAGCAGCACCACCCGGGTGGAGGCGACATTCAGTGCCAGGCGGAACAGGGTGGCCACCAGAATAATGGTGGGGAAAATCACGAAATCCAGTGGTCGACCGGCATACACACACACCAGCAGGACGATAATCGACAGGCAGATATTAAAGGTAAAGAACAGGTCCAGTGCCAGGGTCGGCATGGGCACCACCATCATCGCCATCAGCGCAATGATGATTAAGGGCGCGGCCAGGCCACGGCGCCCCAGGTTATTGATGTTATTTAAAACAGCTTCCATCGATTCCACTCTTTAACGCATGCTTACTCTGTCGGGTGCCCATCCAGCGGTGCATCGCCTGGCATGTGCACATACTTCTGAAACTCTTCCGGTACATCCGGTTTGGGTCGTGACGGTTTTTTGCCGCCATTTTTTTGTACATCCCGTAGCTGGAACACATAGGCAAGCACCTGAGCGACCGCTACATAGAGGCCATGGGGAATTTCCTGGCCTATGTCTGTTGTGTGATACAAGGCCCGTGCCAAAGGTGGTGATTCGAGGATTAAAATGTCATTGGCGGCGGCCACGCGGCGAATATTACCGGCCATTACGTCGGCACCGCGCGCCAGCACCAGCGGCGCGGCCATGGTCTCAGGGTCATACTTCAGCGCGATCGCAAAATGCGTCGGGTTGGTGATCACCACATCCGCCTCAGGCACCGCATCCATCATGCGCGCCTCGGCCATCTGCCGCTGTAACTGGCGGATCTTGCCTTTCACCTCGGGCTTGCCTTCGGTGTCTTTCATTTCATCCTTCACTTCCTGCAGGGTCATTTTCATCTGCTTTTTGTGATCCCATATCTGGAAGGGCACATCAATCGCGGCAATGATCACCAGCGCGATGGTGACCAGCAGAAAGGCCCAGGCAATCAGTTCACCCGACGCCACCAGTGCCGCCTCGAGGGGCATATTCCCCAGCGCGAGATAGGCATTGACGTTAACGCGAATCACCACCAGCGCCACTGCCGCCACCAGGAAGAACTTGGCCATGGCCTTGACCAGTTCCATCAGGCCCTTGGCGGAGAAAATGCGCTTGATGCCCTTGATCGGATTCAGCTTGCTCATCTTGGGCGCTACCGCCTCCCAGCTGAAGGCCCAGCCGCCGATCATGATCGGCGCAAAAATCGCCGCCACCAGCATCAGCGCCAGAAACGGCACAATCAGCCAGACGCCGTCCAGAATGGAGGCGTAAAACCAGTGGATGACCCCCATGGGATCAAACATTTCAGCGCGAGTTGGCTGGAAATAATGGCTCATCAGGTTACTCAGATCAGCCACCATGCGCCGCCCCATAAAGATCAGTGCCAGCGCCGCCAGGGCAATGATCACCATGGTGTTGTAATCGCGAGAACGGGCGATCTGGCCCTTCTTGCGGGCGTCCTCAAGGCGTTTACTGGTGGGTTCCTCGCTGCGTTCCTGACCGGTTTCTGATTCCGCCATCAGCCCATCCTCAATATCTGGCTAATCGATTCGAAACTGTTCATCAGCAGCTGCGTAAACTGGGCAAAAATGCTCGGCAGCGAAATCGAAATAAATATAAAGCCCAGCAGAATCATCATCGGGAAACCCACTGCGAAAATATTCAGCTGCGGCGCGGCGCGGGTAATCACCCCCATCGCCACATTCACTACCAGCAGTGCGGTCACCGCTGGCAGCGCCACCATCAGGCCACCGGCAAACATGTGGCCGGCCCATTCCACCACCGCACGAATGCCGGGCAGTGACAGCCCGGACGAAGACACCGGAATAATTTCAAAGCTGTGGATCACCAGCTGGATCAGCAATAGATGGCCGTTGAGAATCACAAACAGCAGGGTTGCCATAACAATGAAAAACTGCGAAATCACCGGCACCTGTACACCATTGGCCGGGTCGACCATGCGCGCGAAACCCAGACCCATAGTATTGGCAATCGCCTCACCCGCCACCACCAGCGACTGGAACACCATCTGCACAATAAATCCCATGGCCAGGCCAATCAGCACCTGCTGCGCCAGGATGCCCGCCGCTGCAAAGGAAATGGGGTCAACCGCCGGTACCGGCGGCAGCAACGGGGCGGCCACCAGGCTGATGGCCACTGCAAGAAAAATGCGAATGCGTATCGGCGTAGTTCGTGCGCCGAACACAGGCGCTGCCAGCATCATCGCGCTGATACGCACAAACGGCCAGAAATAGCCGCCTATCCAGATCGCCAGCTGTTCTGTGGTGAGATTCAGCACGACTCACTCACTAGCCGATACGCGCCGGTATTTCATGGATCAGCGTCTGTGTGAAATCGACAATGGTGCTCAGCATCCAGGGACCGAAAATCAACAGCGCGACCACCAGAATAGCCAGCTTGGGGATAAAGCTCAGGGTCATCTCATTAATCTGGGTCGCCGCCTGAAACATACCCACTAGCAAACCAACCGCCAGTGCCGATAGCAACAGCGGGCCACCCAGTAAAATCGTGACCCACATAGTCTGGCTGGCCAGTTGCATAACATCATCCTGGGTCATACCCACTCCCGTCGTATTTTTGACGTAATCATTCTTACCCAGTCTGATTGCAGGATAGATGCCAAGCCTGAGCCAGCAGTGATATGCTTGAGCACCCTTCAGGAAACCGGAGAAACCATGCCCCATCTGCCCTATACTTTTCTAGGCATCGCCATCATTGCCGAGGTTATCGGCACCAGTGCACTCAAGGCGTCCCTCGAGTTCACCCGACTGATCCCCAGCCTGGTAGTGATTGCCGGTTACGGCACCGCGTTTTATTTCATGTCACTGGCCATGCGCACCATCCCGCTGGGCATAACCTACGCGATCTGGTCGGGACTGGGCATCGTGCTGATTACCATTGCCGGCATGCTGATCTACAAACAGGTGCCCGATCTGGCCGCGATATTAGGTATGGCGCTGATTGTTGCCGGGGTGCTGGTGATCCATCTGTTTTCAAGCACCACCTCGCAAATGCATTAGTTTTTTAAATAGAGCCTTTTTAAAATGGACACCCAGCTTATTTTTATTTTTAAATTGGACAGCCATGTTAAAAAGCCAACACTCAGACTCTTACTTCAGTATTTAACGGTATAGAACCGAATACAAAGTAATGGAATCTATTGTTTGATTGGGATGCAGCAACTTAATATGGATAATCAGACCGTTATTTCTGACACCGGGCCATGAGGCATTCTCAGCAGAGTGCTGATAGTAGATAATTGATAGGTGTTTTGATGTTCAACTGAAATACTGCTGGCAACTTCGTAAACAGGGTGTGCGCTGGTAACCCATTTTTCTGCACGCTCGCCTGAGTTTATTCACTGCACCAACCAACCCTTTGAGTTTACTCTCGAAGTGTTGCGTCAGGTACAACCAGTTATGTGTCTCCTGGCTGAGACGTTGCAGTATGGGTGGAATGCTATCGGGAATATAGCCGCGTTTGTCGTCACGGATAATGCGTCCGCTCCAGTCCACAAGTTGCAGATAGTCGCTAAATATAAAGGGTATGCCTTGCGTTTTTCCCTTCGCTGGATTGCCGACAAAAGCATACAGGGCTGTTACTTTTGAACCTCGCTGCAGGCGTTGCCGAATACTGGTGTGACTTGACTGTTCTGGGGTAGTTGCAATACCTGCCCGAATCGGGTTTAGATCCACATAAGCCATACAGGCAAGCAGCGCAGCCTCATCCAGCAGTGCCTGACTCTTGAAACGACCTTCCCAGAAACGGCCGCTGCAGTCGTCTTCTTCATTTGCCTGTCGCGCAATATGTTCATTGAGCACACGCATAAACCAGCTGATATCCATGAGTCGCTGACGCCAGATTTTTATGCTCTGCTTTAGTACAGCCAATTCTGCTTTGCCAAGTACTTCACCTTTGACATAACGTTTCGATAAAAGATTGCCAGAAAACAGCTGGTGCCAGGCCTGAATCACTTCATCCTGCGACCAGTTCAGCGCCTGTCTTTTGTTAATGTGCAATACCACATGGTAATGATTCGACATAATGGCATAAGCACAGATATCGATCGCAAATATACGTCCGATTGCAATTAATTTATCTTCAACCCACTGTCGCCGATGTTCATAACACTGGCCGGTAAGTGCATCTGTGCCACACAGATAGGCACGCCGCACACAACGGGAAACACAGTGATAGTAGGGAGTCGCGTCGAGAGAAACCTGAGTATAGCGGGGGCTGGGCATGATCAACTCCTTGATACAATGTTCATCCTAGTGCAGAAATTACGCTTGTAGTTTTAACTTGTCAAATTTATTGTGGGTGTCCATATAGTAAGATGCGGGTCAGAAAATGGGGTTAAATTTAACCCCTTCTGAGCACAAGTTTTTTCAATAATAGATTAACATCAGCATTTTCTTGCACAACATAAATACACCCGGAACCTACACCGGCTGCATCAACTCTGCCGGAAATGGTGAAAAGTAATATTGCTGCGCCATATATTCATTCGGGTGATGTTTAAAATGGTGCTGCAATAAGACCAGTGGTGTGATGCGATTGACCTGGCGCTGACGGTAGGTTTCAAACCATTGCAACAGTTCTGCCTTATCATGTGAGTTGAGGCGATTTTTCAGGTACCCCAGTATATGCATCAATACATTTACATGCTGTCCACGGCTGGGCACTCTGCTCATGCATTGCATAAACAGGGCAAAGTATTCCTCCATTACCTGGGGCAAATTATGTTTGTTTGCAGTTGCCGCAATACGTCCCAACTGACGATAACTGACATCATGACGTGCCATTAATATCAGTTTGTAGTTTTTATGAAACTCGCGAAAACCCTGTAACACCTGTGCACTGCCCAGCAACTGACGCCAGCGATAATGCGCATACACCCGCTCGTAAAAATTTTCACGCAACTGGATATCATTCAGACGCCCCTCTTCTTCCGTGGGCACATTAGGGTAGCGGTTTTTAAAAACCTCGGCAAACATCCCTACGCCATTGCGCTCGCGCATGCCGGTACGGTGATCGAACACCGGTACTCGCTCCATGCCGCAACTGGGGGAGTCTTTCTTAAAGATAAACCCATCCAGATGCGCCAGCCCCACGACTTTCTGCACGGCATAGTCACGCATTGCTTCGCTAATATCATGCTGGCTGTCCTTTGAGCGCACCAGTTTAACGACCGACTCAAAACGACGTAGCTGAATGGTTGGACGTGGAATCCCCAGACCCAGCTCGGCTTCGGGACACATGGTTTGCAGGTCAAAATAATTGCTGCAGGTATCAATCAGCAAGGGGCTGCGTTTGTGGCCACCATCGAATCGTACTGGCTGTCCCATTAAGCAGGCGCTGACGCCAATCTGTGGACGTGACTGGCTGTCGAGCTGGCTGTCCAGCTTGAGAGCCTGATTCTGCTTAGCAGATTTAGTGCTGATCTGTGATGCGGGCATTTTGTTCACCTTTTGTGCAACAAATAGTTGTACACATAATTATACAAATAAACTTCACATGTACAAGTATTTTCTTGTACAATATGTACAAATAATGACACAGACCCTGCCCCTATGAACCAGTACCCAATACGCACTATTTCCGAAATGACCGGTGTTCCCACCACCACGCTGCGCGCCTGGGAGCGCCGCTACGGCCTGCTCAAACCCAGTCGGACACCCAAGGGACACCGCCTGTACAGTGCGCAGGACATTGAACTGGTACGGGAAATCGTCAAGTTACTGAAAAGCAATCACACCATCAGCGAGGCCATCCGCATTACCCGCAACCCGGAACTGGGCGGACTGGTAAGCACCACCTCGGAAGACCACTGGCAGAGCTACCAGCAGCGTATCCTCAAGTCGATCGAAAACTTCAACGACCTGAACCTGGACAGAACCTACAACGAAGCCCTGTCGATCTACCCGGTGGACATGGTGAATGAGCATGTGATTATTCCGGTGCTGCAGGCCCTGGGCAGCAGCTGGGCAGACAAACCCGCCGGCATTGCCGAAGAGCACTTTTTTTCAGCCTTTCTACGCAATAAACTCGGCGCACGACTGCACCACGACGCGCACCGAGCCAAAGGCCGTAAGGTGTTTATCAGCTGCCTGCCCGGTGAAAACCACGAACTGGGTATTCTGCTGTTTTCACTGGCGCTGCTGGGTCACGGCTACCAGGTGCTGTACCTGGGCGGCAACCTGCCATTGCAGCAGATTCCACTGGTGGCAGAACGCACCGAAATTGATGCGGTTCTACTCTCCGGCACACGCACCGATTTATGGACACCCAGCTTTAAAAACGAGATGGCGGATATTATCAGCACACTGACCCTGCCGATTCTGCTGGGGGGCGAGTTTTCCAGCCGCTATGAAAAAGAGCTGAGTGCCATGGGTATACAGGTACTGGGATCCGACCATGTGGATGCACTGGAAAAGATGCAGTCGATGGTACCGGCGTTTAAGCGTTAAGCAGAATGGATACCTGCCTGCTCTGGTTCCGACGTGACCTCAGACTGCTGGACAATCCGGCGCTTAACTGGGCAATACAGAACAGTAAGCAAATTATCGCGCTGTATATAAATGATCCGGAAGAGGATAATCCCTGGCGTGCAGGTGCTGCCTCGCGCTGGTGGCTGCACCACAGTTTGCAGCATTTGCAGCAGCAGCTGAAAGCCCAGGGCATTGAATTGCAACTGTTGCAGGGTGATAGCATCAGCACCCTTGAACAAGTACTTGAACAAACTCATGCCACACAGCTGGTTTTCAATCATCTGTATGAACCCTATTACCGCCAGCAGGCAGCACAACTACAGCAACAGCTGCAAACGCGCTTTGCCGACAGGGTGTCCTTGCAGGGGTTTGACAGTGGACTGTTTTTCAAACCCGGCAGCGTCCTGAATAATCAGCAACAACCTTATCGGGTATACACTCCATTTTATAAAAAGCTGCGCCCGCTGCTGGATCAGCATTACAGCCATTACCGTGTCAGCAGGCCGCAATTCACCGGTGAGAAATCCCCTGCACTAAAACAGGCGCTGCCACTGGAAAAACTGGCTTTACTGGACACCCATCCTACGCCACATCCCTCGCCACATTCGTGGCATGAAAAATTCAACCCAGTCTGGTCACCGGGTGAAGCGGGTGCACATCAGGCGCTGGAGGCGTTTCTTGAACAACCGATAATGCACTATCAGCAACAGCGGGATATTCCTGCAGTGAACGGCACCTCCCGCCTCTCTGCCTCGCTGCATTTTGGTGAAATTACCCCACAGCAGATTTATCTCAGCCTTCAACCACTGTTACACGGACAGGGGTCGGAGATTGATAAAAACTCGATAGAAACCTTTATCAAACAATTACTCTGGCGTGAATTCGCCCACCACGTTTTATGGCACTTTCCCCATACACAGAGCCAGCCAATGGATAGCCGTTATCACAACAGTTTCTGGAAAAATGACGACGCGCTGTTACAACAATGGCAACAGGGTCGAACCGGCATTGCGATTATCGATGCGGGCATGCAACAGCTCTGGCAAACCGGCTGGATGCATAACCGGGTGCGCATGATCTGCAGCTCATTTCTGACCAAAAACCTCGGCCTGCACTGGTTGCAGGGGGCCCGCTGGTTCTGGGACACCCTTGTGGATGCCAACCTGGCCAATAACACCATGGGCTGGCAGTGGGTGGCTGGCTGCGGCGTGGATGCCGCGCCCTATTACCGCATCTTCAACCCCCTTACCCAGAGTAAACGTTTTGACCCCAACAACCGTTATACACAGCAGTGGCTGGATACAGAATCATACACCGCGGATGCAACTCCACTGGTTGATCTGTCCAGTAGTCGCGAAGCGGCACTACTACGATTCAAACAACATATCAAACAGGGCGGATAGTCGCCCCGATTACCATGCAATAAACAAGGTGTACACGGCTAACCTTGATATACATTAAAAAACACAGAAACTAATCGATTAGAATCTATTACTATGGGTTTTATTACCTATACTCCCTATACACCAGCACACATAGCAGGCACACAGATGTGTCAAAGCAACTGTACTTCAGGCCTGGTTCCAGCAAATTTACAAACGGAGATAAGTGTAAATTAATGCCACAGAGAAAAGATGACCTCAGCTATCAATGCCTGACCACCGTACTGGATGGACTCGATGCACTTGTGTATGTGTCGGATATGCAAAGCTACGAGCTGTTGTATGTAAATAAATACGGACGGGACATATGGGGCTCTGATATTCAGGGCAAGACCTGCTGGCAGGTCTTGCAGAAAGACCAGGATGGCCCTTGCACCTTCTGCACCAACAAAAAACTGCTGAAAAAAGACGGTACGGCTGGCGATGTGTATGTGTGGGAATTCAAGAACACCCTAAACAATCACTGGTATCAATGTCGAGACCAGGCCATTACCTGGATCGATGGTCGCACCGTTCGTATGGAAATTGCCACCGATATAACCAGCCTGAAAAATTCGGAACAGAAACTGCTGTCGGCAAAAATGCTGGCGGAAGAGCGGGCCAGCCAGGACGAACTCACCAACCTGTATAATCGCCGTGCTTTTTTTGAACAGGGAAAACAGTTATTCAAACAAGCCAGACGTTACCAGCAACACGTTTCAGTAATGATGATCGACATTGATCATTTCAAAAACATTAATGACAACCATGGACATACAGTGGGCGACAGTGTATTGAAAACCATTGCCGGGCTATTGCAGAAAACCATACGCGAAGTTGACATACTAGCACGCATTGGTGGCGAGGAATTCGCGATTATTCTGCCACAAACCGGGGTTGAGGAAGCCAGTAATCTGGCAGAACGCATCCGTCAGTGCATTGAGACAGAAGCCATACAGCACGACACATTGCAGATAAATATTACCGCCAGCTTTGGTATCGCCGCCTGTATGGTTGAAGGGGATGACCTCGACAGACTGCTCACCAAGGCAGATGATGCACTGTATATCGCCAAGAAAAAGGGCCGTAACCAGGTTAAGATCTGCCCCTGATTGTATAGACTGAATTCTCCTTCTGCATCGTCTGTCAGTTTTCTTCATATAAAATAAAAAAGCCTCATCCCTACGGGTATGAGGCTTTTTTATTTAGCTGCGATACATCCACAGAAGCGGTGGATGCACTACAGAATTACTGGCGCACACCTTCCACCGCAATAATCAGATCCAGCTCTTTCGATGCCGGCCCCAGATCCTTGGTAATGCCGTAGTCTTTAAGCGCGATGCGGGTCTTGCCTTCAAATCCTGCACGATAGCCACCCCAGGGGTCTTTACCCGCACCGGTAAACTGCACATCAATAGTAATCGGACGGGTTACACCACGCAGGGTAAAGTCACCTTTCAATACACCGCTACCATCATCATTTTGCGTATAGGAGGTGCTGACAAACTTCGACTCAGGAAACTTCTCCACATGCAGGAAATCATCACTGCGCAAGTGCTTATCACGTTCTGCATGGTTGCTGTCGACACTGGCAGGATCGATGGTAACACTGACCTTAGATGCAGACGGGTTTTCAGGATCGTATGAGAAGGTTCCATCAAAGTCATTAAAACGCCCCCATAACCAGCTGTAACCCAGGTGGGAAATCTTGAACTGGATTGAGGCATGCATGCCTTTTTTATCAATCACATAATTATCGGCATGTGCCAGCCCGGCAAACATGGCAGAGCCAATCAGTAATAAAGCGAGTTTTTTCATCTTTTTCTCCTTAAGGTTTAAAACAGTAATGGTTAATTAAAAACTATTTACCCGATACGGGCCTTATCATGCGCAACAGGGTTCGATCCTTATCCACAAAATGATGTTTTAAAGCAGCCGCAATATGTAACAGCACCATCAGTATAAACACCGTTGTGCTTATTTCATGAATGTCGGCCACCAGCTCTGCCTGGTCTTTATCCAGACGGGTCAGGGCGGCAACCTCAAACCAGCCGAAGATATCCACTGCAGCACCCTTGGCGGTGGACATAAAATAACCACTTAGAGTGACCACCAGCAACACCAGATAGAAACCCCCGTGGGTCAGGCTGGCCAGCCTGTGTTCCCAGAGATGATAACTGGCCAGTGGCGAGGGCCTGGTCTGCAGGTATTTCCAGCCCAATCGCACCAGCAGCAAAGCCAGGGCGGTCAGCCCCAGCGCCTTGTGCCAGTCCGGCGCGGTGTGGTACCAGTCGTCATAGTAGTCGAGGTCCACCATATAATCCCCGAGAAAGTACAGCCCGATCAGCAACAACGCCATTACCCAGTGCAATAGTATGCTCACCAGCCCATAACCACTGCCGGTATTTTTCAGTTTCATTATCTCCCCTCACTCGCCAGCCATTAGACGAAGATCTGGTTATCCGACCGTAAGTTATTGTTTAAAATAAATAATTCTAACTCACTCAGCCCGACCAGATTGTTTAAGTGTACACATTAAGACACCCAGAACTTACAAAGTTCCCCCCGTCAGGCCGCTCCCCAGCAGAAGCCGCCGGCAGTCACCTGGTTGCAGTTTAGGCCAGCGCAGCATCCAGTCTCATTATGCATTAGCTGTACATTTATTTATACATTTATTGCACATATGTATAAGTTATGTATAATTAATTGTACAGCTATTCAATCACCGCCAGCTGATTTACCAGACGGTCAACCGCAACAGGAACACATAGATGAACACGCAACGCGCCATTAACTGGGTTGAACAGGGTTATATCCCTGACAGCATTATCCGTCAGGGCATACGCCGATTACTCAAGCAGCGCCTGCAGGAAATAAGCGCCGATGATTTACAGGCATCACATCAGCTTAAACAGGCGTTTATCCGCCATATGCGACAGGCACCAATCGCACTGACACCGGAGAAAGCCAATCAACAACACTATGAAGTGCCCGCCGCCTTCTATAACACGGTGCTTGGCAGCCTCAACAAATACAGCTGTTGTTACTGGAAAGATGACACCCGCACCCTGGACAGGGCCGAAGTCAACGCACTCGAACTGAGCTGCGAACATGCTGATTTACAGGATGGACAACACATACTGGAACTGGGTTGCGGCTGGGGCTCGCTGACCCTGTGGATGGCCAGGCACTACCCGTCCAGCCAGATCACCGCCGTATCCAACTCCCATTCACAGAAGGCCTATATCAAACAGCAGGCTGAAAATGCCGGCTTGAAGAATATTCAGGTCATTACCTGCGATATGAATGACTTTAACAGCGATGCGCAATTCGACCGCATTGTTTCCATCGAGATGTTCGAGCACATGCGCAACTGGCAGCAGCTGCTGCACAGGGTCAGCCAGTGGCTGGCGCCTGAGGGTAAATTTTTTATGCATGTGTTCAGCCACCGCAGTGTGCCCTATGCGTTTGAGGTAAAAGATGAAAGTGACTGGATGAGCGATGTGTTTTTTACCGGCGGCATGATGCCCAGCGATGACCTGTTGCTGCATTTTCAGGACTCACTGCAAGTTGAACAAAGCTGGATATGGAATGGCGATCACTATGCAAAAACCTGCAATGCCTGGCTGGCAAATATGGACCAGCATAAAGCCAGCCTGATGCCACTGATTCGCGATACCTATGGCACAGAACACAGCCAGCAATGGTGGATGCGCTGGCGCATTTTCTTTATGGCCTGCGCCGAGTTGTTTGCCTTTGAACAGGGGCAGCAATGGCATGTGATGCATTACCTGATGAGTAAACCAGCAGCATGAACACGCTGCGACATCAGCTGATTAACTTTGTTGCCTTCCAGCTGGGCTGGTTTGCCTGTGTGCTCAGTGCTGCTAATAACCAGCCATTGCTGGGCATAGCCTGCGCCATGGGATTACTCGGCCTGTATTTTTCCCTGAGCTCACAGTTGCGACGTGATCTGCTACTGGTTTCAGGCATCGCGCTGATCGGCAGTAGCTGGGACAGCCTGCTGACCTGGCAACAGCTCATGCTATTTTCCAGCGGCCAATATCACCATAACTTCGCACCCGCCTGGATTAGCGCCATGTGGTTAATGTTTGCCACCACAATTAATGTCAGTCTGCGCTGGCTCTACCAGCGTTACTGGCTGGCTGCCCTGCTCGGCGCCATTGCCGGGCCACTCGCTTACCACGCGGGCGCGGCACTGGGTGCTGTCACCATGCCACAACCCATACTGGCTCTGCTCGTAATGAGCATCGGCTGGGCGCTGATGATGCCGCTGTTTATAAAACTCGCAGAGCGCATCGAACAACCTCGTTATATTGATGACAAGATAGCGCGCAAGCAGGGCAGTGAACGCAGCTCGGTTTCCGGAGATCTTTAATGACGATTAATAATTACTTTTATTCACTGATCCCCATGCTGGCTCTGGCCTTCATCGTCTGGCTGCTGAGTGTACGCAAACAGGATGTGAGCATTGTCGACAGCCTGTGGTCGATACTGTTTGTCGCAGCAGCCAGCTACTATCTGTGGGTTCTGGACGAAGTCAGTCTGCGCGCACAGATTATCTATTTGCTGGTGCTGATCTGGGGCATACGACTATCTGGGTATATCACCCTGCGCCACCTGGGTCACGGGGAAGATCATCGCTACCAGCGGATTCGTGCAAACAATCAGCCGGGCTTTGCCTTTAAAAGCCTGTACCTGATTTTTATGTTTCAGGCAGCTCTCGCCTGGATTATTTCACTGCCGCTGTTTTATGCCATGTCATCAGGCAGTGCACTGAGTGCGATCGACTACCTGGGGATAGCTTTATGGACCCTCGGCCTGCTGTTCGAGGCCACAGCCGACCAGCAACTCTACCGCTTCAAAAAACAGCCTGAAAATAAAGGCAGGTTATTAACCCGTGGCTTATGGGCTTACAGCCGCCACCCCAATTATTTTGGTGAGTTCCTGATCTGGTGGGGGTTTTACCTGCTGGCACTCAGCGCCACTGATGCATCAGCTGCGGTGATAGCGATTATTTCACCTCTGATTATGAGCCTGTTACTGCTAAGGGTTTCCGGGGTTGCCTTACTGGAGCGCAGCATGCGTATTAAACCCGGCTATGAAGACTATATGCGAAATACCAGCGCATTTATTCCCTGGTTTAAAAAGCACGATCGCAATGAAAGCGGAGCCAGCTAGATTATGCACCATTACCACAATAAATCTCGATACCCCTTGCTATGCCTTAGCCTGCTAAGTCTGCTGGTATTCTCCGGTTCCGCATCTACAGCCAGTACAGCAGACAAAAACAGCTGGCAATTTGATGTATTTCTTGATGACAGCAAAATCGGCTACCACTATTTCAGTCGTGAAACGATTGACGGCACTGTGCATATCAGCAGCGAAGCCGAGTTTAATGTGCGCTTTATGTTTTTTACCGTCTACCACTATCGCCACAGCAACCAGGAGCAATGGCGCAATGGCTGCCTGCTAAAACTACAATCCAGAACTGACGACAATGGTGACCAGCTATTCGTTAAATTAAACCGCGACAGGCAACAAACGCATATTGAAACAGCGAAATCAAAAACAGAATTAAATGAATGCATTCGCAGTTTTTCCTACTGGAATCTATCACAACTGGAACCATCACCTTTACTCAATTCACAAACCGGCGAACTGATGGACGTCAGCCTGCGAAAACTGGGCAAAGACACGCTGCCAGGCCAGCAGGCAGGCATTGAGACAAACCGTTACCAGTTAGTTGGCAAGGATATAGAAATCGACCTGTGGTATACGCAGGATAATCAATGGCTGGCACTGCAATCGACCACCGAGAATGGCAACCGTATCCGTTACCAGCTGAAATCTTCCACCCCACAAACTCCACTTAACAGTTTACCCCAACAGGACAGGGAGCAGGGTCAATGAATATCAATTCCATATCCTCTGCAGTAAAACTGATCACTGCGATGGCACTCAGCCTGTTACTCAGTGGCTGCGCTCACAACACCGGCATTAGTGAAACGCCGCTGCCTAAAGCCGATGCAGTCGAGCTGGAGCTTTTTATGGGCCGTTGGTACGTACTTGCCAATATTCCTACCTTTCTGGAAAAAACCGCACACAACGCCACCGAGGACTATGCCATGAATGAGGATGGCAGTATCGCCACCACTTTCAGTTTCAATAATGGCAGCTTTGATGGCGAACGAAAAACCTATACACCAACCGGTTATGTAAGCCAGCAAAATAACAGTCTCTGGGGCATGCAGTTTATCTGGCCATTCAAGGCAGAGTATGTGATTGCCTATGTAAGTGACGATTACAAGCACACCATTATTGCGCGCAGTGCACGTGATTACCTGTGGATTATGTCACGTCAGCCGCAGATCAGTGAAAGCGATTATCAACAGCTGGTTTTGCGTTGCGAGGCGATGGGATATGACATTTCAAAAATTCAGAAAGTACCTCAACACTGGCCGGATAATTCGCAACGTCACAGCACCGATCGCTTGATGCAATACGTTTTAAACAACAAATCACAACTCGGCAGCAAGGAGTTCTAGGCATGAAGATTGCCATTATCGGTAGCGGCATATCCGGCAATACCCTTGCCTGGCACCTGCACAAGCAACATGATATTACCCTGTATGAAGCTAACAGCCACATTGGCGGGCACAGCCACACCCATGACATCCACCACCAGGACGAACAACACACCATTGATAGCGGCTTTATCGTTTTCAATTACAAAACCTATCCCAACTTTATCCAGATGCTGGAAAGCCTTGAAGTACCGGTTAAAAAATCGAATATGTCATTCAGTGTCAAGTGTGAGTCTAGCGGACTGGAGTACAATGGAAATAACCTGAACTCACTGTTTGCTCAGAGACGTAACCTGTTCAGACCTGCGTTTCACCGCATGATTCGTGATATTTTACGCTTTAATAAAGAATCAATTGACTGGCTTGCCAGTAACAGTAACAGCACGCTTGGCCTGGGTGAATACCTGACCATGCATAACTATTCAGAAGCATTTATCGAGTACTATATTATTCCCATGGGATCTGCCATCTGGTCAAGCAGCTATACCCAGATGATGGATTTTCCCGCGCAGTTTTTTATCCGCTTCTTTGCAAACCACGGCCTGCTCAGTGTTACCGAGCGCCCGGACTGGTATGTGATTGACGGTGGTTCCAGAGCTTATGTTGAAAAACTCGTTAGTGGATTTCGCCACAGAATACGCCTCAACAGCCCGGTAAAACAGGTACTACGTACACCATCCCATGTCACGGTATATAGTGAATCAGGTGGTGAGGAAATTTACGACTATGTCTTTTTCGCCTGTCACAGTGATCAGGCACTGGCTATGCTGCAACAACCGAATGACTTCGAACAGAAGATACTTGGTGCCTTCCCCTACCAGAAAAATGACGTGGTATTGCATACTGATAGCTCACTGTTACCCAGGCGCAAACTGGCCTGGGCCGCATGGAACTACCACCGCACACAACGCAGCCAGTCACCGGTTGCGGTTACCTACAACATGAATATTCTACAGGGCATCAACAGCACACATACCTTCTGTGTCACCCTGAATAACAGTGCTGCGGTGGATGAAAACAAAATACTCAGGCACCTCAATTATGACCACCCCGTCTTTACCCCTGAAGGGCTGGCAGCACAGCAACAACACAGTTACCTGAACGGGCTTAATCGCTGCTTTTATGCCGGTGCCTACTGGGGTAATGGCTTCCATGAAGATGGCGTGGTGAGCGCGCTTCAGGCACTGGATGATTTTAAGGAGAACCTGCGTGATGCACAGCAAGCTATACGTCGGGCAGGTTAAACACCGGCGGTTTTCACCGACTAATCACCAGTTCTATTACCGCATGTTTATGCTCTACCTTGACCTGGACGAGTTACCCACTCTGTTCGATCGTTTTCTGTTGTGGTCAGCGCGAAGCTTTAATCTCGCCTGGTTCAGACGTAAACAGCATCTGGGCAATCCACAACAGGAACTTAAACAGTCAGTCATCGAGCTGGTTAAACAGCGCAGCGGAATAACACTCGACGGCCCGGTGCGCCTGCTCACCCATTTAAGTTATTTCGGTTATGGTTTTAATCCGGTGAGTTTTTATTACTGTTTTGATAAATCCGGTGACCGGTTAAAGGTAATTGTCGCCGAGGTAAATAATACCCCATGGAATGAGCAATACTGCTATGTACTGGATGCTGCATCGCTTGTCACAAACGCATCACATAGCGACCGGCTATTCAGCTATGAGCTGGAGAAGGCCTTTCATGTCTCGCCATTCCAGCCGATGAATTACCATTACCGCTGGTTTTTCAACCAGCCGGGAAAAACGCTCAGTGTGCACATGGAAAATTACGATGCAGAAACAAAAATATTTGATGCCACACTGCAATTACGCCGACAGGAAATCAGCTCGAGCTCACTTTCCAGGGCCCTGCTGGCATATCCTTTTATGACCCTCAAGGTCACTGTGGCGATCTATTATCAGGCGCTCCGGCTCTGGCTAAAACGCACACCTTTTTATAACCACCCTGCTCAATCCCACTCAGTTGATAATCAGCAACAGAAGAGATAAGCCCCATGAAAACCAGCATCATTCCACAAAACCAGTCACAAACCCGTGAACAGCCCAGGCTAATCGATCAGATTGCCAGGCGTGGGGTTATCTCTTTATTGGGCCGGCTGCAAAACGGCCATATTCAACTGATTGATGGACAGCAGATGTATGACTTCGGCCAGCCCGATGCGGCGCTTAAAGCGGTGGTTACAGTGCGCAGCCCAAGCTTCTACAGCTCAGTTGCCTTTGCTGGCAGTACAGGTGCAGGTGAAGCCTATTTTCACGGCGACTGGGACTGTGACAACCTGACCTCACTGATGCGAATTTTGCTAATTAATCGTCAGCTACTGGACACCATGGACAGCGGCTTCGGCAAGCTGATGGCTCCGCTGAATAAACTGCTGCACTGGTTTAACCGTAATAACCGTCAGGGAAGCCAACGCAATATTGCTGCACATTATGACATCGGCAACTCACTGTTCGAGTTGATGCTCGACAGCAGCATGATGTACTCATCCGCGGTTTACAGCGAACAACACAATACGCTGGAGCTGGCAGCGACGCACAAGCTCGACCTGATCTGCCAGAAGCTGAAGCTCGATGAAAATGATCAGGTGATTGAAATTGGGACTGGCTGGGGTGGATTTGCCATTCATGCTGCGCGCCATTACGGTTGTCATGTCACCACAACCACGATTTCACAGAAGCAATATAATTATGCACGGCAACGTATAAAGCAGCTGGGGCTTGAACACAAAATCACCCTGCTGCAACAGGATTACCGCGATCTGACTGGCCAGTACGACAAACTGGTGTCCATTGAAATGATTGAGGCGGTGGGGCAGGAAAATCTCCATAACTATTTCGGCAAGTGCTGCGAGCTGCTGAAGACGGATGGCATGATGTGTATTCAGGCGATTACTATTGCCGACCAGCGCTATTCACAGGCATTGCGTGAAGTGGACTTTATCCAGAAATACATTTTCCCTGGCGGCAGCCTGCCATCCATTACCGCCATGGCCGAGTCACTCACCCGCAGTACCGATATGGTGATCTACCAGCTGGATGACATTGGCGCCGACTATGCCCGCACCCTGCGCGACTGGCGCGAGCGCTTTTTTCAGCATGAATCACAGATACGCGAGCTGGGTTATAACGAGTCATTTATCCGTTTATGGGAATTCTACCTGTGCTACTGCGAGGGAGGTTTTATGGAGCGGGCTGTCAGCACTGTACACCTGCTGGCCACTCGACCGGACTTTCGACAGACTTAGAACATAGCTGTAGGATCTACAGTCACTGATTTCGCATTCAACCCACTGCCATCACGCGCTATAATGCCTTTTTTCCAGGGCATACCGGGTATCTCTGAACTATGAGTGATTATAACCACCGCTTCGGCGGTATTGCACGACTCTATGGTGACAGCGCCTTTGAGCATTTTAAGGGCTTCCATATCTGCGTAATTGGCATCGGTGGCGTCGGCTCATGGGCTGTTGAAGCACTGGCCCGCTCTGGCATTGGCCAGCTGACACTGATAGACCACGATGATATTGCCGAGAGCAATATTAACCGGCAGATTCACTCGCTCAGCAATACCATTAACTGCTCCAAGGTAGAAACCATGGCAGAACGGGTTAAGCAGATCAATCCTGACTGCCAGGTTAATATCATTGATGATTTTATTACCCAGGCTAACTGCCAGAGATACCTGCAAAACGGTTATGACTATGTGATTGATGCGATTGACAGCATCCGCTTTAAATGTGAAATCATTTACTACTGCAAGCGTAATAAAATTCCCGTGATCACCACCGGCGGTGCCGGCGGCTTAACCGACCCGACGCAGATCAATGTCGCCGATCTGGCCAAAACCTGGAATGACCCGCTGGCCGCCAAGGTTCGCTCGCAATTACGCTACCAGTATGGCTATACCAAAAATCCCAAACGCAGCTTTGGTATCAAGTGTGTATTTTCCACCGAGCAGCAACGCTACCCTAAAGCGGGCGGCCAGGTTGATTTCGCCAAGCCGGGGGTAAAAGGCGTGAACCTTGACTGTTCCATGGGTTTTGGTTCAGCCACCCAGGTCACCGCTACCTTTGGTTTTGTTGCCGCCGCCCGGGTTATCGACAGCTTACTGAACAAACTGAATAGACAGATTGAATCGGATAACTGAATATGACACAACTCAATCTAATGGCGCTGCGTCACTCTGCCTTTTACAGCCCCTATTTAATGACCATGGCGGGTGGCCATTTAAAACAGGCAGGCTTTGAGGTTAACTACCAGGTGCAGAGCCCTGACAATCTTGTGCAAGACCGTTTACTTGATGGCAGCTGCCATGTATCGCAATCGGCCGTGGCGGCGAGTTTTTCCGCGCTTAAGCACAGCCCGGCGGATCCAGTTCGTCACTTTGCGCAGATCAATTCCCGTGACGGTTTTTTTATTGCCAGCCGTGAACCCTGCACTGATTTTAGCTGGCAGGACCTGGCAGGAAAAAGCATACTGGTGGATCATTTTTTTCAGCCACTTGCCATGTTTCGTTATGCGCTGCATAAACAGAATATTAAAGAAAGCACACTGCATATTATTGACGCCGGTGATATTCAGCAGATGGACGCTGCCTTTCGTTCCGGGCAGGGTGATTTTATTCACCAGCAGGGGCCTGCCCCTCAGCAACTGGAAGCGGATGGTGTGGCGCATGTGGTGGCATCGGTGGGTGATGCCATTGGCCCGGTCGCCTTTAGCAGTCTGTGCGCACATCAGGACTGGCTGAGTACGGATATGGCATCCACATTTTTTTCGATCTACCAGCAGGCACTACGCCAATGCAATGAAGAGTCGCCGCAATCACTGGCGCATCAGTTACAGGATTACGGCTTTCTCACGGAGATTAATTTTGACGTACTCGCCAGCACCATTGCCACCTATCAGGCGCTGGGCTGCTGGAATCATAATGGGCAAATCGGAACAGAGGAATTCGAGGTATTGCTGGATATATTTTCCTACAGTGGGCTGCTCGAACAGCGACCACCATACAATCAGTTAATTAATCAGCTTGTCTGAAAGCGCACATATACACAGGCTGCACGACGCTGTGTGGTTAGAACATCAATACCAGACTGATATAGATCTCATCCAGCTGATTGAGCTCAATTTGGCCATTGCTCTCTCCGTTCACCTCGGTTTTCAGACTGGTCAAGCGAAGCCGATAACCCAGCTCCGCCATAAGATGCCTGTTTAAATAGTAAATCCCCCCCAGCTGCCCCCCGTAAATCAGCCCAACAGACGAATCGGACACCCCGGCTTCGGGAAATTGCTGCAGAGCTGCACCGCTAGCAGCACCGGCAAACAGGCTGAATTGTGGATTCAAGGGCATGAGAAGATCGGCAGAAATCACCGCCTCAGTTATATCAAAATCGTCATAGGCAATATAGGCGAAGCTACCTTTATAACGGTATTTCCCCTTGTGATAATGCTCCGCATACAGCTCAATACCCGTGGCATCGTCAGTGTAACGCGTACTATTGGCTGTTGTCAGGGTTAAACTGGATTGCTGACGCAATACGGACACACCGAAACTGAGATCATCAAGAAATCCCTCAGCTGATAGTGCAAAGGATGGTGTTACGGCGAGAATCCCCAATAACAGATGGTTCAGCAGGCTGGATATTTTTTTCATTTTCTCATTTTTTATTAAGTACACTGACCGTTAACCGCTCGGCAGTTTCAAAGGCAACAAAACTAGATCTTTTGTCACCTGCTCCAGAGACAGGAGTATATATCTGAATCAGACAACGAATCAAATATGTGTATGCAGATGAAAGTCTTTGGTCATTCATCTTACGAACGACGATCGACTAACGACAAATGACAAATGACATTTTGATACCGCACATCCTGTGCAACCGCTACCGGCATCCATGCCTCTCGCGGAATACCGTACTTCCTGTACATAACCGCTACCGGCATCCATGCCTCTCGCGGAATACCGTACTTCCTGTACATAACCGCTGCCGGCGTCCTGCCTCTCGCTAAATACCGCACTTCCTGTACATAAAAAAAGGAGCCATCTGGCTCCTTTTTAAATAAAGCATCTCGGACGCTTTATAGATTAACAGGTCACAGCTTATGCTTCCGCCGCTTCCTCACTAACCGCTTTCATGCTCAGGCGAATTCGACCCTGACGGTCAATTTCCAGCACTTTAACCTGTACCACTTCACCTTCAGCCAGTTTATCACTGACTTTTTCGACACGATCTTCACAGATTTGCGAGATGTGCACCAGGCCTTCCTTGTTTGGCAGGATGCGTACAAAGGCACCAAAGTCCATAATCTTGATTACAGTGCCCTGGTAAACCTGACCCACTTCTGCTTCGGCAGTGATCTGCTCGATACGAACCTTCGCCGCTTCAGCTGCGTCAAAATCGCTAGAGGCAATCTTCACATTGCCGTCATCATCGATATCAATGGTAACGCCGGTTTCTTCAGTGATTGATTTAATCACTGCACCGCCCTTACCGATAACATCACGGATCTTCTCCGGGTTGATCTTCATCTTCAGATAACGAGGCGCATAGTGTGACATTTCAGTGCTAGGCGCTGAAATCACCTTGTTCATTTCACCCAGGATAAACAGGCGGCCGGCTTTCGCCTGCTCCAGTGCTTTTTCCATGATCTCTTTAGTGATACCGGTGATCTTGATGTCCATCTGCAGTGCGTTTACGCCATTGGCAGTACCCGCAACTTTAAAGTCCATATCACCCAGATGATCTTCATCACCCAGGATGTCGCTCAGTACGGCGTAGTTATCGCCTTCTTTCACCAGACCCATAGCAATACCGGCAATCGGTGCCTTGACTGGCACACCGGCATCCATCAGTGCCAGTGAGGTACCACATACCGATGCCATTGAACTGGAACCGTTGGATTCAGTGATTTCAGATACAACACGAATCGAGTAGGGGAATTCTTCTGTGGTTGGCATACAGGCCAGTACACCACGCTTGGCCAGGCGGCCATGTCCGATCTCACGACGGCCTGGCGTGCCCACACGACCCGCCTCACCCACCGAGAATGGAGGGAAATTGTAGTGCAGCATAAAGCTGTCAACCTGCTCGCCTTCCAGTGCATCGATTTTCTGTGCATCACGAGAAGTGCCCAGTGTTGTTACGACAACTGCCTGAGTTTCACCACGGGTGAACAGCGCAGAGCCATGGGTACGGGGCAGTACACCGGTACGCACGGTAATAGGACGCACATCATCCAGGTTACGACCGTCGATACGCTTCTCACCCGCAATAATGCGGCCACGTACAATGGTCTTTTCAACTTTGGAAAATGCGCCTTTAATTTCATCAGCACTAAAGCCATCGTCAGACGCCAGTTTTTCAACTGCCGCGTCACGCACTTTATCAACTGCAGCATAACGTTCCAGCTTTTCAGAAATCTGGTAAGCGGCTGTTAAATCTGTTGTAACCGCATCCGCTACCTGCTTCAGCAGGTCTTCATTGGTTTCAGGTGGTGTCCACTCCATCGCTGGCTTGTTCACTTCTGCCGCCAGTTCCTTGATGGTGTCGATAACAACCTGGAATTGCTCATGGCCGTACATCACCGCACCCAGCATCACGTCTTCTGATAACTGGTCGGCTTCAGACTCAACCATGAGTACCGCATCGGATGTACCCGCAACCACCAGATCAAGCTGTGACTGCTTGAGCTGGCTAAAGGTTGGGTTTAATACGTAATTACCGTCGATATAACCAACGCGCGCCGCGCCTACCGGGCCAGCAAATGGCGCACCGGAAATAGACAGGGCTGCAGAGGTACCAATCAGTGCCGCAATATCAGGATCAACCTCGGGGTTGAGTGACATAACGGTCGCAATAACCTGAACTTCGTTTGTAAAACCTTTGGGGAATAATGGACGGATCGGGCGATCAATGAGGCGGCTGGTCAGTGTTTCTTTTTCTGATGGTCGACCTTCTCGCTTGAAGAAACTACCTGGAATCTTACCAGCAGCATAGGAACGCTCCTGATAGTTAACGGTTAGCGGAAAGAAGTCTTTTGGCTCTCCGCCTTTAACCGCTACGGCAGTCACCATAACGACAGTGCCGTCCATATCGACCATAACGGCACCGGATGCCTGGCGAGCAATCTCACCGGTTTCCAGTGTTACGTTATGATCCCCAAATTTAAACGATTTTTTTATTGCGGTCACATTTGCACCTATTGTTGGTT